>JABAHQ010006540.1_pt1 | contig 42345 bp, 52 predicted proteins | sample 7062091 | NCBI WGS metagenome assembly JABAHQ01 (sample SAMN14534359, study PRJNA622989) | marine sediment metagenome | biome: marine biome [ENVO:00000428]; feature: marine pelagic biome [ENVO:01000023]; material: deep marine sediment [ENVO:00002113] | place: India: Gulf of Kutch | collected... | reverse complement strand
GCTACAGTTTCGCACCGAGTACTAGACTAGCGCCCCAAAGATGACATGCCAGGCCAAATAGATGGCCAAACGCATCGTCAGCGGGGCCAGAAAGCCAGACCTCCTGAAGAAATAAGCCAAGCTCAGGTTCGTGCCGTAGATCAAAGCAAAGAGCACTCCAACCACGAGCGGCCCCATAGCACCCAACAAGCCCATTTGCCGCAAGCCGGCGATTTGCATCAACGGCTCCCATAGCGACAGCACGATAGCCACGCCCCAAAAGACTCCCTCCTGCCACCTGCTTCTGAACAACACCGTAGAAATAAGCCAGACGAAAAGCGGAATGGGGATGAGACGGAAGACAATCTCCGTCTCAATACTGGCATAGGTATAATAGAAAATAGAAGCTGGAAAGGGAATGTGTAGACTGCCGGGCAGTCGGAGAATGAGCTGATTGAACATAACTAGCATCGTACCCAAAACTAAGCCAACAAGGGTAGGTATTAAGAATCGTTGTTTGTGAGAGATATGATCATCCCACATCTCCGGGAAGCCCGTTTTCAGGGACAACCACAGGCCGCCAAAACCTAATAGCCCAATCAGGCTTATCTCTTGCCAGACAGACGCCAGGCCTAGAAAAGGCACGATATAGTTTACCGGCAAGAAGGTGAAGAAAGCGTAAATAATCGCCAGGACAGCAATCAGCCCCAGATAAATCTTAACTGATGATGATTGGGCCAGCTTTAACGGTCTATGAGTTATGGTTGAAGGTGTCATTGTAAAACTCCTTTTTACATTCGGATCATCGATCCCGCCATAATGGGTCTAATATCTCTCCCAATGAATAACCTCGGCCAAAGATTTCTTTTCCTTGGTGGGCCACCCGGTTGGCACGCCGATGGGAACCAGGGTGAGTAATCGCCTCTCTGAGGGAACGTCTAAGAGCTCCTTGAGTTCTTCCTCCCGTTCCAAGGTGTAGCCCTCGAGCCAGCAGGAACCGTATCCCAGCGCTGTGCTGGCAATCAACATATTTTCGACCGCCGCAGAACCGTCCTCTTTCCACCAGCGCGAGCTGGGATCTAGCACCACGGCGATGATTGCCCCGGCTTTCTCCATCCACTCGGCAACCATCTTAAGCTGGTTGATCATCTTTCGATCAGTCACCACGATAAAGTCCCACGGTTGCCGATTGCTTCCGGTGGCCGCCAGCCTTCCGGCATCCACGATCTTTTCCAAATCCTCCCGGGGAATAGACTCTCCGGTATACTCGCGAACGCTTCTTCGCTTGCGAATTGCTTCTAAGGCATCCATTTTAGCAACATCTCCTTGCGGTATTTTCCACAGTCTTATTCTATGCCTCTGATTGAACCGATGCGTTAGCTGATGTCAGTAATTTGACAAAAGCAGGTTATCACAGGCCAATCTATCATCAGTATAGTTGATAAAGATAGCTTTGATTAGTGAAAAATGTCACAAATTCTATGGATGAATGTCATCTCTATGCAACTTAATCATGGACGGCATCGAGCTCAAGCTTCATAATGACCACGTTTTCTCCCCGGTATCGTGTACTCTCGATCGTCTGCCAACCAAGACGGCGATAAAAATGCTCTTTGTCGGGGGTAAACAACCAAAGTTGCNNCCCCGGTCTTGAACGTTCACATACACACTAACCAGCCACGGTGATAGGTCCTTGCGGGTATGCATATCGTATTCCGCCAGGCTGGCCGTCCCCACTACCCGGGAGCCGGACAAAGCGATCCAGGTGAGGGGCAAGCCATCATCACGCGCACCCTCCTGCGCAAAGCGGGTATATTTTTCAAGCGAACCGTCAGGGGTAAGGCCTCCCCATTGTCCAAACAGCCACTGGGCTACGATAGGGATAGCGTTGGGGTGATTCTTTAGCGGTGAGATTTCCATGCTGGACGCCTTTCTGTTCTATCGTGGTTGATGACCGTCTCATGTATACACCGCTAATGACTCAAAATCAAGATCAATATTCTCTTGCTCTCTTGTTATTCTCGCCCTTGTTCCAGGACCTGGCGAATGGCGCCAAGGACCAAATCAGGCGCGTCTGTGTGTAGATAATGCCCACTTTCTTCTGCCACGATGCAAACGCCATTGGTGGACTTGGCCGCCAGCGTTTGACTCTGTTCGATCCAGAATTTCTGAAAAGCTTCGGCGGAGTCCCCAAAGGCGGGATTGGGTTTTCCTGAGGCCAGGACGATCAGCGGCAGGTCGCCAAACGACTGGATCGCCACAATCTGCGCTGCGCTTTCCGCAAACAGCATGGCATGCTCAGAGGCGAGTGTCTGATAGTAACTTGCCTTTGCCTCCTCTTCAGGATCAGTTGCCTGGCCTGACGCCTCAGCCGCCTTCCATAGTTCAGCCGTCTGTTGTTCCGCTAACTGATAGAGTTCAGGGAATCTCTCCCCGTTGATGAACTGCAACGGCGAGGGGGCGAGGAGGATGGCGCCAGCGACCAGGTCTGGATGCTGGCTGGCAAACAACTGCATATTCAAGCCGCCGAGCGAGTGCCCCACAAGCACGTACGGCGGTTCAATATCTGCGTTCTCAAGCAGCATCTCCAACTCATCTATGATTTGCTGGCCCGAGCGCGGAAACGGGCCCGGCTCGCTCAGGCCGTACCCGGCACGCTCATAGGCGCAGACCCGTGTTTCGTATGAAAGCTGATCCTGTATGAATTGCCACTTGGTGTACGAGTCAGCAAAGCCGGTGTCAATGACAACCGTTGGACTGCCTGCACCGCGGCAATGGATGTGCAGGCTGTGGCTACCGACGCTCACCATCTCATCAAGCGGCATAGCAACGGTCGTTTCAGTATCTTCTGTCTCGCGCATTGCACCTTGACGACATGCCATCAATCCCGATAACAGGACGAGTAAAGAGATCACGAAAAACTTCATTATTCTTTCCCCATAGCCATTATACTTTCTTGACTGGCAGCTCCACATCCTGGATTTGGAAGTCGAGGCCGATCACTCTTTCCGCCTCATCTTTGACGAACTCAAACCGGATATTGCCGGCCTCTCACGGTTCACGGATTCTCACCTCCATTGACTTTGTGCAGTGCCTAGTTCCTGTCGTAACGGACAATGTGATAGTGTATCTGCCGGGCTTCCGATAAAGGTGTATGGCTTCAGGTCGGTACTGTTTTGGGGACCCATCGCCGAAATCCCAAATAAACCCGATGGGGAATCCGTGAGGATCGCGAGAGCCTGTCGCAGAACACACGAAGATTTGGTTTGCGATTCCTTCTGTTGGGATGTCTGCCTCAATGAACGGATGTTTGTCACTCAAGGGGTCTGATTGATGCGTACACCATTCGGCTGCTGCCAGAACGATCGCATGGGTGTTCTCTTGGGCTTCCGGGTGCGGCCCGGAGAGAAACACACGACCTTTTCCGAATACAGTCGCCGTCATCACCGCGCGCTTGCCCACCGGCCTGCCTTTAGCCGGTTTATCAAGAGTTGCAACACACCAATTCTGGAGCCCATCGTCATATGACGGTGCGAGATTGCTGGTACCGCCTACGAATCTCATTTGCATCACCGGGGAAATTTTGCTTGCGACGGAAGCGTTTGACACAACGGGATGGCAGATATCAACATAGAACGGCCATACACCCTCACCGCCAGGCGTCTCCGCTAGCCCGGGGAAAATGCCAAACGAAGTTCCCCCGAGACACCAATGAAAAGCCATTGTTGTGGCCTCAGCCGCAAGAAAAGCGCCGCAACAGATGCCGATGTAACCGGTGCCTGATGCAACAGTTGCCTGGACGTTTCGGGACGCCTTCTCAGACAAATGGATCGAACCGCACTCTCCGCCTGGGAAAAAGATCAGTTTGACGTCACGGAAATCCACTTCGCCAAGCGCTTCTAGTTCCACAAATGCCGTGCTCAGGCCGAGTCCTGCCCGAAGGATATCGGCAACAACATCGCAGGCATGATTTTCCAGTTTCTTGCCCTTGACCAACAGCACGTCTGCACTGGCTTTCCTTATCATTTGCATGGGCTCTGGTGCGCGCTTCTTTGTCTCATTGGCGACCGCCAGGGCGAATGCGTCAACGGCTCGTACAAAGACGTTGTAGTGCAGCCCGTCGTACTCGTCCGGCATCGCCTGTAGCACAACAAGGTATGTTCTATGATCGGTCTCGGTCAAGGCGATGTCCACTATCACGGTTCCCACATCTCGCTCCTCGCGCTCAACAGAGTACAAATCCCAGGTCAGGTTCGCCGTCTTGATGCTACCGACGCTCTCGGGGAGTTCTTCAAGGCCCAATTGGGGCGTCAACAACGTTTTTAGTTGTTCGACGGTCACACCGGGAACCGCTTGCTGGATGAGAACCGTCTGATCAGTATCGGACATGTCTCTTCGAAACTCGCCGGGGCTTTTCTCAACCCAACCTTCCGGCACGACACCGCTGATGCCGATGTCCTCATTAGTGAAGGTTTTGAACTTCATCGCTTTTTCCTGCTCTCAAGTCGTACCTGCTCAGACTGTCTACCTGGGCAGCAGTTCCAATACGTCGTGCGCTCTCAGCGCGGCCTCCAACTGCCCGAAGTAGATGTCCACAATCCAGTTGACCACATCTACGGAGGCTTCTTTAAAGAAGCGCGGGTCCGCGGATGTAGCGGCTATCACATTGACCTATACGCGCCGCAGAAGTCCTTTACGAACGTCAAGCTAACATCGGTCGAGATCGTATTCGGTCACTCCCTGATTTTTGATGGTGGCGTGGTAGAGCTGCACCAGGCGGTCTTCGTGGTCCTCTCGCTGCTCACTCGTGAGACCTAAAGTGATGATTCGGCCTAGGTCTTCGTAGGGATAAATGTCATCCTTACCAGACACCCGGTAGCAGGCGGTAACGCGTCTGCTGAGCATACTCGCCGTAGCCCGGTAGCTCCTCGTGCAGCATCCGATCTTCGAGGGCCGTCCGTACTAGGGTGAGCAGGGCCGTTAGCCCACCTGGGATGAGCGCCCATAGAGAGCCGAGCATGATCGGCGTGGCCAGTTCGAAGGCAAGCGATCCCAGGTAACCCGGATGGCGCACATACCGGTAAGGGCCAGTGGTGGCGACGGTGTGCCCCCGGTCTTCCTGGATACGATTAACGACCGAGAAGAAGGCGTTGGCAACCATGGCCCATGTTCCCAGGGCGTAGCCCAGGGCAGCAATAACCAACGCGGCGACCTGCAAGGCAAGCGGGATCTGCATCGTCCAGCCGAAGCGCACGTCCAATCCGGCTATAATGTATTTGGCCATCGTGGCCAGGCCGATTATGCTGAGAATCATCGTATCCCAAGTTTTCATGCCCTTCTGGCGCGTGGCGCGCTCGGCCAGTAATTCCGGGCTTCTGGGGATCAGGATCAGCGCATTGGCCGCCACCCAGAGCGCGTAAATGCCGACCAGGGCCCAGCCCATGGCCCAATCCAGGCGGCCCGCCGGGATGAACAGGGTCGCAGCGACAAACAGCACGCCAATCACTTCTCTGACCAGCCAGCGTATCACGCCACGGGTTGTTTCAGCTTTACGGTCCGCTCGTTCAAGGGACCCATCCGCCTCACCTTGCTTCATCTGCTTCATGGGGACACCTCTTCACAGAATTAGGAGAAACTTCTTTTGGGATGCTGTTGAATGAACCGGATCATCATGGCTAGCCCGATGAGTGAAACGATCCCTCCCAGGGCAACTATATAGGATGGAAAGGGGACCTCAACCCAGAAACTTGAGATGCGGGCTACTAACAACAATCCACCATAGATGATCAAACGTTTAGCGCCGCTTTGAAAGCCCCAAAAAACGAACACGCCGGCCACGATCACCAAGCCAGCATCCATCAGATATGGCCATATCTGCCAGTCTTTCACACCTACGAGCAACACGAAAAGGACGAAAAGGCCGGCCAGCAGAGCCAGAGTGAGTGCCAGGACCAGGCCGATCATCTTGGATCTGGTTTGCCGGCGTTTGACCTGGATTTGGGAAATATCATCAGGCTGGAGGCGCGGCGCGGTGATGCTTTTTTTGGCCGTCAGCAAAATCGGGTAAAGTAGGGCGGGCGCTATGCCTGCAAAAGTCGGGTAGTCAGCCAGCATAACAACGCCGGCCGCGAAAAGAACCAGCCCTAAAAAGATATCCAGCAGGCCATCATCATAATAGACCATATATGGATCAGGCATGTGTTCAGTTTTCCTGAGCTTGTATAAAGCAAGCAGCACCAGCGCCAAGACCAAGAAAACCAAGACGGCAACTATGGGAAACATCATATCCTCCTAAGGTAATCTGAATCTCACGTCTATTTCACCTTCTTTGCCGGCAACTCCAGACCCTGGATTTTGAGGGTGAGACCGGTCACTTTTTCCGCACTATCCCTGACAAAAACGAACCGCGTATCGCCCCCTTTACGGAGAGTTTCCAGTTCTGAGTTCGCGGTTAAAAACTCTGAACTCTGAACTCAGAACCCTGAACTCTTTTGTCACTTCAGTAGCCTTATTGCCGATAAGGTCTTATGTAATTGGAGCTGTTTCCAGGCCTGAGGCATCTGGCTCAGGCGGCTCTTCTGGCTCCGGTTCTGCCGCCTCCAGGCCGCGCAGTTCGCGGTAGGTCAGTGTCCACACGCTGGAACGGAAGACTTCGACCAGTCCCCCCAGGAACAGCGCCGGTATGGCGAACACCAGGATGAAAATGGGGAGGCCGGCGATGACCGCCAGGATCCAGGGTACGGCCCCCTCGAGGATGAGGCTAGCCAGGCCAGCCACCAGTAGCGCCGACAACCCGCCGATCCCCAGCCCCAGAAGTACCAGCAAGATCATCAGGGGGATTATCACCAATAGCCAGGCCAGGCCCAATCCAATCATGATCAGCCACATGACCCCTACATCTGTCAGATGCCGCCGGACCAGGCTGTAGCCCTGCCGAATAGCATCGATCACCCCCACGCCCTCCAGCGCGCAGGCCCGCCGGAAGAACTGGATCAACAGCGAGAGGACCGCGCTAACGACGATGAGCAACAAGATAAGGGGGATGATCATCGCCACCGTAGCCAGCGTGCCGATGATCCCGGCAATCTCCCCGCCCGTGGTCCACAATAACAGTGGGCTCAGCGCCAGCAGAAATAACACAATGAAAGCCACGGCCACCGGCAGGCCGATCAGCAGGTCAATCAAAAAGAGACGCCAGGCGGTACGTGACCAGCCCCAGTTGATTCCCCAGCTTACTCCCCGCTTCTCGCCTGTCCCTGCATAATCATCTACCATGCCGATCAGCGCCGTCGTGGCCACGTAACGCACCACTATGCCTACAATAGCAAGAATAATGGCCAGGCACACCAACCCCAGGCCGAGAACAATCAATGTACCGACCACCTGTGGTGGGATCTCTGGGGGGGTAACCTGTCCGGGGAAGGAGGGAAAATCACCATCGCCGCTGTACGTCAACTGTCTGCCGTTGCCGCCACCCCGAGAGGTGGTTAGGGCGACGAGAATGCCAAAGACCCACAAGGCCCGGTAGCGCCAGGTTATCTCGAAAGCTTGTTTCAAAATCTTAAGATGATCCATGATTTGTTTCTCCTGTGAACAGCTAAAAGTTTTCTACCTGTGCGGTCAGGGCTGGCCAAACCTTCCCGGAAGCTACGTAACTGGATTTCAAGCAAAAAGTGTTCGCGATACCGTAGATGCCCGATCTAAAGGCCATTTCATAGCTTCCGGGAAAGTCAACTATTCCTGTGAAAGCTAAAAGTTTACGCCTTGCCGCTGAGGTTGAGAATCATCAGAATTCTAACATAGTGAGACATTCCCGGCTAATAATTTCCGGCAGGAACCATCTGGCCTGAAGGACTAATCGCTCTCTGTTGCTGAAGAAATGCCTGGGCCATCATTTTCCGCCCTCGAAAAAGCCTGCTCTTGATGGCGCTCACCGTTATACCCAGTGTTTGGGCCATCTCTTCGTAGCTCATGTCGAGCCAATATTTGAGGATCAGGGGTGTCCGGTAATCAGGATGTAGGGTCATAAGCAACGCGGATACCTCCTCTGTGGTTTCCGCTTTAACCAACGCCTTTTCCGGTTGATATCTTCCCTCGGCGGCATAGAGATGTTCCTCAGCTAAATCCGCCCAAGAAACCAACCGGATACGGCGCAGCTTCAGCTTATCCAGGCAGTAGTGAGATGCGATTGAAAAAAGCCAGGTTGAAAACTTACGGGTCTCATCATAAGAATCGAGCTTGAAATAAGCGCGGATGAAGACCTCTTGGGTCGCATCTTCGGCCTCTGGGGCATCTTGCAGCATATAGTAACACAAGTTATAAACCGGCCGTTGATAGGTTTCGACAATATGGCGAAAAGCGAGTTGGTCACCTTTTTTGCTCAAGGCCAACCATCTCGTTTGTTCTGGATCATTTGGATAGGTAAACTTGGTTTTAGGCATAATTACTTTCTACTGGGAATACCTGCTCTACTTTTTACCCAGGCTGTTGATTTTTCCAGAGCCTGAGCCTGAAAGACTGGTTTGCGGATTTCCATAGCAATTCACCGAGCCACTACCACTGATATGTGCATCCAGGGATTCGGTCGCCCAGATGGTGACATCACCTGAGCCGCTGATCGCTACCTCGGCCGCTTCAACTAGCAAATCTCCGCTGTGAACCTCTCCTGTCCCGTTGATGGTAATAGCTTGCCTGGTTGCTTCCCCTACTAATTCTACATTGCCCGATCCATTGATCTCGACCTCCACTTCCTCTGCTGCCAGCGAGCCTATCCGCGCAGCCCCAGACCCGCACACACAAACCGCCAGGCGGTCTGTAGCCAGGCTCGGCGCAGTGATGTCCCCCGAACCGAGAATATCCAGGCCAACCAGGTCTTTGACCTTCAGGGTGAACCTGAGATGGGTGGGCGAAATACCCTTGATCCGCCTGGTATCGGAGCCCAGATAGAGCGTCCCGTCTCTCACGTCGGTGGTGATGTAGGGCATAATGTTGTCGTCGGTTTCGACGGTCAGCGATTCTTCCCCGCTCTGGGTGATGATCACTTCACCGGAACCGTTCAAGGACAGACGGTCAAAATTCCTGACCTGCCTGGACTCGGCGACCAGGTTGCCTGAACCTTGAACTGTTCCGAGGGCGCCAGTTATGATATTACAGGCGCTGAGTACGATAGCTACCATCGCCAATAAGCCAATAACTTTCGAAACCTTCGTGTTCATAATAGGTCCCTTTTTTTACGAGTCACGCCGCCGCATTTTGAGGAAGATAACTAAAGCTACGATGCTACCCACCACCACGAGCGGCAGCCAGCGAGGTGGGGTGGGAAATGGCTCAGGTAGTTCGGCCGGTTGCACTTTGGCCTCAGACCATTTAACGGCTGCCCGGGCCGCGGTCGTCTTCACCTCGCTAAAGTCGGCCCCGGTTACATTGACACCCATCAGCCTGCTTTGACTGAGGTCAGCCCCGGTCAGGTCAGCTTCTTTCAAGTCAACCCCAACCAACTTCGCGGCCTTTAAGTGGGCGCCACGCAGGTTGGTCCCACCTAGGTTGACCCCGGCCATGCGAGCCTCATCCAGGTCGGCGTTGGCCAGGTTAACCTCGCCCATATCTAGACCGGCCAGTGTGGCTCCGCTCAGATTACTGTCATGCAGATCGGCCCCTTTCATGTTTATGCCAGCCAGTTTTATACCGGACAGATCCAGCCCGCTCATATCAGCACAGCATAGATTGCGCTCTTTACGCAGGCTCTCCATAATCTGTTCACGTGACTCGAATTTTATAGTTTCCACAGTATCCATCATATAGTCTCCCTTCTGGAGTGTTAACTAATCCTCACCGTATGAGCAATTGGTTACTTGCGTTTTTCCATTCTTCGACGGGCATACGTCCACGCGGGGGCGAACACAACCCCGAATGCCACTCTAAATCTGTATCCTTCAGTATGGCAAATAAAGGCACCCCTGTCATCAGTTAAGCGCAGATTTGAGATACACAAAAAGACCGCCTTTTGGGCGGTCTGTCTCCACGTTTATCGTATGGGACTACGTAAAATGTTGAGTGACAGTATGGGATAGTTGTTATGGCATGATTATTTTTGCAGACTTTAACTGCGCCTAAGTGCGTTAATCAGAATTGCCACGCCAACCAGCAGCAGGATCAGCGGCCAGATGATATCCAAATTGGTCAAATCGCCGAGGCCGATCAGTACAAAAATGCCGGCCCAGATGTAATCCCATGTTCCTGGGTTTGCAAGGTCTGGCGAGGCCAGGGAAACAAAGGCTAACACAAACCCGTATACCCCTGCGCCTAAGAAAATCCAACTCCAGGCCTCAGCCTCACCGACTTGCGGCAAATAGCCAAAACTATCGGCCCAAAAGACCAGGCCCGCCCAGATCAGCGCGCCGCCCCAGAATATGGCGTCTTTGTTCCATCGTTCCCCTTTCTGTTTCGTTTCCCCCTCGGGGGTCATATCATTTGTCCCTTCAGTTGTCATTTTTATTTCTCCTTTGCTGGATTGTGCTTATATTTCGTCAATAAGTTATTAGTCGAAATGCTGCTGCCTCGTGCCAACTATACTCACTCAGCCGGAGGCTCATCGACCTCTGGGCCGGTTGGTGCTGGTGCATCGGCTGCCATGGGTTCTCTACGGACAAACTGGCGGGCCAGAATCCAGACGCCGACTAAGATCAGCGCTGCAGGCGCAATGTACTGGATCGCGGCTTCGGCGATCAGAAAGGATAGCCCGATGACGGCCGTAATCCCGCCGGGGATGAGAGGCCACCACTGCTTGGGGTTCCGCGCGTAGACCACCAGGAACGGGATGGCAATGGCGAACATGACGTAAGCCGGAATCAACAGATCGTCGAGAACCCCGCCGCCAATTAGCCCGACCATCACGCCCACGGCCAGCAAGACATAGGTCGGGATAAGCGCCCACCACTGCTCACGATCACGTAGAAAGACCGCCAAGAAGGGCAGCGCAATGGCAGTCAGCACATACGTAGCGATCAATTCGTCTCGCAAGATGTTCAACGTGATCAGCGCCACCATCAGGGCGATTGCCCACAAGATGTAGGCCGGGATGAGCAACGTTTGCTCGGAACGATCCGTGAGGTAGATGCCGAACGCGACGAGCCCGCCTGCGGCCAAGATGGCAACCCAGGCCCAGGCGGCGAGATCGGTGTACACTTCCACCAGCCCCACCAGGCCGAAGAGGACCAGCAGGCTGCCCCAGACTAAACCTTGCTTTCTCGTAGCTTGCAATTCCATTGTTCCTACACTCCTTTTCTGGTTAAAATTAACGGCCAGTGATTTAAGGCATACAAAAAATGTGATAGGGACAACCTATCACATTTCGGTAATCCAGCCTTCGGTGCGTTTTTTCAGTTCTCCTTCTCCCACCAGGAACTACAGTAAGTTCCGCAGGCTTTTTAACTGAGGCTCAACGTTTTTCGGATAATGTATTAGCTTAATCACAATTCGATCCAACGATATGGCGTTTGCGAAGTTTTGTCAGCAGTAAAGCCTATATTCCCAATCCTAGAGTATAGGCGTTGCCTACCACAGACAAGTGACATCTGTCACCAAAAATCGCGACAGATGTCACTTTTTGGGGGTGGAACAGCATAGATGTCCTTTCCGAGTTGGGTTTATCAATCAGAAGAGATGCGCTCAGTATACATCGACATCAAGACGTTCCAATGGACTTTGGACGGCCAGCCTACTCCGATTGAGTCCATTGATGTTCGATTTCGGCAAAATGAGCTAAAATGAGCTATACTTGCTAATAAAGCTTGAGCCGTATAACAATTTATAGCTGTCTGTGCAGTAGAATCATTGTTAAGCCGCTGATAAAATTCGGAGAAAATCTTATGAGTGTAGAGAATATCGAAAAACCTGAAGATATGACAGCGTTCTTTGATGCCAGGGCCGCAGGTTACGATGACCATATGCGGGACGTCGTCTTCACTGACACAGAATTTGCACAATTTTATCAGGCTGTGTCCGCGCCTATCGAAAAAACTGACGAACCGCTCAAAATCTTGGATCTTGGATGTGGAACAGGTTTGGAAATCGAGTCATTATTCCAGCGAGTACCAAATGCGCTGATTATTGGGGTTGATCTATCTGAAAATATGCTGGAGCGGTTGCGGAAAAGATATAGTACTCATATGCATCAAATCACACTCGTAGCGGATTCATATCTAACAATGCCAATTGGAAAACATACCTATGACCACATTATATCTGCAATGAGCGTCCACCATTTATTGCACGATACGAAGCGCAAGCTATATATGAAAATTTACGCAGCACTGAAACCGGGGGGGAAATATATCGAAGGCGATAGCGTGACACTTCCTGAGATGGAAAATCAATTCCTCGTTGAATACCATCAACAGGTCGCTGGTATGCCACAGGCGGAAGATGGACATTACCATATTGACGTTCCTTTCTCAATTGAAACACAGAGATCCCTGCTGTTGGAGGTTGGGTTCAAGAATTTTGAAGTTGTTTGGCAGAAGGATAGCACCGCTGTTTGGAACGCTGCTGTCTATGTTATCACCACGTGAGCGATCATAAAGCAGAGTCGCCGCCCAACACCGCTTGTAGCCAACGCCTAGAGCGTAGGCCGCCAAAGAGCTGAAGTTGCCCTACAATAACCTTTCTTGGTCTGCTCGTCTAAAGCAATATTAATACCAATAACACGTGCAATACAATATCAGTCGAAAAATGGGCTACCATAGCACTCTCCAAACCGCGCCGCCAGTAGAGCCAGCCAAAGGCCAGTCCGCCCAGGCCGTTCAAGACGATAGCCCGAGTGATGACCAGCGTATTGAGTGGCAGGCCAACCGCTGCTGTGGCTGGCAGGTGCCCCAGTCCGAAAATGACCGCCGCCACCAGGTTGGCGCTCCAAAATACGGCGGGTGTTGGTCGCCCCTCGCGATCACGGCTGATCAGACTCCCCAACCAGGCCAACAAGGTCAGCAGAAAGAGGCGTAGCAGAATTTCTTCGGTAATCCCGGCGGAAAAAGAGGCCAGGAAACCCTGCCAGGCCGGAGGACGGATATTTTCAGGCAGGGTGATGCCCAGGCTATCGAGGGTCGCCTTTAAGGGTGGCCCAAAGACGAAACGATCAAGCCCGATAATGATCAGGGCAACCACGACCCCGACCGTGATGGAAGCAATGAGCACCCCCCAAAACCGGTCCCACATGGGCTCCTTCTTCAGCCAGCTCTCGATAAAAGGGAGGCCAAGCCCAATGCGCCCGGCCAGGAACAGGCCAACCCCGGCCAGGAGGCCGTTGAGTAAGAAGTTGATCATCGTCTGCCCGATGAGGAGTAGCCACTCGCCCGCCTCCGGCGTCGTAGAGGTTAGCGTGAGGGCAAAAGGAAGGATGGCCAATGAAGCCGGGACGAGGAGGGCCAGGAGGAAAAAGAAAACCGGCCAACTGAAGGGGCGTTTCGTGGGCAGCGAGATCGTGGCTGCGCTGGACTCCCTACGGTTTCCGGAGGAAATAGTATCTGTACTCATTTTTTCTCCTTCTGGTTTACGAAATTAAACTATACTTTTTTAAGCCAGTTCGCTTCATCTTTTTCTCTAGTCGGGATGCGTTTATTATGACTTGCGTCTTTTGAAAACGCAGAAATAAGCATTACTCCACCGTGGTATCCCTTCACCAGCAATAAAGCCGACATCATAATTCTTGCCAATGGCTCCCACAGGCTCCATGTGAACGAGTTCCCACCCCTCATGCCCCAGTCTATTTAGCGCGGGTATCATGGTTTCCGGTGAATATTTGGCCGGTTGCCAATCAGGTCTCGTCTGTTGGAGGTATTCCCTGGCTCCCTGATTCTCAATGCTGGCCCAGATGAACTGCGTCAGGTATTCCCATGTCTCATTCATTATTTGTTTCCCCGTCTATGTGCTTATTTTGTAGGGTATGGTGAAGTTTGCAGCTCAATCGTTCACCCGTTATGTTGGTTGAGAATAATACCAATAACAATACCACAGCCCAGGCCCACACTGATAAAGATAGGGATATAGGCCATATGATCCTCTGCGGCTCCAATGACAAAGCCCAATAGCAGGCCCAGGCCCAGACTAAGGGCCAGGCCAAGGGCCAGAAATGGGTTTTCATATCTATCAGGCATAAGTTGCTTCTCCTTCTAGTGCACTGTCAGTCAAATTCTGAGATGTCATTCTTCGTCGCTTCGCTCCTCAGAATCTCGGTTGCGGCTTAGAAGCCATGTTTCGGGCTGTAGGCGAGATTCTTCGCCTCCGCTTCGCTCCGGCTCAGAATGACAACTTATCAGCATTAATCTGACACTGGACTAGGCCGGTCTAGGGAGAGTAAAGTAATCGGTTGCTTCTTCCTGGAAGAGCACCCATAAGGTATAAATGCCCACAGCCGTGCCCAAGGGGAAGTTAATCAAGCTCAGAATACCGACAACAATTGCCAATATCCGGCCCCAAGACTTCCGGGTCAGCAGGCCATATCCGGCCACCAGGCCCGGGATCGCCAGTATCACCAGCACCAGGCCAACGGCCGTACCGATGATGCTGAGGACCATCATGGCCGTCGAATCGCCAGAAACGACCCCGATGCCTGCCAGGAGCATAAAGATAAAGAGCCCGATTAACAGGAAGATGGCGTGTCCCACGACATAGAGCCAACCTAAAACGGTGATGTGCAGATGTAAATCACGTTGATTCAAGTGATTCACTTTTATGTCTCCTTATTTGGTATTGGATAATGATGCAAGAACCTGATCAACAGATCAGGCTTGTCAGTAAGCTATGTATGATTACCCGACCCCATGGCATGCTTTACGATGTAAAATAGCCGCCAATAGCTCTTCGTCCGCACAACCCTTGATTAGAAAAGCGTCGGCGCCCGCAGCCAGGGCCTCAGTCTGATAGGTGGTGTATAAGGTTAGCACGACGACCTTAACCTTGGGCCATTTGTTTTTGATGCGCCGGGTGGCCTCTAGGCCATCCATCACCGGCATGCGGGCATCCATTAGCACGACGTCGGGGTGGCATTCCGCTACCCGATGCATGGCTTCCCAACCATCGGCGGCCTCCCCGACCACCTCGACCTCCGGCCAAATAGCCAGCAGCGCCCGCAATCCGTGCCGGGACCGCGGGCGATCATCAGCGATCAAGATGCGAACGGGCTGCTTCATGGTTTCCCCTTTCTTAGCTCTCACCTTAGTTGGTGAATAAGCGACGTTTATTAGCCTCGCCGAGGGGATATTTGAGAGGGTACGGGCTCATAATGTTGTAGCTTGGTCCCCCATTTCACCATTTGGAGGCCGATCCAGCCGGCAATACTGCGATGTGCTTTTCGGTTAGCCGACCGGTGAAGCCTGGCTGTCTGAATAAGCTGTTGCCGGGCTGCTTCCCGTAGCAGTTCATGCTGTCGCTCTTTATAGACCAGAGAATTTCCCAGGGGTGAGTACATCATTCGAATCTCCTCTAAAGTAGGGTCTGGCAATAACCAAGCTGATACCAAACGCCTTCTATATCAAGTCTAGTATGACAGAAAAAGAGGTTGCCGTCATCGGATAAGCGCAGATTTAGGATAAACAAAAAGACCGCCTTTAGGGCGGTCTCTCTCCATACTTTGCGTATCAGTTCTACGACAAATGTTGTACCGGGCTACAATATTGGGCTTCCCCAGGCTTTATTTCACCTCTTTTCAAACTTGCTTCGGCAAACCCCCTGTCAGACCCAACATCCAGCGCATGCATTTGTGCCCAAAATCGACCGGTTTACAGAACATCATCGGGCATCCGCCAGGGATGACGGTGATGTTGTTTTCGCGACAGAATTGGACGGCTTGCTCCGAAACGCTGCTGCCGATAAACTCCATGGAGCGGTGCATCCACACCCTGGAGGTGCCCACCTCGGCACACTGGCGCACGATCTGCTCAGTTACTTCTGGCCGGGTGACAATAACCACCCCGTCCACCCCGTCTGGGATGGACTTCAGGTCTGGATAACAAGGGTCACCCTCCACGGTTTCGGCCTTGGGGTTAATCGGAAACACCTGATGACCTGTTTCCTTCAGCTTGCGATAGATGATGTTAGCCGCATCCTCCTTGGTGCGAGACACACCGGCTACGGCGATGCGTTTTTGGGTTAGGAAATCTTCAACGGCTTCATTTAATGTAGGCATAGCTTTACTCCTTTCTAGCTCTCTAAAGATTAAAGACCGCGACCCCTTCGTTGAGACCTACGATGTCTTACAGCGTGTCGCCCAATGGAGTGGTCTCGTCGAGCGAAGTCAGCCCCTCCTTCAGGGCGTACAGGGCGGCCTGGGTGCGGCTGGCCAGATGTAACTTGCTCAAGATATGGCTGACATGGGTGCGCACTGTGGCTTCGCTGATCACCAGCTTCTCGGCGATTTCCCGGTTATCCAAGCCCTGGGCCACCAGCCGCAATACTTCCACTTCTCGCGCCGTCAAAGGGTCAGGCGTTGGCGGATGCTCCGAGGGATGGGATAGTTCCTGCAATACTTTTCGGGCGATGATGGGGTGGAGCGAGGACTCTCCCTGGCACACTTGACGGATGGCATGTACCAACTCGTCCGGGTCAGAGTCTTTCAGGTGGTAACCCAGTGCGCCCGCTTTGATGGCCGGAAAAATTTTGTCCTCGCCGGCAAAAGTGGTCAATACCAAAATGTGGGCCTCTGGTTGGTCGGCTTTGATACGGCGAATGGCCTCGATGCCATCCATCTCCGGCATGACCAAATCCATCAGGATGACATCCGGCCGGAGGTTTTTGGCTTGCTCGACTGCTTCCCCTCCGTTTTCCGCCTCCCCCACCACCTCGATGTCCGGCACAAGTGCCAGCATAGCCTGAATCCCCTTACGGATGATGGTGTGATCGTCGACAATAAGTACTTGGATACACTTTTCAGACATGGGTAGATTATCCTTTATACTTAGCCTTCAATAGAAACGGAGACACTTCATGGGTCCCTAAACGCCATTTGTCTGAGAGTTGCTGATAAGAAACTTCCTCAAATTGCTGTTGCCGGAGCAACCCCAGGAGTCGTTCCCGCCTGAATCCAGGATGAACATCAACACAGGGTTGTCCACGGAGATGCAAATCGAGAACATGTCCTCCCCCCATCACACCAGCTTGCTGAAATAAGGTCCGCATAATTTACTCCCTTAACATCAAGCTATGTGTCTTGACCCCTAAGACATCTTCACATTCCTGAGTCCCTATTTCCACAATCACCCTAGTTCCTTTTCCCAGCTCACTCTTTATGGTGACCTGCCCGCCCAACCCAGTTGCTCGTTCTGCCATGGCCGACAGGCCCAATCCACCCTGCTCCGGGGCGGTCGCCGGGTCAAACCCGATCCCGTCATCAACAATCTCCATGACAACGGTTTGTTCATCTGGCACGCGATGTAGGTAGACCACAATTTGGCGGGCATGGGCGTGTTTGAGGGCGTTGTTTAAGGCTTCCTGGGCAATGCGATACAGCCCCTCTTCAAATTCAAGGGGCAACCGATCCACTCCCTCCGCCTTAAACGTCGTTTTCAGGCCCGCCCGCCCCTCTACGGCCTGCAGACGTGCCTGCAAGGCGACCATCAGCCCTTCTTCCTCCAGAATAGGTGGACGCAACTCGTGGATGAGCAAGCGCATCTCCGCCAACGCTTCCTGAGCCGTATCTTGCAGTTCACGCAGGTGGTCGGCGACCATATCTATTTTGCCCAAGGCAAGCTGCCCGGCAGCAGCCCTGGCGTACAACGTCACGCCGTAGAGGGCCTGGGTGACTGAATCGTGCAGGTCGCGGGCCAGGCGTTGGCGTTCCTCCAGCACAGCCGCTTGTTGGGCCTGCTCATAAAGCCGGGCGTTCTCGATAGCGATGGCCGCTTGATTGGCCAGAGATTGCAAGACCGCCAGGTCACTCTCATCAAAGGCAGCCAGTTGGTTGCTTTGGACATCCAGCACGCCGATGATAGCCTCTTTTGTCTTCAGGGGCACGCACAACTCCGAACGGATCTCGCTAGCCTGAGGCACAAGGTAGTAGCGCGGCTCCTGGCTTACATCTGGTACCAGCAATGGCTCGCCGTTTTGAGCCACCCAGCCTCCGATCCCTTCCTGTCCTACCTTGAAACGCAGGGATTGATATACCTCCCATAGGGGGCCAGACCCGGCTTTGGAAACCAACTCATCATCCTCAATCAAACCAATACTGACCTGATAGTAACGGAAAGCCTCCTGAATCAACCTGGCTATCTGGATCAACAACTCGTCGCTGACCAGAATAGACGTGACGTGGCGCCCAACCTCGTTGATAACGCGAAATTGCTCCGCGCGGCGTTGTTCGGCTTTGAAGAGGCGGGCGCTCTCGATCGCCAGAGCGGCCTGGTTGGCCATCGCCAGGGCCAGCTCCTCTTCATCGGCGGTGAAATGACGCTGTTTCGGCCGCTGTGTCCCCAACTGCATGACCCCCAACCGCCTTCCACCAACCTCGATAGGCACCACCAAAATCGATTGCAACTTCATCAAAGCTGCGTCTGTGGGATCAATGTGGAGATCAGCAGGTACGTCCTCAATGCTGAGCGACCGCAACTCATCCAGAACTACCTGATAGGTCCTGCTGCTGAGGCGAAGGGCCGCATCCTTGACCACAGCCGCAACCTGTGGCGGGCAGCCTTTCTCTGTAGCGCACCACAGCGTATCGCTCTGCTCATCGCACAAACAGATCAGACAGTGATCAACCTTGAAGGTATCCACTGCGTACTCGGACGTCAGTCGTAGTACCTCGTCCAGGTCCAGGGTACCACTGGTCAGCTTGGCNNGCCTGCTGCCGCCGCCAGCGTTCCGCCTCAAAAAGGCGGACATTCTCAATGGCCACCCCGACCTGGTGGCCGATGGAGGTGAGCAATTGAAGGTCCTGGTCGCTGAACTCGCGATAGCCCTGCGTCACAGCAAACAAGACACCCAACACCTTCCCTTTAGCTTGTAGGGGCACGCTGGCCAGGGAGCGCAGTCCCTCCTCCCTGGCCACCATGCGGGTCAGCCGTGGATCTGTGGAAATATCCCTGGCCACCAGAGGCTGACCCGATTGAACCACCCGGCCGGAGAAGCCTTCGCCAACCTTCAACCTGTCTATCTCCGCCACAAACTGCGGGCCAAACCCCTGGTAGGCGGCGACGGTCAGGATCCCCTCTTCTTCATCCAAAAGATAAATGCCGCCGGCTTCGACCTCCATGACTTGCAGTGACTTATCCAGTGCGTCATGTAAAACCTCCTCCAGGTCCAGAGAACGACTCACCACGGCGGCGATAGCGCTGAGGGTGGCCAGTTCCCGGGTCCGCTCGACCACCATGCGCTCTAAGTGTGTGTACGAGGTCTGGAGTTGGGCTGACATGTGGTTGAATTGCTCCGCCAGTTCCTCGATTTCGTCCCCCGTGGAGGCAGTGATCTTCTGGCCGAAGTTGCCCCCCGCGACCGCCTGGGCGGCCCTGATCAGTTCTGCGATGGGGTACGTGATCCGCCTGACGCCGACGGCCACGACGAGGACCGGTACAAATACACCCAGCGCCAGCAGCAAGAGCAGAAACTGCTGGTATCGTTGACTGGGGCTGATCAATGCGGCCCAGCTCTCTTCGGTCACTAAGCCCCAGGGCGTGCCTGGCACCGGGGCGAAACTGGCCACAATGTCCCGGCCGGCGAAATCGCGGGTACGGATGGCCCCCACCCCGCCACGTAATACCTGTTGTACAACGGTTTGGTCAGAGAAGTCGTCTCCAATATGACTGGGATCAGAATGGTAAATCACCCGGCCGTTACGATCCACCAAATATACGCCGCTGCGCTCGCTAACGCGGAGCCTGGAGATGTCACTGTAAAAGGCGTTGACGGTTGGAGCCCCTAGACGAAACATGCCAACCAGCATACCCAGGAACTGTCCCTGATTCCCCTTGATAGGCATCGCCACGGCAATGACTTCTGCACCGCCCGGTCCATCGGCCACGGCATCTGAAAAGATTGGCCCCGGCGCGCGCAGTATCTGGCGAAAATAGGCCCGGTTAGACCAGTTCTCTCCCAAAATTTCCGGTCGCTCCGGTTCAGCCACCAAAACCGTGCCTTGATTGCTGACCACAAGCACACCGCCGTCAAAAACATCCAAACGGCTTCTGGCCTGCCTCAAAATATCACTTTGAATCGCCAGATCACCCTCATAGGCGGACGCTATCGATGGCAGGCCAGAAATAAGGCCGGTGTATTCTGCTAGCAGGGCGGTATAGTCCGTCAACTTTGTGGCCAGTTCACCCGTTGAAAAATGGGTCAATTCCCGGTTCCGTTCGATAACCAGGTCTTCCGTTACCTGCTGATAGGCGGTGAAGGTGACCCAGGCTACCGCGGCCAGAATAATCACTGTGGGTACGAAGGACCAGGCGATAATTTTGATGCACAGGCCGCCCGGTGAGAGTTTTGATAAGAGGCCGTTCCACTGAATTCCCAACCGCATTATTGTCCTCCTAAACTTACTCGGATAACCAGACATCGTGGAGGTTGATCCGGCTATCAGGGCTGGGTTCCCAATTATGGACCCTGACGGAAGCAGCCTCGATCTCTTGAGGGACATAAAGGAAGACGGCGGGCGCATCCTCATAGATCAGACGCTGCATCTCGCTATAGATCGCCTGGCGTTTCTCTGGATCTGGTTCTGAAGCCCCTGTTTGAATCAACACGTCTACTTTAGGATTACTGTAGCAGGAAAAGTTGGCCCGACCGGCCGGGGTACCCTCCTCATAAGTCTGCCACTTGGCCTCGACATAGCCGACTGGATCAAAGGCCGAGTCGCCCCAGTCGCGCAAAAAAGCCTGCCGCCGGCAGTTAAGAAGTAGGGGTCTTACCTCGCTATACTCCCAGGTATGTACCCGGACGTCCATACCCAATTCACGGAGTTGTTGGGCCACCACCTCGGCGATCTCCACGTATGACCCGTAAGTATCTATCACCAAAGAAATCTCCTCTGGCCGGTATCCGGCTTCGTCCAGCAGGGCCCTGGCCTTCTCCAAATCGTGGCCATAGGGCTTCAGCTCGGGATCAACATACAGGTTGGCCGGCGAAAGGGGGCCGGGGAGGATAATACCGTAACCTCCGGCCACTTTGGCTAAAACGCCATCGGCGTCCACAGCGTAGTTCAGCGCCCGGCGTACGCGCACATCGTCGAACGGGGGCATGGTGACGTTAAGATCCATAAACTTTGGCCGGGTACCGACCGTGGTTTTGAGCACAACCTCAGCCTGGGCAATCAACTGCGACACCATCTGCTGAGGTACATTCTGGATGAGATGTACCTCGCCGGCCAACAAGGCCCCTACTCGGGCCTCAGCCTCCGGCATCATGCGAAAGATCACCCGATCTAGATCGGGTGGGCCTACTGGCGGCAGCTTATCGGCTCCACCATAATAGTCGTCGAAGCGTTCTAAAACGATCTGCTCGTTCAGATTCCCCTCGACAAACTTGAAAGGGCCACAGCCAACCGGCTGCCTGGCAAACTCGATATCGCCAACCTGGTTTAGATAATCTTTGGGCACAATCTGGTTGTGCACCAGCAATTGTAGAAAGACAGGCCAGGGCCCTTTGAGTTCAAAGCGGACTGTATAATCGTCTACTTTCGCCACCCTGTTCACTTCTTGGATGAACCCTCTGCGCTGGGCGCCAATGTCCTGGTTTAAGATGCGTTCGAAGGTGAAAACCACATCATCTGCGGTGAAAGCCTCGCCGTTGTGGAAAGCGACCCCGCGCTTGAGATCAAATTCGATGGTTTTGTCATCCAGCCAGCGATAATCCCTGGCTAGCTCCGGGATGATCCGGTTATCGGGGGTCCGGGTCACCAGTCCGTCGAAAATATTGCGCAGGACCGTCTCTGTGGCCCGGTCGCTATAAGCGGCCGGGTCCATGGTGACGATGGAGGTGGCCGCCATGCCCACGATTAGCGTGCCTCCCTGGCGCGCAGCCCCCGTCTTTGAGGGGCTTTCTGTGGCCAAATCGGGCTCGCGCTCGGTGACCTCGGGCGTCGTCTGCCCGCAGCTGGCCAGGGCCAACCAGGTCGCCGTCATCCCCAGCAGGCCCAGGAAGTTTCGCCGGGAGAGTGCTACGCCTTGGCCATTATATCGGCGATACAGCATGTTATGCATGACCGGTCCTCCTTTGTCAAGATTCCCGAACAATCACCATCACCGTCACATCATCCCGCCAGGCATCCGGCATATCGCCGGCAAAGTCATGCACAGCCGTAATCAGGGCTTCTTGTACGGCCCGGGCTGAACGTCCTAGGTTGGCCCGGGCCACCTCGAGCAAGCGTTCCTGGCCAAAAAAACCTTTCTGTTGATCTTGGGCCTCGGTCATGCCATCCGTATAGAGGATTAACATATCGCCCAGCGCGAGCTGAACCGTTTTACGCTCCCAGGTTCCCTCTCCAAACATGCCCAACGGTATCCCGGTTCTGATGAGTGCTTGCTCCGCCTCCTTATTTTTGGAGCTCAGAAGATAAGGGGGGTTATGGCCGGCATTGCCATAGATAAGCCGACCACTGCCTGGATCAAGGACACCGTAAAAGACGGTGACGAACATATCCGCATGGGTATCCAGCAGAATACGGTGGTTAACGACTTCGAGCACCAGATCAGGTTGGATAGGATATTGAACGGCATAAGTACGAATGAGGGTGCGACTCAAAGCCATATACAAGGCTGCCCCCATTCCCTTGCCGACTACATCTGCTACCAATATGCCTAACTGCCCGTTAGGCAAGGAAATAAAGTCGTAAAAGTCCCCCGACGTTTCTCTGGCTGGTTCCAGGGTAGCGGCCAGTTGCCAGCCGGCTATCTCCGGCAACTTGTTGGGCAAAAAGCTGGTCTGTATTTCCCCGGCCAGGGCCAACTCTTGTCCGACCTTACGATAATCGGCGGCGATCCGCCGCAATGACTCCAGTTCGTGCTCGTTGGCTGGCGTCCCTTCGGTTGTCAGAATTAGGGGAGCGTCAATTTGCTTAAGTGTTGCCAGCAGTCTACTCATGAAACTTGGCGCGGCGTTCTCAAGCGAGGCTAACCCCTCTTGTAGGGCATAGAGAGCAGCCTGGGTACGGCTGGCTAGATGTAATTTGCCCAGGATAGCATTGACCTGAGCGCCCACCGCTGCTTCGTCGGTGGCCAACTGCCCGGCAATCTCCTGATTATCCCGACCCTGAGCTACCAACCTTAGCACGGCAACTTCCGGTTCCGTCAATAGATCGGCTGCCGGCTGCCCCTTCGTCGTACGGGATAGCTCCTGCAGCACTTTCCGGGCGATGGTCGGATGGAGCGAAGCTTCCCCCAGACATACCTGACGGATGGCCTGCACCAGGTCATCTGGATCAGAGTCTTTCAATTGATAGCCCAACGCACCCGCTTTGATGGCCGGAAAGATCTTATCCTCGCCGGCGAAGGTCGTCAGCACCAGAATGCATGCCTCTGGTTGCTGGGCCTTGATATGGCGAATGGCCTCCAGGCCGTCCATCTCCGGCATCACCAGATCCATCAGGATGACATCAGGCTGAAGATCTTTGGCCTGCTCGACCGCTTCCCGCCCGTTTATTGCTTCCCCAACCACCTCGATATCGGGCACAACGGCCAACATGGCTCGGATCCCTTTACGAATGATGGCATGATCGTCAACAACGAGAATGCGAACGCTCGTGTCTGTCGGCAGTGTAGGTGTCGAACCGATCATGGTAGAACCTCCCCAGTGAACACTGTCTCCAGCTCATCCCCCTTCGATGATGGGTCTTCTGATATGAGGGTGCTTCAAATGGGTTGAACCTGTCGGGGCAACCCATAAGGGTTGCCCGATGTGGGCACCTCCGGCAAGACTTGCCCCTAAACCGAACGCTTTCTGGCCACCGTGAGTAATATAGTAAGATATTCTAAACCACCCTTGTTAGTATAGCAAAGTTGGATAAAAACTGTAGTGATGAATGTCAGACGATATGACGTAGAATGTCATAAATCGAGGCGTCCTCTCGTTTGGCGGAAGTAAATTGTGCAAAAAAGGGGGAGTCATGGTACAACAAATAAATTCAATCGTATCAACCTGAGAAAGCGTTTATGTCAATTATAGAAACCAAAATTACTGTTTTACTCGATACGCATAATATTCCCTATCGCGTCTTACCCCATACAGAACCGGTTTTCACCGTCGAGGCGGCGGCGGCCCAGCGGGGGGTGGTCAAAGACGAGATGGTTAAATCAATTTTGTTGCGCGAGCGAAAGGCGGGCCGCTACGTTATGGCCTGCGTCGCCGGCGACGCCCGCCTCAACCCCCAGGCTGTGCGGGCGCACCTGCCTGATGATTGGAAGCGGCTGACTTTCGCCTCCGCCGAGGAGATTCAGGCCTTAACCGGCTACGTGCAGGGGGCCGTCGCCCCCCTCTGCCTGCCCGACGCGGTGCCGGTCATCTTCGACGAAGCCATCGCCCGCTGCACCCGGGTTAGCATCAGCAGCGGCGATCCTATGGCCGGGTTGGAACTGGAAGCTCAGGATTTAATCAAGCTGGCCGGGGCACAAATAGGGCAGATTGCCGCGGCGGACTAGGGTTTCAGCTTTTGATGAAAATACGCACTACGCACCACGAACCACGCGACGTAGTGCGTAGCTCAAAGACTTCAACATAACGCTATTTATACGGGAGTTAGCGAATTATGAGCTTATCTTTACCCCAAATTGCGGCCTTGCTTCAGGCCACTCCCCAGACCTTGCGTAGCGAGTTAACTTCGTTGCCGGATGAAATTCAGCGCTGGCGGCCTGCCCCTGACGAATGGTGCATCAACGAGGTGCTCGGCCACCTGATCGAGGCGGACCGTCACGGCTTCGATGGCCGTATTCGGACCATGCTGGCTGAGGATGGGCCAACCCTGGAGGCCTGGGACATCAGTGGCACCGCTGCGCAACGCCGTGATTGTGAAGGGGATGGCCTGGAACTGCTGGCTGAGTTAGCCGCTATGCGCGAGCAAAGCGCCCAATTGATCACCTCGCTACAACCGGCTCACTTGACGCGAACGGGCCTCCATCCGGTCGTCGGCGAGTTAGTCGTCAGCGATGTGTTGTATGAGTGGGTACATCACGACCGCAACCACCTCAAGCAAATTTTGAGCAACGTCCAGGCTTTTGTTTGGCCGAGTATGGGGAGCGCGCAGAAGTTTTTTGGCTGAGCGGGCCGAATTTCATATTTTCCCCTTAGACCCAGTTAGAATCTATGATATAATCAAGTCTAAAGTGATGAATATCATCACCTGTTACGTGTTCACAAAAGCTGGAAGGATTTCCGATGTCTGAAATTGTAACCCTAGAGTTGCCTGACGCGACCATACAACGTTATCGGCGTGGTGCAACCGCGGCTCGTAAGAAGCTCGAAGAGTTTTTGGTGGAGCGTCTGGCGGATACGCCTCTGCCATTAGCGGATGATTTGCCACCGCCGTTCGATGAAGTATTAAGGACTCTGGAGACCCTTGACGACGAAGCCCTATGGGCCATAGCGCGAAGTCAGTTGTCTTCTGATAAGCAAGACCTATATGATCACCTTTTACAGAAGAATAGCCAGGGGATTATCACCGCAGACGAAGGAAAGACATTGCAAGCGCTTGGTGAAGAAGCCCGTCTCCTGACATTGAAAAAGGCCCATGCCTATATGCTTTTGAAATGGCGTGGGTATGCTATCTCCTTATTTGAACCATCTTGAAATTGTAGAAGCACGTCGGCGCTGGGTGAGAGTCGGGTGGCATCCGCCTGCTGAGGACATGTAAGCCAGACCCAAACTCTTGCATTCGTAAAATTGGAGATTGGTTTAGCACTCCTACCTCAAACCAATGTATAATCGATAGTATCGGGGGGAGCAGCTTACTATTTAGGAGTAATATCATTCATGCGTCATAATGGGATCATCCTCCTCATAACCCTCGTCATTATTAGCTTAAGTAAAGCCTCTGCCCCAACAATCCTGGCTCAAGAGCCTTTAGAACCCTCAGCCGAGCCGATCACTACCGAGGCCGACGAACATGGGTTAAGCATGGTCTGGACGCCCCCCGACTATAGCCTGGCGACCGTCGTCGTGGAGGGGGTCAGCTATAGCCAGGTGCAGATAGCTGGCCTGGGTATGTCGACTGAGCCAGGCCACCCGCAATTGCCCCGCTACGGCGGCTTAATCGGCCTGCCCCAGGCGGGTGAGGCCCAATTACGTATAGTCAAACTAGAGCGTGAAATAGTCAACCTACCCCACTTACCCCTTCCCGCTCCGGTTCCTCAAGCCGTCCATCTCTCCTTGGCCGATCAGGCGGACCTGGTAACCGGTGGCCCCACCCACCGCCTGCCTGACCCGACCGCCTATAGTCTCAACGCCTTCCAACCTGAAACCGTGGCCCAACTTGGCCCAATTCAGCAGTTGCGCGATCACCGGCTGGTTAATTTGACCATTCATCCCCTGCGAGTCAACCCCGTCACCGGCCAGATGGAGGTTATTCGCTTCCTCCGCCTGGAGATCACCTTCAGCCAACCGGCTTCGACTGCGACCACTCCTCGGAGTCAAGCGGCCCAACCGGACCCCTTCGCTCAGGCTTTAGGGCCTACCTTACTTAATCCGCAGGCCGCAGCTTGGGCCATCCCCCCTGGCCCCCCAGAGGGGGATGAATGCCGGCCTTCCCCCCTCTGGGGGGCCAGGGGGGCCATCCGCCGCCACCCCCGCAACCAAGGTGCTGGTCGCCGAAGCCGGTCTCTACGCCCTGACTTACAGCGATCTGCAAAACGCCGGCCTCCCGGTAAACGCGCTTGATCCCCGCACCCTGAAGTTAAGTCACGGCTATCCCCAGCAAGAGGTGGCTATTTTGGTCGAAGGGGAAAGCGACGGCATCTTTAACCCCGGCGACCGCCTCTTGTTTTACGCCGAGCCTGCTTTCAGTCGCTTCGTCGATTACGATGTCTATTTTTTGAGCTACGGCGATAGCCAGGGCCTGAGGATGACCACGCGCTTCGGCGCTCCGGCCGGTTTACCCGCCGGGGTGGCCTGGCGGACGACGCGGGCCGAGAGCAACCAATATTATGAATCGCTTTACCCGGGCCGCGATGGCGATCGCTGGTATTGGGACGATCTACGCCAACCTGACCGGACCTCAGGGACGTACGCCATCTCGCTTGACGCGCCTTTGACCGGAGGCTCCGACGCCCGGCTGACCTTATGGCTCCAGGGCTATACCAATCCCAGCCAGAACCCGGATCATCGGGTAGCGGTCTCCTTCAATGATACCTCGCTGGGCGAAATCAATTGGGATGGGGCTCAGGCTATCGAACAAACCTTCAATGTCCCGGCGGCCGGCTTGAAGGCGGATCAAAACCAATTGACTCTGACCTTACCGGGAGCGGGCACCCTCATCGAAGGGGTCTGGCTCGATGCCTTTGAATTGAGCTATCCCACCAACCAGGGAAATGCTGATCAATTGTACTTTCAAGGCGAAGCGGGACAAAAACAGTATACGTTGTCCGGTTGGCCCGCCTCAACGCTGGCTGTCTACGACATCACTTCGCCGGACAACCCGCGTCAAGTCACCGGCTACACCTTTACGGACGGTACGCTGGCCTTGGGGGATACCGATACCGCCGTAGCCCGCTACCTGGTTGTGCCCGAAGGTCAAGTCAAATCCCCCCTTGCCCTGACGCCAGCCCGCACTTTCACCGACCCCCCCAACGGGGCGGACTATATGATCATCACCCACCCGAACTTTTCCGCGGCGATCGCGCCGCTGGCGGCCCGCCGGGCCAGCCAGGGCTTGCGGGTGGTCACGGTCGAGGTAGAGACGATTTATGACGCCTTCGGCGCGGGGCGTTTGGATCCGGAAGCCATTCGCAATTTTGTCCAGCACGCGTATACGACCTGGGCGGCCCCGGCCCCCCTCTATCTGTTGCTGGTCGGCGATGGCAGCTACGATTTTAAAAACTATAGCGGCTTTAACCCGCAGACCTTCATCCCCCCTTACCTGGCCGACGTTGATCCCTGGCTGCATGAGACCGCCTCCGATAACCGGTTTGTGACCGTGGCGGGGGATGATAATCTGCCGGACCTCCTCAGCGGACGTTTGGCCGTCAACAGCGAGGCCGAAGCAACCACTGTGGTCGACAAAATTATTAACTATGAAATGGACCCCTTCCCCGGCAACTGGAATGCGTGGCACCTTTTTGTGGCCGATAACCCCGATGCCGCCGGCGATTTTCACGCTAACGCCGACCAGGCTTACGTTAAGCTCGCCGTCCCCTTTCTCGGCCAGCGGTTCTATTTTGCCGCCAGCCCCACTGAACAACCTTACATCTACACCGATGTAGAGGCGTTGCGCTCGGCCTTTCGGGCCAGTTTCAACCAGGGGGCCGGCGTGGTCACCTTTCACGGTCACAGTTCCTGGCACCAATGGGCGGCCGAGGCGTTGTTTCGCTGGAGCTTGAACCCGGCTGAAAACGATGTCACCGCTTTGACCAATGATCGCCGGCTGCCCCTCGTTTTTGAGATGACCTGCTTCACCGCCTTCTTTCACCACCCGGAATATCCGACCATAGATGAGAGCCTGCTGCGCCTGCCGGGGGGTGGGGCTGTGGCTGCCTGGGGCAGCACCGGCCTGGGGGTGGCGACGGGGCATGACGTTTTGCAGGCCGGCTTCTATCAGGCCATCATCGACCAGGGACAGACCAATCTGGGAACTGCTCTGCTAGCTAGCAAGGTCGCCGTGCAAGCCACGGGCCTCAACCTGGATCTGCTGGACACTTATATGTTGTTGGGTGATCCCGCTTTGACCCTCGATTTTACCCTCGTCCCCTTGACCGAGCAGGTGTATCTGCCGTTGGTGAAGCGCTGATACTGAGCTAATAGAAGAGTTAGGATTCTAACGTGAGCCCAACTCAGCAGGGTCACGAATAGTGAATAGACACCAGCAAAGATAGTGCATTTGCTTCTTGTCCTTCCTCTCCGTTGAATGTTATACTGATAAATGGTTCCTTAATACAGAAGAATATGAGATCGACAGTCGTCAAAGGAGATGCCTATGATGAGGACCATGGTATGAGTACGCTTCTTTTCAGTTGATTTTCTTTCCAGGAACACAGTTAGAGCATAAGGAGAAAGAAGAAAAATGGCTATCTTCAAAAAACAGCTCATGCTGAAAGTAGCCCTCTGCCTGACAATCATTAGCTTGCTAGCAGTAGGGCTTGATTTAACCGCCGTCTCTGCCGCACCCCCTGCAGAGACGAAAAAACCCCTGGCCAAGAATATCATCATCATGATCAGCGATGGCTGGGGCTTTAATCATCTGGAAGCCGCCAGTTTCTACGAATACGGCAAAGATGCCCGGCAGATCTATAACCGCTTCCCCTTCAACTATGCCATTAGCACTTACATGGCCTATTATGAAGGGGACCCCTGTTATGGCCGGGGCTATGACCCGGCGCTTGCTTGGAGTGACTTCGACTATGTCAAGTCCTGTACCACTGACTCCGCCGCCGCGGCGACAGCCCTATCGGCCGGCGTGAAGACTTACGGAGGCGCTATAGGGGTCGATCTGGACCAGCAGCCCCTGAAACACGCGCTCGAACTGGCCGAGGAGCAGGGTAAGGCGACGGGTGTGGTCACCAGCGTCGAGTGGACACATGCCACCCCGGCCGGATTTGTCGCTCACAACACGAGTCGCAACAACTATGCAGAAATCGCTCAAGAGATGGTCTATGACAGCGCCGTCGACGTGATCATGGGCTGTGGGCATCCCTGGTATGATGCTGACGGCCAACCGGTAGCTGCACCCAATACCTTCAAGTACGTTGGCGGCGAGACCACCTGGGATGACCTGGTGGCCGGGACCGCCGGTGGCGATGCCGATAGCGACGGCGCCGACGACCCGTGGACCCTCATTCAGACGCGGGCCGAATTTCAGGCCCTGATGAACGGCCCGACCCCCAAACGGGTCCTCGGCACAGCCCAGGTATACCAGACCCTCCAGCAGGGACGGAGCGGTGACGCCTACTCCGATCCCTACGTGGTGCCGCTGATCGAGACAGTGCCCACGCTGGAGGAGATGACCAAAGCGGCCCTCAATATACTGGACGATGATTCTGATGGGATGTTTCTGATGATCGAGGGAGGCGCCATCGATTGGGGCAGCCACGGCAACCAGTCCGGCCGTATGATCGAAGAGCAGATCGACTTCGAGCGAGCCGTAGAGGCTGTGGTTGATTGGGTCCAGGAGAATAGCAACTGGGGCGAGACGCTTCTGATCATCACCGGCGACCATGAGACCGGCTATCTGACCGGCCCCGGCTCGGATCCCACCTGGGAGCCTATTGTGAACAACGGGGCCGGGAATTTGCCCGGCATGGAGTGGCACAGCGGCAGTCACACTAATAGCTTGATGGTCGTCTCGGCCAAGGGCGACGCCGCCAGGCTGATCCATGACTATGTCGACGGGAAAGACCCGGTGCGCGGCCCCTACGTTGACAACACCGAACTGGCCAAAGTTGTCTTCCGGACTATGGGGTCTGAATAAGGCTCAGTAGATCCCAATTTAAGAAGCCAGCACGCCCACGTGTGGCTCCGTTCGGCACGTGGGCGTGCCTCATTCCTCTCTCTGTCTATCCCTGTGCTTTCTATGTGTACGTGAAACAATGAGGCGGGGGAGGGGGGGCGTCCCGCTCTTTTCCATTTTTCCGACCTTTCAATATTTTACAAAACGTCAATTTTGTAAAACACCAGACTTCTCGCCTAATTGTGACCACTTCGTCACCGCTTTGCCATCCTCCGCTATTGTGATTGAAGATGTCTCAAATATGGTTTTGTCGCCCAGCCCGTGGGTCTCATAGCTCCGGCCGGTGGTGGGTCAGCATAGGTTTTCCAGGACATCCTCGTCGAAGGGGGTTTCCGGCGGATCCATCACGTTGGCCAACACATCCTCGTTTACATAAGCGCGGTAGTCTGAAAGTCGAAGATAAAGGAAATTATTGATTTTTCGTCCTGATGATAGTATCATATAGGTATGGTTTATTAATACTACCACTTTGATACTACCTATTAGAGGCGAAAAAATGGCTGTCTATACTAAACGGGTCCAAACCGTATTGACTGAGGAGCAGTACGAAATGTTGTCTCAGTTGGCCCTCAAACAAGACAAACCTTTGAGTGTCCTTATCCGCGAGGCCATCGAAAAAATATATTTTGCGGAAGCTGATCGCCAGCGTCGTCGGGCTGCTCTGGCTAACCTCCTTTCTTTGGATGCGCCTGTGGCTGATTGGGAGGAGATGGAAGAGGAGATTATTCGAGGGGCTGAGGCATGAGCGAGCCGCTTGTTTTACTTGACGTGAATGTGCCCATGTACGCGGCAGGCCAGGCTCATCCTTACAAAGAAGCGTGTGTGTGGGTGATAACGGAGATCGCTGAAGAACGGTTAGCCGCAGCCATTGACACTGAGATCATTCAAGAGATTCTGTATCGTTACGGAGCTTTACAACAGTGGACCGTCGCCACAGAGATGGCTACTAGCCTGTTAGACCTGATGCCTGTAGTCTACCCAGTACTCCCGGCCGACGCACGCCTGGCAGTTGAACTTTTCGAACAGTACGCTCTTCAAGGGGTCAAGGCTCGTGATTTGCTTCACGTTGCCGTAATGCAAAACAATAGTTTGACCGCGATCATTTCCACTGATCAACATTTCGATCGTATTGAAGGGATCACGCGTCTAGATCCACAAACATTATGGCCTGGATTGATCAATTCAGAGTGATCATATCAGAGCGATCATTAGATATACATCGCTGTCGAAGCCGCTTCGGCCGGGGAAACGGCTTCGGATCCTGAACCAAGGGCCCGGCGCAAAAAGCGCTTCACCACATGTAAGGGGATGGCCAGGCCTACATCAGGGCCGTTAATCATGGTGCTGATGCCCACCAATCGGCCGTGAACATCGACCAACGGCCCGCCGGAATGTCCGGGGCGCAGATGCAGACCAACCTGGAGTAACTCAGCATGGGGCCAGCCCCCCTCCAGCCTCTCTCCGATGTCAATGATCGCTCCGGCGGTGACAGCACCCGTCACCCCCCAGGGATGGCCTACCCCCAGCACCCATTCCCCTGGCCGGAGCGACTTAGAGTCCCCCAGTTCAATGGTCGGTAAGCCCGTGGCTTTGACCGACAGGGCGGCCAAGTCGTGCTTTTCATCCAGGGCCAGAAGATGGGCCGGCAGATTACGTCCATCAGGCAGGGTAACCTTGAGCCTGTCCGGACCCCCTTGAACCACGTGGGCGTTGGTGAGGATTAAACCATCCGGGTGCCAAATCGTGCCGGAGCCGACACCGCCGCCATCCCGGCTGATTTTCACCAGGCTACGGCGAACCTGGGTCACTACGGCAGCCATTTCGTCATTTAATTGTTGCAGTAAAGAGGCCGTCATTTTCTTTCCCCGATAACGACTTTCAGGTCTTGTAGCTGGCCGCCCCGGACAATCCGCAGCGGGACTTCAGCGCCAACCTGATCCGCACCCAAAAGGGTGACCAAATCATCGTAGGAGCTGACTGCCGTCCCGTCCAGGGTAACGATCGTGTCGCCCAGGACCAGGCCAGCTTTCCCTGCCGGCCCATTTTCTTCGACGGCCACGAGTAACAGGCCAACTTCCTGATTCAGTTGTTGTTTCAGCGCCTCCGGCAGACGCACGGGTTGGACACTGATCCCCAGATAGCCCCGGCGCACCCGCCCATGGGTGAGCAAGGTTTCGACCACTTTGCCGATACTAGTGCCCGGCACCGTGAGACTAATACCTCGCAAGAGGGCCGAGGTGTTCAAGCCCAACACCTGTCCGTTGACGTCGACCAGAGGACCGCCGGAAAAACCGGGATACATGACGACATCGGTTTGCAAATAGCGGTCCAGCAATCCACCGGCCGGGGTACGCCAGCCATCTTCGCTCAGGGCGCTGATAATGCCCAGCGTGGCCTGGACGGTCTTACCAGGCCGTCCCAAAGCCAAAACCAGATGGCCGACCGCCATGGTGGACGCATCTGCCTGGGCCCAGGCGGGCTTAACCAAATTTTTGGTATCAGCCCGCAAAACAGCCAGGTCGGTGGTGGGATCACGACCGACCACTTGGGCTGATGCCCGCTGACCGTCGGCCAGACCCAGGCCGATATTCTCATCCTGCCTGACTACGTGATTGGCGGTCACAATCAGGCCATCAGCGGACCAAACGACACCGCTGGCGGCCAGCCGGCGGCGCGCCTCCACTCGAACCACGCCAGGGCCAACCGTTTCGACCATTTGAGCTAAAGCATTTGATACATCTTGTAAAACGCCTGTCATAATATCTCCTTCGGGTTTTTCTTTTAGTTTACCCGATTCGAGGGCCTGATACATCACCCATCTGGAGAGGAGATACCTGGAAAAATGGCTAGGATAATGCTCAGTGCGAAACTGTAGCTGACGCATCCCCATGCGTCAGCGGTGGGGCATAGGGATGCCCCACCTACGTTTTGCACCGAAAACTAGGATAAAAAGGGTTGGGGGTTAGTACCCAATTCCTCGCAAATACTCAACCATCCCCTTGCTCCGCCTGGCCTCGCTGAGGGGGTCATCGGCGCCAGGGACGGGTTGGCCAGGGCAGCCGGTCACCCAACGATTGTATTCAATTTCCTCTAACACCTTCCGTACGCCTGGAAAATCAACATTTTCGGCCACGCCGACATCACACCAGACGGGATTGTACCAGCCGTCTTCGCGGCGTGAGGTAGATGAGTAATCTTGCAAGTGGACGTAGTTCAGTTGGTCCTTGAAGTCGCGCAGAGACTGAAGCGGATCATAACCCCATAGTTGGGCGTGGGAGACGTCAATGCACAGCTTGGCCCGGTCAAGATAGCTCATATACTTGCGCCAGTCTTCAATCGAGTCAACCAGCAGATTGGTGTGGATGTGGTAGGTCAGTTCCAAATCGTACTGGGCGGCGTACTCGGCCCAGGCTTCGGCCCCTTCGGCGGCAGCTTTGATATCGTCGTCGGTTACGGGGCGATCTTTTGGCTTGGGGCCGTTCATGAACATGAAGCAGTCCGCCTCCATCTCGGCGGCGTACTCGATGCGGCGCTTGTTCCGTTCCACGTTCTCCCAATCCCGGTTGTCGGGAGAGCCGTTGGCGGTGAAGATTTTCAAAGGCATGTCGGTATTCTCACAGATGCGGCGGAGTCGTTTGGGGGTCCCTACCCAGTCTAAGGGGAGGCGCCCTTCCCAGCCGTCCCAGCCGGCCTCTTTCAAAGCGGCCAGGGCCGCTTCCAGGTCTGGATTTCTCCAACGTAAGGTGCTATACCCCAACTTGAAAGCCATGATGTCCTCCTGTGGTCATGAAATGTTTGCTTGAATAAATGTTGAGCTATAAGTTGAGCATTTTACCAAATCTGAGATAATTGGGAAAATATAGTCGCCTGGCAAGCCCAGCAAGTATTATCTGGGGATGTTTCATTCCACGGCAAGTTCCGATGCCTAGGATTGTAGGGGCGGTGAGGGTAAATTCGTTAAAACATCCAAATACCACCACCATTGTTTGGCATCCGGGTGCCGCCGTTGGCGCTCACTCTTTAGGTCTGTAACGCGGGCCAGTTCGGTATAAAATTCGTTGGCGCGTTTAATCAATCGTTGATCGGCCGCTGTCAATTGGGCTTTTTCCTCTGTCGTCAAAAGTGATTCTTGCTGTGCCAGTTTATCACGAACCAGAAGCATCTCTAAGTGTTCAAAACCACTGACCTCAGGGTGCTCAACGGCTACAAGATAATGTTTCAGATAACGCTTCATGCTAATAACTCCTGAATAGTTTCCATATAATGGAAACGCGAATTGGCTAAATATGTTTCAGGGTCCGTTGGTGGAAACGCTGTTTCCATAACGCCGTTCAAACCAAACATCACCAACCAACGGCGATTTTCGTAGTTGCCCATGATCGTTGGATATACGTCTTGTCGCCAAATGTAAACGTATACATCGGCTGCCGCCTGGGAAAGGATATTAGTTATAATCATCTCATAGTCAGCTAATTTGGCTGAGGGTGGCAAGTGACCATACTCCAGCGGGTTTGTAGATGTTGGAAATCCTTTCCTGGCTTCCATCGGATTGCTGTTTGTAGTTGCTGAATAGCAGCGACAACTTGAGTGCGAAGTTTAGACATTGAGTCTGGCTGAGTCATAAAAAAATTGTAGCACTAAGGGGGTCGCTAAACAAACAAAAGGGAGAAAAATATATTAACAGCCTGTCAAAATTCTAACGTATACTCAACAAATCACTAGCTTGACGCTTAGCGAGCTGGTGTTGTATAGTGAGGTAAATTCATTTTTGACATCACCTCGAAAGAAGGTTATGCTTGAGCAAACGACACCGGTTTCACGGCGCGCCGGGGCGATTTGAAACCGTCGCAGAATTTATAAGCCACAGGTATGGTCACCAGGTGAAATATATCGCCGACGTGGCCGGGGGGCAGGGCATGTTGGCCCGCCTCCTGAATAAAAAGTACAATTATGAGTGCGAGGTTATAGATCCTCGCGGCTGGGTCCTGCGTGGGGTTCCCCATCGCCAGGAGGAATTTGACCCGAGCCTTGCTGCTTACTACGATTTGATCGTCGGCTTACATCCCGATCAGGCTTTACGGGCCATCGCCGAAGCGGCTTTAGTGCGGCCGGCCATGTTAATCCCCTGCTGTAATTTTTGGTCAGAGGAGAAATTGGGGGGCGAGGAGCTGTTACAGGCTGTTGAAACTTACTACCAGAAACACGGCCTTAAGTTCGAGCGCGTTACTTTCGGATTTCGCGGCCCCAAAAACAGGGCCATTGTCTCGGAACCGCCCCACTGGACCTGGTGATGATGCCCAGGATAAGGGCGATGTAGGCTGAACATCGGACAATAGTTGAGATTGCCAGTTGCATCAAGCCAAAGGTTTGCTCAGGTTTGCTTGATTGTTTGCATTATGCTAACATGGCTGCATGTATAGTATCGTATTCGCTAAACAAGCTGATAAAGCGCTGCGCAAGATGCCGCGCAATATAGCCCGGCTCATTCGTAGAAAACTAGACCAAATTGCGCTTGATCCCAACGCGCGATACAACAATGTCACAAAACTCCGAAATCGTCCTGGCTACCGCTTACGCATCGGCGACTGGCGAGTAATTTACGAAATACAAAATGATGAACTGGTTATTCTTATTTTGAGAATTGCACCGCGTGGAGGCGCGTACCGATGAACGTTCAAATCATCGAAAAGGATGGTAAGCCCGAATGGGCAATCATTCCATATGAAATGTATCAGCGTCTGGTAGAAGACGCGGAAATGTTACAAGATATCTATGATTACGATGAAGCTAAAAAAGCGATAACAGCGGGCGAGGAACTGATACCTAGCCAGATAACCTATGCTATCCTCGACGGCGAAAATCCAATTAGAGTTTGGCGCGAGTATCGTGGTCTGACCCAACAGCAATTGGCAGATAAGGCCGGTATCAGCAAGCCTTACTTATCTCAAATTGAATCGGGCCAGCGTAAAGGAAGTACTGAGGTATTGGCTGCTATTGCTAAGGCCCTTGATCTTGCTTTGGATGACCTTATTACTTCATAAAAAAAGTAGGAGATCACAACTATGAAAATCCTTTTTATCGGCGGCACAGGCGTCATCAGTTCGGCTTGCTCCCGGCTGGCCTTAGCGCGCGGCCTGGAGCTATATCTCTTAAACCGGGGACAAACAACGTCGCGCCCCATTCCGGCGGGGGCTAAGGTCCTGCGGGGTGATATTCGGGCGCCAGACTCGGTAAGAGAGGTGCTGGCAGACCAGACCTTCGACGTGGTGGTCAACTGGATTGCTTATACGCCAGACCACATTGAGACAGATCTGGAACTGTTCCGGGGCCGGGTGGGACAGTATATCTTCATCAGTTCGGCTTCGGCCTATCAAACCCCACCGGCCAGCCTGCCGGTAACGGAGTCGACGCCCCTCGATAACCCCTATTGGGCCTATTCCCAGGCCAAAATCGCCTGTGAGGAGCGGCTGGTCAGGGCCTATCGTGAAGAGAAATTCCCTATGACGATTGTCCGCCCCTCGCACACCTACGACCGCACCAAGATCCCCTTACACGGCGGCTACACTTCTATCGGCCGCATGCGACAGGATAAAAAAGTGATTGTGCATGGCGATGGAACTTCGCTGTGGGTGTTGACCCACCACGAGGACTTCGCCAAGGCGTTTGTGGGCCTGCTGGGCAACTCCCGTGCCATTGGCGAGGCTTTTCATATTACCTCCGACGAGGTGTTGAACTGGAATCAAATCTATCAAATCATGGCTCAGGCCGCCGGGGTTGAGGCGCAGTTAGTCTACGTCCCTTCGGATCTCATTGCGGCCTTTGATCCCAAATGGGGTGCGGGTCTGCTAGGGGATAAAACCCAGAGTATGATTTTCGACAATAGCAAGATCAAACGCCTTGTGCCCGATTTCGCCGCTACTATCCCCTTTGCCCGAGGGGCAGAGGAGATCATGGCCTGGTATGATGCCGATCCAGTTCGTCAGGTGGTAGATGAGGCCTGGGATCGTATGATGGATCGCATCCTCGCGGCTTACGAGGCGGTCAGGCCGTAGTGGGTAGCTTCGCGCAAAGTTGCCAGGGCGCAAAGGTTTAAAGGGTGATTGATTTTTTGGGGGGATGAAGATTATGAGCTCACATTTTGCGCTCGCTGAATGGCTGGCGTTTTTGTCTAACCGGCCAGGTCCAGCGAGCGCGCTTCTTTGTCGGACTATATCTGGTCATCATTGACTTGTCTCAGAGCTACCTTTCGCCGAAGGCGGGTGTAGCCGTGTTTGACTGAGGCAGAGCTTTCAGCTTTTGACCCAAAGCAACCAGCAAGCCGCCTAGACTTTGCAGAGCACGTTCTTGCAGACCGGGCTTCGGTAGGCCGGCCTGTCTGAAATGTCGCGCTGTCGCCGCATTTTGCAGGCGCTCATTGTGACGTACATTCGTTAATTTGAACAGATTAGGATCCATCTTATTCTCCTTAAGTAGTACTTTTTCCTGCTACTTCTTTTGAAGAGCGGGGATGGTTGGGTTTGACTGGGCTTGCGCTTTCAACTGCTGCCCCAACGAGATTAAGAAGTCACCGCTGCGTTGCAGCAAACTGGGGCGATTCCCCTTGATCCGCTGATAACGCCGCTCGGCTTCCGCTTCTTGCAACAGTTCGTTAAAACGTGCTTTTCCTTCATTGGGATCTGAATATAAATACATGATATTCTCCTTTCCTGGCTTAATTCGTCCGGTCTTGCCTTTTGAATAACTTTGTCTACAGTATAGCTAGCAAGCGTCCCAAAAGCGTTCCAGGAACCGTCCCAAAAAAGGTATTATTTGTTTTTTATGGTGAAGTTATCGTTTTGCGGCGAATCAGAGCAATCAAATCGCGTGTCGTCTCTAAATGAGCTTCAAGCGACTCGCGTTTTAGAGGGGTGTGAATACCTGTAGGATACCGGGTTTCGATGTAATACTCTGTAATCTCTTGGCAGGCGGCTAAAAAGGGGGTAAAATCAGCATCGTAGGCAATGGCTTCCTGAACTAAAACTTCCAAGTCGTGAATACGGCGCAAGGACCACCCTGTGAAGAGCAAAAAACCCTTGAGATACTTTTCAATAGCTTGCTGAAGATGAAAGGCTACGATAAGAAGAGGGCCATCTTGAGCCAGTAAAATCTCCGCTGCCTGGATATCCAAATCACCTTGAGCAAACCAGTCTTCTGGGAGGGAGGAGTCAGTTCCGGGCATAAAGCACCTTTCCCCGGAGTAAGATCTCTTGGTAAAACGGGTCACCCAGCGAAAGCCGGGTGTTCAGTTCGTCGGGTGTCAGGACTAAGGGAGAGAAAGGGATACGACGCTCTGGGTCAGAAACTAACCTCCGCACATGTACCCGACGCGCTAAGGGGGTCTCGGGGGTGTCTTTAATGATAAGAAGGTCAATATCGCTATCCTCATTTGGGTTGCCGTAAGCGAGAGAACCAAAAAGAATAATCTGTTGCGGTTGATAGTTCTCGACCAACTGCCGGACTATTTCGTGAATGACAGGTTGAATTTGGTCAGTCAATTGTTCTAATAACCTCTCGTCACTGATCAACTTTGTTATGTTGTGGAGGTAACAGTTTGCAACTCAGCTTTGTGATCGACAATATTCAGCAATTCTTCAATTTCCTCGTCAAGCTTTGTCCTACGCTTGGCGATGGCTCGCTTCAAATCCTCGTATGTAGCCGGTGTCCATTTATCAACACCTAACATTCGGCCAGGCGATAACTCTAGCGTATCATAGGGCCGGGCATTGCCGAGGTTATGGATAAAGCGAACATAGAGACAAATGTTATCAGTTTCCGAACTTCGTAAAACATCAACAATTACTGCAATTTGGCCTAATGCGGAAACAATATCTCCGCGTTTGAAATTAATAGACATCTGGAGCCTCTCCATAAATTAATATATGTTCTACATAGTTTTCCACTTGAGAACTGCTCTCAAATTCATCTTCAACGCCGCAGTCGCGCAAAATGCTGACGAGAATATAATGTTCTCCATAAGCACTACCTGTTCCTTCTGATCGGCGTTGTATCATTTTGTGCCAAGCATCTCTAAGACGTTCGATTTCCTCTGGATAAAATTTATTACTTTTAGACATTGCCGGCCCACTTTAGCCAGGCGGAAGTTACATATAGTTTGCCATTATAGACTATTCCATTTAAATTAACAACAGGTAGACGCTAAAGGGTGTATTTCACTCGACTCCGAAGCAGAAATACTCCTTCGCCAAAAGTTCATTTTGTTCGGATTTGGAGTTGATTATGAAAATCAGTGCTATTACTGCTTATGCCATCAAATCAAGCACTCGCTATGAAATGGCCGGTCAGAGCAAACCGACTCAGCAACTGCCTAACAGCGACTACTTCCAATTTCCGCCCTACCCCCAACTCTACTCCCAGCATACCGAAGCGATGATCGTTCGGGTTGAAACGGATGAAGGCATCGTCGGCTGGGGGGAAGGGCAGGCCCCAGTTGGGCCAGAGGTGTTGCAAAAGATTGTCGAGCGGGTCATCGGGCCGGCCGTCTTGGGACGTGATCCGCTGGCGATTAATGTCCGTTTCCAAGAGATGTACGACACCCTACGGGTGCGAGGACAAACCACCGGCTACCAGCTCGATGCCATCGCGGCTATCGATACGGCTCTGTGGGATATTCGCGGTCAGATTCAGCGGCAATCAATTAGCGAAGCCCTGGGGGGGCGATTCCGGGACCGGTTGCCGGCCTATGTCTCGGGCCTGCGAGCGCGAACCCGTGAGGAACGGGTCGAGGAGGCCGTTGAATGGACGCGGCAAGGGATGGGGCTGAAACCATTTGTCGGCTTTGGCTATGCGGCCGACACGGCCGAGATGGCCGCTATTCGCCAGGCTATTGGCGATGAGGCCCGCCTCTTCAGCGATGCCCTGTGGAGATATACCTTCCCGGAAGCCGTGCGGGTAGGACGAATGTTAGAAGAGCAAGGGGTTGAGTTTTTTGAAGCGCCGATGGTCCCGGAGGACATCGAGGGTCATAGTAAGCTGGCCCGCGAACTCGACGTAGCCGTGGCTGTGGGCGAGCCATTGCGCACCCGCTATGAGTTTCTCAATTGGTTCAAGGCTCAGGCGGTTGATATCTGCCAGCCCGACCTGATGCGCAACGGCATCAGTGAAACCTACAAAATCGCCCTGCTGGCGGAAGCTTATAACATCCCGGTGGCCTTGCATACCGGCGCGGTGACTGCCGTCGGTATGGCTGCCACCTGGCAAACGGCCGCAGCCTTGCCCAATTTTTATATCCAAGAGTTCCAGCCGCGCATGTTCACCGCTTTCAACCCCTGGCTGGAAGAGCCATTGCGCCTGGAGAAGGGTGAAATCATGGTCCCCTCAGGGCCGGGGCTGGGAATCAGGCTTAATCTGGCGCGCTTCAGACAAGATGTGGCTAGCCAAATTACTATCGCCATTTAGCTAGCAAGTGTTGGGCTTGCTAAACTGACCCCGTGTCATAAACTATTATCATTATGAATGAACACTTAAAGCAATCAGTTGATCATAGCCAGGACCTGGCGACATTCAAGCGATATCAACCTCTCATCGAGGATTGGACGGCCTTTCAAGACACCCTTTTGCGTCCCCTGCCGACCTGTATCTGGACTAACCCCTTACGCACTACGCCAGCACACCTGGCTCAGTTACTGGCTGCGGAGGGTATTCCCTTTGAGCCGATACCCTGGTATCCAGGCGCTTTTAAACTTTCCCCCGATTTTAAGCCCGGGTACCATTGGGCTTTTCTGGCTGGCTTATATCACGTTCAGGAAGCGGTTTCTATGCTCCCCGTGAGCCTTTTAGATCCACAGCCGGGTGAACGTATCCTCGACCTGTGTGCTGCCCCCGGCAATAAGACTGCGCAAATAGCTACCCGTATGGCTAACCGGGGCACTGTAGTGGCCAATGATATAAGCTTCAGGCGTGTCCGTGGCCTACGGCAAACTATTGAGCGGCTGGGGCTGGCCAATGTCACCGTTACTGTCTACGATGGGGCCAACTATCCCCAAGGGGCCGGGCTGTTTGACAAAGTGTTGGTCGACGTGCCTTGCTCTTGCGAGGGCACCTCCCGCAAAGACCCGACGGTGATCTCCAAGTCAAAGCCGGATCTTTCTGCACGGAGAAGCAAAGGGCAAAAAGCTCTATTGCGAAAAGCGGTCCAGCGTTGTCAGCCCGGTGGGCGAATCGTCTATGCGACCTGTACCTATGCTCCGGAAGAAAACGAGTTGGTCGTCGAGGCCATTCTGCGTGAATATGGCTCCCAGAGGCTACGGGTCGTGCCAGCTCGTCTTGAGAACTTCACCACATCCCCCGGCTTGACGGCCTGGAATGGTCAGCAGTTGCATCCCTCTCTGCGGCAGACGATGCGTATCTGGCCCCACCAAAATGATAGCGGTGGTTTTTTCATCGCTGTCCTGGAAAAGGTAAAACGTCCAGATAGCGCAAATGAGGCCAGGGATGAAGGGTTGAAGGGTGAAAGGGGCAATAATAACGCCTATCAGGTATCGGCGCTCAATGCCTCTGATCGCCCTCCCCTATCAGCGACGTTTCTCAAGATTTTGCATGAGCGCTTCGGGATTTCGCCGGATACCTTCGAGCCATATCTGCTATTTCAAGGAAATGCAGATTACGTCCATCTTGTCGATCGAGATCATTACCCCCCCTGCCAACCTGAACCTCAGGCTGTAGGAGTGGCTTTGATGAAGACTAGC
>JABAHQ010007715.1_pt4 | contig 42354 bp, 44 predicted proteins | sample 7062091 | NCBI WGS metagenome assembly JABAHQ01 (sample SAMN14534359, study PRJNA622989) | marine sediment metagenome | biome: marine biome [ENVO:00000428]; feature: marine pelagic biome [ENVO:01000023]; material: deep marine sediment [ENVO:00002113] | place: India: Gulf of Kutch | collected... | reverse complement strand
GTCATGGCCTCGACCTGGTCGTGGGTGACGTAGATGATCGTGGTCTCCAGCCGCTGGTGGAGCTTGCTGATCTCGCCTCGGGTCTGCACGCGCAGCTTCGCGTCGAGGTTCGACAGCGGCTCGTCCATGAGGAACACCGCGGGGTCGCGCACGATCGCCCGCCCCATGGCCACGCGCTGGCGCTGCCCGCCGGAGAGCTCGCGCGGGCGACGGTCGAGCACGCCCTCCAGCCCCAGGGTGCGCGCCGCGCGCTCGACGCGCTCGGCGATCTCGCGCCGCGGCAGCCGGCGCATGCGCAGCGGGAAGGCGAGGTTCTCGCGCACGGTCATGTGCGGGTAGAGCGCGTAGTTCTGGAACACCATGGCGACGTTGCGCTCCTGGGGCGCGAGGTCGTTGACCATGCGCCCGCCGATGCGGATCTCGCCGCTCGAGACGGGCTCGAGGCCGGCGACCATGCGCAGCAGCGTGGACTTGCCGCAGCCGGAAGGGCCGAGCAGCACCAGCAGCTCGCCCTCGCCGGCTTCGAGCGAGAGCGCGCGCACGGCGGTCGTGCCGTTGGCGAACACCTTCTCGACCTCGCGCAGCTCGACCCCCGCCATCGCTAGCCCTTGATCCCCGTGGCGGCGACGCCGCGCACGAACCAGCGCTGGAAGACGACGAACACGAGCAGCACCGGGGCCACCATCATGACCCCGAAGGCGAGGATGTCGCCCCACTGCAGGGGCGGCAACGAGTAGAAGGTCGCCACGCCCAGCGGCAGCGGGCGCACGTCCTCCCCGCTGGTCATGAGCAGCGGCCAGAGATACATCCCCCAGAAGAACAGGAAGGTGACGATGGTCACCGTGGCGAAGGCCGGCTTGGCGTTGGGCAGCACCACGGTGAAGAAGGTGCGCAGCACGCCGGCCCCGTCCACGCGCGCGGCCTCCTCGAGCTCCCTGGGCAGGCCGATGAAGAAGGTGTAGAAGAGGTACACCGACAGCGGGTTGGCCACGAACGGCACGATCTGCACCGCGTAATCGTCGCGCCAGCCGAGCGCCGTGAGCTGATAGAACAGCGGCACCGCGATGGCCTCGAAAGGGATCACCAGGATCGCGAGCACCAGGCCCAGCACCGCCTCGCGGCCCGGCCACCGCAGGCGCGCCAGCGCGTAGGCGGCGAAGGAGTTCACGATGAGCCCGCCGCCCACCATCAGGCCGTTGATCAGCGCCGAGTTGAAGAGATACAGCCCGAACGGCACCCGCTCGAGCACGTCGCGGTAGTTGTCGAGCGTCAGGCGCTCCGGGAAGAACGCCCGCCAGCCGCCCGCCTCGGTAAGCACCGCCGCGTCGGGCTTGAAGCTGCCGACGATCATGAACAGGATGGGCGCGGCGAACGCCAGCGCCGCGGCGCCGAGCACGACGTAGTCGGCAAGCGCGCGTGCCCGCCGCCTCGCTCGAGCTCCGCGGCCCATCAGGCCACCTCCCGTTCCTGGCGCAGCAGCCGGCGCTGGATCAGCGTGATCGCCAGCACGATCACGAAGAACACCACGGTCATCGCCGCGCCCCGCGCGACGTCCGCCCGGTCGAACGCGGCGCGTATCGCCTCGTAGATCACCGTGGTCGAGGCGTCGTTGGGCCCGCCCTGCGTCATGATGCGCACCTGGTCGAAGACGCGGAACGAGAGGATGGAGGTGACCAGCACGACGAAGACGAGCGGATTACGCAGCTGCGGCAACGTCACATGCCGGAAGCGCTGCCACGCGCCCGCCCCATCGGCGGCCGCCGCCTCGTAGAGCTCCTGCGGGATGCCCTGCAGGCCGGCGAGCAGGACGACGGTCTGGAACCCGGCCCCCTGCCAGATCGAGGTCAGCATGATCGCCGGCAGCGCGAACGCGGGATGGTGCAGGAAGTCGACCGGCTCCCAGGCGCCCAAGGTGACGGCGGCGAGCGCGGCGTTAAGCAACCCGTCGGGGCCGGGGGCGTAAATCAGCACCCAGACCACGGCGACCAGTGAAAGCGGGAAGATCACCGGCATGAAGAACAGCGCGCGAAAGACCGCTATCCCGCGCAGCGGCCGGTTCAGGAGCAACGCCAGCCCCAGCGCCAGGGTGCTTTGCACCGGCACGACCACCAGCGCGAACAGCGCGTTGTTGGCCAGGGCCCGCAGGAAGGCGTCGTCGGCGAGCACGCGCGCGTACTCGCGCACGCCCACCCACTCGAGCGGCAGCGGCGAGCCCATGCGCAGGTTGGTGAGCGACATGCCCGCGGCCAGCACGAAGGGCAGGGCGATGAACGCCGCGAGCCCCAGGACCGCCGGCGTGACCAGCATGACCGCCGCGGGCGTCTCGCGCAGCGCCCAGGCCCGCCGCCTCACGGAGCGCTCTCCCCGCGCACCTCCTCGGGCAGGCGCCTGACCGCGTAATCCGGCGGATAGCCGCGGTTGTCGGCGATGTCGCGGTCGATCGCGCGCACCGCCTCGTCGAGCGCGGCCTGCACGTCGCGGCCGTTGCGGATGTCGCGGAACGCCTCGGCGAAGGCCGCGCTGATCACGGGATAGGCCGGGGTGCGCGGGCGGGGCACGGCGTAGCCCTCGGTGAGCTGCCGAACGAACAGGTGGAGCGGGCCGCCGGGGCGGTAGCGCGCCGAGCGCTCGATCGCCGAGCGCCTCGCCGGCACGGCGCCGTTGGCCCGCGTGATGGCCAGCACCTCCTCGGGCTCGAGCAGGAAGCGCAGGAAGCGCATCGCGTCTCGCGGGCGCGCGCACCGGGTGGTCACGGCCCAGCCCCATGAGCCCTGCCCGGTGCGGCTGCCCGCGCCGAAATCCGGCAGCGGCAGCAGCGCCAGGTCCTCGCCCGCGGCCTCGCGGTAGCGCTCGTACTCCCAGTGCCCGACCCACGACAGCGCGACCCGCCCGCCGGTGAACGCCGCGTCGTCGAGGTTGGGGTCGACGTAGCCCGCCGCGATCCAGCGCTGCACGCGGCGCATCGCCGCCACCGCGGCGGGGCCGTTGAGCACGCCCTCGGCCGAGGCGTCATCGCCCCGGTCGATGAGATCGGCTCCCGCCGACTGCAGGATGGGCGAGAACCCATAGGTCAGCCACTCCTCGCCGTAGTTGAGCTTGAGGTCGAGGATCGCGCCGTCGGGGTCGCGCTCGGCGAGCCGCGCGAGCACGGTCTCGAGCTCCTCCACGCTCCAGGCCTCCGCCGGCCCGTCGGGCAGGCGCGCGCCGACCGCCTCGAGGCGGCTGCGCCGCGCGTAGAGCCCGAGCCCGGAGTCGAAGGTGCCCACCGAATAGAGGATACCCCGGTAGGTGCCCTGCTCGAGGATGGAGGGGAGCAGATCCGCGCGCAGCTCGGGGGGCAGCAGCGGGCCCATGGGCAGGAGCTCGCCCTGCCAGGCGTAGCTGTAGAGGTACGGCCCGTCGAGCTCCAGCACGTCGGGCAGGTCGCCCGCCAGCGCGGCGGCCCGGACCTGGCCGTTGTAGGCGCCTTCGGGGATCATGGTGGCCTCGACGCGCACCTCGTCCTGCCGGGCGTTGAAGCGCTCGATCTGGCCGGCGAGGGCCCGGCGCTCCGCGGCCTGCCCGGCGTGGTACCACACGCTCAGGCGCCGCCCGCCGTCGGCCTCGAGCCCGGGCTCGGGGCGGCAGGCCGCGGCCAGGGATGCGCCGGCCGCGAGCGCGGCGAGGAGTACCGACGACATGGGGGGCGATCGATTCACCGCATCTCCCGGCGGCCGTCGACGCGAGGCGCCGCTCGCAGACCCTAACCCAGAGCGCTCGCGCCGGGCCAGGCGCGGCGGCCCCGGCCGCTGGCGTTCCCTGTTGCTCGGGGCGTGGCTCGTCGCCGTCGGCGCCGCCGCCGGGCCCGACCGGGTATGGGTGGGGCGGTTCGATCGCGACGGGCTCGAGGGCTGGCAGGAGAAGCGCTTCGAGGGCCTGACGCGTTACCGCCTGCTCGATCTCGGCGGCGAGCGCGTGCTGCGCGCCCGCGCCGTGGACGCCGCCTCGGCGCTCTACCGGCGGCTGCGGGTCGATCTCACCGCCACGCCCGTTCTGCGCTGGCGCTGGCGTATCGAGGACACCCTCGGCCCGATCGACGAGACCCGGCGCGGCGGCGACGATTATCCCGCCCGCGTCTACGTGCTGTTCTCGGGCGGGCTGGCCTTCTGGCGCACGCGGGCGATCAACTATGTGTGGTCGAGCCGCCGGCCGGCGGGCGCAACGTGGCCCAACGCCTATACCGAGCAGGCCCGCATGGTCGCGGTGCGCTCCGGCCCCGGCCGCGCCGGCCGATGGATCGCCGAGCGCCGCGATGTGCGGGCCGATCACCGGCGCCTGTTCGGCGAGGACGTCACCGCGGCCGACGGGATCGCCCTGATGACCGACACCGACGATACAGGGTCCCGGGCCACCGCCTACTACGCCGACCTCCACTTCACCGCCGACTGAGCCCCGATCGGAAAAAGTTGACTTGTTCTAAAGGATAGGTCGGAGCGCGCCGATACCTCGAGAAGGAAGCGGGACCCACGGCCGCGGAAGGTCGGCTGTGGGGCACGGCGACATCCGGGGAAGTGGCAGTGAGACCAAGCATACGGGAATGGGCTCTGATGTGGGGGGTCTTGGCGGCGATCCTGGGGGCCCACCTCTGGCTGGGGCTCTCGGGGCTCCCGGCGTGGCTCGAGCAAGCGCTCTACGTCGGCACGCTGCTCGCTGTCGCCTATGCGCTCGTGCGTCACGTGCGCTTCCCGCTGGTCCTGATGATCGCGGTGCTGGCGGCCGGGGGCGGGCTGCCACGGGTGATCGGCGCACCGCTCGGGCTCGACGACACGACGATGCTCCTTGGGCTGGGCGCCGTGGTGGTGCTCGCGCTTCTCCACTACGCCGCGGTCCTCGTGCCACGCGGCGAGCGGCTGCCTTTCGCCACCGACAACGGCGTGAAGACCCTCATGCGCGCCGTGGATAAGGGCGACATCGGCTACACCCTGCGCATGCTCGACATGGGGGTGGACGTCGACGGGCGCGACGCCGCCGAGGAGACCGCGCTGATGCACGCCGCCCGCCGGGGTTACGCGGACATGGTCGAGCTGCTGCTCGAGCGCGGGGCCGAGCCCGATCTGGCCAACCGTCACGGCGACACGGCGCTGACGCTGGCGCTGATGCGCGGCTACGGGCGCATCGCCGAGCTCCTGCGCCGGGCCAGCCTGGGGCACCCGCCGTCCGCGGGCGCCAACGGACGCGGCAACGGCGCGCAGGCGAGGTGGGGATGATGGTCGACGCCGCGATGCTGGTGCTGATCGGGCTGCTGGGGGCGGCGGCCGTGGCCCAAATGCTCGCGTATCTCTATCAGCTGCACAGCGAGCGGGTGTGGCTGCAGGAGCAGCTCGCCGCCATCACGCACGAGACCTTCGAGCTGCGTCGCCGCAACGAGTGGCTCGAGCGGCGGCTGTTCGATCTCGTCGACGCCGCCGAGCTCGCCATCGACAATCTCGACGGCTCGCACGAGCATCTCTCGAAGGTGGCGGGGCAGATCAAGCACGAGAGCAAGCACAACGGGTACGGCGCGTACTTCGCGGGCTGAGCCCGCTCACTCACTCGCCGGCCGCTCCCTCGGGCAAGTAACGCGACCAGTCGCGGCTCGCGTCCCCGAAGACCAGAAAATGGGGATTCAGCAACGACGCCTTGGTGTTGTAGCGCAGCGGCCGCATCCGCAGGTCCGTCACCCGTCCGCCGGCCTCCTCGACCACGGCTTGCGCCGCCGCGGTGTCCCACTCGGAGGTGGGCCCGAGGCGCGGATAGACGTCGGCACGCCCCTCGGCCACGAGGCAGGACTTCAACGCGCTGCCCATGCTCACCAGCTCGTGCTCGCCCAGGTTGGCGAGGAACTGCGCGAGCGTGTCGCCGGCGTGCGAGCGGCTGCCGGCGACCACGATGCGCCCGCCGGGCAACGCGCGCACGTGAATGGGCCGGGGCTCGACGCCGGGGCCGTGCTTGAAGGCCCCGTGGCCGTGACAGGCGTAGTAGGTCGTTCCCAGCACGGGGGCGTGCACCACGCCGAGGATGGGACGGTGATGCTCGATCAGCGCGACGTTCACCGTGAATTCCCCGTTGCGCTTGATGAACTCGCGCGTCCCGTCGAGCGGATCGATCAGCCAATATCGCCGCCAGCGGGCACGCTGCTCGAAGGCGATGTCGCCCGACTCCTCGGAGAGCACCGGCACGGCGGGCGTCATGTCCCTCAGCCCGGCCACGATGGTCTCGTGGGCGGCCATGTCGGCGCGGGTGAGCGGCGTGTTGTCCTCCTTGCGAGAGACGGCGAAGTCGGTCTCATAGATCTCGAGGATCCGCCGGCCGGCCTCGCCGGCCAGGGTGCGCACCGGGTCGAGGAGGGCGCAGGGGTCTTCGGTGGATCCGGGCTGCTCGGTCGGGGTCATCACGCGGTGCGTCGGTCTCGGACGATGTAGAGCGCGGCGAGGGTGCGCGCCTCCGTGCATTCGCCTGCGGCGAGCAATCGATCGAGCTCGCCGAGCCGCCACGAGACGACCTCGAGCTCCTCGGGCTCGTCGCCGGGGCGCCGGTGCGGATAGAGATCCTCGGCGAGGATCACGTGGGTCGTGTGGCTCAGGTAGCCCGGCGCGAGCGTCAGGCTGGTCAGATGCTCGAGGCGGCGCGCACCGTATCCGGTCTCCTCCATGAGCTCGCGGTTGGCGGCCTCGAGCATCGCCTCGCCGCCGTTGACGCGGCCCTTGGGCAGACCGAGCTCGTAGCGATCCACGCCCGCGGCGTACTCGCGCACGAGCAGCGCCGTATCGGCATCGCGCATCGGGACCACCAGCACGGCGCCGTGGGCCGAGGCGACCAGCCGCTCGTACTTTGTCTCGACCCCGTTGTCGAAGCGCAGCTCGATCTGCTCAATGTGAAACAGGCGGGTCTTGGCGAGCGTGGCGCTGCCCAGGATTTGCGGCTTCTTCGGCATCGGTGAGCTGCCTGCCGCCGGCCCGGTGCTCGGGCGGCTCAATGCGTGGCGCGGAAGCGGATCTCCGTCTCGAGCCTGCCTTCGAACAGCGCCTCGTAGTGCACGGCGCCGGCCGACTGCCATACGCGAAAGCCGCTCTGCTCGTGCGGCGTGATGCCCACGAAGCGCAGCCGTTCCCCCGGCAGCCGCACGGCCATCGACACGCGCATCGGGTAATAGCCGTCGAGGAACTTGCGCATGAACGGACCGTTGTGGACGGTGTAGCTGCCGTCGGGTTGGGTCTGCAGCGCGTGACTCCATGCGCTCACGCACAATCTCGCGCCGGGCTCGACGTCCTCGAGCTGGACCGAGTCGCCCTCGACCCAGACCCGGCCGATGCGCGTGTAGGACTCGACGGTAAGCCCGCGGACCTTTTCGGGATTATACACGATCTCCGCGCGCGGCACGGCGTCGAGGTGCTCGTGGCACTGGGTGAGGTTGGCCCAGCCGTCGTCGAGGCTCGAGGCGCTGAGCACGAGCTCGTTGTGGTGGTGATGGACAGGCTCGTCCGGCGACTCGGCCAGGAACTCGAGCCGGCCCTCGTTGACGGCGAGGGCCTTGGCCTCGAAGTCCTCGAAGAACCAGTCCTCGGCCTCGCCGGCGCGCGCGTCCGCCGGGGTTCCCGCCAGCGCGCCGAGCAAGGCGGTGGCCGCGACCATGCCTCCCCGCCCCATCCGCCGTCTCCTCTTCGATCGGGTTGGCTCTCCCGTCCAGTCTCCGGCGAACGGCGCCCGCTGGCAACCGCGACGCCCCTGGCGGGGTGCGCTCGGCGCGGCGATAATGAGCCGCCATGGCGATCGTCGAGACGCGAGCACTGCCCTGGAGGGGCATCGACAGCGTGTTCCTCGACATGGACGGCACGCTGCTCGATCTCTACTTCGACAACTATTTCTGGTGCGAGCATGTGCCGCGTCGCTACGCCGAGCGCCACGGGCTCGATCCCGAGGTCGCCAAGCGCGAGCTTTACCCCCGCTTCCACCGCATGGAGGGCACGCTGCAGTGGTATTGCCTCGACTACTGGTCGGCCCAGCTCGACCTCGACGTGGCGGCGCTCAAGCACGAGGTCGCGGACCTGATCGCCGTGCACCCGCACGTCGAGGCCTTTCTCAAGGCCCTCGGGCGGGCGGGCAAGCGGGTGCGGCTGGTGACCAACGCCCACGGGGAGAGCCTCTCGCTCAAGCTCGAGCGCACCGGCCTGAGATGCTGGGTGGAGGACGTGGCTTGCGCCCACGCCTTCGGGCTGCCCAAGGAATCGCCGGTGTTCTGGGATCGGCTCGAGCGCGAGCAGCCGTTCGACCCCGCGCGCACCCTGCTGATCGACGACAACGTCGCCGTGCTGCGCGCCGCCCGCACGTTCGGCATCGCCCACCTGCTCACCGTCCTGCGGCCCGACACGCGCCAGCCGCCGCGCGCCGACGGTGAGTTCCCGGGGATCCACGGCTTCGACGAGCTGTTGCCGGTGCCGGGCTAGAGCCGGCCGGAGACGCTCAGCCGGCGCCCGCCGTCGGGCCCGGCCGTCCCCGCGGCCTCGAGCAGGCCGGCGAGCCCCGGCTCGGCGCCGGGACGGGCGCGCACCCGCGCCTCGAGCTCGTAGCGACCGTCGGCGTGCCACACCAGCGTGCCTTCCAGAGCGAGGGGGCCGCCGCCGTCGGCCAGCACGGCGCGGGCGCCGTCATCGGCGGGTGACAGACGTGCCTCGAGGTCGCCGAGCGCGAAGGGTCGCGACAGGCCGAGGCCGGCGTCGATCCAGCGCACGCGGCCCTCGGCGGCGGCGGGCAGCCGGGTGCCCGGCGCCAGGCGCATCCCCTCGGCCGCCAGCCGACCGCCGACGGTCACCCCTTCGAGGCCCGCCAGGGCGATCACGCGGGCCGCGGGGACGCTGCCCCGCAGGCTCCGCAGGTAGGAGCCGCGGCCCGGCGCGTAGCCGACGCGGGCGACCAGGGAGTGCCCGCCCGCGGCCAATCGCAGCCGCGCCTCGGCGCGCCCGAGCAGCAGCGCCAGCGGGCGGGCGTCCCAACGCAACGCGCCCAGCGCCCTCCCGCGATAGCGCAGCTCGGCGGCGCCGCCGGACCAGGCGGTGCCGTGAACGCCCGCCAGCCCCCACTCGGCCGAGGCCCCGGAGAGCCGGTGCCACGCCCACGTCGCGGGCGTCTGGGCCGCGAGCGCAACCAGATAAGTGAGCAGACCGGCGACGAGCGCCCAACGCCCCGGGCTCATCCCGGGGGACCCCTGATCAGCAATCGGCCCGTCACCGTGCCCGGGGCGTCGTCGCGTCGCAGGGTGAGGCGGCGCACGACCAGCCCGTGCTCGGCATCGAGACGTCCGAGCCAGCCGACCAGATCATCGAACGGCGCCTGCTCGACCCACAGCCGCACCGCCGTGTCGCCCTCGGGCTCGACGCGGCGCAAGCGGCCCGCCAGCCCTGCGCTCTTGGCGGTCGAGTCCACCAGGCCGAGCAGCGACCCGCCGCTCGGACCGGACGCGTCCGCCCCGGCGCGCTCGCGCAACGCCTCGACCTCCGCGGCGTGCGCCCGCATCCACGCCAGCACCGTCTGGTGCTCGGCGACGCGCTCGCGCAGGCGCGTGTTGGCCTCGGCCAGCGGCTGCCAGATCCCGGCATAGACGAGCAGCGCGAGCACTGCGGCGACGCCGGCGCTCACCGCCCGGCGCTCGCGCGGGGCCAGGCCCTCCCACCAGCTCCTCCATTGATCCTTCATGTCGGGGGCTCGATCCGCAGGCGTCCCTCCACGCGCTCGCCCTCGGCCGCGGCCTGCTCGATCTCGACCGCGAGCCCGGTGCGCTCGGCCAGCCGCTGCTTGAGCCGATCCAGGTCCTGCAGGCTGCCGGCAGTGAGCTGCATGCTGAGGCGCCGGTCGCGATAGTCCAGCCCCTGGAGCCGCGCGCCCGGGGCCGCGGCCAGCGCTTCGCCGGCGGCGGCGAGCAGCGGCAGGAGCCTGGCACCTCCCTCGCCCGCCTCGCGTCGCAGGACGTCGAGCCGGCGCTGCATCTGGACGCGCGGGTCGACGACCTTCCGCGCGTCGGGGAAGGTCTCGCGATACAGGGTCTCGACCCGCTGCTCGAGCTGCTCGGCGGCGCGCCCGAGGCGGTGGCGCTCCAGGCCGTCGCCCGCGAGGTGGACGATGATCAGCGCGCCGAGCACGGCCGCGGGCACGCGCCAGGCGCGCCAATCCACGGAGGAGGCGCCGGCGTTGCGCGCGTACGGCCCCTGCAGCAGGTCGATCGAGGCCCGGGGCTCGAGGCCCTGCGCGAGCACCGTCAGCGGGTGGTGGCAGGCGATCTCCTCGAGCGCCATCCCGCTGTCGGGCGGCGCCGGCGGCGCGCCGGGGGTGCGGTAGACCGCGAGCCGGCCGGGGGGCGCGGAGCCCGCAGCCTCGGCCTCCTGGCGCAGGATGGTCAGGTAGGCCGCTACCTGATCGGGCTCGACCGTCAGGCCCGAGCACGGACCCGTCCGAAGCAGGGCCCGGTCCGGCTCGAGCAGCAGCGTCCAGGCATCGGCGTCCCGCGGCAGGGCGAGCACGTCCGGGATTACCGCCGTGGGGTCGAGCCCGGCGGCCCGCAGCGCCTCCAGCCATGCCTCGAGCCGGCCGCGGGCGACCACCGCCGCGGGCACATAGTGCGCGGGCCCGGGCGGGCCGAGGGCGAAATGCAGGTCCTCGACATCGCCGGTGAGCTGATCCTCGAGCGCGAAGGGCAGGGCGCGGGCCCGCTGCTGCGCCCGGCGGGCGGGCACGGCGGCGCCGGTGAGCACCACGTCCTCGGCGGGCGCCAGCACGGTCACCGGCCGCGCGCCGGTGGCCTGCGCCGCCTGGGCGAGACCGCCGTGCCCCGGCGCGCCCGCGGCGCGGCCCTGGGGATCGAAGACCAGCCACTCGGCCGCCGCGGGATCCTCGGGGCGCAGTCGCAGCAGGAACCGCTCGCTCATGGGGCGCCCCGGTTGCGTCGCACCACCTCGACCTGTTCCTCGCCGGCGCGGCGCAGCAGGCTGTAGAGCCGGCTGCGGCTGCGGCCCACCTCGGCGAGCGCCGCCAGTCGAAAGTATCCGCTGGCGACGGCGAGGCCCGCGGGGGGCAGACCGCGTCCCGCGAGCGCCTCGTGACCGAGGAAATCCCCGAGCGTCTCGAAAGGCCGGCTCTCGCGCAGCGCCTCGGCGTCCGCGGCGCTGATCTCGGGAGCTAGGCTGCGCAGCACCGGCGCGGTGGCGGTGTTGATGTTGATAGAGGCGGGCGCAGGCAGGGCCGCCACGTGCGGCGCCAGGCGCTCGTAGGCGGCCTCCTCGATACCCCTCACCAGGCGCAGCTCACTCGTGCTCACCATCGCGCGATTGCCGGCGCGGTAGGCCGGCTCTCGATTGAGATAGTAATCGTCCTCGGCGCCGTCGGGGAATCGCGGCTCGATGTCGGGGTCGAGCCAGTCGAGCACCGCCTGGGCGATCGAGGCGTCGAGCTCCAGCACCGCGAGCAGGCGCTCGAACCGCGCCAGCGCCGCGGCGTCGACTTCCCCGCCGCGCACCAGGGCGTTGACGTCGAGGCGGCCCTGGAGGTCCTCGATCCGTCCGCCGACCCGGCCGCCGCGCACCTCGATGGGCGGGAGGACCGTCGCCCACTCGTCCTCGGGCCCGTCGACGTCGGGATCGTCGCGCACCAGGACGTGGCGCGCCCAGTCCTCGGCGCCGAGCGCGTACATATAGGCCTGCTCGGCGTTCAGCACGTTCTCGGTGCGGCGCACCTGCAGGAGCTGGCGCGAGGCCACCGCGGCGGCGGCGGCCGTGGCGAGCGCGACCACCAGCACCGCGGTGATCAGGGCGACGCCGCGCTGGGCTCGAGGCCTACTCGCCATCGCCGCCCTCCGGGGTCACGCGGACCAGCCGGCGCAGCTCGCCCCAGTCCTCGAGCTCGAGCCGCAGGTCGATCGCCCGCGGCAGGCTCGCCTCGTGGGCGCCGGCCGGCGGCCAGGTCTCGTGCCAGCTCGCCCGCGTGTCGAGGAACCGCGCCCGCACCTCGCGCACGCCCTCGATCAGCACCTGCTCGACCGGCTCGCTGTCCTGGGCGCGGTCCAGCGCCCGCCAGCTCGCCCGTATCAGGCGCTCGCCGTCGTGACGGTAGGCCACGCGCTGGAGATGGCTCCTCGGCGCGCCGGCGGGATTGCGCCAGCCGCCGCGCGTGAGCTCGAGCACCGCGGGGCCGGCGCCGAGCGAGGCGAGCGCCGGCAGGGCGTCCCCGTACTCGCCCCGCACCGGGCGGGCGACGAGGTTCGACAGGTCGCGCTCCAGCCGCGCTACCGCGTGCTGGAGCTCGGCGGTGCGCCCGGCGCGCTCCTCGGTGGCGTGCAACTGCGTGAGCGTCGAGCCCAGGCCTCCGTAGGCCATGACCGCGAGCAGCGCGAACACCGCCAGCGCCACCAGCAGCTCGACCAGCGTGAAGCCCTCCGCGCGCACCGGCCCGGTCACGACGGACGCCCCAGAAAGGCGACGACACGCGCCAGCGGCGCATCCGCCTCCTCGTCGCCGCGCACCTCCACCTCCAGCCGGCGTACGTCGGGATCGGGGGTCGACTCGATGCGGGTCGTCCAATGCCACTCGCGCGCGGCCATGCGAGCCACGCCGCGGGCGGTGCCCGTGGCGGGCCACTCCGGCTCGAGCTGCAGCTCGGTCGCTCGGTTCAACGCGACCCATTGCGCGAGCGTGCGCTCGCGCAGATAGGCGGCGTTATCCGCGGCGCGGCCGGCGCTCTCGATGACCGCGAGCAGACCGATCGCCACGACCGCCAGCGCCACCAGGACCTCGAGCAGGGTGAAGCCGCGCGCGCGCCGGCCCGCGCCTCGAGCGGCGGCGCGCGTCATACGGCACCCGGCGGGCCGTCCACCGCGACCGCGCCGTCGAACCGCCCCCGGACGCGGTAGCCCTGTGCGTCTCCACCGCCGACCCGCAGGCTGAAGGGCGTGAGCTCGCCGCTCGAGAGCATCTGGACCTGCGGGGCCTGCTCCTCACCGGCGTGCAGCGCGGCGGGCACGCCCGCAACCTGGAGCTCGAGCTCGAGGCGGGCCGCGAACCGGCGGGGACGCAGCAGACGGTCGTCCTCGAGCGCGACCCACTCGCCGTCCTCGAGCCGCATGAAGCGGTAGCCCTCGCGGCCGAAGGCCACGCCGAGCTCGCGCCCGCTGAGGACCGCCTCTTCCTGCGCCAGCCGCAGCAGCGCGGCCAGGCGCTCGGCCTCGCGCTGCGCGGTCCGGCCCGCGTCGTGCGTCCCTACCGAGAGCTGCGCGAACGCGACGATCACCCCGATGATGACCAGCACCACGAGAAGCTCGATCAGCGTGAAGCCGGGGTCGGTGCGCGCCCCTCGAGCCCGGGGCCGGCGCTCAGGAATCGAGGTTCCAGTTGCCGATGTCGGCATCGATCCCGTCGCCCCCGGGTTGCCCGTCGGCGCCGAGCGAGTAGATGTCCATCTCGGCCTGCGTCCCGGGCTGCAGGTAGTGATAAGGCCGGCCCCACGGATCCTTGGGCAGGCGGTCGAGATAGCCCCCTTCCTTCCAGTTCGCCGGCTCGGGCGGCGAGGTGGGCCTGTCCACCAGCGCCTCGAGGCCCTGGTCGGTGGTGGGGTAGGCGTAGTTGTCCAGCCTGTAGAGCTTGAGCGCGGCCTCGAGCGCACGGATGTCCTGCTTCGCCTTCGTGACGCGTGCTACGTCGGGGCGGTCCATGATGCGCGGGACCACGATGGCCGCGAGGATCCCGAGGATCACCACGACGACCATCACCTCGATCAGGGTGAAGCCGTGGATGTGTCGTTGCGTCATGACGGTGGTCACGGTCCGTGCATGGCAGGGGAGCCGAGCATAACCCAAGCCCGCAGGCGCCCGCTACAGGGCATATCGCCGTTCGGCGGACGTAGGCTCCCACGTTTTTTTTTGTCCGACAATCGCCAAACGCTCTGTAGGCCGTGGATTACTTCTCCGCGCTAGCCCGACGCAACCGCCTGTTGCACGAAGAAAATTCCTGCGCGTGCGCTCGATGCCCGGCGCGGTGTCGCGTTGCGCGGCCTCGGCCGCGCCGCCTTGCGTGCCCCCGGAGGTGCGGCCATTATCGCTGCAACCGTGCTGTGCACGATCAGGGACCGTCGCCGAACAGGCCGGGCCAGAGGATGGCCCAGGGTTTCCCGGGCCACGGGACGGCCCAAGGTTCAAGCGCCGCGCCCCGGTGTCCGCGCACCCGGACGCACCGATGCCGGGACAATGGCACACCGGCGCTCATCACGCGACAGGATTTGAGTCAGCGGAAGACGACGTATTCCCAGGACGGGAGCGGCAGACGGACCTGCCATGGACAGGGATCGTCCATCAGGGACGGCAGAAAGGCGGCCTGGACGGCCGCCTTTTATTTTGCCGGGCTCGCTCATTGCACCAGCTGGTTGAGCTCGAAGATCGGCAGCAGTATGGCGAGCACGATCACCAGCACCAGGCCGGCCATCACGAGAATCAGCGCGGGCTCGAGCACCCCGACGAGCGTGGCTGCCAGCGTCTCCAGCTCGCGCTCCTGCGCGATTGCGGCGCGCTCGAGCATGCCCTCCAGGTCGCCGCTCGCCTCGCCGCTGGCGATCATGTGCAGCGTGAGCGGCGGCAAGTAACCGCTCTCCCCGAGGGCGCGGTGCACCGCCGTGCCCTCGCGCACGCGCCAGGCGGCGGTCTCCACTGCGCGGCGCATGGCCAGGTTGGAGAGCACCTGCGCCGCGATGCGAAAGGCCTCGAGGATCGGCACGCCGCTCGCCACCAGGATGCTGAAGGTGCGCGCGAAGCGCGCCGTGTTCACGCCGCGCACCAGTCGCGAGATCAGCGGCAGGCGCAGCAGCAGCCGGTGGGCGCGCAGGCGCACGTGCTCGGCCCGTAGCGCGTAGCGGCCGGCCGCGCCGAGCAGCGCCAGCCCGACGAGCAGCGCAGGGCCCCACGCCGAGAGGAAGTCGCTGACGGCGATCAGCGCCCGGGTGAGCCAGGGCAGCTCGGCGTCGATGTGCACGAAGACCTCGAGCACCTGGGGGACCACGTAGGCGAGCAGCCCCGCGACCACCGCCACCGCGGTCACCGTTAGGATCGCCGGATAGAGCAGGGCGAGCTGGATTTTCTGGCGCAGCTGCTGGCGCTCCTCGGTGTAGTCGGCGAGGCGCTCGAGCACGACGTCGAGATGGCCGGACTGCTCGCCGGCGGCGACTGTCGCGCGATAGAGCTCGGGGAACACGCGCGGAAACTGATCGAGCCCCGCCGCCAGTGTGTGGCCCTCCATCACGCGCGCCCGCACGGTGAGCATGACATTGGCCACGCGCGACTTCTCGGTCTGCTGGGCCACCGCCCGCAGGGCCTCCTCGAGCGGGACCGCGGCGCGCACCAGGGTGGCGAGCTGGCGGGTGAGCAGCGCGAGCTGCGTGTTGCTCAGCCCGGCGCGCGAGCGGCGCGACCCCCCTTGCGGGGCGGCGCTCGCGCGCGCGCCGAGCTCTTGAACCGACAGCGGCGTGAGCCCCTGCTCGCGCAGCAGCTGGCGGATCTGGCGCGCGGTGTCGCCCTCGAGCACGCCCGCGCGCTCGCGACCCTCGGTGTCCAGTGCGTTGTACTCGAATGCGCTCATCGCGGGCAGGACCGGCGCGTCGCGCCGGCGGGGGTCTCACTCGAGGTCGCGGCTGACTCTCAAGACCTCTTCGAGCGTGGTGATCCCTTCGCGCACCAGCCGCAAGCCGTCCTCGTGCAGGCTCGGGCTGCGGCTGCGCGCGTGGCTCTCGAGCGCGTGCTCGCCGGCGCCGTCGTGAATCATCGTCTGCAGCGCCTCGTCGATCTCGAGCAGCTCGAATACGCCCGTGCGGCCGCGGTAGCCCCGGAACGCGCACTCCGGGCAGCCGACCGCCGTGTACAGCATTGCGTCGCTGGCATGCTCCCAGCCCAGCGCACGACGCTCGGCTTCGTCCGCGCGACGGGGGCGCTTGCAGCGCGGGCACAGCACCCGCACCAGCCGTTGCGCGGCGACGCCGAGCAGGGTGGAGGAGACGAGAAACGGCTCCACGCCCATGTCGCGCAGTCGTGTCACCGCACCCACCGCGCTGTTGGTGTGCAGCGTCGAGAGCACGAGGTGGCCGGTGAGGCTCGCCTGGACCGCGATCTGGGCGGTCTCGAGATCGCGAATCTCGCCGACCATGACCACATCGGGATCCTGGCGCAGGATGGCGCGCAGGCCACGGGCGAAGGTGAGCTCGACCTTGGTGTTGACCTGGGTCTGCCCGACCCCGTCGAGATAGTACTCGATGGGATCCTCCACCGTCATGATGTTGCGGGTCTGGTCGTTGAGCCGCGTGAGCACCGCGTACAGGGTGGTGGTCTTGCCCGAGCCGGTGGGCCCGGTCACCAGAATGATGCCGTGCGGGCGATGGATCAGCCGGTCCATGACCGACAGGGCCTGCGGATCCATGCCGAGGTGCTCGAGGTCGAGGCGGCCAGCCTGCTTGTCGAGCAGGCGCAGCACCACCCGCTCGCCGTGGCCGGCCGGCAGGGTCGAGACGCGCACGTCGACCGGCCGCCCCGCGATGCGCAGCGAGATGCGCCCGTCCTGCGGGCGGCGCTTCTCCGCGATGTCGAGCTGGGCCATCACCTTGACCCGGGAGGTGAGCAGTGGGGCGAGCGCGCGCGGCGGCTCGAGCACCTCGCGCAGCACGCCGTCCACCCGCAGGCGCACGGCGAGCCGGTGCTCGTAGGGCTCTATATGGATGTCGGAGGCGCTTTCCTTGACGGCCTCGGCGAGCAGGGCGTTGATGAGCCGGATGATCGGCGCGTCGTCCTCGCTCTCGAGGAGGTCCGCCGGCTCGGGGAGCTCCTCGCTCACGCGGGTGAGGTCGAGCTCCTCGCCGAGGTCCTCCATGGTCTGCATGGCGCCGTTGGAGCCCTGCTCGTAGTGCTGCTGGAGCATTCGATCGAAGGACTCGGCGTCGGTCGGCTCGAGCCGCAGGGGCATCTGCAGGCAACGCCGCACCTCGGCCAGGACCGCGCTGCGCACGCCGCGCCGGTGGACCAGCGTGGCGCGCCCCTCGCGCAGGCCGGTGACGAGCACGCCGTGGCGGCGGGCGTAAGCGAAGGGCAGCCGGCGCTCTCCCGGCGGCGCCTCGGCCGGCGGCGCCGCATCCGCGGCGGGCGCGTCACTCGGCGGGGGCGGCCCCAGCGGGGTTGGCTTCGGTTCAGTCATTCGGTCCGGCCTCTTCCTCGAAAGGCGGCGGTAGCCTGAGAAGCGATTCGCGCTCGGGCATCAGCGGCGCCTGCTCGTCGGGCATGAGGTTGACCCCTTTGCGGCGCTGGGCGAGCTGCTGGGCGCGCATGTAATTGTACTTCTCGCTGGAGACGCGCGTCGCCAGGAGCGGGTCGCGCAGGATCACCGGGTGCAGGAACACCATGAGGTTGCGCTTGACCTTGGTGGTGTCGCTGAACCGGAACAGGTGGCGGAGCACGGGAACGTCACCCAGAAAGGGGACCTTCTGCACCCGCTCCTGGAGGCTGTCGTCGATGAGCCCGCCGAGCACGACGAACCGCCCGTCCTCCACCAGCACGCTGGTCTTGATGGAGCGCTTGTTGGTGATGAGGTCCGCGGCGCCGGCGGTGGCGGCGGGGGCCAGGCTCGAGACCTCCTGGACGATGTCGAGCTTCACCGCGTCGCCCTCGTTGATCTGGGGTGTCACGCGCAGCGTCAGGCCGACGTCCTGGCGCTCGATCGTCTGGAACGGGTTCACGGTGCCCGCCTCGGTGGTCGCGCTCGCCTGGGTGGTGAACTGGCCGGTGATGAACGGCACGTTCTGCGCGACGACGATCTCCGCCTCGGTGTTGTCGAGCGTGACGAGGCTCGGCGTGGACAGGATGTTAGTGGAGGCGTCGCTGGCGAGCGCCCGGACCAGGGCGCCGAGGCGGAACTCGCCGTCGGCGAACTCGCCGACCCCCACCGTCAACCCCTCCCCGACCGACACGGGCTCGAGGAAGAGCTGCACGATGTTGTTGCCGGCACCGCCGAAGGCCTGCAGGCCGAGCGCGCCCTCGTTGTCGCCCGCGGTGCCGTCGGAGGCCCATTGCAGCCCGAGCTGCGCGGCGCGGTCGGCGCTCATATCGGCGATGATCGCCTCGACCAGCACCTGCGCGCGGCGGATGTCGAGCTGCTTGATCACGCTGCGCAGGGACCGATAGACCCCGGGCGGCGCATTGATCACCAGCGCGTTGGTGGACTCGTCGGCCTGGATGCTGACCGCGGCGCCGCCCTGCGCGCCCTCGGCCGCCTGGCCCTGGCGGGCGCTGGTGATGCTGGTGCTGAGACCCTCGAGCACCGGCACCATGTCCTCGGCCTTGGCGTAGCGCAGATAGACCACGTGAGTGTTGCCGCCTTTCTCGAGGGGGGTGTCGAGGTGCGAGATGATCGCGCGCAGACGCAGGCGATCGCCGCGGTCGCCGCGCATCAGCACGCTGTTGGTGCGCTCGTCTGCCGCCAGGCGCGGCCCGAGTCCCGCGGCGGCGTCGGCGCCCTGGCGCTGGACCAGATTGCCGAGGATGCGCACCACCTCGGAGGCCGAGGCGTGGTTGAGCGGCACGACCTCGAGCTCATCGCCGGTCTCGCGGTCGATGCGCTCGACGATTCTCGCCAGGCGCTGCACGTTGCCCGCGCGGTCCGAGACGATGAGCACGTTGCTCGGCGGGTAGGCGGCGAGGTGCCCCTGCTGGGGCACCAGCGGACGCAGGATGGGCACGAGCTGCGCCGCGGCCACGTGGTCGATCGGGATGACGTGGGTGACCACCGCCTCGCGCCCGACCCCCGCGCCCACGGGGGTGTCGAGCTGCTTGGCCGTCGTATCGGGCACGACCTTGATGACAGCGCCGCTCTCGATGGCGGCAAAGCCGTGCACCTGCAGGATGGAGCGGAAGACCTCGTATACCGCCGCGCTGTCGATGGGTTCGGTCGAGATGACGGTGACCTGACCCTTCACGCGCGGGTCCACCACGAAGTTCTTGCCGGTGATCTCCGCGACGGTGTCGATGAGCGCGCGGATGTCGGCGTCCTTCAGGTTGAGCGTGACCTTCTCGGCAGCGAGGGCGGGGCTCAGCGCCAGGGCCAGCACGAGGGCCGGCCACAGCCGGGGTCGCTTCGAGATCATGCCGGTTGGGGCCTTGTCGTCATCGTTCGCTCCTCGGGCGGGCGCGGGCCCCCCCGGGCTGGTGCCGCCGGCGCTCGGGCGGGCGTCTATCGCGGCGCGCGCGTTCCCGACAAGCTGTAAGTGTAGGACAGGCTGCGCCCGTCGCGGTCGACCGCCACCGTGATCTGGTCGGCGCCCATGAGATCGCGCAAGGCGCGCAGGCTGGTCTGCGGGTCGTCGAGCCGGACGCCGTTGACCGCCGTGACCACGTCCCCCGGTCGCAGCCCTGCCTTCTCGACCAGCCCCGCCGGGTCCCGGCCGGTCACCCGATAGCCTCGCAGCGAGCCGTCCCGGCCGTGCACCGCCACGGCGGGGAATTCCCGCGCGAGGCCCACCGGATCCTCGGCCAGGCGCGCGCGGTAGTGTCGCACCGTCCGGGACAGCGCCGCCGAGTCGGGTGCGGCGTGCGGAGCCGCACCTGCGCTCGAGCCGATCTCGCCCACCCGCTCGCGCGGCAGCCTCAGTGTCTCGTAGCGCCCGCCGCGCCGCAGCAGCACGCGGTCGCGGTAGATCGCCTCGATGCGCGCGCCGCCCTGGAGCTCGTCGCCGATGCGGTAACGGCGCTCGTCGGCGTTGCCGCGGGCGATGATCGCCTGGGCGCGCGCCGGGTCCTCCTTGGTGAAGACCACGCCGGTCAGCGTCAGGTCGAGCTGGGTCTCGGGCGCCTCCACCGCCGAGCGCGGGGCCGGCGCGTCGATTCGACCGAACAGGTGCCGGGCGCCGATCCGTGCGCCGAGGTCCCCGGGACCGGAGCGGGCCGCCGTGACGGCCGGACTCGGCGCTGCCTCGGGCGCGGGCGGTGCCGGCGCCTCGACCACAAGCCAGGTCAACCCGGCCAGTCGGTAGGCGAGCGCCACTGCCACCACCAGCGTGGCGAGCCCGGGGGCCGCACGCATCGCGGCCTGGCCGACACCTCCGCGGTGCAGGCGTTGTCGAAGCTTCAGGAGCATGGGGCGGTCGTCGGGGCCCGGCGTGTCCAGGGGTAGCCCGCGGCAAAGCTTAGCAAAGCCTCCGCGGCGGCGGCGAGCGCCGCGGGGCGGCGGTCATGCGCGCTGCTTGGACGGGCGCCTGCCCCCTCTGCCCTTGCCGCGGCGGTCGGGTCCGCCCCGCGAGCGCCGCGACCGCGTGGGACGGGTGAGCTGGGGCAGCAGATCGTCGGTGATCGCCTCCGCGGGGAGCTTGTAGCCAAGATAGGCCTCGATGTCGGGCAGCGCCGTGGCGTACCTCTCACAGGCGAAGCTGATGGCGTCTCCGCTGGCCCCGAAGCGGGCCGTGCGGCCGATGCGGTGGACGTAGTCCTCGGCGTCCTGGGGCAAGTCGAAATTGAAGATGTGGCTCACGTCCGGTATATCGAGCCCCCGGGCGGCCACGTCGGTGGCCACCAGGACCGGCAGCTCGCCCGCGCTGAACTGGCGCAGCAGTCGCTGGCGCGTGCGCTGGGGCACGTCGCCCGAGAGCACCGCCGCCTGGAAGCCGTTGGCCTTCAGGTAATCGGCGATCTGCTCGGTGGCGCGCTTGGTGTTTGCGAACACGATGGTGCGGCGGGGGTCGCGCTGGCGCAGCAGCCCGATCAGCAGGGCGATCTTTTCGTCGGTCGCCGGATAATACACCGCCTGTCGGACCCGCTCGGCGGTGACCCGCTCGGGCTCGATGCGGATGAGCCTGGGGTCGTCCATCTGCTCGTAAGCGAGCTCGGTGACGCGCCACGACAGGGTGGCCGAGAACAGGAGGTTCAGCCGCCGCTCCGGAGGCGGGCAGTGCTTGAGCAGGTAGCGCACGTCCTTGATGAACCCGAGGTCGAACATGCGATCGGCCTCGTCGAGGACCGCCACCTGGACCGCCTTCAGGTCGAACACCCGCTGCTTGAAGTAGTCGATCAGCCGCCCCGGGGTGCCGATCAGCACGTCGACCCCTTCCTCCAGGGCGCGCCGCTGCTCGACGTAGCCCGTCCCGCCATAGGCCAGCGCGATGCGAAAACCGGTATGGGCGCCCAAGGTGGCGGCATCGCGCGCGATCTGAATGGCGAGCTCCCGGGTGGGCGCCAGGATCAGGGTGCGCGGCTGAGTCGGCTTGCGCCCCTCGGGCGCGGGCCGGGTCAGCATGCGATGGAAGGCGGCGATCAGGAAGGCCGCGGTCTTGCCGGTGCCCGTCTGCGCCTGACCGGCCACGTTGGTGCCGGCCAGCGCTAGCGGCAGGGTCTCGGCCTGCACCGGCGTGCAGTGCGAAAATCCCGCTTCTTCAATGCCTTGGAGGATGGGGCGTGGGAGATCCAGGCTCGTGAAGGTGATGTCGGTGGTCGGGCGCTCAGTCATGGCCCCAGGATAACGCAAACGGCCCCGCCGCTGTGACTTGCAATCGGCGTTCAGTTGGGCTGAAATGTGCCCCGCCGAGCTATGTCCCGGGCACCGGCGCGAGAGGAGTCGGCGCGGGGCGCCAACAGTTGACACGGCCGCCCCACTCGTACTTTACTAAGCCGTACCGCACGCTGACGCGCACGACTGCACGGACGCGGTCCTGTACCCTGCCCTTTCCGGGTCTTTAGCATCCCCGACGAGCAGCTCACGGAACAGTTGCGTTTCTGGAGGCATGCGGCTTGAGTGACACTATCGTTCACGTAACCGACGATTCATTCGACCAGGACGTGCTGGGCTCCGATCAGCCGGTTCTGGTCGACTACTGGGCCGAGTGGTGCGGCCCGTGCAAGATGATCGCCCCCATCCTGGACGAGATCGCCGACGAGTACGCGGGCAAGATCAAGATCGCCAAGCTCAATATCGACGAAAATCCCGAGACGCCGCCGAAGTACGGCATCCGCGGTATCCCGACCCTGATGCTGTTCAAGAACGGCAACGTGGAGGCGACCAAGGTCGGGGCCGTGTCGAAGTCGCAGCTCACGGCGTTTATCGACAGCAACATTTGACCGCATCCCATGCCCGCGCTCCGGCTCCGGCCGCATCCCGAATGGCGGGGTTCGACCGCGGCCGCCGGGCAGCGCACAAAGGATCGAGGTTTCCGACGCGGCGAACCCCCGGGCTGAACGCCCGCGCCTGACGCGGCCAAGTCTGCCGCCGGCCCCTCCGGCCACCGAGGCTTTTTCCGTCTCTCTAGCGCCCCACTCCGGAAACGATGAGGCCCTTACGAAACAGCGATGAACCTGACTGAACTGAAGAACAAACCCGTCTCCGAGCTGGTCGAGCTCGCCGAGTCGATGGGCATCGAAGGGATGGCGCGCTCGCGCAAGCAGGACGTCATCTTCTCCATCCTCAAGGCCCGCGCCAAGAACGGTGAGGAGATCTACGGCGACGGCGTGCTGGAGATCCTGCAGGACGGCTTCGGCTTCCTGCGCTCGGCCGACGCTTCCTACCTGGCGGGCCCCGACGACATCTACGTGTCGCCCAGCCAGATCCGGCGCTTCAGCCTGCGCACCGGCGACAGCGTCGCTGGCCGAATCCGACCGCCGAAGGAGAGCGAGCGCTACTTCGCGCTGCTCAAGGTCGACCAGGTCAACTACGAGGAGCCCGAGAAGGCCAAGCACAAGATCCTTTTCGAGAACCTCACCCCGCTGCACGCCACCGAGCGGATGGCGCTCGAGCAGGGTAACGGCAGCACCGAGGACATCACCGCGCGGATCATCGACATGACCGCGCCCATCGGCAAGGGCCAGCGCGGGCTGATCGTCTCGCCGCCGAAGGCGGGCAAGACGATGATGCTGCAGAACATCGCCCAGTCGATCGTCGCCAATCACCCCGAGGTCTACCTCATCGTGCTGCTTATCGACGAGCGGCCGGAGGAGGTCACCGACATGGAGCGCTCGGTGCGCGGCGAGGTGGTCTCCTCGACCTTCGACGAGCCGGCGAGCCGCCACGTGCAGGTGGCGGAGATGGTGATCGAGAAGGCCAAGCGCCTGGTCGAGCACAAGCGCGACGTGGTGATCCTGCTGGACTCGATCACCCGGCTGGCGCGCGCCTACAACACGGTGGTGCCGTCCTCGGGCAAGGTGCTGACCGGCGGCGTCGACGCCAACGCCCTGCAGCGGCCCAAGCGGTTCTTCGGCGCGGCGCGCAACATCGAGGAGGGCGGCAGCCTGACGATCATCGCCACCGCCCTGATCGAGACGGGCTCGCGCATGGACGACGTGATCTACGAGGAGTTCAAGGGCACCGGCAACATGGAGATCCACCTCGACCGGCGCATCTCCGAGCGGCGTATCTTCCCGGCGATCAACATCAATCGCTCGGGCACCCGTCGCGAGGAGCTGCTCGCCAGCCCCGAGGAGATCCAGAAGATGTGGGTGCTGCGCAAGCTGCTCGGTCAGATGGACGAGCTCGCCGCCATAGAGTTTCTGATCGACAAGCTCAAGGCCACCAAGACCAACAACGAGTTCTTCGAGTCGATGAAGCGCTGAGCTCGGCCGCTGAGTGCCCTGCGCCGTCGAACGGCGCCCGCCCCGCGATCCCCAGCCCTCGACCCGCGCCGCGGGTCACTCGTGCGCGACCGGCTCCACCCGCCAGATGCGCCGCGCGTAGTCGCGTACCGTGCGGTCGCTCGAGAATCGACCCATCCCGGCGACGTTTCGGATCGCCATGGCGGTCCAGGCACGCGGGTCGGCGTAGGCCTCGGTCACGCGCTGTTGCGTCTCGGCGTAGGCCGGAAACTCGGCCAGGACGAGATAGGGGTCGCCGCCGTCGGTGAGCGAGTCCACCAGCGGCGCGTAGCGCTCGGGCTCCTCGGGCGAGAACCGCCCGTCGCGGATCTGATCGAGCGTCTGCTTGAGCTCCGGGCCGGCGTCGTCGTAGCGGCGAGCGGGGTCGTGCCGGGCGCGCCGCCGCCCGGCCTCCTCGGCGCTGAGCCCGAAGGCGAAAAAATTCTCGGCGCCGACCGTCTCGCGGAGCTCGAGATTGGCCCCATCGAGCGTGCCGAGGGTGACCGCGCCGTTGAGCGCGAGCTTCATGTTGCCGGTGCCCGAGGCCTCGGTGCCCGCCAGGGAGATCTGCTGGGAGAGCTCGGCTGCGGGGATGACATCGCTCGCGGTCGTGACGTCGTAGTTCGGGATGAACACCATGCGCAGCCGGTCGGCGACCGCCGTATCGGCGTTGATGGTGCGCGCGACGTCGTGAATCAGGCGGATGAGCAGCTTCGCCAGATCATAGCCGGGGGCGGCCTTGCCGCTGAAGATGACCATGCGGGGCGGCGTGCCTGTGTGGCCCTCGCGCAGCCGGTTGTATACCGTGATCACGTGCAGCAGGTTGAGGAGCTGTCGCTTGTATTCGTGAATGCGCTTGATGTGGACGTCGAACAGCGCGTCCGGATCGACGCTCACCCCCAGGCGCTGTGAGATCAGCCCGGCGAGCCGCGCCTTGTTGGCGCGCTTGACCGCGAGGAAGGCGTCCTGGAAGGCGGCATCGCCGGCCGATTCGCCCAGAGCGGCCAGGCGCTCCAGGTCGGCGGCCCAGCCGGCGCCGACCTGGTCGGTGATCAGTCGGGCGAGGCGCGGATTGGCGAGCGCCAGCCAGCGCCGCGGGCTGACGCCGTTGGTGACGTTCACGATGCGCGTCGGAAACAGGCCGTGGAAGTCGGCGAACGAGGTGGTCTGCATGAGCCGGGTATGCAGCGCCGAGACGCCGTTGACCTTGTGCGCGCCGAGCGCGGCCAGGTGGCCCATGCGCACGCGCCGCTCGCCCGTCTCGTCGATCAGCGACAGTCGCCACCGGGCCGCGTCGTCGCCCGGGCGGCGCGCCGCGACCTCGTCGAGGAATCGTCGATTGATCTCGTAGATGATCTCGAGGTGGCGCGGCAGCAGCTCGCCGAGCAGGACGACGGGCCAGGTCTCGAGCGCCTCGGGCATCAGCGTGTGGTTCGTGTAGCCGAACACCCGCCGCGTGATCGCCCAGGCGCGCTCCCAGGGGACGCGATGGCGGTCGATGAGCAGGCGCATCAGCTCGGGTATGGCGAGCGCGGGGTGCGTGTCGTTGAGCTGGACGGCGACCTTGTCGGGCAGCTCGGTCAAGTCCTCGTGCGCGTCGAGAAAGCTCCTGAGGATGTCCTGGAGCGACGCGCTGACGAAGAAGTGCTCCTGCTTGAGTCGAAGCGCGCGTCCCATCTCGGTCGTGTCGTCGGGGTAGAGCACCCTGGAGATGTTCTCCGACTCGTTCTTCGCCTCGACGGCGCGGATGTAATCGCCCTCGTTGAAGTATTGAAGCTCGAACTCGCGCGTCGATTTCGCGGCCCACAAGCGCAGGTTGTTGACGGTGTTGGTCTTGTAGCCCGGCACCGGAACGTCGTAGGCCATGGCCATGACCTGGCCGGTATCCACCCAGGCGTGCTCCAGCCAGCCGTCGGCGCGCGTGCGCCGCTCGACCCGACCGCCGAAGCGCACCGGATAAAGGATCTCGGGGCGCGGGAACTCCCACGGGTTGCCGTAGCGCAGCCAGTTCTCGGGTCGCTCCACCTGCGCGCCGTGCTCGATGGCCTGATTGAACATGCCGTACTCATAGCGGATGCCGTAGCCGGTGGCGGGCAGACGCAGCGTGGCCATCGAGTCGAGCAGGCAGGCGGCGAGCCGGCCCAGCCCGCCGTTGCCGAGCGCGGCCTCGGGCTCGAGCTCGGCGATGCCCGCCAGATCCACGTCGAGCGCCGCGAGCGCGTCGCGACACTCCTCCAGGAAATCCATGCTCAGCAGAGCGCTCTCCAGGCCCCGCCCGAGCAAGAACTCCATGGAGAGGTAGCACACGCGCTTGGCGTCGCTGCGACTCCAGCTGCGCTGGGTCTCCAGCCAGCGCTCGATCAGCCGGTCGCGCACCGTGAGGATCGCGGTGTGGAGCCAGTCGCGGTCCGTCGCGGCGCGCGGGTCCTTGCCGACGGAGTAGATCAGGTGGTAGGTGAGGTCCTGCTTGAGGGAAGCGACGTCCAGGCCCCGGTACGGGGCCCTGAATCCGCTCGCCGTGCTCCTCTGCGCCATGATTGGCGGGGCCTGCGTGGTGACGGCGGCGCGGGGCCGGCCGATGGGCGATTATCGCGCGAGCGCGCGCAGGCGTTCTATTAACTCCGTCGCGTCCCAGTCGCGGCCGCCGATGGCGCGATAGGCGAGCCGCCCCTGCGGGTCGACCACGAACGTCGTCGGCAGTCCCCGCACGGGCCAGGCCGAGACTGCCTCGCCGTCGCGGTCGAGCAGCAGCGGGAAGCTCACCGGATAGTCGGCGGTGAACCGGAACACCGTGTCCTCGTCCTCCCCCACGTTCACCGCGAGCATCATCACCGGCCCCTCGTCGAGCCGCCGCCAGGCGCGTTCCATCGAGGGCATCTCGCGCCGGCACGGCGGGCACCAGGTCGCCCAGAAGTTCACGATCACCACCTGGCCGCGGTAGTCGGCGAGCCGGTGCATCCGGCCCTCCATGTCCTCGAGCGCCAGCTCCGGCGCGGGCGGGCGCTGGGGCAGGGGAGTGAGGGTCTGCTCGGCGCCGGTCGCGGGCGCGACGAGAGCGAGAAGGGCGAGAAGGGCGGTGAGCGGTCGCATGGCTACTCCGGTCGTCGATACTCTTCGACGCTGACATCGGGGGCGCAGACGACATCCTCGAGGGTCGCGCGGCGGAGCGTCTCGCCGCGATGCCACACCGCGTGCAGGTCGAAGCGCGTGCCCGGCGGGAACGGGTAGGTCGTCATGCCCATGTTCCAATCGCCGGGCTCGAAGCGCTGCTCGGTGGGGAACAGCGACCACCGGAAGGCGAGTCGTGCGGACTCGGCCTCTCCCCGTCGCGCCCACTCGCGCTGCCAGGCGCGCTCGAGCATCAGGCGGCGGGTGCCGTCCGTCGTCTCGGCTCGCCACTCGGCGAGGTCGAGGCGCAGCGGGCGCGCCTCGTCGGTATTGCGCACGACGGTCTGCATCACGCAGTGGCCCGCGAGGCGCTCGACCGCCGGGCGGCCGAAGCCCCGGCCCAAGAAGAAGGCGCGCGTCTGATCGGGCAGGCGCTGGATGAGACGGATCGAGACCCCGTCGGCCTCGCGCGCCCATGCCGCGACGCCGGTGCGCTCGTCGATGTACGCGCGGGTCTGCGCCCCGGCGAGGCCGGCGAGCGCGCCACCGAGGAGCGCCAGGCCCGACATCAGCGACAGGGCCATCCGCCCGCCCGGCGCCCGGCCGCGGCGGGTCTCGCCGGCGGGTCCGGCGCGCGGCCGACGGGGCTGAGACCGGAGGCGCTCGAGCATCGGGATATGATAACGGACCGCCCGGCCGTGAGGCCTGACGGAGATCAGCCTGCGCCGCGCGCCGACCGTCAGGCCCCGCGCGGGGCCCGCCCCAGCGCGCGGTGGCCGATGTCGCGGCGCACGTAGGCGTCCTTCCAGTGGATGCCGTCGGCGACCTGATAGGCGCGGCGCTGGGCCTCGGCCAGGGTGGCGGCCAGCGCGGTGACGCACAGCACCCGCCCGCCGGCGGTGACCACGCGGCCGTCACGCTCCGCGGTGCCGGCGTGGAAGACCTTCACGTCGTCGGGCTCGGTCCGTGGCAGGCCCTCGATCGGGTGACCCTTCTCGTAGGGGCCCGGGTATCCCCCGGCCGCCATCACCACCCCCAGGGCCACGCGCGGGTCCCACATCGCCCGGCTGCGATCGAGGTGGCCCGCGAGCGCCGCCTCGCAGAGCTCGACGAGGTCGCTCTCGAGACGCATCAGGATGGGCTGCGCCTCGGGATCGCCGAAACGGCAGTTGAACTCCAGGACCTTGGGCGTGCCGTCGCGGGCGATCATCAGCCCCGCGTAGAGGAATCCGACGTAGGGCCGGCCCTCGGCCGCCATGCCCGCCACGGCCGGCCGCACGACCTCGGCCATGACCCGCTCGTGGACCGCCTCGTCCACCACCGGGGCGGGCGAATAGGCCCCCATGCCGCCGGTGTTCGGCCCGGTGTCGCCCTCGCCCACGGCCTTGTGGTCCTGCGAGGTCGCCAGCGGGAGGGCGTGCTCGCCGTCGACCATGGCGATGAAGCTCGCCTCTTCCCCTTCGAGGAACTCCTCCACCACCACGGTGCGTCCGGCCTCGCCGAAGGCTGCGCCCGAGAGCATCTCGCGCGCGGCCTCGGTCGCCTGCTCGCGGGTGCGGGCGATGACCACGCCCTTGCCGGCCGCCAGCCCGTCGGCCTTGACCACCAGGGGTAGAGGCGCTTCGGCGATGTAGCGCGCCGCCTCGCCGGCGTCGGTGAGGCGCGCGTAGCGCGCCGTGGGAATGCGGTGGCGCTCGAGGAAGGCCTTGGTGAAGGCCTTCGACCCCTCGAGCCGGGCGGCCTCGCGCGAGGGCCCGAAGCAGGGCAAGCCCTCCGCGCGGAAGGCGTCGACCACGCCGGCGACCAGGGGGGCCTCGGGGCCGACGATGGTGAGCCGCGCGCCGCGTTGGCGCGCGAGCGCGAGCAGCCCCGAGATGTCGTCGGGCTGCACGGGCGCATTCTCGACCTTCGGCTCGCGCGCGGTGCCGGCGTTGCCGGGCGCGACCACGACCCGCTCGACGCGCGGCGACTGCGCGCACTTCCACGCCAGCGCGTGCTCGCGCCCCCCGCCGCCGATGATCAGCACCGTCGTATCCGGATCCGTGTCATGCATCGGTCGCCGGCGTGCTCTTCATTGCACTCTGGATATAACGCAAAGAACGCAGAGACGCAAAGGACGCAAAGAAAAAGCCAGTTGATCGCTCACAGGTGGCCGAGCGCAGCAGAAACCAGTAACGCAACGACAGTCAGGAGATCATTCTTTGTCGTCAACCGTTATCTATAAGTTACTCCGCGTCCTTTGCGCCTTCGCGTTCTTGGCGTTCCAATGCCGCAGCATCTCAGTGGCGAAAATGGCGGATGCCGGTGAAGACCATGGCGATGCCGTGCTCGTCGGCGGCGGCGATCACCTCCTCGTCGCGCATCGAGCCGCCCGGCTGGATGACGGCGCGGATGCCGTGCTCGGCGGCCGCGTCGATGCCGTCGCGGAACGGGAAGAACGCGTCGGAGGCCATCACCGCGTCCTCGAGCGCGAGGCCTTCCTCGGCGGCCTTCATCGCCGCGATGCGCGCCGAGTACACCCGGCTCATCTGGCCGGCGCCGATCCCCGCGGTCTGGCGGTCGAGCGCGTAGACGATGGCGTTGGACTTGACGAACTTCGCCACCTGCCAGGCGAACAGCAGGTCCGCGAGCTCGCGCTCGCTCGGAGTGCGCCGCGTGACGACCTTCAGGTCCGCATCCCGCACGTGCGCGGCGTCGCGGTCCTGGACGAGCAGGCCGCCGACCACGCGCTTGAGGTCGAGCGCAGCGACCGAATGCTGGGGCAGCGGGCCGGTCTCGAGCACGCGCAAGTTCGGCTTGGCCGACAGCGCCCGCTGCGCGCCCGGCGTGATCTCCGGCGCCACCACCACCTCCACGAACTGTCGGGAGACGATCGCCTGCGCGGTGTCGCCGTCCAGCGCCCGGTTGAAGGCGATGATGCCACCGAAGGCCGACGTGGGATCGGTCTGATAGGCCCGCTCGTAGGCTATGAGCTGGGTCGGCGCGGCGGCCGCGCCGCAGGGGTTGGCATGCTTGACGATGACGCAGGCGGTGTCATCGAGACCCTTGACGCACTCGAGCGCCGCATCGGTGTCGGCGACGTTGTTGAATGACAGCGCCTTGCCCTGGAGCTGCCTCGCGCTCGCCACCGACGCTTCCGCCCGCTCGGCGTCGCGGTAGAACGCCGCGCGCTGGTGGGGGTTCTCGCCGTAGCGCATGGTCTGCAGCCGCGTGAAGTGGAGATGGAGCGAGTCCGGGAACACGGTTCGCTCGCCGTCCGGGGTGAGCGCCGTGAGGTAGTTCGCGATCGCGCTGTCGTACTGCGCGGTGTGGGCAAACGCCTTGCACGCCAGCCGGAATCGGGTGGCGGCGCTCACTTCGCCGGCGCGGTGATCGAGCTCCGCCAGCACTTCTGAATAGTCATCGGCGTCGACCACCACCGTGACGGAGGCGTGGTTCTTCGCTGCCCCGCGGATAAGGGTGGGTCCGCCGATGTCGATGTTCTCCACCGCCCGCGTCAGGTCGCAGTCCGGATCGGCCACAGTCTGCGCGAACGGGTAAAGGTTGACGACGACCAGATCGATCGGCGAGATGCCGTGCTCGGCCATCGCCTGGTCGTCCTCGCCGCGGCGCGCGAGGATGCCGCCGTGGATCTTGGGATGGAGCGTCTTGACGCGCCCGGCCATCATCTCCGGGAACGCAGTGTAGTCCGAGACCTCGACGACCTCGACGCCGTGATCGCGCAGCAGCTTGGCGGTGCCGCCCGTCGAGAGGAGCTCCACGCCGCGGGCGCGCAGGCTCTGGGCGAACTCGGCTACACCCCGCTTGTCGGAGACGCTGATCAGTGCGCGTTGAATCATGGTGCTTCGTCGAGTACGAGACGAGCCGGGACGCCGCCGGGGCGGGCATCGGCCGTCGTGGTCCGTGGATGCGGTCCGGGGCTCTCAGCCGAGACCGTGCTCCTTGAGCTTCTTGCGTAACGTGCTGCGGTTGATGCCCAGGATCTCGGCGGCGCAGGTCTGGTTCCCCCGCGCGTAGTGCATCACCGTCTCGAGCAGCGGCGCCTCCACCTCACCGATCACCATCGAATATAGGCCGCTCGGCCTGTGATCCCCGAGCTGGGCGAAATAACGCTGTAGAGCCGCCCTGACGCACTCGCGCAACGGTTGACCGCGCCGCTCGTCGGTCGCATGGGCCTCCCCCTGCCACGTGTCATTGGAGACCGGATCGGTCATGCTGCCAGCCCCTTCCTCATCGCCAAGCGGGATCCGTGCATCGAGACGCGGCCACGCCAGGCTGTCACGCAACGAAGGTCATCACGCAAAGGCCTTCCCGGCCGTCTCCGGCGCCGCTGGCGCCGGGAATGGGCGCGCTTCCTGCCGGTCACGGGGCGTCCGACCGCTCGCGCCATGGTGTTCGTTTGACGGACGCTTGTCCGCGTGGTGCCAAGCGATTCCGCTCGGGCACGCGACGTTCGCGTGCTCGACCCGGCCGTCGGGCTGGCGGCGAGCCGATCACGCGAGGACCGGAATGATACTCCCCCGCCGCCGACGGATAAAGCAGAATGTGTCACGCTCCGCGATGCCGCCGGCGAGGGTGTCGATATGCCGACGCGACGTCGTTCGCGGCCAACCGCTTGCTGTTCAATATCCTGTCAACGAAAGCTGAAGCGGTAATTCGTCACGTGCACGCCCGGGTCGACCAACTCCACGGCGATTTGCACGGGCGTGTCCGGGGGCATGTCCTGCTCGGCGTCACGTCCCAGGTACTCCCGGGGCGCGAAGCGGCGCGTCGCGACCACGCGTTGTTCCATATCGGAGAGCATGAGCTCGAGTATCGGATAGGGTTGCGCGAACGACGCCGTGTTGACGAGGGTCGCCGTGACGAGCAACGCGTCGCGCACCGAGGGATGGCTGCGGATCTCGCGCTCGGCCAACCGGATCGCCTCGACCTTGCGCCGCGGGGGAACCATGCAAGATATGTGCTCGCAAGCGCGAATGAGGTATGGCCGCAGGAGCGCGCGCTGGGCGAGCTCCTCGAAGTGGAAATAGGTGTACTGCACGGGCAGGGCAAGCGCCGCGGCCAGCGCGGCCGTTGCCCACGCCGCGGTCGGCCACGGGCGACGCGGAGGCGCAATGCGCGCGAAGTCCTCCCACAGCACGGGAGGGACGCCCTCGCGCGGCACGTGCGCGTCGGCGGCGCGCTCGTCTCCGGCCGGCGGGCGCTCCGTCGGCCGGGCCTGGGGTTCGCGCTCGAATTCCAGTCCCGGCAGATCGTGCTGGTCGTGCTCGGCGGCCGGCTCGCCCCCGGCGGTTTCCTCCCAGCCGGTGTACTTGGATGCGACCGTCTCGACGGCGGCATCGGCGCTTCGTGCGGGGGCGCGTGAGATGTCATCGGGGAGGTGTTCGCTGAGCCTGGCGTTGGCGTCGAAGACGCGGTCGCAGCGGCTGCACCGCACGTCACCGTCGGCGACGGCGAGCTGTTCGTCGGTGACGCGAAAGAAGGTGTCGCAGTGTGGGCACTGGGTGTACACGATGCTGGACGCGGCTCAGCCCGCGCGAGTCCCCGCCAAACGTACCCACCCCTCGCGGCCGGCGCAAGCGAGCCGCGGCACCGCGGGCGCGTACGCGGCCTCGACCTCGCCGCGCTGAGCCTCGCGGATGCCCGAGAGCACCAGCACGCCGCCGCGACGCGTGCGCGCGGTCAAGACCGGCGCCAGCTCGACGAGCACGCCGGCGAGGATGTTGGCGAGCGTCACGTCGAAGCCCGTCGGGATCGCCTCGGTGGCGAAGGCCACGGTGAGCCTGTCGCGGACGCCGTTCAAGCGCGCGTTCTCCCGCGTGGCCTCGAGCGCCTGGGGGTCGTTGTCGGTGGCCCACACGTGAGCCGCGCCCAGCCGCGCGGCGGCGATCGCCAGCACGCCCGAGCCGCAGCCGTAGTCGAGCACGCGCGCGCCGGCGGGCGACGCCCCGTCGAGCCACTCCAGGCAGAGCGCGGTGGTGGCGTGCGTGCCGGTGCCGAAGGCGAGCCCGGGATCGAGACGGATGTTCACCGCCTCGGGCGCGGGCGGCGCGTAGCCGGTGGGGACGATCCACAGGCGCTCGCCGAAGCGCATGGGTTGGACGCGCTCCATCCACGCGCGCGTCCAGTCGCGCTCGGCCAGGGGCTCGCTACGCGCATGCACGGCGCCGCAGCGCGTCCGGAGCGCGGCGCGCACCGCGCCGAGGTCCGCATCGGCGTCGAACAGGCCGACGACGTGGACGCGCTCCCACAGCGGCGCCTCACCAGGCCCCGGCTCGAGCAGCGGGGTATCGGAGGCGTCCTGGTAGGTCACCGCCTGGGCGCCGAGCGCGCTCAGCGCCTCGGCGAGCGACTCGGCCGAGGCGGCCTCGGTCTCCACCGTGAGCTGCTGCCAGGCCATCGGGCGGTGCGAGGGGTCAGCCGCCGAGCCTCTGCTCGAGGTAGTGGATGCTCACCCCCCCGCGTATGAACTCCGTGTCGTGGAACAGGTCGTTGAGCAGGGGGACGTTGGTCTTGATCCCCTCGATGATGATCTCGTTGAGCGCGTTGCGCATGCGTGCGATGGCCATCTCTCGCGTCTCGCCGTAGGTGATGAGCTTGCCGACCATGGAGTCGTAGTTCGGGGGGACTTGATAGCCGTTGTAGAGGTGGCTGTCCACGCGCACGCCGAAGCCGCCGGGGCTGTGGAACTGGGTGATCGTGCCCGGCGACGGGATGAAGGTCTTGGGATCCTCCGCGTTGACCCGCGCCTCCACGGCGTGTCCGCGGAACTGCACGTCGCCCTGGCGGTAGCCCAGGGGCTCGCCGGCGGCGATGCGCAGCTGCTCGCGCACTATATCGATGCCCGTCACCATCTCCGTGACCGGATGCTCGACCTGTATGCGCGTGTTCATCTCGATGAAATAGAACTGGCCGTTCTGGTACAAGAACTCGAACGTCCCGGCGCCGCGGTAGCCGATGCGCTCGCATGCCTCCACGCAGCGCTCGCCGATCTTGCGTCGCTGCTTCTCGGTGATGCCCGGCGCCGGGGCCTCCTCGAGGACCTTCTGGTGGCGGCGCTGCATGGAGCAGTCGCGCTCGCCGAGGTGGACGGCGTTGCCGTGGGTGTCGGCCAGGACCTGCACCTCGACGTGCCGCGGCTCGTCGAGATACCTCTCCATGTAGACCGTCTCGTTGCCGAACGCCGCCAGGGCCTCGGCACGGGTGAGATGGATGGCGTTGAGCAGCGCCGCCTCGCCCTGCACCACACGCATCCCGCGTCCGCCGCCCCCGCCCGCGGCCTTGATGATAACCGGGTAGCCGATGTCACGGGCCAGCGCCAGGTTCGCGTCATCATCCTCGCTCAGGGGGCCGTCCGAGCCCGGCACGCACGGCACGCCCGCCTCCTTCATGGCCCGGATGGCCGAGACCTTGTCGCCCATCAGGCGAATGGTCTCCGGGCGCGGGCCGATGAACACGAATCCGCTTTGCTCCACCCGCTCGGCGAAATCGGCGTTCTCGGCCAGGAAGCCGTAGCCGGGGTGGATGGCGACCGCGTCGGTGACCTCCGCCGCGCTGATGATGCCGGGGATGTTCAGATAGCTCTCGGTCGCCGGCGCGGGCCCGATGCACACCGACTCGTTGGCAAGCCGAACGTGCTTGAGCTCGCGATCCACCGTCGAGTGCACGGCAACCGTCTTGATGCCGAGCTCGTGGCAGGCGCGGAGGATTCTCAGCGCGATCTCGCCACGGTTGGCGATGACAATTTTGTCGAGCATGACAGCGAGGACCTTTTTATTCTTCGCGCAAACACGCGGCGCGGGCCGGGACGGGCCCGTCGCCGGCGGACGGGATTCACGCAATCAAGCGATGACGCACAGGGGCTGGCCGTACTCGACCGGCTGCCCGTTCTCGACCAGGATAGCGGCGACGACGCCGCTGCGATCGGCCTCGATCTGGTTCATCATCTTCATCGCCTCGATGATGCACAGCGTGTCGCCGCTGCTGACGCGTTGGCCGATCTCGACGAAGGGCTTGGCGGTGGGTGAGGGCGCGCGGTAGAAGGTGCCGACCATGGGCGAGGCCACGACGTGGCCTTCGGGCACCTGCTCTTGCTCCGGCGACGCCTCGGCCGCGGGCGCCGCGGCGGCGGAGGTGTTGGCCGCGGACGGCGTATCGGCCGCGGCGCTCACCGGTGCCGTCCCGGGATTGGCCATCAGGGCGGGGAACGCCGGTGTCGCCGCCGCGGCCTGGCCGCGGCTGATGCGCACCGACTCCTCGCCCTCGTGGATCTCGATCTCCGCCACGCCCGATTCTTCCAGCAGCTCGATGAGCTTCTTGACCTTGCGAATGTCCATATGCCGTGGTGACGCCTTCTGAATGTGGGTTCAGTTATTGGTTTCGAGCAGCCAGCCGCTCGAGCGCCGCCTCGAGCGCCAGCGCGTAGCCGTGAACGCCCAGCCCCGAGATCACGCCGACGGCGATATCCGAGAAATACGAATGCCGGCGGAACGGCTCGCGCGCGTGGACGTTGGAGACGTGCACCTCGATGAATGGGATCGCGACGGCCAGCAGCGCGTCGCGCAGGGCCACGCTGGTATGCGTGAGCCCGCCCGGATTGACGATCATGAAGGCGACCCCGTCGCGGCCGGCCGCCTGGGTGCGCTCGATGAGCTCGTGCTCGGCGTTGCTCTGGAGGCTGGCCAGCCGGTGGCCGGCCTCGCGCGCCCGTTGCTCGAGCCGGCGCATCGTCTCCTCGAGCCCCGCGGCGCCGTAGAGATGGGGCTCGCGCGTGCCGAGCAAGTTGAGGTTCGGTCCGTTGAGGACCAGGAGGTCTGCCATGTCCCGCCGTGTGTCCGCGGGCGCGCGTCGCGGTGGCCCGATAACGGTCAAATTGTGCACACCCAGCGGGGCATTGTCCAGTTTGGTGTGAGTTTAACGCAGTTCGCCGCAGATTAGCGCAGGTTTATGCAAAATGTGATGTGGGTCGCAAAACCGGCCCGGCGAGCCTAGAGCAGCGCCCGGATCTCGCGCTCGGCCACGGCCTTCTCGAGCTCACCCCGGCGCACGAAGGTGATCTCGCCGTCGCGGTCCACGATCACGCTGTAGGGCAGGGCGCCGAGGTGGTTGCCGTAGCGCTTGGCGACCTGCACGGCGTCCTGGTCGCCGACCAGCATCGGGTAGTTGACCAGCATCTCGTCGGCGAAGGCCTTGACCTTGTCCCGCTCGTCGATGGCTACCCCGATGATCTGCAGCCCGCGCTCGCCGTAGGTCTTCTGCAGCTCCACGAAGGCGGGCATCTCCCGGCGGCAGGGCGGGCACCACGTGGCCCAGAAGTTGATCAGCAGCACCCGCCCGTCCCATTCGCGTATGTGGCGCGTGCGCCCGGCGAGGTCCGGCAGGGCAAAGGGGGGACGGATCTCGGGCACGCCGGTCTCGGCTGGGTCCCGCGGCGCCTGATCGAGGCGCTGGGCGTAGAAGCCGGCGGCGGCGGCGAGGATGGCGACCACTAGGATGATAAAAGTCAGACGTGTCCTGGACATCGGCCTGCCGGTCTTGGATGTTGGCGCCGAGCGCGTCTGCGCCGGCGACGGCGCGGCTGGTACTATAAATGCAAGACATGATGGGGCCAAACGCCGGGAGCGATGCGACGCATGAGCACGGTCACGACGAGGGCGGCGAGCCCCGGCGGCGGGCTCGTCCTCGGGTTGGCGCTGGCCCTGCTGGCGGGGGCGGCGGTCGCCGATCCGCCCGCGGGCTATCCTTTCCTGGCCTACGACGAGGGGCTCGAGCGCGCCCAGGCGCAGGATAAGAGGATCTTTCTCTACTTCGGGCGCTACGGCTGCGGCTGGTGCGAGAAGACGAACGAGGAGACCTTCTCCGACCCGGGCCTGCGCGAGCTCTATACCGAGCACTACGTGCTGGTCTACGTCGATGCCGAGAGCGGGCGGCGCCTGACCCTGCCCAACGGCGAGCGCATCACCGAGATGGAGCTCGGGGCGCGCCTCAACGTGGTCGCCACCCCGGTGTTCGCCTACCTGGAGCCGGACGGCACGCCGATCTTCAGGGCCCCCGGGTTCAAGACGATCGAGGACTTCGAGCTCTTCGATCGCTACGTGCGCGGCGGCCATTACCGGCGCCAGTCGTTCAGCGAGTTCCTGAGCGCCCAGGGGGCGTCTTGAGGGGGCCGCGCGCGGGGCTCGCGCTGGCGCTAGCGCTGGCGGCGACGACCTCGGTGGGGGCGCCGTGGCGCTTCGGCGAGCCGGTCCCGGTGAGCCCGCACCACGGCGAGGGGGTGTTCCATCATCTCGAGTCGGCCGGCCGGCGCAATCTCGCGGTCGACGCCGGCACGGCGGGGGTCGCCTGGGAGGACAACCACACGGGCACCTCGCAGGTCTACGTCGCCTTCGCCACCGGCGACGGCGGCTTCGATGCCCCCCGGCGGGTGAGCCGGTCGAGGCCGGCTTACGAGCCGGCGATCGCGGCGCTGGGCGAGGGGGCCTTCGCTGTCGTATGGGAGGAGGCGGACGCGGTCTGGCTGCGCCGCGTCGCCCGCGACGGCATGGGCCCGGCCCGGCGGCTCGCCGCGCCCGCCCGGCAGGCCTCGATCGACGCGCGCGGCGGGCGCGCGCACGCGGTCTGGGGATCGAGGCGGGGCGAGCACGCCCGCATCATGGCCGCTCCGGTGCGGGTGACGGAGGGCGGCATGGAGGCAGGCGCGGCCGCGGCGGTGGACGGCGATCCGCCGGCGGCCGATCAGCTCTACCCGAGCGTGGTCCTCACGGCGGCCGGCGTGGTGGTCGGATGGGAGGATCGCCGCGCCGGCCACACTCGCATCTACACCAGCTTCGCGCCCCGGGGCGAAGCCTTCGGGGCCGCCCGTCCGCTCAACGATCTGCCGCCACCGATAAGCGCGCAGTACGGCGCCGGCACGGGCGCGGCCCGGGTGGCCCTGGCGCGCGCCGGCGTGCGCCGCGTGGCGGCGGCCTGGATGGACAAGCGCGACTTCCGGGGCGGCTACGACATCTACGCGGCGCTGAGCGGCGAGGGCGGCGCGCGGTTCGGCCCCAACGAGCTGGTGCAGGACATGTTCGGCAGCACCATCGCGCAGTGGCACCCGGCGCTGGCCGCCGGGCCGGGCGGCCGGGTGGCCGTGGTCTGGGACGACGATCGGGACCGGACCTCGGACCTGTGGCTGTCCTGGCGCCGGCCCGGGGGCTGGAGCGAGGACCTCGCGGTGCCGGGCGCCTCCGGCGCGGGCGAGCAGAGCAATCCCGCGATCGCCATCGATGCCGACGGCGACCTGCACGTCGCCTGGCTCAGTCAGGACGAGAAGCACGGGCCGACGCGGCTGTGGTACGTCAAAGGGACGGTGACGAGCGACTGACCGGGAGCCGGGTCCCGCGCCCGCCGTGATGCCCCCTTCTGCCCTTCCGGTGCTGGGCGCCCGGCGCGGCGCGCGCTACTCCATGCGAGCGACGCGATCCTCGCGGCGCGCCCGCGCGATCACCTGGTCGAGGTGCGCCTGGAATTCCTCGGCGCCCATGTAGCCGACGACCCGATAGCCTTCGAGCTCGCCCCCGCCGGGGGCGAAGAACATATAAGTGGGCGGGCCGATCAGATTGAAGTGCTTCAGGATCGCCTTGTCGGCGGCATCGTTCTCGGTGACGTCGGCCTTGAGCAGGAGCATGCTCGCGAAGGCCCGCTGCACCCCCGGCGCCGGGAAGGTGTACTTCTCCATTTCCTTGCAGGTCACGCACCAGTCCGCGTAGAGGTCGAGCATCACCGGCTTGTCGGCCCGCGCGATCGCCTGCTGGATTTCTTCCAGCGTCTGCACCCGCTGGAACTGCGCCTCGCCCCCCGGGGTGCCGCCCCCGCCCGGCGTGCCGGGGACGGTGCGGCCGGCCATGAGCGGCGTGCCGCGCAGCGGCTGCAGGTAATCGTGGCCGCCGGCCGCCACGCCGATCAGCTCCAGCGCGCCGAACACCAGCAGCACCACGCCGAGGCCCTTCCACAGGCGCCGCCAGCTCGAGGCCGCCTCGGGCAGCCGGTCGAGCGCGCCCATATAGATCGCCGAGACGATCAGCAGCAGCGCCCACAGCAGCATCGTGACCGTCGCCGGCACGATACGCTCGAGGAGGTAGATGGCCACGGCGAGCAGCAGCACGCCGAACACGGCCTTGACCGCGTTCATCCAGCCGCCCGCCCTGGGCAGGAGCTCGCCGCCCAGCGTGCCGACCACAAGCAATGGCGCGCCCATGCCCATCGACATGGAGAACAGGGCGGTGCCGCCCATGACCGGGTCTCCCGAGGTGCCGATATAGATCAACGCCGCGGCGAGCGGCGGCGCGACACAGGGACCGACGATCAACGCCGAGAGAAAGCCCATGACCGCCACGCCGGCGAGCGTCCCGCCCTGCTGGCGGTTGGTGATCTCGGTGAGCTTGCTCTGCCAGCTCGAGGGCAGCTGCAGCTCGTAGAAGCCGAACATGGACAGGGCGAGCAGCACGAACACCGCGACGAACGCGCTGATGATCCAGGGGTCCTGGAACGTGGCCTGCAGGTTCTGGCCGAACAGCCCGGCGATCACGCCGGCGACCGTGTAGGTCACCGCCATCGCCAGCACGAACACCAGCGACAGGGCGAAGGCGCGCTTGAGAGTGAGCCGCTTGCCCTGGCCCACGATGATGCTCGCCAGGATGGGGATCATGGGAAACACGCACGGCGTGAACGCGAGCAGCAGGCCGAGGCCGGCGAACACCGGCAGGATGATCCAGAGGTTGCCCTCGGCGAGCGTCCGGGCGAGGCGGTCCTGCTCGCTGACCGGCGGCCCGCCGGGCGGGGCGGCATCCCCTCCGCCGCCGGCCCCGGCCGGGGCGCCGGGGCCGGCGCCGGCCTGCACGGCGGCCGGCAGCGACAGGGCCGCGGTGCGCGTCATCGGCGGGTAGCACACGCCCTGGTCGGCGCATCCCTGGAACCCGGTCTCCAGCGTGGCGCTCGCGGCCCGGGTCGTCTGGCGCTCGAGCGCGATGCGCGCGGTGACCTGGCCACGGTAGATCTCGACCTTGCCGAAGAACTCGTCCTCCTTGATCTTGCCCGCCGGGAGCGCGACGTTGGCGATTGTCATCCCCTGGGCATCCCGGACCGCGAACCGGAACTTGTCGCGGTACATGTAATAGCCCTCGGCGATCGCCCAGCGGGCCTCGACGGTGTGGGGATCGATCACCTCGGCGGAGAAGGCGAACGCCTTGTCGGGCTCGAGCAGCTCGCCGCCGCCGGCGCCGAGCTGCTGGCCGAGCTGGGAAAGGCGCTCGATCGCCTGCTGCCCATCGCCGCCGCCGGCGGCACGCTCGGGCAGCGTGATCGTCACGGTCTTGGTCTGCGGCGGGTAGCAGACGCCGAGGTCCGCGCAGCCCTGGAAGGCGGCGGTCAGCTCCACCGTGTCGCCGGGCCCCGCCCCCTCGGCGACGGGGACCTCGACCGCGACCTGCTCGCGGAAGATCTGCACCTTGCCGAAGAACTCGTCCTCCTTGACCTTGCCCTCGGGGATCTTTGCCTCACCGAGGGCGACGCCCCCGGTCTCGCTCTTGAAGCGGAGCTTGTCGCGATAGAGGTAGTAGCCCTCGTGGATTTCCCAGCGAGCGGTGATGGTGTCGGGGCCGGTGCCCTCGGCGCTGAAGGCGAAGGCCTCATCGGGGGGCAGCAGCTCCTGCTCCTGCCCGGCAGGGGTGTGGGTGGCCGATGCGGGCCCCAGGGCCAGCAGGCCTGCGAGTACGAGCCAGCGTGCTCTCATTCTCTTCTGCTCGCCTGCTTTTATGATGCGCGGACGCTCTCGTCGATCCAATCGAGGTAACCCTGTAACCCACTGTTTATAGGGACAGCGATGACCTCCGGAAGTTCGTAGGGATGGGAGCGCCGGATCGCCTCCTCCAGGCGCGGGTAGGCCGCGTCATGGGTCTTGATCACCAGCAGCGCCTCCGGCTCCGTCTGCACCTCGCCCTCCCACCAGAATACCGACGTGAGCTGGGGCATGATGTTGGCGCAGGCGGCGAGCTTGGCCTCGACCAGCTCGCCGGCGATGCGCCGGGCGGTGCCCGTGTCCGGACAGGTGCAGAGAACGACCAGCTTCTGCGTGTCCACGACGCCTCCCTCGACGGGTGTAAAGAAGCCCAACGTGTTAGACTAACCCGTTCGTGCCGCAACTGTCATTTCGATTCCGTTATGCCCTTTTTTCCCGTCCTGCTGGCCCTGTTCTTTCTCGTCCCCCTGGTCGAGATCTACATCCTGATCGAGGTGGGCGGGCTCATCGGCGCGCTCCCCACGGTGTTCCTGGTGGTGGCCACCGCGGTGATCGGCGCCGGGCTGCTGCGCTGGCAGGGCCTGACCACCTGGCTGCGGGTTCAGCAGACTCTCGCCCGCGGCGAGCTGCCCGCCGTCGAGATGCTCGAGGGTGCCGTGCTGCTCGTCGGCGGGGCGCTGCTGCTCACCCCCGGCTTCGTCACCGACGCCCTCGGGTTCCTGTGCCTCATTCCCCCGGCGCGCCAGGCCGCCATCCGCGCCTTCCTGCGTCGAGGCCGGGTGACCGTCCATCGGGCCTCGGGGTCAGGGCGCCCCGGTGACCGGCGCGGTGGGCCTCGCGGCCGGGTGATCGAGGGCGAGTGGCGCCGGGACGATAAGCAGCAATAAAAAAATTTTATATTTTCGGCGCTTGATTTTCCGCGCGTGGTTACTATGATTAGCACTCACCAGAGGCGAGTGCTAATAACCGCCCTCGGTAGATTTCTGAATAATTCCTTGGAATTCTGACACTTATCTTTGGGACGAGGAGCGTGATCCTATGAATCTGCGTCCGTTGCACGATCGCGTGATCATCAGGCGGCTGGAGGAGGAGCAGAAGACCTCCGGCGGGATCGTGATCCCGGATACCGCCGCGGAGAAGCCGCAGAGGGGCGAGGTGGTCGCCGTAGGCGAGGGCAAGCGCCTGGACAACGGCGAGCTCCAGCCCCTGGCCGTGAAGAAGGGCGACCAGGTGCTGTTCGGCAAGTACTCCGGCACCGAGGTCAAGGTCGACGACGAGCAGATCCTCGTGATGCGCGAGGACGACATCATGGCGGTGTTCGAGGGCTGAGGTGCCCCGGCACCGGTGAGGTAAACGGTTTCCAGAGCTTCGCAAGAGGGATTCGACCATGACAGCCAAAGAAGTCCGTTTCAGCGATGACGCGCGCCATCGCATGCTCAAGGGCGTGAACACCCTGGCGAACGCCGTCCGGGTCACGCTCGGGCCCAAAGGCCGCAACGTGGTGCTCGAGAAGAGCTTCGGCNNGGCGCCCAGATGGTGAAGGAGGTCGCCTCCAAGACCTCCGACGTCGCCGGTGACGGCACCACCACCGCCACCGTGCTCGCCCAGGCGATCTTCAACGAAGGCATGCGCCACGTCGCCGCGGGCACGAGCCCGATGGACCTCAAGCGCGGCATCGAGCAGGCAGTGCACGCCACGGTCGATGAGCTCAAGAGCCTCTCCAAGCCCTGCACCGACGACAAGTCCATCGCCCAGGTCGGCACCATCTCGGCCAACGCCGACGAGGCCATCGGCCGCATCATCGCCGACGCGATGGAGAAGGTCGGCAAGGAAGGCGTGATCACGG
>JABAHQ010003782.1_pt1 | contig 42376 bp, 39 predicted proteins | sample 7062091 | NCBI WGS metagenome assembly JABAHQ01 (sample SAMN14534359, study PRJNA622989) | marine sediment metagenome | biome: marine biome [ENVO:00000428]; feature: marine pelagic biome [ENVO:01000023]; material: deep marine sediment [ENVO:00002113] | place: India: Gulf of Kutch | collected... | reverse complement strand
CGCCTACCGGGTGCGCATCGCGCTGAACCTCAAGGGGCTGGCCTACCGGCAGGTGCCGGTGCATCTGGTCAAGGATGGCGGCCAGCAGCGTGCGGCCGATTACCGCGCCCTCAACCCGCAGCAGCTGGTGCCGTTGCTGGTTGACGAAGCCAACGGTGGGGCGCGCATCAATCAGTCGCTGGCGATTCTGGAATACCTCGAAGAAGTGTTCCCGGTGCCGGCGCTGCTGCCGGACGATCCGGTTCGCCGCGCCCAGGTGCGCGCCCTGGCCATGCACATCGCCTGCGAGATCCATCCGCTGAACAACCTGCGTGTGTTGCAGTACCTCTCCGCCGAACTGGGTGTCGACGACGAGGCCAAGAACGCGTGGTATCAGCACTGGGTCGGTCAGGGTCTCGCTGCCGTGGAAGAGGGCCTGGAATGTTTCGATGGCAGGCTTTCCCTGAACGATCGGCCAGGTTATCTGGAGGCATGCCTGGTGCCGCAGGTATACAATGCGCGCCGTTTTGCCTGTGACCTCGCGGCGTATCCACGCATTCTCGAGATCGTTGCACGCTGCGAGACGCTTCCGGCCTTCCAGCAGGCCGCGCCGGAGGTGCAGCCCGACGCTCAATGAACGACTGAATCCGCCTTGCACGCCGCCGCGCCCTGCGCGACGGTCCCGATCCCGTCACAGATAACAACAAACAGGTGACGTATGACTCGTGAAAAACCGAAGAACCTCTGGCTGTCGCGCTGGGGCTTCATCCTCGCGGCAACCGGCTCCGCCGTGGGCCTGGGCAACATCTGGAANNTCTGGAAATTCCCCTACATCACCGGCGAGTTCGGCGGTGGTGCCTTCGTACTGATGTACCTGCTGTGCATCCTCGCCATCGGCGTACCGGTAATGATGTGCGAGATCGCCATCGGTCGCCGCGGCCGTGGCAGCCCGATCGACGCCATCGGCCGGGTAGTCCGCGAGAACAACGGCAACCCGCTGTGGAAGGCGGTTGGCGGCATGGCGATGACGGCCGGCTTCCTGATCCTCTGCTTCTATGTCGTGGTCGCCGGCTGGGCCTTCGCCTACACGGTGAAGATGCTCGACGGCTCCCTGGCGGCGACCAGCGTTGAGGCATTGGGTGGCGTGTTCGAGGCGCACAACTCCAACCCGTGGGAACTTGGCGGCTGGAGCCTGCTGGTGGCATTGCTGACGCTGTGGATCGTCGCCAAGGGCGTGCAGAAGGGCATCGAGAACGCGGTGCGCTGGATGATGCCGGGGCTGGCCGTGCTGCTGCTGATCCTCGTGGGTTACGCGGTCACCAGCGGCGGCTTCGATCAGGGCTTCGCCTTCCTGTTCAGCTTCGATACCTCGAAGATCACCGGCGAGGCGCTGCTGGCCGCGCTTGGCCACGCATTCTTCACCCTCAGCCTGGCTTCCGGTGCGATCCTCACCTACGGCTCGTACATCCCGGATGACCAGTCCATCGCCCGCACCACCTTCATGGTCGCCATCGCCGACACCTGCGTCGCGCTGCTGGCGGGCCTGGCGATCTTCCCGATCATCTTCGCCAACGGCATGGACCCGACTGCAGGCCCGGGTCTGATCTTCATGAGCCTGCCACTGGCCTTCCAGCAGATGCCGTTCGGCACCGCCTTCGGCGTGCTGTTCTTCGCCATGGTGTCGATCGCCGCGCTGACCTCGGCGATCTCCATGATCGAGGCAACCGTCGCCTACCTCAACGAGAAGCACGGCATCTCGCGGATCAAGGCGGCAATGGGTTCCGGCGTGGTGCTGCTGGTGATCAGCCTGCTGGCGATGCTCTCGTTCAACCTGATGTCGGGCTGGACGCCGATGGGCAAGAACTTCTTCGACTGGCTGGATTACCTGACCTCGCGCTGGATGATGCCGCTGGGCGGGATCTTCACCGTGCTGCTGGCCGGCTACGCGCTGCGCAGCGAGATCATGCGCGACGAGCTGAACCTGCCGCCGCTGGGCTACGCGCTGTGGCTGTTCATGGTTCGCTATGTCTGTCCGGTGCTGATCCTCATGGTCTTCCTGCATGCCCTTGGCTGGTTGGGCTTCGACCCGTTGCAGCGCTGGTACTGGATCGCCGGAGCGATCGGTGCGCTGGCGGTGCTTGGCGAGATGTTGCGTCCGCGGGTGATGCCGGCCCTGGCCGGTCGCTGACCACGGCGCGGCCCCTTCGCGTGAAGAACGCCAGCCAGCAGGCTGGCGTTTTTTATGGGGAAACATCCGCATTGCGACTAGTAGGTCAAGTTTCTTTGGGAGCGGCCGAAAAAGTGATTGAGATCAAAGGAATGCACAGTGCGCAGGATGCCAGCACCCCGTTCAGTCATTCGGATGCGCCTCAAATGTCTAGTCATCTCAAGTTCAGCCACAAGATTCTGCTGGCCGCCTCGTTAGTGGTGATCGCAACTTTTGCGCTGTTTACCCTCTATAACGATTATCTGCAGCGGAGCGCCATTCGCGCCAACCTCGAAAGCTACCTGGGGGAAATGGGCGAGGTTACCGCCCACAACATTCAGAACTGGCTGTCAGGCCGTATCCTGCTGGTGGAAAGCGCTGCGCAGACCATCGGCCGGGATGACTCGGCAGAGTCTGTTGGCAGTCTGCTCGAACAACGTGCACTGACCTCTACGTTCATGTTCACCTATCTCGGCGGAGCCGATGGCAGCTATATCCTCCGCCCTTACGAGGCCATGCCGGACGACTACGATGCGAGAACTCGCCCCTGGTACAAGGATGCGCTGTCTGCAGATGGCACGACGCTGACCGAACCTTACCTGGATGCCACGCTGAACGAGCTGGTTGTGACAGTCGCAACCCCGGTCAAAAGCGGCCAGGGCGCGACGGGTGTAGTTGGTGGCGACCTAGGCCTGAAAACTCTGGTGGATATGCTCAACGCGCTGGATTTTGATGGCATGGGGTACGCCTTTCTTGTCAGCGGCGACGGCAAGGTGTTGGTCCATCCCGATCAGCAGATGGTCATGAAGTCGCTCCAGGATATTTACCCGCAGAATACGCCGTCGCTCAGTAGTGGCTATGTCGAGGCGCAGCTTGAGGGTAATCCGCGCATCCTCGGCTTCAGCCCAGTCAAGGGCCTGCCTTCGGTGCAGTGGTACGTGGGTATTTCGCTGGATCGTGACAAGGCCTATGCCGCGCTGACCAGTTTCCGCACCTCCGCGCTGGTCGCCACGGTTGCCGCCGTGGCGTTCATCCTGCTGCTGCTGGGCATGCTGATTCGTGTACTGATGCGTCCGCTCACCGACATGGGCCGCGCCATGACCAACATCGCTGAAGGCGAGGGCGACCTGACCCGGCGCCTGGCGGTGCAGTCCAAGGATGAGTTCGGTCAGCTGGCGACCGCCTTCAACCGCTTCGTCGAGCGTATCCATGAATCGATCCGCGAGGTGTCCTCGGCCACGCTGCAGGTCAACGAAGTGGCACAACGCGTGATCGGCGCTTCGAACGCATCGATGGCCAACTCCGACGAGCAGGCCAGCCGCACCAACAGCGTGGCGGCGGCGATCAACGAGCTAGGGGCGGCGGCCCAGGAGATCGCCCGCAACGCGGCGGATGCCTCGCAGCAGGCCAGCGGCGCCCGGCATCAGGCCGAAGACGGTCGCCAGGTGGTGGAGCAGAACATCGCCGCGATGCGCGAGCTGTCGGCGAAGATCAGCGCGTCCTGCGGGCAGATCGAGGCGCTCAATGCCAAGACCGTGGACATCGGCCAGATCCTCGAGGTGATCAAGGGCATTTCCGAGCAGACCAACCTGCTCGCCCTGAACGCTGCCATCGAAGCCGCGCGGGCCGGCGAGGCAGGTCGCGGTTTCGCCGTGGTCGCCGACGAGGTGCGCAACCTGGCGCATCGTACCCAGAGTTCGGCGCAGGAAATCCAGCAGATGATCGAGCAGCTGCAGGTCGGCGCCGGCGCTTCGGTGCAGACCATGACCGAAAGCCAGCGGCAGAGTGAGTCCAGCGTCTCCATCGCCGACCGCGCCGGCGAGCGCCTCGGCGAGGTGACCCAACGCATCGGCGAGATCGACGGCATGAACCAGTCGGTGGCCACCGCCACCGAGGAGCAGACCGCGGTGATCGAGTCGCTGAACATGGATATCACCGAGATCAACACGCTGAACCAGCAAGGCGTGGAGAACCTGCAGTCGACACTGCGCGCCTGTGGCGACCTGGACCAGCAGGCGCGCCGGCTGAAGCAGCTGGTGGACAGCTTCCGCATCTGATCGGAACGGTGATCGTGAGGGCGCTCCGGCGCCCTTTTTTCATGGCGGCGGGCGGGCCGCGGAGCAATGTGCCGCTAATGGCAGTCTGAACTTATCCCGCCGCGCATCCATCAGGAGGCTTCCATGAAAATTCTCATCGTGCTCACGTCCCACGACCAGCTGGGTGACACCGGCGAACAGACCGGCTTCTGGCTGGAGGAGTTCGCCGCCCCCTACTACGCGTTCAAGGATGCCGGCGCCGAGGTGGTACTGGCTTCGCCCAAAGGCGGCGAGCCGCCCCTCGATCCGAAAAGCGACCAGCCTGACGCCCAGACCGAGGCCACCGAGCGCTTCAACGGCGACGGCGAGGCGCAGACGTTGCTGGCCAACACCTATCGTCTGGATCAGGTCTCAGCCGAGGATTTCGACGCGGTGTTCTACCCCGGTGGCCATGGCCCGCTATGGGACCTGGTGAACAACCCGACCTCCATCGCGCTGATCGAGTCCTTCGTCAAGGCCGACAAGCCGGTAGGGGCGGTCTGCCATGCGCCGGCGGCGTTGGCCGAGGTGCGCGGCAAGAATGGCGAGTATCTGGTCAAGGGCAAGCGCGTCACCGGCTTTACCAATGGCGAGGAAGCGGCGGTGGAACTCATCGAGGTGGTGCCGTTCCTGCTCGAGGACCGGCTGCGCGAGCGCGGCGGCCAGTACAGCAAGGGTGCGGACTGGACGCCCTATGTGCAGGTTGACGGGCTGCTGGTGACCGGGCAGAACCCGGCCTCATCGGAAGCGGCGGCGCAGGAGCTGCACAAGCTGTTGCGCGCGGGTTAGATGTCAGCGCGGCCAGGCGAGCCGTTCCGCCTGGCCGCAACTTTCGAACAGCGGCCGGCTGAACAGGTAGCCCTGCATCAGATGGATACCCAGATCATTCAGGGCGCTGCATTCCTCGGCGGTCTCGACGCCTTCGCCGATGACCTGGATGCCCAGTTCCTCGCACATCGCAACGGTGCCGCGGACGATGGCCTGGCGTGGGCGGCTCTGGTCGATGCCGCGGATCAGGTCCATGTCCAGCTTGATGATGTCCGGCTGGAAGTCGGCCAGCAGGTTGAGTCCGGCAAAGCCCGCACCGAAGTCGTCGATGGCGGTGAGAAAGCCGATGCGCTGATACTCGCGAAACACCTCGGTGAGCCATTTGCCGTCGCTGATGCGCTCGCCTTCGACGGTCTCGAAGATGATCCGCTCGATCGGAAAGTCATGGGCGCGCGCAGCCTCCAGCGTCGAGCGAATGCACAGCTCGGGGCGGTAGATGGCGTTGGGCATGAAATTGATCGACAACCTGCTTTGCATGCCTAGCTTCGCCGCAGTCTTGATCGCTTTCACCCGGCCGGCCTGATCGAAGCGGAAACGGTTCTCCTCGTTCACCTGAGCTAGCACGCTGGGGGCGGGCTCGCCGCCAGTGCCGCGCACCAGTGCTTCGTGAGCGAAAATTTCGCGGCGGCGCAGATCGACTATCGGCTGGAAGGCATAGCTGAAGCCGAAGCCGAGGCGTTCGCCGCTGGCGCAGCTGGGACACGCACCGTGATCGCTCGCGCCGTGGCAGGAATAAGCGTCGGGAGCCGGGTTGGGGCTAGTGCTGGAATACATGGACGCGCTCTTCTGCATGGATATGCCAGTGTAGCGGCCGCGAAGGCCCTGGCTGAAGGCCATCCGTCCGCAGTTGGCGGGCTGCGGCCCTCTGCGAGGCGCGGCCGTCTTACGCTACGTGGACGGCGGGCCATGCGGCTATGCAAGGTGGCTTCGTAGCGGTTCCGGACTGGGCGTTATCCCACGGCGGCCCGTTGCTGCCGTTTCCCGTCAGCTGGCGCATGCGGGTGGTTGGAGACCGAAGAACATGCCAGAGCGAGCAGGGCGGGCTGCTGCTAGAATCCGCCCTTTTTCACCGCGCCGAATCGGCGCCGCGAGCCTGCCATGACCTTCGCCTCCCTGGGCCTGATCGATCCGCTGCTGCGGACCCTGGAAACCCTCGACTATCGCAAGCCGACGCCGGTGCAGGCCGAGGCCATTCCCGCCGTGCTCAAAGGCCGCGACCTGATGGCCGCGGCGCAGACCGGTACCGGCAAGACCGCCGGTTTCGCCCTGCCATTGCTGCAGCGCCTGACCATGGAAGGCGCCAAGGTGGCGAGCAATTCGGTGCGCGCGCTGGTACTGGTGCCGACCCGTGAACTGGCCGAGCAGGTTCACGAGAGCTTTCGCGTGTACGGGCAGAACCTGCCGCTGCGCACCTACGCGGTGTACGGCGGCGTGAGCATCAATCCGCAGATGATGGCGCTGCGCAAGGGCATCGATGTGCTGGTGGCCACCCCGGGGCGCCTGCTCGACCTCTACCGGCAGAACGCCGTCGGTTTCGCCCAGTTGCAGGCGCTGGTGCTCGACGAGGCGGACCGCATGCTCGACCTCGGTTTCGCTGAAGAACTGGATGCGCTGTTCTCCGCTTTGCCGAGAAAGCGCCAGACCCTGCTGTTTTCCGCGACCTTCTCCGAGCCGATCCGGCAGATGGCCCGCGAGCTGCTGCGCGACCCGTTGTCGGTCGAGGTCAGCCCGCGCAATGCGGCGGCGAAGACGGTCAAGCAGTGGCTGGTGCCGGTGGACAAGAAGCGCAAGAGCGAGCTGTTCCTGCATCTGCTGGCGGAGCGGCGCTGGGGTCAGGTGCTGGTGTTCGTCAAGACGCGCAAGGGCGTCGATCAGCTGGTGGACGAGCTGCAGGCGCAGGGCATCGCCAGCGACGCGATCCACGGCGACAAGCCGCAGGCCTCGCGTCTGCGCGCGCTGGAGCGCTTCAAGGCTGGCGAGGTGCAGGTGCTGGTGGCGACCGACGTGGCGGCGCGCGGACTGGACATTCACGACCTGCCGCAGGTGGTCAACTTCGACCTGCCCACCGTCGCCGAGGATTACGTGCATCGCATCGGTCGTACCGGCCGCGCGGGAGCCAGTGGCGAGGCGATCTCCCTAGTCGCCGCCGACGAGGTGGACCAGCTGGCCGCCATCGAGACCCTGATCAATCAGGTGCTGCCGCGGCATGACGAGCCGGGCTTCGTACCGGATCACCGCGTGCCGGCCACGGCGCTGGGCGGGCAGATCATCAAGAAACCGAAGAAACCCAAGAAGCCCAAGGAAGGCGCTGGCAAGGGCAAGATCCATCTCGGCAACTGGTTCGATGAGAACGAAAAGCCCAACGCCCGGCCGATTCGCAAGGTGCCGAGCCTGGGCGGCGGTAAACCGGCTAAGAAGCGCTGAGAGTCTTAGAACACTAGCTCTTCGGGTCAGGCTGGAACGTATGAGGCGAGGAAACCTGAGCATGGGTAGCAAAACGACGTCGGTGATCCTGCTGGTCGGCGTGCTGTTCAGTGTATCGGCAGAGGCGTCCATGAGGTGTGGCACCCGCCTGGTTGGTCTGGGCGACACAGATGAGCAGGTCGAGGCCAAGTGCGGTCCTGCCGATCGCCAAAGCGTCGAAGCGCCGTCGCTGCGTAGCGATGGTGTCGTACAGCCGGGAGCTGTTAGGGTCGACCGCTGGGTCTACGGTCCGCGAAACGGCGCGGAACATCATCTTCGCTTCATCGATGGCCGTTTGGTTGAAATCCGTATGGTGCGCGAGCCAGAGCCGAGCAAGTTGTAATCCGCTTTCGCCATGCGGCTGTGCCGGTCGTGCAAACGGCAATTCTGTCCACAGTCGCCGTAACGCTCGCGGGCCTACAGGCTCGCCAGCGCCGACACCACCAGCAGCGACGCCATCGCCTGGTTGAAACGGCGCAGGTGCGGCGCCGAGCGCAGCAGCCGGGCCGCACCAGCGCCGAGCAGGGCCCAGGCCGCCAGGCAGGGCAGGGCGATCAGGAAGAACAGCAGCGCGTGGATGGCGTAGCGCCCGGCATCGGCGTTGGCGCCGCTGAACACGCCGACCACCGCCAGCGCCATCATCCATACCTTCGGGTTGATCACCTGCAGCCCGGCGGCACCCAGGGCGCCGAGTCGACGGCTGGCGGCGGCGTCTTCGATCGCTACGGTCGGGCTGCGGGCGATCTGCCAGGCCAGGTAGAGCAGCCAGCCGACCCCGAGCCAGGCCATCGCCTGCTGCAATGGCGGATGGCGCAGCAGCCATTCGCCGGCGCCAAGGCCCACTAGCAGCACGATCAGCGCCGCGGCCACGCAGGCGCCAAAGATGATGGGAAGCGCCGCCAGCAGGCCGAAGCGCGAGCTGTTGCTCAGCACCAGGATGTTGGTCGGGCCCGGGGTGATGGAGGCGACGAAGGCAAACAGCACGAAAGGCAGCCACTGGCTCATCGTGGCGGCCTCGTTTCGTGGGAGCGGTCAGGACGGGGGCTGGGCGACATGGCGATCGGCTCCGTCGGGTTGCGGATGGCCGAATGATCGCGCCTGCCGGTTCAGCGGTCTGGAAGATTCGAGCAGCGCCTGCGGTAATGCGCCGGGGTCAGGCGCGTAGGCGCGGCGAAACCAGCGGCCCATATGACTCTGGTCGGCGAAACCCAGTGTCATCGCCACCCGCGCCGGTGGCTGCCCGCTGGCCAGCAGCTGTCGTGCCCTGGCCAGGCGCAGCTGGACCAGATAGGCATGCGGCGCGATGCCGAACGCGGCCTTGAACGCCCGCGACAGGCGGAAGCGATCGACACCGCTTGCCCAGGCCAGCTCGTCCAGGCCCAGGTCCTGCTCCATGTGCGCGTGCAGATAATCCCGTGCCCGCAGTGCCACCAGCGGCATGCGCGGATCGCTGTCGAGCCGCGGGCGCCAGGCCAGATGTCGCGCCAGCTTGGCCAGCAACGCATCCAGCGCGGCCTGGCGGACGATGCGCAGATCGCGGCTCTGCAGTGCCTGGAAGGCTTCGGCAATCACCGCCAGCAACTCGGGCTCGCTGGCCAGCGTCTTGGCGAATGCCGGCTGGCAATCGCCTGGCGCGTCCTCGAACAGCCCGCGCAGCTCGCGCTCGAGCCAGTGCGGGTCGAGGTAGAGCATCGAGTAGGTGAAGCCGCCCCGGGCCGGGGCGTGGCCATCGTGCAGCTCGCCGGGTTCGAGCAGAAAGACCTGGCCTGGGGTGCTGCTGTGCAGTGCCTTGCGGCAATGGAACTGTTGCACGCCCTGTTCGGTGAAGCCGATCAGGTAGCTGTCGTGGAAGTGCGGATCGTAGGCGTGGCCTTCGAAATGGGCGCGGATCGTCTCGATGCCGGTTTCGGCATCCCTGTTCAGCTCGATCCAGTCATTGTTGCCCATGGCGGTGACTCCGGTGACGCTTCGGCGCGCGTTGCTCGGGTTGAGTATCGTCTGCCGGGCGGGCCATCGTCTGGAACATTCGTGCAGCGGTGCTCGACGGATGGTCGGCCACTCTGCCCGATGATTGATCTGGGTCTAGGCTTGCTGCCGTCTGCCTGGCGCAGACTCGAACGTCCCGAATCAAGGAGCAAGCCCATGACCCAGACCATGAAAGCGGCAGTGGTTCACGCCTTCGGCGAGCCGCTGCGCCTCGAGGAAGTCAAGGTGCCGATGCCCGGCCCCGGTCAGATCCTGGTGAAGATCGCCGCCTCCGGCGTCTGCCACACCGACCTGCACGCTGCCGAGGGCGACTGGCCGGTGAAACCGTCCCTGCCGTTCATTCCCGGCCATGAAGGCGTTGGCCACGTCGCGGCGGTGGGTGCCGGCGTGACCCGGGTGAAGGAGGGCGATCGCGTCGGCGTGCCCTGGCTGTACACCGCCTGCGGCTGCTGCGAGCACTGCCTGACCGGCTGGGAAACCCTCTGCGAAGGCCAGCAGAACACCGGTTACTCGGTCAATGGCGGCTACGCCGAATACGTGCTGGCCGACCCGAACTACGTTGGCATCCTGCCGAAGAACGTCGAGTTCGACGAGATCGCGCCGGTTCTCTGCGCCGGTGTCACTGTCTACAAGGGCCTCAAGGTCACCGGTGCACGCCCCGGCCAGTGGGTGGTGATCTCCGGCATCGGCGGCCTCGGTCATGTCGCGGTGCAGTACGCCAAGGCAATGGGGCTGCACGTGGTGGCGGTGGATGTGGATGACGCCAAGCTGGAGCTGGCCAAGCGTCTGGGGGCCAAGCTGACCATCAACGCGCGCACGGAGAATCCCGTGGAGGTGGTCCAGCGCGATATCGGCGGCGCCCACGGCGTGCTGGTCACCGCGGTGTCCAACAGCGCCTTCGGTCAGGCCATCGGCATGGCGCGGCGGCATGGCACCGTGGCGCTGGTCGGGCTGCCGCCGGGAGACTTCCCGACGCCGATCTTCGACGTCGTGCTCAAGGCCATCAGCATCACCGGCTCGATCGTCGGCACCCGCGCCGATCTGCAGGAGGCGCTGGATTTCGCCGGCGAGGGCCTGGTCAAGGCGACCATCCACACCGACAGCCTGGACAACATCAACCAGATCTTCGACGACATGCGCGCCGGGCGCATCGAAGGCCGTATCGTGATGAAGATGTAGCAGGCCGTGCGGCCGGCAGCGCACCGTTCAGCGCGGCGCGTTTGCCGGCACGTTGGCACGCAGCCAGCGCAGCATGCCTTCGGCTGCGGCGCGTCCGCTGGCAAAGCAGGCGGTCAGCAGATAGCCACCGGTCGGCGCTTCCCAGTCGAGCATTTCGCCAGCGCAGAACACGCCGGGTAGCCGGCGCAGCATCAGACCCTCGTCCAGTTCCTCGAAGGGCACGCCGCCGGCGCTGCTGATCGCCTCGTCCAGCGGACGCGGGCGGACCAGGCGGATGGGCAGCGCCTTGATCGCGGCGGCCAGGGCCTGCGGGGCCTGGAAGGTCGTGGCATCGGTCAGCTCGCGCAACAGCGCCGCCTTGACGCCATCGAGCTTCAGCTGGCGGTGCAGGTGCTTGGCCATGGACTGCGAGCCCCGCGGTCTGGCCAGGGCGCTGGCGATCTGCGTCAGGGTGCGATCCGGCAGCAGGTCGAGCAGTACCGTGGCAGCGCCGTCACGGTTGATCGTGTTGCGGATCGGCGCCGAGAGCGCGTAGACCAGGCTGCCCTCGATACCCGTGGCAGTGAGCACAAACTCGCCCTTGCGTGGTGCTTCGCCGGGCAACGCCAGGCTGACCGTCTTCAGCGGCGCGCCGGCGAATTTCTCCCGCAGGTGCTCGCTCCAGCCGGCTACCTCGAAGCCACAGTTGGCCGGCTGCAGCGGCGCGATGGCGATCCCGCGGTTCTGCAGCAAGGGCACCCAGGCGCCATCCGAACCCAGTCTGGCCCAACTGCCGCCGCCGAGGGCGAGCAGGGTGGCGTCCGCCTCGATCAGGCTTTCGCCTTGCGGCCCGGCGATACGCAGCGCGCCATGCTCGTCCCAGCCCAGCCAGCGCTGACGGGTATGGATGCGTACGTCGTTTTCACGCAGGCGCTTGAGCCAGGCGCGCAGCAGGGGCGCGGACTTCATGTCGCTCGGAAACACCCTGCCGGAACTGCCGGCGAAGGTGTCGATGCCCAGCCCGTGAATCCATTTGCGCAGTGAATCCGGGGAGAAGGCATCGAGCAGCGGACGCAGGTCGCCGGCGCGCTCGGCGTAGCGGCTGACGAACGCCGCGTAGTCCTCGGCGTGGGTGATGTTCATGCCGCCAACGCCGGCCAGCAGGAACTTGCGCCCCACCGAGGGCATGGCGTCATACAGGTCGACATTCACGCCTGCCAGCCCGAGCACCTCGGCGGCCATCAGGCCGGCCGGACCACCACCGATGATGGCGACGCGAAAAGAGGAGGGCTGGGGCATGGTGGCAACCGGGCAGGCGAGCGGGGCGGGCATTGTAGCTGCTGACGGTTGCTCAGCCGAGCCCGTGGCGCTGCCAGGCCGAGTGGGCGCTGACATGCAAGGTCGCATGACGACGGGCGAGCAGGGCGCGGTCCTTGTCGTAGCCGCCGCCGATCAGCCCCACCACGGGAATGTTTCGACTCAGGCAGTGATCGAGCACCGCGCTGTCGCGCGCGGCGAGTCCGGCGTCGGTCAGCGAGAGCAGGCCCAGGGCGTCGTCGCGGTGGACGTCGACACCGGCGTCATAGAGCACCAGGTCCGGCTGATAGATCGGCAGCAGGTAGTTCAGCGTGTCGTGCACCACCTGGAGGTAGGCCTCGTCGCCCATGCCCGGCGGCAGCGGGATGTCCCAGTCGCTATGGGCCTTGCGGGTGGGGAAGTTCTTCTCGCAGTGCAGCGAGACGGTCACCGCATCCGGCACGTTCTCCAGGATGCGCGCGGTGCCGTCACCTTGGTGCACGTCGCAGTCGAAGATCAGCACGCGCCCGACACGTCCGCTTTCCAGCAGGTACAGCGCGATCACCGCCAGGTCGTTGAAGATGCAGAAGCCTGAGGCGTGATCGCGATGCGCATGGTGCGTGCCGCCGGCCAGATGGCAGGCCAGACCGTGCTGCAGCGCCTGCTCCGCCGCCAGCAGCGAGCCGCCTACTGCCCGCACGGTGCGCTGCGCCAGCTCCGGGCTCCAGGGCAGGCCGAGCCGGCGCAGCTCGTCGCGGCCCATCTCGCCGCTGCAGTAGCGGGCGACATAATCGGCGTCATGGGCCAGAGTCAGGATGTCGCGGCTGCAAAGTGACGGGCGCAATAGCGCTGCGTCCGTGGTCATACCGAGAGTGACCAGATGGTCACGCAGCAGACGAAACTTCTCCATGGGAAATCGATGGCCCGGCGGCAGCGGCGGGCTGTAATCGTCGTGATAGACCAGGGGAAGGGACATGAACCACGCGTGTTCGACAGATGTGCGCCGCAGTATGCAGGCTGGCCGTCGACGCGCTCAAGGAGCAAGGATGGTCGATCGAATCGCCCTCGAAACCTCGCGTCTGCGGCTGCGCAGCTGGCATGACGACGACCTCGAGCCATTGGCGCAGCTGTGCGCCGACCCGGAAGTCATGCGCTACGACCCGGCCCTGCTGTCGCGGGATGAGTGCGCCGCGCTGATGGTGCGCAGTCGCCTTCATCTGCTGCGGCACGGCTTCGGCCTGTGGGCGCTGGAACGCAAGGACAGTGGTGCCTTTATCGGCTACTGCGGGCTGGTCTGGGCGCCGTCGTCGGTGCCGGGCTCGGCGGTGGAGCTGCGCTGGGGCGTGGCCTGTGAACAATGGGGCCAGGGCCTGGTGCTCGAGGCGGCACGGGCGGTTCTGCAGCATGCCTTCGCCAACCTGCAATTGCCCGAGGTGGTCGCCTGCATGGCGCAGATCAACGAGCCGGCCAAACAGCTGGTGGCGGAGCTGGGCATGCGCGCCGATCAGGCTGCGTCCTTTGCCCACCCGGAGCTGGCAGCGGGGCACCCATTGCACGAGCAGCTGCTCTACCGGCTGCTACGGGGCGATTGGCGACAATAAGCCCTGTTGCTGGAGCGTTGCCGGCGAAATCCGTAACATGGCGCGCCTGTCCGCCCCCCTTATCAAGGATGCCGAAATGACCCAGATACTCGACGCCCTGGTCAATCTGCTGACCCTGGAACTCATCGAGGAAAACCTGTTCCGTGGCGCCAGCCAGGATCTCGGCCTGCCCCAGCTGTTCGGCGGCCAGGTGCTGGGCCAGGTGCTCTCCGCTGCCAGCCAGACGGTGCCGCCGGAGCGCCATGTGCATTCGCTGCACGGCTATTTCCTGCGTCCCGGTGACTCGCACCAGCCGGTGGTGTACGACGTCGATCGCGTGCGCGACGGCGGCAGCTTCACCACGCGACGGGTCACCGCCATCCAGAAGGGGCGGCCGATCTTCACCGGCATCGCCTCGTTCCAGGCCGAGGAAACGGGCTACGAGCACCAGTTGCCGATGCCGGATGTGATCGGGCCGGACGACCTGCCCAACGAGTGGGAGCTGCTGCACAAGCTTTCGCGGATGGTGCCGGAACGTGTGATGGAGAAGCTGCGCCGGCCCAAGCCCATCGAGATTCGCCCGGTCACCCTGGTCGATCCGGCCAACCCGCAGCCGATCGAACCGGTCCGCCACCTGTGGTTCCGCGCTGACGGCTCGCTGCCCGACAGCCCGGCGCTGCACAAGTACCTGCTCGCCTACGCCTCGGACTTCAGCTTTATCGGCACCGCGTTGCAGCCCCACGGCGTCAGCTCGTGGAGCAAGTTCATCCAGCTGGCCAGCCTCGATCATGCCATCTGGTTCCACCGCGAAGTGAAGATGGACGACTGGCTGCTGTACTCCATCGACAGCCCCTGGGCCGGCAATGCCCGCGGCTTCGCCCGTGGCAGCATCTTCAACCGCCAGGGCGAGCTGGTTGCCTCGGTGGCCCAGGAAGGCCTGATCCGCGTGCGCGAGGACTGGATGTGAATATCGCCGAGGTGCGGCACTGGGTGTTCGACATGGACGGCACCCTGACCATCGCCGTGCACGATTTCGCCGCGATCCGCCGCGCCCTGGAGATTCCCGAGGAGGACGACATCCTCCATCACCTGGCTGCGCTGCCGGCCGACGAAGCGGCGGCCAAGCGCGCCTGGCTGCTGGAGCATGAACGCGAACTCGCCTACGCCGCACGCCCGGCCGAAGGCGCCCGCGAGCTGCTGCATGCGCTGCGCGAGCGCGGCTGCCGCCTCGGCGTGCTGACCCGAAATGCCCACGAACTGGCGCTGGTGACCCTGCAGGCGGTGGGCATGGGCGACTGTTTTCTGCCCGAGGACATCCTCGGTCGCGACGAGGCACCGCCCAAGCCGCATCCGGGCGGGCTGCTGCATTTGGCGGAGCGCTGGGGCGTGGCGCCGGCGTCGATGCTGATGGTGGGGGACTACCGCTTCGACCTGGAATGCGCCAGGGCCGCCGGCGCGCGCGGGGTGCTGGTCAACGTGCCGCACAATGAATGGCCGGAGCTGGCCGACCTGTACGCGCCTGATTGTCGTGCGCTGCACGGCATGCTGGGCTGAGAGCGGACATCGGCGCCTGGAGGTGGGCGCAAGCCCACCAGTCATTGCAACGGCCCTCGCAGGCGTGCCCGGCCCTCAGGGTGGGGCACGCCCGGAAGCACCTACAGCCGCGCCGCCTTGAAGGTGTCGCAGCGCGCAGGATCACCGTGCTCGAAGCCATCGCGGAACCAGCGCACCCGCTGCGCCGAGGTGCCGTGGGTGAAGGCATCCGGGACCACGCGGCCCTGGCTGCGCTTCTGCAGGTTGTCGTCGCCGATGGCATTGGCGGCGTTCAGCGCTTCTTCCAGGTCGCCTTCCTCCAGCCAGTCGTGGCGTTGCTGGGCGTGATAGGCCCAGACGCCGGCATAGCAGTCGGCCTGCAGTTCCTGGCGCACCAGCAGACCGTTGTCACCTTCCATCCGCGCACCGCGCTGGCGGGCGGCCTGCATCTGCTGCGAAACGCCGAGCAGTGTCTGCACGTGATGACCGACCTCATGGGCGATCACATAGGCGTGGGCAAAGTCACCGGCGGCGGAAAAGCGCCGGGCCATCTCGTCGAAGAACTGCAGGTCGAGGTAGACCTGCTGATCGCCGGGGCAATAGAACGGGCCGACTGCCGAACTGGCGAAGCCGCAGGCCGAGTTCACGCCGCCGCGAAACAGCACCAAGGTCGGGTCGCGGTACTGCACGCCGTTCTGCTGGAACAGGGCGCGCCAGGTGTCTTCGGTGTCGCCAAGCACGGCGCGGACGAATTCCACCTGCGGATCGTCGCCAGCCGGGCGCTGGCCTTGCTGAGAGACTGCGGGCCCGCCCTGGTTGGCCAGCTGGCCGAGAATCTGCAGCGGATCCTGGCCCGAGAGCAGGCCGATCACCACCACGATGGCGATGCCGCCCAGACCGAGGCCGCCGCCCAGGCGCATGCCGCTGCGGCCTCTGGCGTCCACTACGTTGTCGCTGCGTCGGGCTCGATTCCAGCGCATGAGTTGCCCCTCGGATGGATGGATGGGAGCGCCGGCCGCAGCGAAGCGGCCAGCGCTTTCCACTCAGACCCGTGCACCGCGCAAAACGCTGCAGCGGATGTTGGCTGTCGGGTACCGATCAGTTGCCGGGGTACTCGGAAATCACGCTCTCCTTGCCCTGCTTGCTGACGCCGATCACCTGGAAGGCGTCCTTGCGCTCACCCATTTCCATGCCGGGTGAGCCGACCGGCATGCCCGGCACCGCGGCGCCGATCAGGTCAGGCTGTGCGCGCAGTTTGAGAATGTCCGCCGCCGGCACGTGGCCTTCGACGAACTTGCCGTCGATCACACCGGTGTGGCAGGAGCCGAGGCGGTGCGGTACTCCATGCTCCATCTTCACCGAGGTCATGTCGTTGACCACGTGATCGGCCACGGCGAAGCCGTTGTCTTCCAGATGCTCGATCCATGCCTTGCAGCAGCCGCAGTTGGGGTCACGGTAGACGTCGATGGCGATGGGGTCGGCCGCTTGGGCGAAACCGGCGAACAGGAGGGGGGCGAGCAGAAGACGGCGCATGGGAATCTCCAACGAGCGAGAGGCCCAGAATACGCTGGGGCGACGCCATTCCCAAGCCGCACCCCGCGCGCAATTGTCACGCCGTAAGACGCTTTCGGACGGTCGGTCGACATCGCGGTCGCGAAACAAAACGGGCGCAGCACAGTCCCATGCCAACCGGGATAGCGAGTCGCACATCAGGAGAGTTTTCGATGCGTTTTGCCCGTTTCGTTCTGCTCGCGCAGGCACTGGTGATGGCCAGCCTCAGCCTGGCCTACTGGTTTCGCCCCTACGAGATGGCCAATCTGAACGGCATGCTGTTGATGGAAGGCGCGTCCGTCAGCCATATGCGGGTCTACTACGGCGGCCTGCAGCTGGGCCTGGCGCTGTTCCTGATCTGGGCTGCGCGGGCGCCGGAGCGGGCGCGGCCGGCCCTGATGATGCTAATGATCACCATGACGGCACTGGTGCTCGGGCGGCTGGTGTCGCTCTGGCTGGATGGCGGCGAGCTGGTCGGCTTCGATCTGGCCTCGCTGGTCTACCGGATCTTCGCTGCCGCCCTGGCGGCGGTCGCCTGGTACGTCATTCGTGAGCGTCCGGAGCCCGAGCGCATCGAGCCGGCTGCGCGCAGGCGCGTCAGCGAGCCGCCGAAACCCTTCCAGCTCGGCGAAGTGCCGCCGACGCTCGAGCCGGCCCCGGCCGAGCCGGCTGCGCAGCCGTTTCGTCGTGGCGATCCATCCGAGTGAGTTTCAGGCAGCCGCCTCTAGGTAGGCGGAAAGGCTGTGCTGGTCGAGAATCTCGATGCGTCGTCGCTGCACGGCGATCAGCCCGGCATCGGTCAGCCGGTGCAGGATGCGTGACAGCGTCTCCGGCTGGATGCCCAGTTGCGAGGCGATCAGGCGCTTGGGCAGGTCCAGGTCGATGACGTCGCTGCGCGCCGTCTGCCGCTCCTGAAACAGGTAGCGCACGACGCGCTGGCAGACGTTGGACGAGGTCAGGTTGTCGATCTGGTGCAGGCGCTGGTTGAGCCGCGCGCTCAGGCTGCTGAGCAGCTGCATGCACAGCTGCGGCTGGGTCTCCAGCAGACGCAGGTAGTGGCTGTTCTGCACGTTGAGTACCAGGCTCTCCTTGAGCGTGGTAGCGCTCAGCGGATGTTCGGCGAGCTTGTTGAAGAGCATCGCCTCGGCGAAGGCCTCGCCCGGACGGATCACCTCGATGACCTTCTCCTGGCCATCGCAGGTGACGCGGTGCAGCTTGACCTGGCCGTTGATCAGCACATGGAAATGCTCGGGCGCATCCCCCTGATGGAACAACGTGCAACCGGCCGGCAGATGCCTGGCCGTGGTGTGCGTGGCGATGTTCTGCAGGGCCGTTTCCGACAGCCCGCGGAACAGATGATGACGGCGCAACGTATTGAGCACTGCGGAGCCTGTCAGCATGGCCATCCCCCTCCTTTTGATGGGGGCATGCTAGGTTGCACGGTGCCGCTATCCCATTTCCCCTAAGCCATACCTCTTTATGGGCAAAGGAGGTAGTCGCGCTCAGCGGCTGCTGCCGGCGAGGCGCTCGTAGTCCAGGGTCAGCTGCTCGATCTTGCGCAGCAGCGAATCGCTGGTGGTGACGATCACCGTAGGGACGAAGCGGGAGTCATCCGCGAGGCTGAAGCCGGCCCGGGCGAAGCGCCACTGGGCGGCGATCTGTTCGAGCTGGCGGTTGATTGCCTCGGTGTTCTGCGGCGCCTTGTTCAGCTCATCCAGGCCGCGCTCGAACTCCGCGACCGCGGCATCGAAGTCCTCCCGCAGACGTTGATCCGGCAGTTTCCAGCTCATGGCCAGGTAGAGCATGGCGATGCGTTGACTGAGCATGCGCTGGCGTCCGCTGCGGTTGACCAGGCGCGCCGCGTGGTTGCCGCTGTGGCGCTCGATTTCCTGAACCAGAGCCTCGCTCTGAGCGAGGAAGCGCTCGGCCAGGCGCAGCAGCTCGGCCGACTGCTCGCGGTCCGGACGGCTCAACGCCAGCTGGCGGTACTGGTGCCAGGTCTGGGTAGTCTCGTCGAGGGCCTTGCGGATGCCGTCGCTGGGCGCATAGTCGCCCAGCAGCTGGGCGTTTTCCTCGAGGCTGGCGATGCTGCTGTCGAGCTGGCTGGCGGCGAGGTCGACGCGGGTATCGGTGCCGATCATCAGGTAATTCTTGGCAATGCGCTGGCTGAGCATGCGCTGCATGCCGGCGCGGTTGACCGCTTCGGCGTCGCTGATGGCAGCCTGGCAGGAAAGGCTGCCGGCGAGCAGGCCGAGCAGCAGGGAGGTGGGTAGCAGGATCTTGAACATGGGCGCTCCTTACGTCCGGGCGGGCGCGATGCTGACCAGCCGGTCAGTTCGACGAGGACGAGACGATAGAGCGCTTCAAGCGGATGACATTGATGATCGTCAAGGGGGCGGCCACGGCATCGCGCCTTGCGCGCTCACGCACAGAATGCGAGCGATTGGCGGTGGCTCAACCTTTCGCCTCGTTCTCCAGCACCCAGACCGCGGCCTCGACCCGTGAGCGCAGGCCCAGCTTGTGCAGCAGGTTCTTCACATGGACCTTCACCGTGCCCTCGGTGATGCCGAGCTTGCGGGCGATCATCTTGTTGCTCTGGCCCTTGGCGATCTGTCGCAGCACTTCCTTCTCGCGCTTGGTCAGGCTGGAGAACTGCACCTGCCCGGTGGGCTTGGGGCGCACCCGGATGGCTTCGGCGAGCACCTGGGTCAGCTCCGGGCTCAGGGCCATGCGTCCGGTGGCGGCAATGCGGATCTGCTCGATCAGCTCCTCGGCGTCCATGTCCTTGAGCAGGTAGCCGTCGGCGCCGTTGCGCAGCGCTTCGAGCACGTGGCTCTGTTCGTCGGAGACGGTGAACATGATGATGCGCGCGTCGATATCGGCATCGCGCATGCGTCGGGTGGTCTCAAGGCCGTCGATGCCCGGCATGTTGAGGTCCATCAGAATCAGGTCGGGTTCGATCTGCTGCGCCAGGCGGATGGCGTCCTCACCGTTGCCGGCCTCGCCGACCATCTCCAGGTCGTCTTCCAGCTCCAGCAGGTCACGCAGACCCCGACGCATCATGGGATGGTCGTCGACCAGCAGGATTCGTGTGGTTGTCCCTTCGTTCATGCGTGACAGGCTCCTGTATCAGGGGAATGTGGCGATAGGCGGGCGGGAAGCGCAGGTGTACCCGGGTGCCGCCGCCGGGACGCAGCCCGATGCTGATGCTGCCATTCAGGCTGTTGGCGCGCTCGCGCAGGATGATCAGGCCATAGTGGCCGGTGCGCTGCTCCTCGGGCCTGATGCCGATGCCGTCGTCCTCGATCTCGACGTTGATGGAGCCGATGCTGTCCTGGGTCAGGCGTAGCCAGCAATGCTCGGCCTCGGCGTGCTTGACCACGTTGCTCAGCGCCTCGCGGATGATCTGCAGGCAGTGCACTTCCTCGTTGGGCGTCAGTGGGCAGTGGTCCAGCTGAAAGTCGCTCTCGATGTGCAGCCCGGAGTTGGCGCCGAACTCCTCGATGGTGGCCTGCAGTGCCGGCTTGAGCCCCGGTTCGTTGACCTTGATGCGGAAGGTGGTGAGCAGCTCGCGCAGCTGGCGGTAGGCCGAATTCAGTCCGCGGTCGATCTGCTGCACGCTGTCATCCAGCTGCGCCTGACCGCTTTCCTTCTGCATCAGCCGCTTCAGACGCGCCAGCTGCAGCTTCTGTGCGGACAGCGCCTGGGCCAGCGAATCGTGCAGCTCGCGGGCGATCACCGCGCGTTCTTCCATCAGCGCCAGTCGCGCCTGCTTCTGCCCCAGCTGCGCCAGGCTCAGGGACGCGGCGAACAGATCGGCCAATGTCGTCAGCAGCAGGGTCTGCCAGGACTCCAGCGGCTCGCCGGCCGGATGGGCGACGCGCAGCGAGCCGAGATCGTCCTGTCCGGAGCGCAGCTCGAAGGTGACCAGTTCCTCTCCGCTGGGCAGTCGCCCGCTTTGGTTGACCGGGCACACCTCGCACTGGGGCAGCTTGCAGTAATCCGGCGGCTGCAGGTCGCTGGAGGTCATCGCCGTGTGGCTGCCGGCCTCCGCGGAGCGGTTCAGGCACAGCGAAATCGGCCCGGTATCGAGGACTTCCTGCACCTTGGTCAGCAGCGAACCCATCATCAGCGAGGGGTCGTCCGGCTGGCTGTAGAGCATCCGGGCACTGTTGAACAGCAGCTGCAAGGTGGCGTTGCTGCGGGTCAGCGCGGCGGTCTTGTCGTCGACCTTCTGCTCCATCTCGGCATAGAGGCCGGCGAGTTCCTGGCTCATCTGGTTGAGCGTGCGCGCCAGCAGGCTCAGTTCGGTGNNTTCGGTGTCGCCGGGGATTTCCACGCGGCCGCTGAAATCCCCCTTGCCGATGTCGCGGGCCATCTTGGTCAGGCTGCGCAGCGGGGTGGCCAGGTTGTTGTGCAGCCCGTAGATCAGCACGAAGGCGATCAGCACGATGATGAACAGGGTGCCCGCCTGCAGCGCACGGATCACCCCGAGCTTGCCTTCCGAGGCTTCCTGCAGGGTGCGCACGAACACGTCCAGCTCGCTGACGAATTCCGGGGCCTCGCGACGGTAATCGTCCAGCCGCGGCGGCTGGGCATCGAGCAGCGGGCGCATGCGCTCCTGCCAGTGCTGCAGCACGCCGCCATGCAGGCCCGGCAGAGGCGTGTCGCCATGGCGGTGCAGGGCAGAGCGCAGCGACGCCGAGCGCAGCGTGCGCTCCAGAATGTCGATGCGCTCCTCGAGCAGCGCCTGCGGACCATGCTCGGCGGTGAAGGCCAGGCGGTAGGCCTGCATGCGCAGGCTGCCGGCCTGGTTGATGGCTTCGGCATCACCTTCCAGCGCGTCGGCCAGGTACAGGCTGGCCAGCATGCTGACCAGGGAAAAACCGATGATCACCACGAACGCCACCAGCGTGTTGAACACGATCGAGTGGCGCGTGGAGAGCTGGTCTCGTTCGGATTGGGGCATGGTCGGCTCGTCGGGCGGCGATGACGCATTCTGCGCCTTGTGGCATTCGCTTGCCATGGTGAGGGGTGTACTCCCAATGCTTTCGGGGTTATGCCTGGTGCCACAACCGGTTGTTTGATGGTTTCTTAACTTATTGATAAATAATGATTTTTATCATGAAAATCGGAATATCCCGAAAGAGGTAGAAAGGTACCCCAAAGCAAATTGCCACCTGTCGTGTATTGACCGGAGTCAAATTCGGGACGGTCCCCTCCGCTTAGCGTGCGAGCCATTCCTGACCCCGCTGCGTTTGTCAGCAGGGCCTTGGCGCCAAGAGGATCGACCATGAGCAATATCGAAAAGTGGGACGTGGAGGACCAGATATTTTGGGACACCACCGGCAAGCGGGTCGCCAATCGCAACCTCTGGATTTCCATCCCGAGTCTGTTGATGGGCTTCGCCGTCTGGCTGATGTGGGGCATCGTCACGGTGCAGATGCTCAATCTGGGCTTTCCCTTCGAGCCGGCCGAACTGTTCACCCTGACCGCCATCGCCGGTCTCACCGGCGCCACGCTGCGTATCCCGGCGTCCTTCATGATCCGCATCGCCGGCGGGCGCAACACCATCTTCCTGACCACCGCCCTGTTGATGATCCCGGCCGCCGGTGCCGGCATCGCGCTGCAGAGCCAGGACACCCCGCTGTGGGTGTTCCAGCTGCTGGCCTTCCTCTCCGGCATCGGTGGCGGCAACTTCGCCTGCTCGATGAGCAACATCAGCACCTTCTTCCCGAAGAACCAGCAGGGCCTGGCCCTGGGCCTGAACGCCGGCCTCGGTAACTTCGGCGTGACCACCATGCAGATCCTCATTCCGCTGGTGATGACCGCCGGTGTGTTCGGCGCGGTGGCCGGTGCGCCGATGGAGCTGATCAAGGACAGCGGCACGCTGATCGGCAAGATCTCTGCCGGTACCGAAACCTGGATTCAGAACGCCGGCTGGGTCTGGCTGCTGTTCCTCGTCCCGCTGGCCTTCGCCGGCTGGTTCGGCATGAACAACCTGCTGGTGATCTCGCCAACACCGGGTTACCCGCTGAACGCCTTCGGCAAGATTCTCGGCCTCTACGCCGTGGCCTTCGTCGCCGCCGCCCTCGGCCTGTACCTCTACCTGCCTGCACCGACCGGCCTCGGCGTGCTGAACATGTGGGGCGTGATGCTGCTCACCATCGGCCTGACCCTCGGCATGCTGCGCATGCTGCCGGGCAGCATCAAGCCGAACATCAAGCGTCAGTTCACCATCTTCAGCGACAAGCACACCTGGTCGATGAGCATCCTCTACATCCTGACCTTCGGCTCCTTCATCGGCTTCTCCATGGCGCTGCCGCTGTCGATCACGGTGATCTTCGGCTTCATGAACGAAGTGGCCGCCGACGGCACCATCACCCGCGTCGCCAACCCCAACGCACCGAGCGCACTGACCTACGCCTGGATCGGCCCCTTCATCGGCGCCCTGATCCGTCCGCTGGGCGGCTGGATCTCCGACAAGGTCGGCGGCTCCATCGTCACCCAGGTGATCTCGGTGGTGATGGTCATCGCCTCGGTCGCCGCCGGCTACGTGATGCACCAGGCCTACGGCTCGGCCCAGCCCGAGGAGTACTTCTTCCTCTTCCTGGTGCTCTTTCTGGTGCTGTTCGCTGCCAGCGGCATCGGCAACGGCTCCACCTTCCGCACCATCGGCGTGATCTACGACCGCGAGAAGGCCGGCCCGGTCCTCGGCTGGACCTCCGCCGTCGCCGCCTACGGCTCCTTCGTCGCCCCCATCGTGATCGGCGAGCAGGTCAAGGCCGGTACCCCCGAAGTGGCGATGTACGGCTTCGCGGTGTTCTACGCGCTGTGCCTGATCCTCAACTGGTGGTTCTACCTGCGCCCCAACGCCTACGTGAAGAACCCCTGAGTCTGGAGAGCTGCCATGAACATCATGATTGCCTACGACAACTCGCGTAACGCCCGCAAAGCGTTGGACGCCACCCTCGAGATGTTCGGTCCGCTGAAGCCGCTGATCATGCTGATCGGCGTGGTGGAAGAGACCCGTGACACCAGCGATTCGGCGGTCGAGCTGTACGAGCGTGAGCGTCGCGAATTCCAGGCCTTCCTGCAGGAGGCGGCGGCCAAGGTCAGCGCCTTCGGCCTGGACGTCGACGTGATCCTCGCCGAAGGCGACGCCCGCAAGATGATCCTCAAGGCTGCCGAGCACAAGAAGCCGGACCTGCTGGTCATCGCGCGACATTCAAACGAACCGGACGGCGGCTTCATTTCCCGCTCGCTGAATCTGCTGGTCGACGAGCTCGACTACATGACCTTCGGCAGCGTCAGCGCCTTCCTGGCCCGCCGGGCGCCTTGCCCGGTCCTGATTCAAGCCTGCCCCTGAGTGAGGAGCTCATCATGAGAGTTTCTACGCTGTTCGAATGGAAGCGCCCCGAGATCCGGGCCCTGCACCTGACCTGGATCGCCTTCTACATCTGTTTCTTCGTCTGGTTCGGCATGGCGCCGCTGGCCTCGAGCATGCTGAAAAGCGTGAACTGGCTGACGCCCGAAGACCTCAAGCTGTTCGCCATCGCCAACGTGGCGCTGACCATCCCGGCGCGCATCCTGGTCGGCATGGCGCTCGACCACTGGGGCCCGCGTCGGGTGTTCTCGGTGCTGCTGGTGGTCATGGCGATCCCGGCCCTGTTCTTCGCCTTCGGTGACAGCCGCACCCAGCTGCTGGTCTCGCGCCTGATCCTCAGCTCCATCGGCGCCAGCTTCGTGGTCGGCATCCACATGACCGCCATGTGGTTCAAGCCCAAGGACATCGGTTTTGCCGAAGGCTTCTATGCCGGCTGGGGCAACTTCGGTTCCGCCGCCGCCGCCATGAGCCTGCCGGCCATCGCCATCCATGCCTTCGGTGGTCCGGAAGGCTGGCGCTGGGCGATCGCCAGTTCGGCGATCATCATGGCCGTCTACGGCGTGTACTACTGGTTCGCCCTTACCGACGGCCCGGCCGGCACCGTGCACCGCAAGCCGCACAAGGCCAGCGCGCTGGAAGTCAGCACCTGGGCGGACATGGTCAAGCTGATCATCTGGACCATCCCCATGGTCGGCGTGCTCGGCATCCTGGTCTGGCGTATCGAGGGTCTGGGTTACCTGGGCTCCACCGGCGCTATGATCTGCTACGCGGTGATCGCCCTGGTGGTGATCTTTCAGATCGTGCAGATCCTGCGGGTCAACGTGCCCATCCTGAAGAAGGGCGTGCCGGAGGACGACAAGTACCCCTTCAACACCGTGGCTGCGCTGAACTCCACCTACTTCGCCAACTTCGGTGCCGAGCTGGCCGTGGTGTCGATGCTGCCGATGTTCTTCGAGCAGACCTGGGGGCTGACGCCGACCACCGCCGGCATCATCGCCGCCTCCTTCGCCTTCGTGAACCTGGTGGCGCGGCCTATGGGCGGCCTGGTCTCCGACCGCTTCGGCAACCGCCGCTTCGTGATGCTGGCGTACATGCTGGGGATCGCCGTCGGCTTCCTGCTGATGGGCCTGATGAACTCCAAGTGGCCGCTGATCGTCGCCGTGGCGATCACCGTGCTCTGCTCGGTGTTCGTCCAGGGCGCCGAGGGCGCGACCTTCGGGATCATCCCGTCGATCAAGCGCCGCGTCACCGGGCAGATCTCCGGCATGGCCGGGGCCTACGGCAACGTCGGTGCGGTCTGCTACCTGACTCTGTTCACCTTCGTGACCCCATCGCAGTTCTTCATGGTGATCGCCGCCGGTGCCTTCGTCAGCTTCGGGCTCTGCCTGCTCTGGCTGAAGGAGCCCGAGGGCGCATTCTCCGACGAGTACTACGTATCCAGCGTCGACCGTGAGCTGGAGGCCCGCCAGAAGCTCGCGTCCTGAGATTTCACCGAACGAATGCGCCAGCCACGCCGGCTGGCGCAAGCCGAGATTGATAAGCCGACCGGTCGGGCCAGTGGTTCGCAACCGGAGTGAGGAGAGAAAACGATGAGCCACTTGCTCGATCAACTGCGCTTCTTCAACAGGAAGCAAGGCGAGTTCGCCGATGGTCATGGCGAAACCCGCATCGAATCCCGCGACTGGGAGAACGTCTACCGCTCGCGCTGGCAGTACGACAAGATCGTGCGCTCGACCCACGGCGTGAACTGCACCGGCTCCTGCAGCTGGAAGATCTACGTCAAGAACGGCCTGGTCACCTGGGAAACCCAGCAGACCGACTACCCGCGCACCCGCAACGACCTGCCCAACCACGAGCCACGCGGCTGCCCGCGCGGTGCCAGCTACAGCTGGTACATCTACAGCGCCAACCGCCTGAAGTACCCCAAGGTGCGCAAGCCGCTGCTCAAGCTGTGGCGTGAAGCACGGCGCAACATGACCCCGGTGGACGCCTGGGCCAGCATCGTCGAGGACAAGGCCAAGGCCGAGTCCTACAAGAGCAAGCGCGGCATGGGCGGCTTCATCCGCTCCAGCTGGGACGAAGTCAACGAGATCATCGCCGCGGCCAACGTCTACACCGCCAAGCAGTACGGCCCGGACCGCATCATCGGCTTCTCGCCGATCCCGGCCATGTCCATGGTCTCCTACGCCGCCGGCAGCCGCTACCTGTCGCTGATCGGCGGCGTCTGCCTGTGCTTCTACGACTGGTACTGCGACCTGCCGCCGGCCTCGCCGCATGACCTGGGGCGAGCAGACCGACGTGCCGGAGTCCGCCGACTGGTACAACTCCGGCTACATCATCGCCTGGGGCTCCAACGTGCCCCAGACCCGTACCCCGGACGCCCACTTCTTCACCGAGGTGCGCTACAAGGGCACCAAGACCGTCGCCATCACCCCGGACTACGCCGAGGTCTCCAAGCTCACCGACGAGTGGCTCTCCGCCAAGCAGGGCACCGACGCCGCCCTGGCCATGGCCATGGGCCACGTCATCCTCAAGGAGTTCCACCTCGAGAACCCCAGCGCCTACTTCACCGACTACGTGCGCCGCTACACCGACATGCCCTTCCTGGTCGAGCTGGAGGCCCGCGAGGACGGCAGCTACGCGCCCGGCCGCCAGCTGCGCGCCAGCGACTTCGACGGCAACCTGGGCCAGGACAACAACCCCGAGTGGAAGACCGTGGCNNGGCAAGTGGAACCTCGAGCCGCTGGACGCCGACGGCGCCGAGATCAAGCCGCTGCTGACCCTGGCCGACACGCATGACGAGGTGGCCAAGGTCGCCTTCCCCTACTTCGGCGGCATCGCCCACGAGCACTTCGACCACGTCAAGAGCGGCGGCGCCAGCGACGAGCTGCTGTTCCACAGCCTGCCCGCCAAGCGCATGAAGAAGGCCGACGGCAGCGACGTGCTGGCGGTGACCGTGTTCGACCTGATGTGTGCCAACTACGGCATCGACCGCGGCTTCGGGGAAGACGACGGCGCCACCTCCTATGACCAGGTCAAGCCCTACACCCCGGCCTGGCAGGAGAAGATCACCGGCGTGCCCGCCGAGCAGGCCACCCGCATCGCCCGTGAGTTCGCCCAGAACGCCGACAAGACCCAGGGTCGCTCCATGATCATCGTCGGTGCCGCGATGAACCACTGGTACCACATGGACATGAACTACCGCGGCCTGATCAACATGCTGATGATGTGCGGCTGCATCGGTCAGACCGGTGGTGGCTGGGCGCACTACGTGGGTCAGGAAAAGCTGCGTCCGCAGAGCGGCTGGCTGCCGCTGGCCTTCGGCCTCGACNNATGAACTACCGCGGCCTGATCAACATGCTGGTCATGTGCGGCTGCATCGGCCAGAGCGGCGGTGGCTGGTCCCACTACGTGGGCCAGGAGAAGCTGCGCCCGCAGACCGGCTGGACCGCCGCTGGCCTTCGGCCTCGACTGGCAGCCGTCCGCCGCGCCACATGAACTGCACCTCCTTCTTCTACAACCACAGCTCGCAGTGGCGCCACGAGAAGATGAGCATCCACGAGGTGCTCTCGCCGCTGGCCGACAAGTCGCAGTTCCCCGAGCACATGCTCGACTACAACATCCGCGCCGAACGCGCCGGCTGGCTGCCGAGCGCACCGCAGCTCAACCGCAACCCGCTGCAGATCTGCCGTGATGCCGAGGCTGCCGGCATGTCGCCGGTGGACTACGTCACCCAGTCGCTGAAGGACGGATCGCTGAAGTTCGCCTGCGAACAGCCGGACAACCCGGATAACTTCCCGCGCAACATGTTCATCTGGCGCTCCAACCTGCTGGGCAGCTCGGGCAAGGGCCACGAGTACATGCTCAAGTACCTGCTGGGCACCAAGAACGGCGTGATGAACGAGGACCTCGGCAAGCGCGACGGCTTCAAGCCGCTCGAAGCCGAATGGCAGGACGAGGGCGCCATCGGCAAGCTCGATCTGGTCACCACCCTCGACTTCCGCATGTCCACCACCTGCCTGTACTCCGACATCGTGCTGCCGACCGCGACCTGGTACGAGAAGGACGACCTGAACACCTCCGACATGCACCCCTTCATCCACCCGCTGTCCGCGGCGATCGACCCGGCCTGGGAAGCCAAGTCCGACTGGGAGATCTACAAGGGCATCGCCAAGGCCTTCTCGAAGATGGCCGAAGGTCAGCTGGGCGTGGAGAAGGACCTGGTCACCGTGCCGCTCCTGCACGACAGCCCCGGCGAACTGGCGCAGCCGTTCGGCGGTACCGACTGGAAGACCGCTGGCGTCGATCCGCAGCCGGGCAAGAACTGCCCGAACATGGCCGTGGTCGAGCGCGACTACCCGGCCACCTACGAGCGGTTCACCTCCGTCGGCCCGCTGCTCGACAAGCTCGGCAACGGCGGCAAGGGCATCACCTGGAACACCGAGGATGAGGTCGATTTCCTCGGCGAGCTGAACTACACCGTGCGCGACGAGGGCGTCAGCCAAGGGCGTCCGCAGATCGAATCGGCCATCGATGCTGCCGAGGTCATCCTCAGCCTGGCACCGGAAACCAACGGTCACGTTGCCGTGAAGGCCTGGGCGGCGCTGTCGGAATTCACCGGCCGCGACCACAGCCACCTGGCGCTGCCCAAGGAGCACGAGGCGATCCGCTTCCGCGACATCGTGGCGCAGCCGCGCAAGATCATCTCCAGCCCGACCTGGTCCGGCCTGGAAGACGAGCATGTGTCCTACAACGCCGGCTACACCAACGTCCACGAGTTCATCCCGTGGCGCACCATCACCGGTCGCCAGCAGTTCTTCCAGGATCACCCCTGGATGCAGGCCTTCGGCGAGCAGCTGATGAGCTACCGGCCGCCGATCAACACCCGCACCGTCGATTACGTGAAGGGCAAGAAGGGCAACGGCAACCCCGAGATCGTCCTGAACTGGATCACCCCGCACCAGAAGTGGGGCATCCACAGCACCTACTCGGACAACCTGCTGATGCTGACCCTGTCCCGTGGCGGCCCGATCGTGTGGATGTCCGAGGACGACGCCAAGAAGGCCGGCATCGAGGACAACGACTGGATCGAGTGCTTCAACGCCAACGGCGCCCTGACCGCCCGGGCGGTGGTCAGCCAGCGGGTGATGCCCGGCATGGTGATGATGTACCACGCCCAGGAACGCATCGTGAACGTGCCGGGCTCCGAGATCACCGAGACCCGCGGCGGCCACCACAACTCGGTGACCCGCGTGGTGCTCAAGCCCACCCACATGATCGGCGGCTACGCCCAGCAGTCCTACGGCTTCAACTACTACGGCACCGTGGGTTGCAACCGCGACGAGTTCGTCGTGGTGCGCAAGATGGCCAAGGTCGACTGGCTCGACGGCCCGAACGGCAATGACCTGCCGCAACCCCTGCCGCAAGACATCTGAGGAATAAGGCCATGAAGATTCGTTCACAAGTAGGCATGGTCCTGAACCTGGACAAGTGCATCGGCTGCCACACCTGCTCGGTCACCTGCAAGAACGTCTGGACCAGCCGCGAAGGCGTGGAATACGCCTGGTTCAACAACGTCGAGACCAAGCCCGGCATCGGCTACCCGAAGGAGTGGGAGAACCAGGACAAGTGGAAGGGCGGCTGGGTGCGCAACGGCGACGGCACCATCAACCCGAAGATCGGCGGCAAGTTCCGCGTGCTGGCGAACATCTTCGCCAACCCGGACCTGCCGAAGATCGACGACTACTACGAGCCGTTCGACTTCGACTACCAGCACCTGCACACCGCGCCGATCTCCGAACATCAGCCGGTGGCGCGTCCGCGCTCGCTGATCTCCGGTCAGCGCATGGAGAAGATCGAGTGGGGCCCGAACTGGGAGGAGATCCTCGGCACCGAGTTCGCCAAGCGCCGCAAGGACAAGAACTTCGACAAGGTGCAGGCCGACATCTACGGCCAGTTCGAAAACACCTTCATGATGTACCTGCCGCGCCTGTGCGAGCACTGCCTGAACCCGGCCTGCGCCGCGTCCTGCCCGAGCGGTGCGATCTACAAGCGCGAGGAGGATGGCATCGTCCTCATCGACCAGGAGAAGTGCCGCGGCTGGCGCATGTGCATCAGCGGGTGCCCGTACAAGAAGATCTACTTCAACTGGAAGAGCGGCAAATCCGAGAAGTGCATCTTCTGCTTCCCGCGCATCGAGGCCGGCATGCCGACCGTCTGTTCCGAGACCTGCGTGGGCCGCATCCGCTACCTCGGCGTGCTGCTGTACGACGCCGACCGCATCCATGAAGTGGCCAGCACCGTCAACGAGCAGGACCTGTACGCCAAGCAGCTGGAGATCTTCCTCGATCCGTTCGACCCGAAGGTCATCGAGCAGGCGCTCAACGACGGCGTTCCGATGTCGGTGATCGACGCCGCGCAGCAGTCGCCGGTCTACAAGATGGCGGTGGACTGGAAGCTGGCCCTGCCGCTGCACCCGGAATACCGCACGCTGCCGATGGTGTGGTACGTGCCGCCGCTGTCGCCGATCCAGAACGCCGCCAGCGCCGGTCACGTCAGCATGGACGGCGTGCTGCCGGACGTCGACAGCCTGCGCATCCCGCTGCGCTATCTGGCCAACCTGCTCACCGCAGGTGACGAGGAGCCGGTCAAGCTGGCGCTCAAGCGCATGCTCGCCATGCGTGCCTACAAGCGCGCCGAGCAGGTCGATGGCGTGCAGGACCTCAAGGTGCTGGAGAGCGTCGGTCTGTCGGTGGCCCAGGTGGAAGACATGTACCGCTACCTGGCCATCGCCAACTACGAGGACCGCTTCGTGNNCCAACTACGAGGACCGCTACGTGATCCCGACCGCGCACCGCGAAGAGGCCATGAGCGATGCCTTCGCCGAGCGCTCCGGTTGCGGCTTCAGCTTCGGCAGCGGCTGCTCGGGCGCCTCGGACACCAACATGTTCGGCGCCAGGAAGGCCAACCGCCGCGACATCATCAAGACCGTCCAGCTGTGGGAGAACTGAGCCATGCGCATCCTTAAAGTGATTTCCCTGCTGCTGGACTATCCCGACCAGCACCTGCGCGACGGCCATGCCGAACTGGCCCAGGCCATCGGCTCGGCTCGCGAGATCAGCCCGGAGCAGCGCATCGCGCTGCGCCGCCTGCTCGACGAGCTGACCGAAGGCGACCTGATGGACGTGCAGGAGCGCTACACCGACCTGTTCGACCGCGGACGCGCGCTGTCGCTGCTGCTGTTCGAGCACGTGCATGGCGAGTCCCGCGATCGCGGCCAGGCCATGGTCGACCTGATGGCGCAGTACACCGAGGCCGGCTTCGCCATCGGTGTGCGCGAGCTGCCGGACTACATCCCGCTGTACCTCGAGTACCTCGCCACCCGCGAAGACCTCGAGGCCCGCGAGGGGCTGGCCGATGTCGCCCATCTGCTGGCCCTGCTGGCGGCCCGTCTGCAGGAGCGCGAGAGCCCGCATGCCGCGTGCTTCACCGCACTGCTGCAGATCGCCGGCGAGCCGGTGCAGGAAACCCTGGCCGGCCTGCAGGAGCAGGTTGCCGCTGAAGAGCGCGACGACTCGCTGGAGGCCCTGGACAAGATCTGGGAGGAGGAACAGGTCAACTTCCTCCAGGCCGAGCAGCAGGATCGCTGCCCATCCATGCCGAGCGGGCCGGGCAAGGCTCGCGAGGAAAGCCCGGTGCCGCTGCACTGGACCGATTTCAAGCATGACGGGCAGGCCGCCGCGCTCGCCCAGGAGGTGCGCAATGTCTAACTTCAATTTCCTGCTGTTCGGGGTCTACCCCTACATCGCCCTGGCCATCTGCCTGATCGGCAGCTGGGCGCGCTTCGACCTGTCGCAATACAGCTGGAAGGCCGGCTCGAGCCAGATGCTGTCGAACAACCGCATGCGCCTGGCGAGCAACCTGTTCCACGTCGGCATCATCTTCATCCTGGCCGGTCACTTCGTCGGCCTGCTGATGCCCGAGGCGCTGTATCACCACTTCATCACCAGTGGTCAAAAGCAGATCGTGGCGATGGTGTCCGGTGGCTTCTTCGGCATCCTCTGCCTGATCGGCCTGGTGATGCTGATCCATCGCCGGCTGACCGACGCGCGCGTGCGGGCCACCTCCAACACCAGCGACGTGATGATCCTGTTCGTGCTGCTGGCGCAGCTGGTGCTGGGTCTGCTGACCATCGTCGCCTCCACCGGCCACCTGGACGGTTCGGTGATGGTGCTGCTGGGCACCTGGGCGCAGAGCCTGGTCACCCTGCAGCCGGTCAAGGCCGCAGGTGCCATCGAGTCGGTCAGCGTCATCTACAAGCTGCACGTGTTCCTCGGCATGACCCTGTTCGTGCTGTTCCCCTTCACCCGTCTGGTGCACATCGTCAGCGCGCCGGTGTGGTACCTGGGCCGGCGTTACCAGATCGTCCGGCAGAAGGGCGTCAAGCCGGCCATGCCACGTCCGCAGCGCCCGCGCACCTACGAAGCACCGGCACGCGAAACTGCCGTGCCGTCCGCCGTGCCTGCCACGGCAAAGAGCAAGAGCCCGGTATGACGCTTGCCGGCTGACGCCCCACGCGTCAGCCGGTCTGGTCGATCGGATCGAAGCTTCAAGCGTCTTATCGAGGTAATCATCATGGGTTGTGGATGTGGTGGAAGCACGGGTGGTGGCGGCTGCGGTGGCGGCGCCCGCCCGGAAATCGAAGTGCCGGCCGAGGCCCCTCTGTTCGAGGAGCTACCGCATGAAGAAGAACACAAGCCCGCCGAGGAGCAGGCCTCCGGCGAGCCGCTGCTGATCGCCAGCAGCGAGCAGGAGTGGCCGCGGGTGCGGGTCAACGGGGTGGCGATCGCGCCCCAGGCCATCGCCCAGGAATTGCAGTATCACCCCGCCGAGAGCCGCGACGAGGCGGTCTTTCTGGCGACCCAGGCACTGGTGGTGCGCGAGCTGTTGCAGCAGCGCATCGCCGAACTCGGCCTGGTGGTGCGTGCTGAATCCGGTGAAAGCGAGGAAGAAGCGGCCACCCGCACGCTGATCGAACAGGAAGTGCCGCTGCCGCTGGCCGACGAGGCGGCCTGTCAGCAGTACTACAACGGCAACCGTCAGCGCTTCTTCAGCGCGCCGCTGCTGGCCGCGCGGCACATCCTGCTGGCCTGTCCGGCAGATGACGCCGAAGCGCGCAGCCTGGCGCGGGAACAGGCGTTGGGCCTGTTGCAGCAACTGCAGGCGGCGCCGCAACGCTTCGCCGAGCTCGCGTTGCAGCATTCGGCCTGTCCATCCAAGGAGCAGGGCGGGGCGCTTGGGCAGATCAGCAAGGGTCAGACCGTGCCGGAGTTCGAGCGCCAGCTGTTCCGTTTGCCGGTCGGCCTCTGCCAGCAGCCGCTGGAAAGCCGCTATGGCTACCACCTGGTGTTCGTCGACCAGCGTATCGAGGGCGAGCAATTGCCCTACGAGATCGTCGCCGGAACGATTCGCGCCGAACTCAACCAGCGTGTCTGGCAGATCGGCGTCAGCCAGTACCTGCAGAATCTGGTGGGGGCGGCGAACATCGAGGGCATCCACCTGCAGGGCGCGGAAGCGCCACTGATGCAATGACGGCGGCTTGGCCCTGCGTCGGGTGGATGATGCTTCACCACCCACCGCGCGGGGCCCACGGTGGATGAATAAGCGTCATCCACCCTACGAGGCTTCAGAGGTGTTATCGATGACTCAACTACGCGATGCCCACAACCGCCAGATCGACTACCTGCGCATGTCGGTCACCGACCGCTGCGACTTCCGCTGCGTCTACTGCATGGCGGAGGACATGACCTTCCTGCCCAANNATGACGTTCCTGCCGCGCCAGCAGGTGCTAGGTCTGGAGGAGCTGGAGCGCATCGCGCGCATCTTCGTCGGGCTGGGCGTGAAGAAGATCCGCCTCACCGGCGGCGAGCCGCTGGTACGCCAGGGCATCGTCGGTCTCTGCGAGCGCATCGCGGCCTTGCCCGGTCTGCGTGAACTGGTGATGACCACCAACGGCTCGCAGCTGGTCAGGCTCGCCGCACCGCTGGCACGGGCCGGGGTCAAGCGGCTGAACATCAGTCTGGATAGCCTGGACGCCGAGAAATTCCACGCCATTACCCGCACCGGCCAGCTGCAGCAGGTGCTCGACGGCATCGATGCGGCGCGCGCCGCCGGCTTCGAGCGGATCAAGCTCAATGCCGTGGTGATGAAGGGCCGCAACGCCGAGGAAGTCGCCGACCTGGTGGACTTCGCCATCGCCGGCGGGCTGGACCTGAGCTTCATCGAGGAAATGCCGCTGGGCGATGTCGGCCGTTCGCGCGGCGAGAGCTTCTGCTCCAGCGACGAGGTCAAGGCGCTGATCGCCGAGCGTCACGCACTGATCGATTCGGCCGAGCAGAGCGGCGGGCCGGCGCGCTATGTGCGCCTGCCGGAGCACCCGCAGACGCGCATCGGCTTCATCTCGCCGCATTCGCACAATTTCTGCGCCACCTGCAACCGCGTTCGGCTGACCGTGGAAGGTCGCCTGCTGCTGTGCCTGGGCCACGAGCATTCCATCGACCTGCGTGCACTGCTGCGCCGCCATCCGACCAGCGACCAGCCGGTGATCGACGCCATTCACGCCGCGCTGCAACGCAAACCGCTGCGCCACGAATTCTCCAGCGGCGGCGAGGTCCAGGTATTGCGCTTCATGAACGCCAGCGGCGGTTGACTGCCCGCGCCGAACGGGCTGCGGGCCGACCGTTTTATTCGCTACCATCGGCCGGCACTGCCGGTCTGACCCATGCCCCGCTGCGTTGCAGTCGGGCTTGTCGCAACGCTCGCTGACCAACGCCATGCGCGTTGGTCGACCTGCCGGCACCGCCTGCCGCGCGCCTACCTCCAACGAGGAATGGGCTGGCCCGCGGCGCCGGTGCAGCCTGCGCACACATCTTCAAGGGAGTTTCGAGCCATGGCTCACCTGTCCAACACCGAATTCCAGCCTCTGAACATCGCCGTGCTCACGGTGAGCGATACCCGCAACCTGGACACCGACACCTCCGGCCAGGCGCTCATCGACGGTCTGCAGAGCGCAGGCCATACGCTGGCCGAACGGGCCATCGTCAAGGACGACATCTGGCAGATCCGCGCCCGGGTGTGCAGCTGGATCGCCAGCGAAAACGTGCAGGTGGTGCTGATCACCGGCGGCACCGGTTTCACCGCCCGTGACAACACCCCGCAGGCCGTACAGCCGCTGCTGGACAAGGACGTCGATGGCTTCGGCGAACTGTTCCGCTACGTTTCGCTGGGCGAGATCGGCACCTCCACCGTGCAGTCCCGCGCGCTGGCCGGGATGAGCAACGGCACGCTGGTCTGCTGCCTGCCGGGTTCGACCAATGCCTGCCGCACCGCCTGGAACAAGATCCTCGTCGAGCAGCTGGACAGCCGTACCAAACCCTGCAACTTCGTCCCGCACCTGAAGGCGGCCGCGGTGGACAACTGCGGGCCACGCTCATGAGCGCCTGCGGCTGCGATACCGGCGGGCTGAAACCGGTCGACGAGGCCATCGCCGAGCTGCTGGCGCGGGTGCCGGCGCCGCCCGCGGTGGAAGAGGTCGCGCTGCGCGATGCTCTCGGTCGCGTGCTCGCCGAGCCGCTGGATGCGAGCTTTCCGGTGCCGCCCTGGGACAATAGCGCGATGGACGGCTACGCCCTGCGCGCCGCCGATCTGCCGGCCGAGGGCGGTGCGCTTCCACTGGCCGGACGCATCGCCGCCGGCGACGCCGCCAGTCAGCAATTGCCGGCCGGGCATGCGGTGCGCATTTTCACTGGCGCGCCGTTGCCGCCGGGCGCGGACGCCGTGGTGGCGCAGGAAAACTGCCGTATCGAAGGCGATCGCATCTGGCTGCCGGCGGTGAACGCCGGTGACAACGTGCGCTGCCTGGGTGAGGAAACCGCGGCTGGCGAGCGTCTGATCGACGCCGGCAAGCGTCTGCGCCCGCAGGAGCTCGGCCTGCTGGCGACCTTCGGCGTGGCGCGGGTGAAGGTGTACCGGCGTCTGCGCGTGGCGCTGCTGTCCAGCGGCAACGAACTGCGCGAGCCGGGCGAGCCGCTGGACGCCGGGCAGATCTACAACTCCAACCGCTACAGCCTGCTCGGCGTGTTGCAGAGCCTCGGCTGCGAAGTGCACGACTACCCGATCCTGATCGACGATCTGGGCGCCAGCCGCGACGCGCTGGCCGATGCGGCGAGCCGCTTCGACCTGATCATCACCTCGGGCGGTGTTTCGGTGGGCGAGGAGGATCACCTCAAGCAGGCGATTCGCGAATTGGGCGAGCTGCACCTGTGGCGTCTGGCGATCCAGCCGGGCAAGCCGCTGGCCTTCGGCGAAGTCAACGGCACGCCGTGGATCGGCCTGCCTGGCAACCCGGCGGCGGCGCTGGTCACCTCGCTGGTGGTGGCTCGACCGTTCCTGCTGCGCGCCCAGGGCTGCACGCAGGTACGGGTCACGCCGCTGCGCCTGCCTGCCGGCTTCGCCTGGCGCAAGGCCAACGTGCGCCAGCAGTTCCTGCGCGCGCGGCTCGAAGCGGTCGATGGCCGGCTCGAGGTGCGTCTGTTCCCGCGCCAGGGCTCGGCCATGCTGACCTCGGCGACCTGGGCGGATGGCCTGGCCGTCGTCGAGTGCCAGCGCACCCTCGCCGAAGGCGAGCTGGTGCAGTACCTGCCGTTCAGCGAACTGCTCGGCTGAAACGCCATAACGCCCGGCCGATGCGAATCGGCCGGGCGTTGTCGCGTCTGCGCCTCAGGCCTGGTGGCGCTGCGGCAGCATGCGCAACAGGGTGCCGTCGCGGCGCACGTACTGGTGGAACAGCGCGGCTGCGGCATGCAGGCCGATCAGCCAGTAGCCGGCCACCGCCAGCGTTTCATGCAGCTCCTTGAAATCGCCGGCCAGCGCCTTGTCCGCGCCGATCAGCGCCGGCAGCTCGAGGCCGAAGAAGGGGATCGGCTTGCCCGCCGCGCTCAGGGTCAGCCAGCCGAGCAGCGGCAGACCGATCATCAGGCCGTACAGCGCCAGGTGCATCAGCTTGGCCAGCGCCTGTTCCCAACCCGCGCCGGCAAGCGAGCGCGGCGCCGGGTGCAACCAGCGGGCAATCAGCCGCAGCCAGACCAGCGCGAACACCGTCATGCCAAGCATGAAATGCCAGTGCTTGAGCAACTCGCGTGGCTCGCTGCCCTTGGCGAAATTGCCCTTGAGTTCGATGGTGGCGTAGACGGCGGCAATCAGCAGCAGCATCAGCCAGTGCAGGGCGATGCTCAGCCGGCCATAACGCGGCAGGGGGGTGGTCACAGACATTTCACGCACTCCGTGTGGGGGAATGGCGGCAGTCTAGGGCGCCAGGCTTAAGCGAACCTTAGCGAATGCCCGTTGCGCCTGTGGCGTGCGGTCGCGGCTGCGCGCTGGTGCTCGTGCTGAGAGGCTGGCGGGGCAGGTGCAGGGCGACCTGCAGCCCGCCGAGCGGCGAGTCGGCCAGCTCGATGCTGGCGCCGTGCAGCTCGGCAATGCGCGCGACGATGGCCAGGCCGAGGCCCGCACCCTGGCCGTCACCCTGTCGATAGAAGCGCTCGAACAGCTTGTCCCGTTGCGGCGCCGGCACCCCGGGGCCGCTGTCGTCCACCTGTAGCGTGATCCCGGCAGCGGCGGCCTGCAGGCCGACCTGGATCTGGCCGCCGTCGGGAGTGTACTGCAGGGCGTTGCCGACCAGGTTCTGCAGCAGCGTGGCGAGGCTCGCCGCATCGCCGCTGAGGTGGAAATCGGCCAGCTCGTCGACATCCAGCGTCAGCTCCTGGCCGCGGGCCAGCGCCAGGGGCGTTAGCTCGGCGAGGGTTTCACGACACAGCGGCAGCAGATCGAGGTCGGTCAGGCCCAGGCGCTGGGCACTCGGTTCCAGGCGCGCCAGGATCAGCAGCTGGGTGACCACGCGGGTGGTGCGGTCGACGCCGGCGATCAGCTGTTCGAGAGCCCGTTCGCGCTCGTCCTCGCTGGCGGCCTGCAGCGCGTTCTGGGCGTGTATGCGCAGCACCGCCAGCGGTGTGCGCAGTTCGTGGGCGGCGTCGGCGATGAAGCGCTTCTCCCGTTCGATCAGCTGATTGACCTGTTGCAACAGGCGATTGAGCGAGGCCGCCACCGGTTCCAGCTCCTGCGGCAGCGGTGCCAGCAACAGCGGCGCGAGGTTGTCCGGGTCGCGGCTCTTGAGCAACTGAGCCATGCGTGCCAGCGGGCGCAGGCCCCAGCCCACCGCCAGCCAGATCAGCAACGCCAGCAGTGGCAGGCCGACGAGGTCGGGCAACAGGCTGCGCCGGGCGATCTTGCCCACCAGCTCGCCCCGCACATCGCCGCGCTCGCTGACCAGAATCCACAGCGCGTCCTCGCGGTCGTGGAGCAGGAACAGGCGCCAGGCATGGCCGTCGAGCAGCACCTCGTGATAGCCGCCGGCCAGGTGGCTGAACGGCGACGCCGAACCCGCGGCCAGCTGCTGCAGGGCGCCGTTCGGTGCGCCGGCCGACTGCAGCACGCTGCTGCCGTCCTCGGCGTAGACCTGAAAACCCAGCTTGGTCTCGTAGTCGTGCCCCGGCACGCCCTGATCGCGGCGAGCGTTCACCGCCGCATCCAGCGCGGTTTGCAGGGCCTGACGGGCCTGCGGCTCCATCTCGCGCATCACCAGGCCCTGCACCAGCCGCGCGCTTTGCGCCAGCTGGGCGTCGAACAGTTCCTCGATCTCGTGGCGCGCGTCGCGGTAGCTGCGCCAGGAGATCAGGCTCAGCGAGACCAGCAGGGTGCCGAGCAGCAGCGCCAGGGTGCGCTGGCGGATCGAGCGCTTCAGCATTTGTCCACCAGATAGCCGACGCCGCGCACGGTGCGGATCAGCTCGGGAAAGAACTTCTTGCGCAGGTGGTGGATGTGCACCTCCAGCGCATTGCTCTCGACGTCTTCGTCCCAGCCGTAGAGCACCTGCTGGAGGCGATCGCGGGTCAGCACGCGACCGGGCTGGGCGAGCAGCTCGTGGAGCAGGACGAACTCCTTGCGCGGCAGGTTGATCGGCGTGCCCTGGTAACTGACCTGCTGGTTGACCGGGTCGAGCAGGATGCCGCGGTATTCCAGCACCGGCTCCGGTCGATTGAAGCTGCGCCGGAGCAGGGCACGCAGGCGGGCCTTGAGTTCGGCGACGTCGAACGGCTTGACCAGGTAGTCGTCGGCGCCGGCGTCCAGCCCGGCGATGCGGTCACTGGTGGCATCGCGCGCGGTGAGCACCAGCACCGGCACCGGATTGCCGGCAGCACGCAGGCGCTTGAGCAGCTCCAGCCCGTCCAGGCGCGGCAGGCCTAGGTCGAGGATGACCAGCTCGAAGCTTTCATGGTTCAGCGCGTGCAGCGCACTGGCGCCGTCCTGCAGCCAGTCCACCGTATAGCCCTCCGGCTTGAGCGCGGTGCGGATGCCCTCGCCAAGGGCGCGATCGTCTTCCACCAGCAGAATGCGCATGTCGTTCCTGTCGTTCTCGGCCGCTGGGCGTTGCTGTGCATTCAACGCCGCCGTCTCGGTTTATTCCAGCTTTTCCTGGACCCTGGCCAGCAGCGCGCGAGCTTCCTCGCGGCGGCCGGCATCGGCCACTTCACGGCCGGGGCGATCGGGTGCGGCGAGGGCCTTCTGCAGCGCGGCCTGCGCCTCGCCATAGCGCTTCTGGCGCAGCAGAAAGTCACCGTGAAAGTAGTTGGGGTCGATGCCGTCCGGGTTCAGCGCCAGCGCCTGTTTGAACAGCGCCTCGGCCTTGTCTTCGTCGCCGAAGCCGATCGGCCAGCCGGGCACCTGGTAGTAGAGACTGGCGAGGCTGGTGTAGGCCGAACCGTCGAGTGCCGCGGGGTCGAGTTCGATGGCCTTTTCCAGTTCGGCCTTGGCCTGCTTGACCAGCCCCAGCGCGCCGAGTCCGCCCTTGGCGCCAGCCCAGGTGCTGAGCACGATGCCGTGCCAGATATGCAGTTCGGCGGCCTGCGGTTCGCCGATCACAGCGCTTTCGGCCTCCGAAGCGAGCCTGGCGAAGGCGGTTTCGCGCTGAGCCTCGGGCGTCTGGTAGTTGATCTCGGCCCAGCGCGTCTGGATCTGACGCAGCGACGACTCGCCGGCCGGGCTGAGAGCGAAGGAGGGCAGGCTGGCCAGGGCCAGCATCAGGGCGCAAAGGCCTAACAGAGGCTTCATGGGTGTTCTCCGGGAGAGGTGGGTTGCGGTGCGGGTGGCTGTTCGGCACGGGCAAAGCGCTTGATCACCGGCAATTGCTTGCGCAGCGCCTGGTCGACCAGCCGCGGCAGCACGCCGTTGAGGCGCACGAAGAGTTTTTCCGGCCAGCCGAGATAGAACTCNNGCTCGGCGGTGATGGCATGGACGATCTGCCGGGCGACCTCTTGCGGATCATCCATCTCCACCTTCAGCTCGTCGTTCATCGCTACCACTTCGGCGCTGTTCATCGCCGTACGGGTGGCGCGCGGCGCGATATAGAGCACCTTGATCTGGCTGTCGGCCAGCTCGCGGCGCAGCGCCTCGGAGAAGCCGCGCAAGGCGAACTTGCTGGCGCAGTAGGCGGTGAAGCCGGGGTAGCCGATGGAGCCGAAAGTCGAGCCGAGATTGACCAGCAGCGCTCGCGGCTGCTGGCGCAGCAAGGGCAGCAGCAGGTGGGTCAACTGCAGGGTGGCGGTGACGTTGACGCCGATCAGCCGGGCGATGGCGTCCTCGTCCTGCTGTTCGAGCAGGCTGAACTGATTGACCCCGGCGGCGTTGATCACACCGTTGAGCCCGCCAAAGCGGCGCGCGGCCTCCAGCACCAGCTGTCGCCCGCTGCGCTGGGTGAGGTCTGCCGCGACCAGGCTGATCTGCCCAGGGTAACGGCGGGCCAGGCTTTCCAGCGCAATGCTGTCGCGCCCCACCAGCAGCAGCCGGGCACCGCCGGCGCAGAGCCGTTCCACCAGCAGCTGGCCGATACCGCCGCTGGCACCGGTGAGCAGGAGGCGCGCGTCAGGCAAGTGCATGGTCGTGCTCCGCCGCGGGAAGGCTGCGGAAAATGTCGCCATAGAGGCGGTAGACCACCCGCGCGGTGTGCACCACGGCGGCCTTGTCGTCCTCGTTATCGAGGCGGTTCATCAGGCGCTTGAAGAACTCGATGTGCTCCAGGTCCAGGCTGCCGTGGGAGGTCAGGTAGCTGAACGCCTTGGCCGGCAGGTCGAGCTTGTCCTGCAGCACGCCGGCGGCCTGGGTGGCCAGGGCGATGCTGGTACCTTCGAGCACGTTGACCATGCCGAAGAAGCTCGCCGGGTTGTGCCGGGCGATGCGGTCGTAGACGTAGGCGACCATCAGCTCGGTGGGCAGCGCCGGCTGGCCATGGCGCACCGCCTCGGCATCGCCGCCGCAGGCGCGGATGTCGTTGAGGATCCATTCCTGGTGGCCGATCTCTTCCTCGATGTACTCGGCGATGGACTCGCGCAGCCATTCCAGCCGCTCCGGCAGGCGCGCACCGCAGGCCATCAGCAGCGGCACCGTGTGTTTGACGTGGTGGTAGGCCTGGGTGAGGAAGGCGATGTACTGCGCGCGGCTGGCGGTGCCGGCGAGCGCCGAATGGATGATCGGCGCGGCCAACAGGTATTCGCGCTCGGCGCTGGTCTGCTGTTGCAGCTGGTCGAAGAATTCCATGGTGAACCTCGAAAGTCAGGGCTGAAGGGCGTTGATCGCCGATTGGTAATGCTTGATGAGGGCGTTGCGGCGCAGCCGGCCGTTGGCGGTGGCCAGGCCGTTGCTGGCGTTGAACGGCGCGTCGGCACGCAGCCAGCGGTGCACGCGGGCGTAGTCCGGCAGGCCGGCGTTGACCCGGTCGATTGCCGCCTGCAGCTCAGCGTCAGCCAGTCCGGGGCGGCGCGGCACCAGCACTGCGACGTTCTGCGCCAGCGCCTCGCCATGCAGCCAGGCCTGGGCGATCGGCGCCTGCTGAACCAGCTCGGCCTCCACCCATTCCGGGTTGACGTTGCGCCCGTAGGCGGTGACGAACTGGTGCTTCTTGCGCCCGTGCAAGACCAGAAAACCGTCCTCGAAATGGCCGAGGTCGCCGGTGGCCAGCCACTCGCCGACCTGCGGAGGTTCGCCGAGGTAGCCGAGCATGTGCAGGCCCCGGACCAGAACCTCGCCGTCGTCGGCCAGGCGCAGTTCGACATGTGGCAGCGCCCGGCCGACCGTGCCGATGCGCCGTGCTTCGGGCGTGTTCAGGCAGACCACCGAGGCGCATTCGGACAAGCCGTAGCCCTCGAATACCGGCAGGCCGAGGCG
>JABAHQ010000356.1_pt2 | contig 42424 bp, 35 predicted proteins | sample 7062091 | NCBI WGS metagenome assembly JABAHQ01 (sample SAMN14534359, study PRJNA622989) | marine sediment metagenome | biome: marine biome [ENVO:00000428]; feature: marine pelagic biome [ENVO:01000023]; material: deep marine sediment [ENVO:00002113] | place: India: Gulf of Kutch | collected... | reverse complement strand
CTAGTTGCACAGGTCCGACCCGGATGCCTGTTTTCACTGCCGGTTAAGGCGAGCGCTAGGCGTAGGACTCGATAGATGATTGGCGCATATTACGGTGGTTGGCGAAAACGCTGCCCATCGTGTCACGAGGAACTCTGGTCAGAGGATCATCCGGAAATGTTCAAGTCTTTCCGGGTAGGGACGAGATTTAGCTGTCCGAAGTGTGGCGCGTGCCTTGAATGGACGCCCTCTCTGACCAGAGTGGCCAAATACGGTTTCGTCCTGGGCGCGAGCGGCGGGTTACTGTTCGCGGCTGTTCTTTTGCAAATGGGGGATTCCTTATCGCTAAACTTGGATGATCCACGTATTTGGCTAGCGTCTACATCTCTCGTCGCTACCATCGTTGGAGTATGCGCCGGAATGTTTGGAGCGTTCGGCCGCAAGCTGGAGTTGGTTGGCGCCTCGAACTGCTGATGGGAGCGAACCCTGAAAGGCGTAAACTTCTCAGTCTACCTAAAACTCGACGGCTTTGGGCGCGTCGGAAAAGCGCCTAACGAGCCGATCGACAGCGACCGGGTAACCCGCGGCGCAGCTTCCCCGGCGCGTCATCGGCCGCGTTATCGCGCCGAGTAAAGCTCGGCGCATCTTGCGGGGTGAAAGTCCCTGTCGGGTAAGGGCTAGCCACCCACCCGTATCGAGTCTTGGACCTGTGGCGGAGTAAGGGAGGATGAACAAAGCAGGTTAAGCGTAGACAGAGAATCCTGTAGGCCGTAGGAGCGACGCGCGCCCTGAAGTGCTGGTACAGCTTCGAAACGCGCACTCCTCTGAGAGACCATCGGGAAGTCACTCGTCGGATCAGGTAGAGCTACGTGTAGATACTTATAAGGGCGCTGCCTACGAATCGCTGGCCATCGAGGTGAGGCAGAATGTCGTCATGTAGTTGGTGCGGGGTATGCAAAAAAGGCACGCCAATACTCCGAAAAGATCAAATCCCGTGCACGGAGTACGACGTGGAGAGGGACGAACAAGGGAAAGCGGATTTCAAAAAATAGGAGCCAAGGGTGTCCCTGTTATCCTCTTCCGTAACAAACGCATGAAAGGCTTCGGCGCAGAGGGTTTTGAGGAGATCTACCGTCAATAAATGCAGGGATATCGGGGCCAGGGGAGAGTTTTGGCCAATATTGGCGGAAACTGAGTTTTGACCCCGACTCTTTCTTGAGGGAGGACAAGCAAGGCAGGTTGAGCGCAGACAGAGAATCCTGGCGGGATATCGGGCCCAGAACACAGTTTTAGCGAATATTGGAGGAATCCGTGTGTTGACCGCGATTCGCTGCTTAAGCACTGGGTCTTGCGGCCGTAACAGGAGAATGGACCACGTGAACGGACGGGGGCACAGGGCGAATTGGCCGGTGACGGATCTAGGGCGCGTAACCTGCGGCTGTAAAGCCCTACCAGAGGCGGAGCGGCTTCCCCTAGGATTGAGTGGACGTGATACGCCGCTGGTGCAGCCGACTGTGCGGTGAGCAGCATCTCATCAGGGGGGGCAATGAAAGCAATAGTCGCGTCGGTATTTTTACTTTTCGCAGTCAGCGCTCATGCCGGGTTGTCAGCCGTTGTCATTGCATACGACAGCGGGAGCGTGCCTGTAAACAGCTCGATCGATATTGATGCTGAGTACGTGGCGATGTCGGTCTCGCTTTCAAGCGACGCCAAGTACCCTTCCCAAAGGGCGAAGCTTATACGCGAGCTTCAGTCCGCTATACTAGGGCCGCGTCCAGTACCCCGAACATCGCTTTGCGGTAAGGCAGGGTATCGCTGTCTCCCAGAGAGAAATCGTCATTTTCATTTTCAAAATCCTATGGCGGCAGCTCCGGATCCAGTCTGTACCTGCTGTCAAGGCTGGACAACGGTAGCGACGTATATACGGCCGCCCAGCGCATATATCAATTGGTCGCCAAGATTCAAAATCCGGATGATACCAGCCTGCATCTCGGGACCACGTCGCTGGCGGTCAGTTCTCCCGAGAAGTATCGCAAGCAGTTATTGGAGAAGATAAGGAAGGAAATTGATGATACAAAGGCCGTCATCGGAACCGCTTACAGGGTTTCGATATCAGGCTTGGAGAACCCCGTCATTGTCAGGCAAAAAGACGACAGACAGGTAACCGTGTTCATCGACTATCGGATTGAGCTTGCGGAATAGACGCAACAATCAAATCAGCCTGGGCCGAATCGTGACCTGACGCTTGGTCCCGCAGTAGTGGCGACCCGGTTGTGGCCGGGCATATACGTGCCAAGAGACACGCTGTCGGACTGCGCACGCCAAGCCGCAGAGAAATGGGATCCGCAGGCCAAAGGATGCGCCCGGCGAAGGGGCCGTGGAGAAAGGGCAGTAGATGAACGAGGTTGTGTGCTGGGAGCACCGGAGACGTGTATCGATGACCTTATCTAGGGAGCGGGCCGGCCAGGCAGGGGCGCTTCGCGGGGCCGTTGGCGAAGTGCACCCTTCTCGACTCATGACGTTGCTATGCGTGCTTGTCGGGGGTGCTGTCAGCGCTTGCGCCGCTGGATCAGTAACGAGCGGAGGGTATACCGGTCTAAGCTATGATGCGTGTGTAGGGTTGCTCGGTGCCCCAACATCGAAAGCAACCTTGGTGTTCAGCTCACACCGGGCGCTGGATGAGCATCAGGGAAATCTCTACGTCGTGTTGGAGGGCGAAGACAACGTTGAGCTCGTGGAGGCGTGGTGGGAGCGAGAGCAGGAGACCATAAGCATATGGTTCAGGCGTGCGGAATCTCGCTTGATCGCGACTGATAGCCTAAGGCACGGAAAGTACGTTGCTTTCTAGAAGGAGGCATGGCCGGAGTATCAGCTATGAGGTCCTGCTGCGGGGCGCGCCATCCTTTGCCGCTTGGCAGGTCACCCGCTCGACGCCGCGTTGGTCGGCGCGAAGAGGCACGAGGGGATTGGCGCGAGCAATGTCGCTCGTGGTGGCAGGGCTGGCGGCGCTTTCGCATGGTGCGGCGGCTGCTGGCGAGGAGCGCAGAGTAGAGCTCTCCTCGCGAAGCCCGGATATGATGTCGAGAATCTACGGCGATATACGGCTGATGTCGGCGCGGGATCAGGAGATCTTCATATACAACGGGATTTTGAAAAAGAGGCGGGTCTTTGCGAGGCTGCCGTTCCGCTACCGGCCACAGATCAACTGGCACGGCAGCGATATTGCGGAGATCATGGTCGCTACCGGGTCGCCGGGACGATTCTCGATATTTTACGATCTCAGGGAAGACGTGTTTTCCGAGCAGATGTGGTTTGTACTGGCCTTCGAGAAAACCCGGAGGATAGCAGTGCTCGGAGAGGACCGCCTCAGGGTGGTGAAGGTGTCCGAGAACAGGGAAATATTGGAGATAAAACGAAACGACTTCCAACGTACGGCGATATTGTTTCTTATCGTGGAAAGGGCGGAGTTCGACTCCCAGGGCGATCTGACCATCCATTATCGAAACCGGGCGGGCGGAAGTAGCATCGCCGTTATCGAGTCTAGTGAAATGGGTGACTAGGCAACGGGCCAGGCGCGCCGCCGCGCAGGTGTACCGGTACGATAGGGGCGTGGTTCGCTATGGGCAGACATAGGATAAAATGGGCGTGCGGTCCCGGGGCGTGGAGTATACTTTGGGGCGGCCTTGCGCTTTTATGGGTGCTGTTTGTGTCGACGCAGGTGCATGGAAGCGACCGCGTGGCGGAAATGGAAGAGACTGCGATGTCGCAAGACGAAACAGAGCTGTCGGAGTCGGGTGATCCAATATATCGGCACAAGTCGCGACAACGGGAACGGGCGGTGCCGCAGCACGCCGGAGAACATCTCGAGGAAATCGAGGCACATGTGGAGAAGTATATTGGCGAGGTGGAAACCGTCTTTCACGAGGTAGTATCGGATCTGGTTCACCTCGATATCCTGTTCGTTCCTGCTACCGAGGCTCGGCCATATCATCTCCTGGTCACATGCGGGGTCAGTGACGAACCCATGCGAGTGCCGGAGGGTATGGAGCGGTACCGGCGGGCCGAGCTCCTTGTCGCGCTGCCGAGAGAGTGGGCGCTTACGGAGGATTCGTTCAAGAACGAAAGCAACTACTGGCCTGTGCGATGGCTGAAGCTGGTCGGGCGCCTCCCGCACGAATACGAAACCTGGATCGGCCCGGGGCATACGATTCCAAACGGCGACCCGCCGGGGGCCATCGCAAACACCGGCTTTGTAGGTGTAATGTTGTCTCCGCCCTATTGGCTTTCGGCGGAATTTTTTCAGCTAGCTGCCAAATCCGGAGAAACGATCTCGTTCTATGTCATGGTGCCCCTTTATCGAGAAGAGATGGAGCTCAAGCTCGAGAGAGGGGCTGAGGAGATCGAGGGCCGGCTCGAAAAGGGAGGCGTCGGGTTCGTGCTCGATACGCAGCGTCCGAACGTGGGTCTGAAGAGAGGTTGGTTCCGGAGATGACGGCTCGCAGCCCCTGCCGGACCGACGGTCCTTCCATTGCTTCGCATCGCTGGATACGTTGATTTGATCGAAAGTTTCGTCGTGCCCGAACATACCGAGATTCACGATGGGGGAAGGCATGTCTTGGGTATCGAGGGCGCCAAGGCCCACACCATTGGCGTCCGGCAGACGTATCCGGATCTTCATGTGTCGATAGAGCGGCGAATTGCCGAGGGCGAATGGGTGGTGACGTGCATCACTGCAACCGGGACGCACCAAGGCTCGTGGCTTGGCATGGCGCCGACCGGAAAATCCGTTGCCTTCACCGGGGTCAACGTTGACCGGGTCGTCAACGGTCGAATTGTCGAGCACGGCGGTGCGGCCAACATGCTTGGGCCATTGCTGGAAATCGGAGCGATAAAGGGGGTCGGTGCCGATGGTTGATAGCTCGCCGAGCGACCGCGAGCGGTCGATGTGGACGCTGACGGGTCGCAGCGGGGGGCGGAACGCTAGAATGCCACAAAATGACGTGTTGCGGGAGGCAGAACGCGCCTTAGAAGTGATGGAAGTTGCCCGTCCGCCGACTCCAGTCAGTCGAAGGAATGAAAATATTTCGCAGAAGCTTCCGATCTCGTTCTCCCGCCACCTTGCCCGTTGCCTCCAGAGTTTTTCCGCTTCCGTAACAACCCCCTTGATTGCCTTGCATCTGCGTCTTGTGATTCGGGCGGTTCCGGACCGCTGTCGGCCCGCAGCACCTGCGGCCGGCTTCGATCGGCCTTCAGCTGCGTGAGGACGCGGATGACGCGTCTCGAAGACCGCGAGGTGTCGTTCTCCGGAGGCAGGGACTCGCGGTTGAGGTCATCGATCAGGGACGCGGGGAAAGGCTCACGTCCTCAAGTGTAGGTGCAGCTTCGGGATCGACAACCTGATCACGGGGGTCTTTCGATGCCGTGGCGCTTCATCTTCTGCCAGAGGCACTTGCGGCTGATGCCGAGCGCACGCGCGCTTTCGAGGATGCGCCACTCGTGGACCGACAGCGTGATGACGATGCGCTCGCGCTCCGCCTGCTGCACGGCGCCCGCCAAATCGTCGCTGCCGGCGCGGGGGGGCGCGGCACTCTCCGGGAGCAGATCGTTCGGTTCTAGGACCTGTCCGGCGGACAGGATGCAGGCGCGCTCGAGGGTGTGCTTGAGCTCGCGCACGTTGCCTGGCCAGTCGTGGGCGCGCAAGCTGCGTCGCGCGGCTTCCGAAAGCGTCTTGCGCTCGTCGGGGTACTGCCGGGCGTGGGTTTCCAGGAAGCGTTCGGCCAGCCAGAGGATGTCCTCGCGCCGCTCGCGCAACGGGGGCATGCGGACGGTGATGACATGCACACGATAGTACAGATCCTCGCGGAAACGCCCCGCTTCCACCTCCGCACGCAGGTCGCGGTGGGTGGCCAACATCAACCGCGACCGTACGGGCACGACCTGTTCTCCACCTACGCGGACCAGAGCACGTTCCTGTACCACCCGGAGCAACTTCGCCTGCATGGGCAGCGGCATGTCTCCGATCTCATCAAGAAACAGGGTGCCGCAATCGGCCTGCTCGAATACACCTTTGCGGCACCTGCCGGCGCCCGTGAACGCCCCCTTCTCGTGCCCGAACAGCTCGGTCTCGATCAGGTGCTCAGGTACGGCGGCGCAGTTCAGGGCGACGAAACGGCCGGTCGGTTCTTGCAGCTCGTGCAATCTCCGCGCAAGAACCTCCTTGCCGCTGCCGGACTCCCCGATGATCAGCACCGGCGTCTGGTGGTGTCGGGCGAGCGCGGGCAGCCGGGCGGCGAGTCCGCGCATGGGCGCGGAGATGCCCAAAGCAGTTTCTTGATCGTCGCTTTCATCGTGTATTCGGCAGATCCGTCGCAGCTTGCTGACCAACGTGTCCGGATCCAGCGGCTTGGTGACGTAGTCTGCCGCGCCGAGCTTGAGCAGATTGACGGCATCGTCTATCGATCCGTATGCCGTAATGAACAACACCGGCGGGGTGCGTCGCTGGGAGTGCAGGAGTCGCTGAAACAGCTCGATGCCGCTCATACCCGGGAGGCGCACGTCGGAGACTATCGCATCGAATTCGCGTATTTGCAGCTGCTGCAAGGCAGTGCTGGCATCTTGAAACCACTCCGTGCAGAAGCCCTCGAGCTGCAGCCGTTCCTGCAGCGAGTCGCCCAGAATGGGGTCGTCTTCAACGAGGCAGATCTCAGGCGGCACTGCGTTCTCCCGCTGGGGGTGGCAAGGGAATTTGGATGTGGAACCGGGTCACTCGATCATCGCTGACGAGCTGGATGTCGCCATGGAGCTGCTGCACGATCTGATAGGCGATCCAGAGCCCGAGCCCTGTTCCGTCCGAACGGGTCGAGTAGAACGGCTCGAACAAGTGCTGGGCCTGTTCGGGGAAAATCGGGGCGCCGTCGTTCTCGAGGATGATGTTGAGTCCCGCGTCCGTGACCAGCAGCTCGCATATCACCTCCCCCTTCGGGGCCGCAGCGTCGATGGCGTTGAGCAGCAGGTTCAGCAGTACCTGGCGCATCGGCGTCGAGGGGAGCTCCAAGGCGTGATCGAGTTGGTTGCGCCAGGTCAGCCGAACGTTGGCTTTCTCGCATTGTGTCTGTACTAGGGTGTGCACGTCCTCGATGTCCTGCGGTTTGAGGTCGCGCGCTTCCATGCGCGCCTCGACGAGCAGTGCGGCCACCGTCTCGCGGATGTGCTGGAGGCCCCGCTCGATCAGCCCGATGGTGCGCTCGGTCTGCGCCCCAAGGTTGCCGCGGCGTTTCAGGTTGTCCACGGCCACCAGCATGCCGGCCAGGGGGTTGTTTATCTCGTGCGCGACGCCGGCGGCCAGACGGCCGAGCGCAGCTAGCCGCTCGGCGATCACGACCTCTCGCTCCAGGGCGGCCTTGGTGCGCAGGTCATCCAGCATCTGATGAAAATGTTGCTGCAGACGTTCGATCTCGTCGTTGCCTTTGCACAATCGACATTGGATCTGTTCCAGGGGTTCGTGGCCTACACGTGCCATGCAGCGCGACAGATGAGTCAGCGGGCGTACCATACGCCCGCCCCAGTACCATCCGACGGCGGCGATCACGGCCATCACGGCCACCATGGACAAAAAGCCTCTTCCAGCGATATCCATGAATCGGGCCCAGAAGATGCTGCGCGGATAGCTGATCACCAGCACGCCGATGGCAGTGCCGTCGGCGAGCACCGGCGTGGCCGTGACCAGGCGGTCCGTGAACCGGTCGTTATAGACGCGAAAGTCCGTGGGTAGCCCATCCCGCAGATCCTCTGACAACCGAGCGATCTCGCTGTCGGCGTCGGTTAGGGCGGCGCCGGTCGGATAACGCCGGGGCCGGTTGGCGGCGAACACATGCAGCTTCTCGTCCAGAACTATCAATTCTGACCGCTGATCCGCGTTCTTCTCCCTGGGGCCGCGCAGGACGGTGTACGCTTGCCATATGTCGTCGTGCTTGAGTGCCGGAGTCAGCGCGGGCACCATGGCTGAGCCCAGTTGCTGCGCACGGCTGGTAAGGTCTTGCCGCAGGTTGGCATAGGTGTGTACTGCGATGACGGCACCGAGCACCGCCGCTGTTAGCCCTGAGGTAGCCACCAGCGTCAGGGGTACGCGGATGCGGTAACTCAGCTTACCGAACGTCACGGGCATGTGGCTCGATGGCCACCATCATCTCTTGGATGCTGTCGTACATCTGGGGGTCGCCTCGTATGAAGCCGTCGAGGTTCAAGATTCCCAGCAGGCGTTGGCCCTCCGGATGCGTTTGCATTCCGAGCAGCGCATGGCGGAATGCTTCGATCTCAGCGAGGCTCGTTCGCACACCGGCTACAACGGGCGTGTGGCCGAACTGAGGCGATTTCAGTACCACCCGCGTTCGGGCGGTGAGGGCCGGTTCGGTTTTGGCCAGGGTCTCGAACACGTAGCTGTCGACGGCGCCCGCGTCCGCGAGCCCGACCGCCACCGCTTCCACCACATTGCGGTGTCCCCAGGTGAAGAAGGCTCGCCGGAACAGCTTGTCCGGGTCGAGTCCGCGCTGGCGCATGGTGTACTGCGGGTAGAGGAAGCCGGAGTTGGAGTTGGGATCGGAGTAGGCAAAGGTCTTTCCCGCCAGATCCGGCCATGAACGCACCTCGTCGTTGTCGGCCGACGCGATCAGGTAGGAGCGATAGAGGGGCTTACCATCGAACAGCGGCACCGCCACGAGGCGCAAGGTTGGCCGGTAACGCACATAGGGCAGGCCGCAGACCCAGGCCAGATCGAGCTCGCCGCGCAGCAGCATCTCGGATATTTCCTGATAGCTGGTGCGCTGCACGAAGCGCATCGTTCGCCCCAGGCGCCGTTCGAGATAGGCGCGCCAGTCGCGCAGGAACTCCGTGCGGTTGTCAAGAAACACCGCCGTCAGGCCGAAGCGCAGGGGTTCTGGCTCCGACTCGGCGGCGGTGGCCGGCATGCCGAAGCTCAGCAAGGCCGCGAGCAGAGCGATCAGGCGCAGCGGTTTCATGGTGCATCGACCGGCGGCGGCAAAGCTATAGTATACACGCCCGGGCGGATCGCGTGCACGTGGCGGGTTTTCAGCCGCCGGTCATGGACATGAAACGGCCCACTTTTCCGGGCCGCTCGCGAAACTCGTGCCGTTCCGGCTTGCGGGCGATTGCCGCAAGGGCTGCGCGTTCCAGCGCCGCCTCTCCGGCGCCGCTGCGCAGCAGGGGGCGGAAGTCATAGGTATGCTCTTGGCCGAGGCAGAGATGGCACACCCCCTCGGCCGTAATGCGCACCCGGTTGCAGGTGGCGCAGAAGTGCTGGGAGATCGGGGCGATGAAACCGATGCAAAAGTCAGTGCCCGCGATCTGCACGTAGCGGGCCGGGCCGCCGCCCGGCAGGGTGGCGGGGATCAGCTGGAAGCGTCGGGCCAGCCGGGCGCGTACCTCGCCCAGGTCGATATAGCTGCGGCCCGCGCCGCGGCCGGTCTCGCCCATGGGCATGGTCTCGATCAGCCGCAGGGTGTGGCCGCTCTCCGCGCAGAACTCCACCATGCGTTCGACCTCGTCGTCGTTGATGTCCCGCATCACCACCATATTGATCTTGACGGCCGCAAATCCTGCTTCGCGGGCCGCCTCGAGCCCCGCCAGTGCATCGGCGAGCTTGCCGCCGCCGGTGATCGCAGCATAGCGGGCGGGGTTCAGGCTATCGAGGCTTACGTTGAGACGGTGCACGCCGGCCGCGCGCAGCGGGTGGGCTAGCTGCGCCAGGCGGACGCCGTTGGTCGAGATTGACAGGTCCTGGAGCGCGGGCAGGGCGGCGAGACGGGCGGCCAGTGCCGGCAGGCCCCGGCGGGTCAGCGGCTCGCCGCCGGTCAGGCGGATCCGCCTGACGCCGAGGCGCACGAAGGCCGCGGCTAGGCGCTCGATCTCCTCGAAGCGGAGCCAAGAGTCGGATCGGGCAAATCCCCGGAAACCCCTTGGAAGGCAGTAGGTGCAACGCAGATCGCAGCGGTCGGTGACCGCCAGGCGCAGGTAGTCGATGCGGCGTCCGAAAGGGTCGGTCAGTGATGGTGGCACAGCTTTGCGCTCCGCATGGCTCCGGCGACATGGCCGTGCCAAGCAGGATCCATTCCACTGCGAGGGACCGGTGCAACCGACGGCATGGCAAGGGTCGGCTGCACAGCGCGGGCACAAGCCGGGGGCGAATGTTTCGCAGCGGTAACGCCCCGCCCGGCGGCGGTTACCGCCAGGTAACCTCGGCGTATTCGGATCGTCCCGGCCGCTTTTCGCAAGGTCCTGTTTCTCGAAGGCTTCGACCGGATCGGACGGCTGGCACGAGTCTGGCAGGCAATTTGGCATTGTCTAGGGCGCCGGGTGGGTTTTTCCGGCGCGAGTGTCCCGCATTTGAGCTCTACGACGCTAACCCTTGAATCGAGGTATCAAGCATGGGAAACAAAACGATAAATCAATGCAAGCGCATGCAAGAGACATGGACGGCCGCAGTGGCCTTGGCCGGCACCATTCTGACCGCTGCGCCGGCCCACGCGCTGGATCTCGACGTGTACGGTGTGGGCCATCTGTCCGCCGATCAGGTCGATGATGGCACCGATAGCGAACAGCACATTGCCAGCAACTCCTCCCGCCTGGGCTTCCGGGGCGGCCACGACCTCGACAATGACCTGCGGGTGATGTTTCAGTACGAGGCCGGCGTGGATCTCACCGGTCAGGGCGGCAACGACGGCAATGGCGCCCCCGCCGGGTCTACCAGCGACATCTTCACCGCTGCTCGCGATTCCTACGTGGGCTTGTCCGGTGACTTCGGCACCGTGAAGGCGGGCAAGCTCCCGGGCCTCAACCTGTGGGTCTACGATTACAATCTGTTTGCCGACCAGGTGGGCGATCTGGGAAATATCTGGGGCGGGACCGGCCTGCCGGGCCGCGTGACGAGTGCGGTGCAATACCGCACGCCCGATTTCTCCGGACTCTCAGGCAGTTTGTCCTACGTACCCGACGAGGATGCCACCCGGAGCACCGATATTTATCTGGTCAAGGCCGATTACCTGAGGACAGGGCTCAAGTTAGGCGCCGCCCTTGCCAATCTGGACCAGGTTTCGGGTGACGAGTGGCAGGTCTACGCCCTCACCGGTAGCTACGACTTCGACCGGTTCACAGTGGGCGGCGGTTGGCAGAGCGAGTCGGATATCGGCGGCACGGCGGGCAACGACCGCGACAGCTTCATGGTGGGCGCGAGCATGGCGGTCGGGTCCAAGGGCAAGCTCAAGGCGCACTACGCCGACAGCGATGCCGATGCATCTGGACGGGACGCCGGCATGTGGGCGTTCGGCTATGACCATGCCGTTAACAAGTACACGACCGTCTACGCGGCCTACGCCGCCACCGACAACGATTCCGCCGCAACCTTCACGGCCAACAACTGGGGCAAAGGCGACGCCGTGGCGCCCGCGGCCGGCCAGGACCCCGCCGCCTTCTCGGTCGGCGTGATCGTCAACTTCGGCGCCAACCTGTTGCCGCGATGAAGACCGAAGGCGAGCAGACAGTCATTTCCCAACAAGATAAGGAGGGAAGGCGATGAGCGAAGAACCGCGCCTGTCGGCGCGGGAGACCCGTGGCAAGCCTGGTGTCCGACGCTACGCGATGGTCATCGACCTGCGCCGCTGCATCGGGTGCGACGCCTGCATGGTCGCCTGCAAGGCCGAATACGACGTTCCGCTGGGAGTGTTCCGTACCTGGGTGCCCTACCGGGTGGTAGGCAAGTACCCGACGGTGAAGAAACAGTTCCTTCCGCGCCTGTGCAACCATTGCGACGACCCGCCCTGTGTACGGGCCTGTCCGGTTGGGGCCACCTACAAGGTGGAGGATGGCGGTTTCGTGCTGCAGCGCTACGACCGTTGCATCGGATGTAAAGCCTGCATGGCCTCCTGCCCCTACAATGCCCGCTTCATGCTGCCCGAGCACCGCACTCGGAGCAGCATCACCGGCGTCGTTGACAAGTGTACCTTCTGCCACCACCGCGTGGTGCAGGGATTGGTCCCGGCCTGCGTGCAGACGTGCATCGGGCGTGCCCGCGTGTTCGGCGACTTGAACGATCCGGGCAGCGAGGTCTCCCGGCTGGTGGCCCGCCACGCCACCCAGGTGTTGCGTCCGGAGCAGGGGACCAGGCCCCACGTCTTTTACATTGGCGCGGACCGCAGTCAAACAGAGTACGGCCGGGCCGTCTATGACGCCCGGGAGGCGCTGGACGACGAGCGCGCCGTATTCAATCGCAATCAAACCATTTAGGGAGGGCCGACGATGCTTGACTACACGGTATTTCACACCATCGCTTGGCCCGGACCCTATGCCTGGTACTTCTTCGTCATCGGAATTTCGGCGGCGCTGTTTTTCTTCTCGGCCCTGTCCTGGTTCCGCGAGGAGTTCAAGCCGCTGCGGCACTCGGCCTTCTATCTGTCGTTCGTGCTGCTGGTGGCCGGCGGGCTGCTGCTGATTAGCGACCTGTCCCAGCCGATGCGCTTTCTCAACATGCTCAACCCGGCCTACCTCGAGTTCGACTCCCCGCTGACCTGGGGCAGCCTGAACCTGGTCGCGTTCGGCCTGGTGTCTGCGGCCTACTTCTTCAAGCTGCGCGGCGACGACCCGGTCAACGCCAAACGCCTGGCGGTTTTGGGGGCGCTAATCGGCCTCGGTCTGCCCATCTACACGGGCTTCGACCTGTCCGTGCACCAGCACCGTCCGGTGTGGAACACGCCGTTGATGCCGGTGCTGTTCGTTGCCCTGTCGCTGGTCTCCGGGGCGGCAGTCGCCTCTTTTTTGGCCAAGGGGGAGGGGAAGCTGCTGGCCATGCTGCGCAGCTTCATGCTCTGGTCCGGGGGCGCCACGGCGGTGATGCTGGTTTCGCTGCTCGGGATCACCGCCTATGGCGGGTCGGCGGCGGAGCTCACCTTGATGTTCATGACCAGCGGGACCCTGGGTCTCATCTTCATCGGTGTCGGCATGCTGATCGGCCTGGCTGCGCCTATCGGTCTGCTCCTCGCACCGGTCGGGCGTCAGCCCATGGGCATTATGACGGCCGGGACGCTACTGCTGCTCGGCGGGATCGCGCTGCGCTACGCCGTTCTGGTCGGGCCGCAGATCGTCCACACCTATTACTGACCCCCTGGTGCAACCGGAGGAGTGGAAAGATGTTGAAAATGACCCGCAGAAGCTTCATCAAGACCACCGCCGGTACCACGGCGGCGGCCTTGGCGGCGCCGTCAATGCTCAAGGCGATGGAAAAGGATCTTGGCGGTCGCGATTTCAGCCCCGAGAGCTACAAGGAGCGCAAGGCGATCCCCACCAACTGCCATGTCTGTAACATCCAGGACGGCGCGTTGGCCTACGTCGAGGATGGCCGCGTCGTCAAGCTGGAGGGCAACCCCAACCACGTCTCCACTCGAGGCCGCCTCTGCGCCAAAGGCAACGCCGGGATGTGGCACAGCTACGACCCCGACCGCATCCTCTACCCGCTCAAACGGGCGGGCAAGCGCGGTGAGGGCAAGTGGAAGCGCATCAGCTGGGATGAGGCGCTGAACGAAATCGTCTCCCGACTGGACGAGGTGCTGAAGCACGGCGAACCGAATGAGATCATGCTAAAGTGGGGTCGCAACCGTACCGGCGGCGTGCTGAGCCGCTTTATGCACACTCTGGGCTCGGCCACGACTCTCAATCACACCTCGGTGTGCGAGTCGTCGAAGAAGGTGGGTATGGAGCCGACCTGGGGGCCGGACATTGAAACGCCGGATTTCGCCAACACCAAGTACGTCCTGAACTTCGGCTCCAATATCTTGGAGGCCGCCTACTTCCACAACCCATACTCGCAGCGTATCACCGAGGGCCGGGTGGACAGCAACGCCAAGATCGTCACCTTCGACGTGCGCCTGTCCAACACCGCCGGTTTTTCCGACGAGTGGATCCCGGTGTTTCCGGGCACGGACGGAGCGGTGGCGCTCGCCATCGGCCATGTCATCCTGCAGGAGGACCTGCAGGACTCGGACTTTATCAACGACTGGACCAATGTCACCGTCGGCGAGCTCAAAGAGCACTACGAGCAATTCACCCCCAAGTGGGCCTCCGAGCTCTCCGGCGTGCCGGTGGAGACCATCGAGCGCGTCGCCCGCGAGTTCGCACAGACCAAGCCGGCCACCACCTACACCTATCGGGGTCCCTGCAAGCACCTCTACGGTTCGTACAACGAGAAGGCCTGCATGATGCTCTCCATCATGACCGGCAACGTGGAGACGCGCGGTGGCTACTGCCTGCCCCGGGGCATGGGCTATGATCAGCCCCAGCCGCAGCCGCCCGGCCCGAAACACGACTCAGTCCTGGCCCATCCGCCGGAGTTCCCCCTGGCCTCCCACAAGGTGAGCCACTTGGTGCCATTCTGGATCGCCGAGGGGCGGCAGCGGATCAAGGTCTACTTCTCCTATATGGACAATCCGGTCTACAGCAATCCAGGCGCCGACATGGTATGGGGCGAGATATTCCGGAATGAGGAGTTGATCCCGTTCTACGTCTGCCTGACCCCCTTCATGGGCGAAGAGGCGCAACTGGCCGACATCATTCTGCCCGACGTGCCTTATCTGGAGCGGTGGGAACCGGAGTCGATGCCGAGCTCCCTTTGGCCATGGGTGGCTGTCCGCCAGCCGGTCATACCGCCCATGGGCGAGGGCAGGGAGCACCGCGTCTATTTGCAGGAGATCATCCACCGCCTTGATCCGGATGGCTCGCGCGGCATGAAGCAGTACTGGAACTTCAAGGACTCGGAAGACTATGTGCGCCAGCAGTTCGAGAACGTCCCCGGGCTCAAGGAGGTCGGCGGGCTCGATTGGCTGAAGAAGCACGGCGTTTGGCCCGTCTACGGGAGGCTGGATCCCGCCACCGGCAAGATCATCGACAAGACAGGGCGCGAGATTCGCGCGGAGTTCGGGCTGCACAAGAAGGAGCTTTCCGCCGGCGATATGGTGGGTGCCACCGTGGACGAAAAGGGCATCATCCACAAGAACGGCAAGGCGATCGGCGTCCGCCGCCACGGAATGAACTACGTCGGCTTCCCCACCGGCAATCGCCTGATCAACGTGCGCGTGGACGAGTGGGCCGAGTACGGCTTCAATCCCATGCCTACCTTCAAGCGTATCCCATGGCACAAGAATCTCGGGGAGGACGACATGATCCTCGTCACCCACAAATACAACGTCCACGTGCAATCGCGCACCGCCTCGGTGAAGTGGCTGGCGGAGATCGTGCACAGCAACTGGGCGCCCATCAACACCGAGACCGCCAAGCGTATCGGCGTGAAGACCGGTGACCTGATCCGGGTGGAGAGCGCCGTGGGCCATGTGGTAACCAAGGCCTACGTCACTGAAGGTATCCACCCCAAGGTGACTGCCATCTCCCACGGATGCGGCCACTGGGGTTACGGGCGCCTCGCCAGGCTCAGGTTGAGGGAGAAGGGCGGGCAGTTCGGCGCCCAGGAGGACCCGGACCTGAACAACGTCTGGTGGGAGGACAAGGGCGTGCATGCCAACGCCATTATCCCCGCCGTGGCCGACCCCATCGGCGGCTCCGCCGGCTGGTACGACACCGTGGTGAAGGTGACCAAGGCGCAGCCCGGCGACAGGTACGGCGACGCGAAGGCGTCCTGGGATAGGCACATGGCTTGGTTCAAGAAGACCATGGGCTTCACCTACGTCGGTGCCGAGCACCGCAAGATGCACCCGGAGATGGCCGCCTGGGCCGGCCCGGACAGCGTCGAGCCGAAACGGCCTTCGGGTCATCACTGACCGGCATGCGGCCCCGCAGCCGGGGCCGCTCCGTTCGAGGATAAGAGGTCGAGATGACGGACACGACACGTTACACAGCGGACATCGATTCGCTGCGGGCGCGGGCGCACTGGTATCGACTGCTGGCCGGTGTGTTCGCCGAGGAGCCGCAGGCGGAGTTCGTGCACGAGCTTCGCGCCGAAGCCTGCCGCCGCGCCTTCGCCGAGCTGGGCTTCACGTTCGGCGACGATTTCCTGCAAACCGATGAAGCGACGCTGCTCGAGGCGCTCGCCTGCGAGTACACCATGTTGTTCATCGCTCCCGGTGGCTTCCCGCCGGTGGAGTCGGTCCGGCTCCAGGGGGGATTCCGACAAAGTGCGGCGACCGAAACCCGCGAATGCTATGCGTCAGAAGGGTTTGCCGTCGAGGCGGGGCGCTTCGCCGTGTTCGACGATCACCTCGCGGTGGAGCTGCAGTTCGTCGCCGCCTTGTTGGAGCGGCAGGCCGAGGCCCTGGGGCGGAACGAGCGAAAGGAGGCGCGACGCCTGGAGAAAACGTGTAAACGCTTTTGGGTCAATCACTTGGGGCGCTGGGTGCGCGGTTATGCGGGGCTGGTGGAGGAGGCTTCGGAGCATTCTTTCTTCCGTGAGATGGCCCGTCTGCTGGCGGCGTTCGCCGAGTCCGAGCTAGAGTTGCTGGGACTGGATGTCGACGACGACGACGGGGGGCTCTGGCGGGCGCCGAAGCCCCCGGAGGCGACACGGCCCGTGCAGTGTGGCGGGGCCGGCGCGTGAGCCTGCTGCTTTGGGACGAGCTGGCAGCGCTGTGGCAGGCGGGGGACTTCCGCGCGGTCCACGACTGGCTCAACGAACGCTGGGCGCGGGCGGTACAGGAGTCTCTACGCGGTGACGGCGATCCGTTTGCGCGCTTCCTTCAGGGCTTGGGCTTTGCCGCCCTGGCCTTTCACTTTGCCGCCCAGCACAATAGTGAGAGTGCAGGCATTTTCGTCGACGACGCGCTCGAGGTGCTGCCGCGGTTCGGCCCGGCCTACGCAGGCGTTGAGATCAATCCCATCGTGGATGCCCTGGTGGAGCTGCGGGAAAGGTTGCCGGCGCCCGAGTCGGAGCTGCCGGTATCTCCGGTGCCCTCTTCCGTGCGGGCACTGCGTTTTTCTGTGAGGGCTTGAATGAGCCGCTGTCAGATGGGAGTGTGGAGCGATGACCGGGAGGCCACCGGCCGCGAGCGATTGTTCGTCCGGGAGGGGTCCGGTGCCGTGCAATCCGTGAGGGGACGGTTTGTCGTCTCCCCTCGCGGCGAAGGTGAGCGCATCGCCAGCCTGCTCGCCGCCGGCGCCGAGCAGGTCTTGCTCGGCGAATCGGCGCTGCGCGATGCCGCGGTCGTCACCGCCGCGGTGGAGCGCCACGGCCCCGAGCGCATCGGCGTCTGGCTTCCCGTGAAACGTGCCGTGAGACAGTGGGGATTCGATACGACCAGCAACGCCGATTTCAGCGTCGTCACCGTCGCCAATCCGCTGCCGCGCTGGCTCGCGCTGCTCGCCGACGGCACGGTGACCGACGTCGATGCATTGTGGTGGGCTAGGCAGATGGTCGCGGCGGGATGCGCCACGGTGTTGGTGTCGGTGCAAAATCCCGAAGACGGCGATCTGCTGGCCTGCGCGGAGATGTCCGAGGTGTTGGGCCAGCGGTTCTGGCTCGACGCCGGATCGGACGACACCGAAGAGCTGCGGTTCTGGGTTCGCTACGGCCATGCCCGCAATCTGGTCCTGCCGCCTGGGTGTGACCCGCATCGGGCTGGGACGGGCCTTGGCGCGCGTCTTGCGGCCGAGGAGAGTGCGGAATGCTCAGGATAGCGGGCGCGGCGGCGCTCCTGTTGCTCATGGGGCCCTTCGCGGTGGCGGAGACGCTGGTCGACGGCGAGGCCCTGAAGAATCTGGACGGAGCGGCCCACTGGACGGTGGTCGATGCCCGCGAGCTGTCCGAGCGCAGCCTTGAGCCGATACCTGGCGCCATCGACTACGGCCCCAGGCTTCAGGTGGAAGGCCGAATCCTAGTGATCGCCTCAGACGACTCGCTGGCTGCCCGCGTGGCACGGTCTATCGAGTCGCGGCTGCCGACGGTCGAGGCGTTCGCCGTGTCCGGCGGGATCCAGACGCTGCGGGTGATTCGCCCCAAGCTGTTGTCCGACCTTGATGGCGGCGGTATGCCCAGCACGTTCACCATCCCGAGGGACACCTGTCAGCCGGGCGCTCCACTGCAGGTCTACGCCGACGACGAGTGAAACGGACATGAGCTCCCTGCCCGAGGTTCGCAACACGCACTGCGTGCGCTATCGCTTTCGCTACAGCGAGTGCACCCGTTGCGCCGAGAGTTGCCCGCCCCACGCGCTGTCCCCGGGCGAGGCAGGCATCGCCCTCGACAGCGGCCGCTGCAGCGGCTGCGGGCTATGTGCCGCCGTCTGCCCGACGGCGGTCTTTTGCCTGCCCCGGCTGCCACCGGCCCAGATGGCCGAGCCCCGGAGCCGCGCACTGGCGGTGGCCTGCGCTCCCGCGGGCCTGAAGGCGGACGTGCAAATTCCCTGTCTCGCGGACCTCGATCTAGCGCTGCTCGCCCACCTGGCGCAACGGGGAGTCGCGCTGACCCTGCGCGGCGCCGGCCACTGCGACGAATGCGCCCATGGGCGCGCCGGCTCACTGCGGGTCGCCGCCCTGTTCGACGCGATGGACGAGCTGTGCCGTGCGGCTGCGGCCCTCGACGCGCCCTGGTGCGCGCCTGTCGTGGACGTCGAAGCGGTCGGCGAGAGCCATCGGCCGGATCGCCGCCGGTTGTTCCGGCGCTGGCTTTATCGCGCTGAGGCAAGCGCTCGGCGGGACGGGGCGGAGACGCTGCCGCCGGCGTCGGCGATCCGTGCCGCTGCCCACTTTGTCCCGGTCCGGCGCCGGCTGGCGGATGCCGTCCTGGCGCGGCTCGATGCCGTGCCCGATACCCCCGAGCTTGCGCTGTTGCTGGGCGTCGGCACGATCGAGCCCGAGACCGGCCGCTGCACCGGCTGCGAGGCCTGTTTCCGAGTTTGCCCGACCGGTGCGCTGACCGTGTCGTCGACCGACTCGCAGTGGCGGCTGAGCTTCGACCCCGGTCGCTGCGTCGGCTGCGGCGTGTGCGTCGAAGCGTGCGCGGCCGAGGCGTTGCGTTTGGAGCACCGCTGGCAGCCGCCTGGCGAACACCCGCTCACGCTGCATGCGCTGAGGCAGTACCGCTGTCAGGGGTGCGGGCGCTTCTTTGTCGGCCTTGGCGGCGAGACCTGTCCGGTCTGTCATGACGACGAGAAGAGTTTTACAGCCATCTTTGGCTGAGGAGGGCACGATGCAATGGGAGTTCACGCCCGAGCAGGTGGCCAAGGGCGATGCGGACTACGGTCTCTGCGAATTTCGCCGGGACCTCGCGGCGGAGGTGAAGATGAACCTCGTCGATGGCGACGAGGCGTATCTGCAGCGCAGCTTCGACCTCATTTACGACCTGTGCTACTGGCTCGCCACCGGCCGCGAGTTCGCCGATTTTGCCGCCACCCTCGAGGACGACGAGCCGCTCGATGCGGGCGTGTTGCAGGCCATCAAGGAGCACATGCGGGACAACGTCACAATGCTCGGCGCCATCTTGCAGCGGATGATCATGGACGGCGTCGAAGAGGGACTACCCCTAAACAAGGCACTCGAATCGGCGGCTCGGCGGCACAACGCGGCGGTTGCCGACAGCCCTCGAGCGTGAGTAACCCGCAGTCGTGTTACGGCTTGCCAACGTCCTGATTCGCGGGGGGGATTATTGCGGTCGTCCCGGTGATCTTTGTCCTCGCGACGGTTCTCCGGCGGCGCCGACGTCTGTGGCGGATCTGTAACGCATAAGCGCGATCTTCGTTCGTCTCGTGGTACTCCTCCTGTTCGGGCACCCCTCACGGGGGTGCCTCCTTTTTGCATGTGGGACTGCGCTGGAACGGGCTAAACCGACATGTTGCGCTTGAGCGCTCGCCGCAGGCCCGGTGTGCTTTTTTCTTCCCCTTCTGCGCGGCTGAGCCGTTAGGCCCTTTTTCGCCTCCCAACCGAGTGGAGTCGTGCGAGGCGGTGAGCACCGCCCCGGGCAAGATGAGCAGTTGCCTGGTGGGCAGCGGGTTGGTGCTGAGCGCCGTGCTTGCCCTCGCTACCCAGCCCTTGTTTGGCTGACGGTCGAGTCATGGTGTGTGGCTCCGTTCTCGCACACGCATTGCGCGGCCTGACACACCGGCAACGCGGCCCGAGCTCCAGTCACAGTCCGGCAGGCGTCAGCCCGGGCTGGCCGGACGGGCCGACCCATCGAATAGGCCTCGACGGGGAATGAAGAAAAAAACTTAAAATACAACAAGTGGCGTAGGCTGCGGTTGCCAAGTGACAGTTCTGGGAATGCTCTCGAATAAAGATCCGGGTCCCTAAATCGAAGTCGGACATAGTGGGCGGACTGCGTCGAAAAGGAGGTGCCGGAATGTTCGGTAGCCCAGGTAATTTCGAGGGCAGCACGCCGGATAAGGTCCACGTCTATCTGTTTGCGGCCGACGTGGCCCCGAGGAGTCTGGACATCTCGCTCCAACAGCACCTCCTGACCGTCGCCGGCGAGCGCAGGGTGACGGCGGAGGAGGCAGTCGACTATTATCGCAAGGAGCGCTTCGATGGCGCGTTTCGCCGGGTAGTGGCCTTGCCCGATGATATTGACTCCGATCAGGTGGAGGTAACCCGCCGTGCCGGGATGCTGCATATTGCGGTCGAGCCGCACCGTTTTCCATGTCCTGCAATCCTGCCTCGGGCTGGTCTTCTCGGAGGAGTAGTCGGAGCTGCGCTTCTATCATCCCAGCTGCCTGGCCAGCTGGCACAGGCTTGAAAATTCGAATCTGCGGGTCGCCGATGGTGTCATCGGTCTCTTCATCCGCGGCCATCCCCGGGACGTGTGTGTCAACGTGCTGCGCAAGGCGTCTTTCGTAGGGGCAGTGGCCCTGCCGGTGGCGGTGGTCGGCGTGCTGGCGCTGCACTATCGCCTGCCCGTGGGGCCCATTGTCCTGGGCCTGGCGCTCATCCCCTTGGCCGCGCTGCTGCTGGCGCGCCGGTCTCTGGCAGGTGCCGTGCCGGACATGGTGTTCGGGGCCCTGGACACCGGCCTGCTCACCATCCCGGCCCTTTGGGGCGGCGTGTGGTTCGGGGTGGCCGGGGCCATCGCCGGCGGGGTGATCGGCGATGCCCTTACCGATGCCATTGCCGGGTTCTTCGAGGGCCACATCGCCGAATGGCTGCGGGGCAGAGGCATCGTGGAGTCCCGCGAGGCGGTGAGCACCGCCCTGGGCAAGATGAGCGGGTGTCTGCTGGGTAGCGGGCTGGTGCTGAGCGCGGCACTTGCCCTCGGCATCCAGCCCGAGTTTGGCTGAATGGCACCCCGCGAGATACGCGTAGCTGCGCCGGTTGGCCGCATCTCTTCGTGCAGAGCGCCGGCCGTTGACAGGCGCCGGGCCCAGGGTCAGCATTGAGGCGACTTCGTGGACGTGCGTCGCGAGGGGTTTTTGGGATGCGGGCCAGGGGCGCACCTGAGAAGGGGAGATCAGAACATGGGTAAGGGTGATCGACGCACGCGCCGGGGCAAGACCTGGCGCGGCAGCCACGGCAAGACCCGACCGCACCGCAAGCGAAAATCCAAATAACGCAAACCGAGGCGCTGTCCCGAACGGAACAGGGCCTTAGCAGCGGCGGCGGGCTCGGGGACTTTCACACGGGCGGGCGTAGGGCGTAGCCTTCTATACTGAGCGTGATGCCAGTGGACGAGGGCGAGGAGGCGATGGACGGGGACGGGGCCGGATCGAGCTGGCACATCGACCACCTGGGCGATCACCCGGGCTCCATCCCGCAGCTTGCCCAATGGCACCACGAGGAGTGGAGTACCCTGAACCCCGGCGGCACCGTCAAGCAGCGCATCAAATCGCTGAGCTGGCACCTGGCCCAGGGACAGATCCCGGCCACTTACGTGGCGGTGCTTGAAGGGGCGGTGGTGGGCTCGGCCAGCCTGATCGAGCGGGACATGGCCGCGTACATCCAGCTCTCCCCGTGGTTGGCCGGGGTCTACGTGGCGCCTGCATACCGGCGCCGTGGCATCGGCTCGGCTCTGGTGCGCCGCGTAGCCGACGAGGCCGCCGGCTTCGGTATTACCACCCTTTATCTGTTCACTCCCGGCCGCGAGCGCTTCTACCGCCGTCTCGGTTGGGAAGTCCTGGAACGCACCGTGTATCGCCGCCACCGGGTGGCCGTCATGGCCCTGGGCCTGCCGGGCGGCGCCTGCTGAGCCCCTTTCCGTTGCCGGATGGGGGCGGGCTCGCCGGGCGGCAGGCGGCGGTGAGGGAGCGCCAATCCATGCAGATTCACCTCAAACGCGTCTACGACGGCCCAGGAAGCAAGGACGGGGTGCGGGTCCTGGTGGACAGGGTCTGGCCGCGCGGGGTGAGCAAGGACGAGGCCCGGGTGGACCGGTGGATGAAGGACCTGGCGCCCAGCACCGAGCTGCGCAAGTGGTTCGGCCACGACCCGGACCGATGGGCCGGATTTCGCGAGCGCTATTTCCGGGAGCTCGACCGCCGGCCCGAGGCGGTCGAGGCGCTGCGCGAGCTGGGGACGGGGCGACGCGTGACCCTGGTGTTCGGGGCCCGCGACCGGCAGCGCAACAACGCGGTGGCCCTCAAAGAGTACCTGCAGCGCCGGTAGGGCACGGCCTTGTCTCGGTCTCGATACCGGCTCCTCCGCCCCCGGGCGCCCGGCAGTACGGACAGCCCCGCCGAGGCGGCGCAAAACCATGCTCCGAGCAGGGTACGCCGGCCGACCAGCGCCGGACGAATCCTGTAAAATGGAGGTGCTCCGGTGCTCGGGCACCGATATTCGACCAGCGATGGGTTAGAGCCGATGGCCGTGCAACGCGCGAGAACCCCCGAGGAATACGTGGACTGGGTCAACCAGGCGATCTACGAGATCGAGGAGCTGCGCCTGTCCGCCGAGTACGATATGGAGGACATGGGGGCGAGCCTGGGCTTCGTCGACGAGCTCGAGAAGCGGGTGCGGGAGCTGCACGCCGCCATGGGGGAGGGCAGCTACCGGTTCGTCGACCAGGACCTGCCGTTCATGGAGCTCGTGGACAAATACGACACCAACGCCCTGCCGTTTCGCTACCTGCTGCGCCAGATCAACGAGACCCACCGAAAAGGTCTGGACGTGGGTGACACTTGACTTGCGTCATGGCCGACGGAACGACCCGCGTTATTCTGGATTTATTTTGAATATTTTAATATTCCGGGGCCCATAATGGACCAGCAGGCACACTTCGACGCGGAGCTGATCCGCCGCTACGACAAGGCGGGCCCGCGCTACACGTCCTATCCGACCGCCGTGCAGTTCACGGAGGACTTCGGCGAGGCCGACTACCGGGCATTCGCCGAGGCCAGCAACACCGGGCCCAGTCCGCGCCCGCTGTCGCTGTATTTCCATATCCCGTTCTGCGACACGGTGTGCTTCTACTGTGCCTGCAACAAGGTAGTCACCAAGGACCGCGGGCGCGCCTCGCCGTACCTGCAGCGCCTGTACTGGGAGATCGCCCTGCAGGCCTCGCTGTTCGATCGCGCGCGTCCGGTGGACCAGCTCCACTGGGGCGGCGGCACGCCCACCTTCCTGAGCCATCAGGAGATGGCCGAGCTGATGAGCGTCACCGGCGAGCACTTCCGACTGCGCGACGACGATGCCGGCGAGTACTCTATCGAGGTGGACCCGCGCGAGGCGGACCCCGACACCATTCGGGTGCTGCGCGAGATCGGCTTCAACCGGCTGAGCATGGGGGTGCAGGACTTCGACCCCAAGGTGCAAAAGGCGGTCAACCGCATCCAGTCCGAGGAGCAGACCTTCTCGGTGATGGACGCGGCCCGGGCGCAGGGCTTTCGCTCCGTGAGCCTGGACCTCATCTATGGGCTGCCGTTTCAGAACATGGAGAGCTTCGGGCGCACCCTGGACAAGATCATTGCCGTCAAGCCGGACCGGCTGTCCGTATTCAACTATGCCCATCTTCCGGATCTGTTCAAGCCGCAGCGGCGTATCAACGCCGAGGATCTGCCGTCGCCGGGCGAGAAGCTGAAGATCCTCCAGCACACGATCGAGAAGCTGCAGGCGGCCGGTTACGTGTACATCGGAATGGACCACTTCGCTCGGCCGGACGACGAGCTCGCAATCGCCCAGCGCGAGGGCACCTTGTATCGAAACTTCCAGGGCTACTCCACCCATGCCGATTGCGACCTCATCGCCATCGGGATCACGGGCATCAGCATGGTGGGTAACAGCTACGCTCAGAACCTGCGCACCGTGGACGAGTACTACGAGCGTGTGGACGCCGATCGCCTGGCGGTATTTCGCGGCATCGCCCTGGAGGCCGACGACTTGCTGCGCAGAGAGATCATCACCCAGCTCATCTGCCACTTCGCCTTGGACATCCCCGCCATAGAGGCCAAGTACGGCATCGACTTCGGGGACTACTTCCCGACGGAGCTGGAGGAGCTCAAGGTCATGGAGAAGGACGGCCTGCTTACCGTGGCGCCCGCCGTCATCAAGGTGCGGCCCGCCGGGCGCCTGCTCATCCGCAACATCTGCATGGTCTTCGACCGCTACCTGCGCCAGCAACAGGAGCGGCGCTACTCCCGCGTGATCTGAGGGGCGCAGTGCAGGCGGGGTCGCGGCTCAAAGCGCCGTTCCCGTCGGCGTCGCTACAGTGCGGCCTGCCGCGGCCGTCTTTTCAACCGTCGTATGCGGCGGGCGCAGCCCGCCCTGTGGCCGCCGCGCTGATCTAAGATCAAAGCGGCGAGGCGCGATGGCTTTTGCGCGGGGCGTCGACCGCGACTCGCGGCGCCGCTCCCTACTTGAGCGAGCAGCACGCCGAATGCCCGGCGTCCAGTGCCGCGAGGCGTCGCAGCAGGTCGTCGAACGGCTCCGGCTCGGCCAGGGCCACACCCTGGGCGTAGTTCACGCCGATCTCCCTCAATGCCTCCAGCGTCCCGGGGGTCTCTACGTACTCGGCGATGGTCTCGATGCCCACCGCCGCCCCGATCTGATGGATGGACTCCACCAGCGCCCGGTCCATGGGATCGTCGCAGATGTCGCGCACGAAGGTCCCGTCGATCTTGAGAAAGTCCACCGGCAGGGACTTGAGATAGGCGAACGAGCTCAGGCCGGCGCCAAAGTCGTCGAGGGAAAACCGGCAGCCGCGCCGGCGCAGGGCGTCGATGAACTGCCGGGCGCGGGACAGATTGGCCACCGCCGATGTCTCGGTGATCTCGAAGCAGATGCTGGTCGGGTCCACCGGGCAGCGATCGAGTTGCTCCAGGGCGAAGGGCAGGAAGCCGTCGTCGCAAAGCGACTGGGTGGATAAATTGATTGAGAGGGTGCAGTCTCCCGGGTCACCGGCCTGGCAGCGCGCGCTGAAGCGGGCGAGCGCGTTGCGCAGCACCCAGCGGTCCACCTCGCTCATCAGATTGTAGCGCTCTGCGGCGGGGATGAAGGCCATGGGCGGCACGGTGTTGCCGCCGGCATCCAGGATGCGCACCAGGATCTCGCAGTGGGTGCGCCCGTGCGCGCGCTGCAGCGGCTCGATGAGCTGGCTGTAGAGCACGAAGCGGTCCTCCTCCAGCGCGCGGTTGATGCGGTGCACCCACTCCATCTCGCCCTCGCGCCGCGCCATGGTGTCGTCGTCCGGCCGATACACGTGGATCCGGTTGCGCCCCTCGTCCTTGGCGACATAGCAGGCCTTGTCGGCGGCGCTGAGCACATCGCTGACGCTGCCGCTGTGGGCGTTGACCGGCACCAGCCCGATACTGGCGTTGATGGTGAAGCTCTTGTCCGCCCAGGCGAAGCGCACGCGCGACAGGCCGCGCCGCAGGCGCTCGACGGTTTCATGGACCTCGTGGGCCCCGGTGTGGCGGAGCAGCACGGCGAACTCGTCCCCGCCCATGCGCGCTACCACGTCGGTCTCGCGCAGCTTGTCACGAAGCAGCATCGCGACCTGCTTGAGTAGCTCGTCTCCGGCGATGTGCCCGCAGGTGTCGTTGATCACCTTGAACTGGTCGAGATCGATGTAGCAGAACCAGTGCTCCTGGTCCGGGTAGCGCCGCACCTCGGCCAGCGCCTCGTCCAAGCGCTGCTCCAGCTCGCGGCGGTTGATCAGCCCGGTGAGGGCGTCGTGGCGCGCCTGGTGGGCCAGTCGGTCGGCCAGTGTGCGCGTCTCGGTGACGTCGCGAAACACCAAAATGACGCCGGCGACCCCGCCGCGCCCGTGGTCGAGGATGGGCGCGGCGGTGTGCTCCACGGCCAGCTCGGCGCCGTCGCGGCGCTCGAGCAGGCAGTCAGCGGTGCATGCGACCACGCGCCGCTCGCGCAGCACGCGGCTGACCGCGTCCTGTGCGGGCTGACCGTCCTCGCGGCGCAGGGAGAAGACTTCGCACAGGGGCATCCCCCGTGCCTCGTCGTTGGACCAGCCGGCGAGTGTCTCCGCGGCGGCGTTGAGCTGCTCGATGCGCCCCTCGGGGTCGGTGGTGACCACCGCCTCGCCGATGGAGTGCAGGGTGACCTGCGCCCGTTCCTTCGCGTCCATCAGGCGGCTTTCGATCAGCGAGGTGCGCCGGATCACCGTGACGGCCACCAGGATACCGAGCACGGCGACCCCCAGGCCGGCCAGCGTCATGGTGGCCACCGCATCGCGGTAGTCCTCCCGGGCCTCGCGCAGGGCGAGCTCCGAGGCGTCCTTTTGATATTGCATGAGCCGCGACAAGACCTGAAACGTGCGGTCCTGGCCGGGGATCACGGTTTGAAGCAAGACTCGGCGCGCCTGCTCCAGGCGCTCGGTCAAGATCAGATGGGCCACCTCGGTCTGCGCGGGGCTGACCTGGCGGCTGAGCTCGGCCTGGCGCGCCAGCAGCGCCTGCTCCTCGGGCGTTTCAACCAGCTCCTCCAGCTCCACCCGAGCGGCGATGAAGCTGCCGGCGAGCTCGTTGAAGTGCATCCACTCGGCATCGAGGTCGAAGAGGTCCTTCAGGACCAGCATCTTGTGCAGGCTGAGGGTGCGCTCGCGCGCGGCCGTGCGCATGCGGGCGATGAGCTCGCGCTTGACATGGTGGGCGTGGACCACCTCGTCCAAGCGCTTGACGCCGGCATCGAGCACGGACAGGCCGGCGGCGCCCAGCATCCCCATCAGACCCAGCACGGCGCCGAAGCCCAGGGTGAGAATCGCCTTGGTGTTTTCCGCTCGCATCGAGGCTGCAGTTGCGGCACGGCGGGCGACACTCCGGCCCAGTGCCGTGTCCCTACGGTGCGGTGCGGCAGGTCGGTTGGTTGGGACGTCTAAGAAAACCCGTGGACAAGCGCTCCAGAGCTCCCAGTATTATCGGCCGTGCACGGGGCGGACTTTAGGCTCGGGGCGCCCGCCGGTCGGGAACTCCGAGCGACTAGCGCGCAGGATGCGTCAAGCGCGCAGCGCGGACGCATCAGGTTGTGTCCGGCCCTGCGGGCCTCGACGCAACCTACCGTTTGCTACCCCCGGCACAGCTGTCAGCCGCCTTCAGGAACATTGCATGCCAGGCCCAGCGGGCCGCCGGCCGGGACGCCCGGGCGATTAGGGGCTACAATAGGCGCCCATGTCCGGCAATACCATCGGCAAGCTGTTCTCGGTCAGCACGTTCGGCGAGAGCCACGGGCCCGCCCTGGGCTGCATCGTCGACGGTTGCCCCCCCGGGCTGGAGCTGGTCGAGGCCGACCTGCAGGGCGACCTGGACCGCCGCCGCCCGGCGCAGTCCCGGCACACGACTCAGCGCCGCGAGCCGGACCGGGTGCGCATCCTCTCCGGCGTGTTCGAGGGGCGCACCACCGGCACGCCCATCGGCCTGCTGATCGAGAACGTGGATCAGCGCCCAGGGGACTACTCCGAGATCGAGGACCGGTTTCGGCCCGGTCACGCCGACTACACCTACCAGCAGAAGTACGGTATCCGCGACTATCGCGGCGGCGGGCGTTCCTCGGCGCGTGAGACGGCCATGAGGGTGGCCGCGGGGGCGGTCGCCCGCAAATACCTTCGAGTGCGCCACGGCATCGAGATCCGAGGCTGTGTGGCGCAGCTCGGGCCGATCCGCGCCGAGCGCGTGGACTGGGACGCGGTCAACGCCAATCCGTTCTTTTTCCCAGACTCGGACAAGCTCGCCGAGCTGGAGCGCTACATGGACACCCTGCGCAAGGAGGGCAATTCCATCGGCGCGCGGGTTAACGTGGTGGCCAGCGGTGTGGCTCCGGGGCTGGGCGAGCCGGTGTTCGATCGGCTGGATGCCGAAATTGCACATGCGTTGATGTCCGTCAACGCGGTCAAGGGCGTGGAGATCGGCGCGGGCTTCGCTTCGGTGGAGCAGAAGGGGACCGAGCACCGAGACGAGATCGCCCCGGAGGGCTTTCTCAGCAACCGCGCCGGCGGCGTGCTGGGGGGCATCTCCACGGGGCAGGACATCGTCGCCTCCATCGCCCTCAAGCCCACCTCCAGCCTGCGCCTGCCGGCCCGTTCGGTGGACGCGCGCGGTAAGGTCGTCGAGGTGATCACCAAGGGCAGGCACGATCCCTGCGTCGGCATTCGCGCCACGCCCATCGCCGAGGCCATGCTGGCCATCGTGCTCATGGATCACCTGCTGCGCCACCGGGCCCAGAACGCGGACGTGCGCTCCGAGACGCCGGTCATTCCGGCGGGAAAACAATAAGGCCGCGCGGGGCACGGGGAGCCGCCTCGATCTTCGATCGGGCGTCTGCACTGCGCGCGGGCTAGACATCCATCTCGATGACACCACAGCACTCGACACCCTACTGGCGTCTTTCCGGTTTTTATCTATTTTACTTTGCGAGCCTGGGGGCGCTGCTTCCCTATTGGAGCCCGTACCTGCGGTCCCTGGGATTTGCCGAGTCGCAGATCGGCGAGCTGGTGGCCATCATCATGGCCACAAAGATCGTGGCGCCCAACGTTTGGGGCTGGATCGCCGATCATGTCGGCATGCGCATGGCGGTGGTGCGCCTGGCCTCGCTGCTGGCCATCGTGTGCTTCGCCGGCGTGTTCGTGGCCTCGGACTATTGGTGGCTGGCCCTGGTGATGACGGCGTTCAGCTTCTTCTGGAACGCCTCGCTGCCCCAGTTCGAGGCCACCACCATGAACCACCTGGGCGAGCAGCCCCACCGCTACAGCAGCATTCGCTTGTGGGGCTCCATCGGCTTCATCGCCACGGTGGCCGGCCTGGGCGCCCTGTTCGACGCGGTCGAAATCAGCTGGCTGCCGTGGGTGCTGGTCGCCCTGTTCGTCGGCATCTGGGTGAACAGCCTGGCGGTGCCGGAGCGCGCCGCGGGTCACCTGCCCGTGGACCACGAGCCGCTGCGCAGGGTGCTGGTGCGCAAGGAGGTGGCGGCCCTGCTGGCGGTGTGCTTCCTGCTCCAGGCCAGCCACGGGCCCTACTACACCTTTTATACCATCTATCTTGAAGACTACGGCTATCGGCGCAGCCTCATCGGCCAGCTCTGGGCGCTGGGCGTGGCGGCCGAGATCGGGCTTTTCGTGGTCATGCATCGGCTCTTGCCGCGGCTGGGCTCGCGCCGCCTGTTGTTGATCGCGCTGTCCATCACCACGCTGCGCTGGCTGCTGATCGGCGCCTTCCCCGAGCGGCTGGGGGTGTTGGTCTTTGCGCAGACGCTGCACGCGGCCAGCTTCGGCGTCGTGCACGCAGTGGCGATCCACCTGATCCACCGTTTCTTCACGGGCCCGCACCAGGGCAAGGGCCAGGCCCTGTACAGCAGCACCAGCTTCGGCGCGGGTGGGGCGGTGGGCAGCCTGTACGCCGGCTACCTGTGGTCAGACGCGGGCCCCGTGGCGGCCTTCGCCGCGGCGGCCTTGTTCAGCGCGGGTGCCTTCGCGCTAACGTGGCGCGGCCTCGACACCCGCGACTGAGGTCGAGTTGACAACGGCGCGAGCCCTTGGAGACGCGAGGCATGGGACGGTTCAACCGGCGATGCATCGCAGCGGTATGCGCGCTGGCGCTGCTGGCGGCCCCGGCCCGGGGAGGCGTCGACCCCAGCGTCTCGCGCCAGGACGCGTTTCTGGCCGGGGCGCTCACCGCCGTCCTGGAGCGCGAGCTGGGCTGGGCCCGGGACAGCTACCGGCTGGAGGTGAAGGAGGGGCTGGCGACCATAACCCTGCTGGTGGAGCCTCAGAAGCGTCGCGAGCAGTTGCAGACCGCGCTGCCCGAGCTGCAGGGCGTGAACATCGTCACGGACAATCACCGGGAAGAAGAGGCGCAGCCGGAGACGAGGCGCAGGCTTTACAGTTTTCTCGGATTGACCGCCGGCACGGTGCCATTCCCCAGCGGCGATCTGTTTCGCCCGTTGCTCGCCGACCCCAAGCAGCCGCAGTTTTTCGTCAGCCTCCGCAGATACGATACGCCCGTGGAGAGCGTGAGCACCGCCGCGGTGGGCTACGGCGAGACCTTCGGCTTCTACCGCCAGGCGGGGGAACGGCCGGAGGATGGCCTGCAGGTCGGCATCTCCGGCGGGCTCTTTGCCCAGTTCAACCTGGATGCCGAATCCAACGACTTGGTCAACGCCGACTACGTGGTGGGTGTGCCGGTGACCTATCGCCAGGGCCCGTTTTCGGCGCGGCTGCGCATCTATCACCAGAGCTCGCATCTGGGCGATGAATTTCTGCTGCGGTCTCGGCCCGAGCGCATCAACCTCAGCTACGAGTCCCTGGAGCTTCTGGTCGCCTGCCAGTGGCGCGAGCTGCGCGGTTACCTGGGAGGCGAGTACCTGCTGTTCCGTGAGCCGGGGGATCTGGACCGACAGGGCCTGCACGGCGGAGTGGAATATCGCGGACGCCAGGGGCTGCTGTGGGGCGGTCGCCCGGTGGGCGGCGTGGACGTCAAGAGCTGGGCCGAGCACGATTGGGACGTGGATACGAGCGTCAAGATCGGCCTGGAGTTCGGCGCCGCCGAGCCGGGCCGGCGACGCCTGCGGGTGATGGCCGAGGGCTACGACGGCTTTGCGCCCCATGGCCAGTTCTACAACGACGAGATCTCCTATTTCGGCCTTGGGGTGTACTTGGGGTTCTAGCCGTTGTTCCGGGAAGATGTCGCAATTGTGAGGCAGCCGGAATGAAGGTCGAAATGCGAAAGTAAGACTCTGGACCGGGCACCGTCGATAAACCTTCAGCGGAGTGCAATGAGAAACGGACCGCATCGATCGCGACACTCAGTGCCATAGGGCGCGCTTTGCGCGCCGTGCCGCCGATGGCGCTCGACCCAACGCCCCAGCCACGTGCCGTCAGGTATGCCGAAATGCAACAATGCAAGCCTGACCCCAGCGTGTAGGAGCGGCGCTTTGGGGGCGCGATCAGCAGGCCGGATCGGCGTGGGCTTGGAGCGTCTCGATCAAGGCGGCGGCGGCATTGGACAGGGTGCGGTCGCGGTGCCGCACCACGCCCAGGTCTCGACTGAGATCCAGCCTCGGGAGACTCAGCGCCCGCACGCCGTCGGCCAGGATGGTGTGGGGCAGCACGCTCCACCCCAGCCCCACGGCGACCAGCATCTTGAGGGTCTCCAGGTAGTTGGTGGACAGGCGCACGTTGAGCTTGACCCCCTGGGCGGTGAAGGCCCGCTCCACGGTCTCGCGGGTGAAGGTGCCGCGGGACGGGAGCACCGCGGGGTGTGCCGCCAGGTCGGCGGCCGAGGGGGCGCGAGCCCGCGCCAAGGGGTGGTCGTCGGCTACGACCGGGTACAGGACGTCGCGCCAGACCGTTCGGGTGGCGAGCGCGGGCGCGGGCTTCAGGGGCAGGGTCACCAGGGCCAGCTCCAGCTCGCCGTGCTCCACTCCTGTGCTGGCCGCCTCCGAGCTCAAGAATTTCAGGTCCAGCTCCACCTCCGGGTAGGCTCGGGCGTAGGCGCGGAGCACCGGCGGGAGGCGATGCAGCCCGACGTGGTGGCTGGTGCCGACCGTCAGCACACCGGCCACCCGCCCGCTGAGGTTGGTGACGGCGCGGGCGCTGTCGTCGAGCTCGGCGAGTATGCGCCTTGCGCGGGGCAACAGGGCGCGCCCGGCCTCGGTAAGGGTGATGCGATGGCCGATGCGGTCGAACAGCCGTGCGCCCAGAGCCTCCTCCAGGGCGGCCACCCGCTTGCTCACGGCGGGTTGGGTCCGGAAGAGTGCCTCGGCGGCCCGAGAGAAGGAGCCCCGCTCGGCGACGGCCGTGAAGGCCCGGAGATCTTCGAAGTCCACGATTCTATCTAGGAATAGATTATATGAAAACGGTTAATTTGCGTTATAGTTTACCCTGCCGTAGCATCGGCGGCCAGTGACAACGACCCGCGAGAGCGCTGGCATGGCCGGCAAGACCCTGTACGACAAGCTCTGGGACGACCACGTGGTGCGCGCCGAGGCCGACGGCACGGCGCTGCTCTACATCGACCGCCACCTGGTGCACGAGGTGACCTCGCCCCAGGCCTTCGAGGGCCTGCGCCTGGCCGGGCGACAGGTATGGCGCGCCGGCAGCGTGCTGGCGACCCCGGACCACAACGTGCCCACCACCGACCGCAGCCGCGGCATCCAGGACCCGATCTCCCGGATCCAGGTGCAGACCCTCGACCGCAACTGCCGCCAGTTCGCCATCACCGAGTACGCCATGGACGACCCGCGCCAGGGTATCGTGCACGTGATCGGCCCCGAGCAGGGGGCCACCCTGCCGGGCATGACCGTGGTGTGCGGCGATTCCCACACCTCCACCCACGGGGCGTTGGGGGCGCTGGCCTTCGGCATCGGCACCTCGGAGGTCGAGCACGTGCTCGCCACCCAGTGCCTGGTGCAGCGCAAGTCCAAGAACATGCGCATCACCATCGACGGCGCGCTGGGGGAGGGGGTCAGCGCCAAGGACATCGTGCTCGCCGTCATAGGGCGGATCGGCACCGCCGGCGGTACCGGATACGCCGTGGAGTTCGCGGGCTCGGCCATCCGTGCCCTGTCCGTGGAGGGGCGCATGACCGTGTGCAACATGACCATCGAGGCCGGCGCCCGGGCGGGCATGGTGGCCGTGGACGAGCGGACCATCGATTACGTGCGCGGCCGGCCCTACGCGCCCAGCGGCGAGCTGTGGGAGCGGGCCGTGGCGGCCTGGCAGGAGCTGCGCAGCGACGCGGACGCGATGTTCGATCGGGAGGTGACCATGGATGCCGCCCACATCGAGCCCCAGGTGACCTGGGGCACCTCGCCCGAGATGATCGTGCCCGTGGGCGGGCGCGTGCCCGACCCTGACGACGAGGCCGACCCGGTCAAGCGTGAGGGCATGCGCGCGGCGCTCGACTACGTGGGCCTGGTCCCGGGCACGCCCATCACCGCCATCCGCCCGGACAAGGTATTCATCGGCTCCTGTACGAACTCGCGCATCGAGGACCTGCGCGCCGCCGCGGCGGTGGTGAAGGGGCGCCGGGTGGCGGACAATATCGAGCTCGCCATGGTGGTGCCGGGCTCGGGGCTGGTGCGCCGCCAGGCCGAGGCCGAGGGGCTGGACCGCATCTTCATCGAGGCCGGCTTCGAGTGGCGCGAGCCCGGCTGCTCCATGTGCCTGGCCATGAACGCCGACCGGCTGGCGCCGGGCGAGCGCTGCGCCTCCACCTCCAACCGCAACTTCGAGGGGCGCCAGGGCCACGGCGGGCGCACGCACCTGGTGAGCCCGGCGATGGCCGCCGCCGCCGCCATCGCCGGCCGCTTCGTCGACGTGCGCGGGTTCGGTGGCACAGAGTGAGTTGGGCCGACGAACGCAGAGACTGCAAAGCCGCGGAGAGCGCGGAGATCGTATATGCATCAATGTAACCTTTGCGCGCTCTGCGTCTCAGCGTCCCTTGCGTCCAATTGCGAAGCCTAGGAAGAACCACAATGGAAAAGTTCACCAAGATGACCGGGATCGTGGCGCCGTTGGACCGTGCCAACGTGGACACCGACGCCATCATCCCCAAGCAGTTCCTGAAGTCCGTCGAGCGCACGGGCTTCGGGCCCAACCTGTTCGACGCCTGGCGCTACCTGGATCACGGCGAGCCCGGAATGGACAACAATGCGCGCCCGATCAATCCGGACTTCGTGCTCAACCGGCCGCGCTACCGGGGGGCGAGCGTCTTGCTCACCCGCAAGAATTTCGGCTGCGGTTCTTCGCGCGAGCACGCCCCGTGGGCGCTGCTGGACTACGGCTTTCGCGTGATCATCGCCCCGAGCTTTGCCGATATCTTTTATAACAACTGCTTCAAGAACGGCATCCTGCCCATCGTGCTCGACGAGGCGACCGTGGGCGAGCTGTTTCGGGAGGTCTGGGCCGAGGAGGGCTGCCGGCTCACCGTGGATTTGGAGAATCAGACCATCGCCCGGGCCGACGGGCGCACCATCGCCTTCGACATCGAGCCGTTTCGCAAGCACTGCCTGCTGCAGGGGCTGGACGAGATCGGGCTGACCCTGCAGCACGCCGACGAGATTCGAGCCTATGAGCGGCGGCGCAAGGCGCAGGCTCCGTGGCTGTTCTCCAATGCAGGCGATTGAACGCAAAGACTGCAAAGAGGCGAAGGGGGCGCCGCAAGCGATAGCCGATTCGAATTTTTTGCGCGATTTGCAGGGACCCTGATATGAGCAAGAAGATACTGGTGTTGCCCGGCGACGGGATCGGGCCGGAGATCATCGCCCAGGCGGTCAAGGTGCTGCAGTTCCTGCGCGGCGAGGGCCTGGACGTGGTGCTGGAGCAGGGCCTCGTCGGGGGGGCGGCGTACGACGAGACGGGCACGCCCCTTCCCGAGGAGACCCTGGCCCGGGCGCGCGGCGCCGACGCCGTGCTGCTGGGCGCGGTGGGCGGCCCGAAGTGGGAGCCTCTGGGCATCGCGGAGCGTCCGGAGAGGGGGCTGCTGGGACTGCGCGCGGGGCTCGGGCTGTTCGCGAACCTGCGCCCGGCCATGCTGTATCCGCAGCTCGCCGAGGCCTCCAGCCTCAAGCCCGACGTGGTTGCGGGGCTGGACATCATGATCGTGCGCGAGCTCACGGGCGGCATCTATTTCGGCCAGCCGCGCGGCGTGCGAAAGCGTGACGATGGTCAGCGCGAGGGGGTCAACACGCTGATATACAGCGAGGCGGAGATTCGGCGCATCGGGCGCATGGCCTTCGAGACAGCGGCGAAGCGCAACCGGCGCCTGTGCTCGGTGGACAAGGCCAATGTGCTGGAGTGCACCGAGCTGTGGCGCGAGGTGATGAACGAGCTGGCGGGCGACTACCCGCAGGTGCGGCTAAGTCACATGTACGTGGACAACGCCGCGATGCAGCTGGTGCGCGCGCCCAAGCAGTTCGACGTCATCGTCACCACCAACATGTTCGGCGACATCCTCTCCGACGAGGCCGCCATGCTCACCGGCTCCATCGGCATGCTCCCATCGGCCTCGCTCAACGAGCACGGCCAGGGTATGTACGAGCCCATACACGGTTCGGCGCCGGACATCGCGGGGCGGGACCTGGCCAACCCCTTGGCGACGATACTGTCGGTGGCCATGGCGTTGCGGTATTCTCTGGGCGAACCGGGTCCGGCCGATCGCATCGAGAGCGCGGTGGGCACCGTACTGGACGAAGGGCTGCGCACGGCCGACATCCATTCGCCGGGCAGCACTCGAGTGGGTACGGCCCAGATGGGCGATGCGGTCATTGCCGCCCTGGAGACGGTGCCGCGGTAAGCGGAGCCGACCAATACGAGCACATTGGTACGACCATGAACAAGAGCTATGACGTAGCGGTGGTGGGCGCCACCGGGGCGGTGGGTGAGACCATGATCTGCATCTTGGAGGAGCGCGGCTTTCCGGTGCGCACGCTCTATCCCCTGGCGTCCAGCCGTTCGGCGGGAACGAAAGTCAGCTTTCGCGGCGAGGAGCTGACGGTGGGTGACCTCGCCGAGTTCGACTTCGCCCGCGCGCAGATCGGCCTGTTCTCGGCGGGGGCCGGCGTCTCCGCCGACTATGCCCCCCGCGCGGCCGAGGTGGGCTGCGTGGTCGTGGACAATACCTCGCGCTTTCGCTACGACGACGATATTCCTCTCGTGGTGCCCGAGGTCAATGCCCACGCGATCGCCGAGTACACCCGCCGCGGGATCATCGCCAACCCCAACTGTTCGACCATACAGTTGTTGGTGACGCTCAAGCCCTTGCACGACGCCGCGGGCATCCAGCGTATCAATGTGGCCACCTACCAGGCCGTCTCCGGTACCGGAAAGGAGGCCATCGAGGAGTTGGCCCACCAGACCGCGCTGTTGCTCAACGGCCGCCCTATCGAGCCCCGGGTCTACCCCAAACAGATCGCCTTCAACGTGCTGCCGCACATCGACGTCTTTCAGGACAACGGCTACACGAAGGAGGAGATGAAGATGGTCTGGGAGACCCAGAAAATCATGGGGGACGCGAGCATCGCGGTGAACCCCACGGCGGCCCGGGTGCCCGTGTTCTATGGCCACTCCGAGGCGGTGCACATCGAGACGCGTGACAAGCTCACGGCCGAGCGCGCCCGCGAGCTGCTCGAGCAGGCGCCCGGGATCGTGGTGTTGGATAATCGCGAAGACGGGGGGTATCCTACCGCCGTCAGCGAGGCCTCGGGGGCGGACCCGGTATTCGTGGGCCGGATCCGCGAAGATATCTCGCATCTCAAAGGTTTAGACCTGTGGATCGTGGCCGACAACGTACGGAAGGGAGCGGCCTTGAACAGTGTCCAGATTGCCGAAATTTTGGCAAAAGACTTTCTCTAAGTTATAGTTATACGAATAATATAACTACGCGATGAGATAAAGTGCCCAGGCCCGTGTGTGCGCGGCCAAATGGAACCTCGGGCAACTTTTCTACCACTCTCTAAGGGAGGCGGCATTGTGCGGAAACTGGCCCTCGTTTCGGCCTTGTTGGGAGGCCTGTCGCCCGGTTGGGTCTTCGCCCTGGGGCTCGGTGACCTTGAGCTAAATTCCTATCTAAATCAGCCTGTTGACGCGGAGATCGGCCTGATCGCCGGTGCCGCTGAGGACCTCGAAGAGGTCCGGGTCCGTCTGGCCAGCCCGGCAGAATTCGCCCGTGCGGGCATGCAGTATCAGGACAGCCTTCGCAACCTGCGTTTCTCCGTGGCGCACGGGCCCGACGGAGCTCCCTACATCAAGGTCCGTTCCACCGATCCGTATCGCGAGCCGTTTCTGAACTTTCTCTTGGAGGTCAGCTGGCCCAAGGGGCATATCCTGCGCCAGTACACCGCATTGGTGGACCCACCCGTCCTGGTGCCCCAGGAGACAGCGCCGGTGACCCGCGCCGCCGAGGCCAGTCCTCCGCCCGCCCAGCCCAGGGCCGCCCAGCCCAGCGCTCCCGTCTCACGGCCCAGCGCCTCGGCCGCCGAAGATGACCGCTTCCCGCGCATCCCGTTGTCCAGTCAGCGCGCCGCGGCGCCGGCGCCCCGGCCGGCTGTCCGCGCCGATGAGTACGGGCCCACCCGGCGCAATGATACCTTGTGGCGAATCGCCCAGGAGCTGCGGCCCGACGACTCGGTGACCATGGAGCAGATGATGCTGGCGCTGCTGCGCGAGAACCCGGAGGCGTTCGTCGGCGACAACATCAACCGCCTCAAGGCCGGATATGTGCTGCATATCCCCGATAGGGACGCGGTCGTCAGCATGAGCGTCGGCGAGGCAAGGGCCGAGGCACAGCGCCAGTATCGGGCCTGGAAGGCCGCCAAGGCGGGCCCGGCAGGGGTCCAGGCGGAGGCGGCCGAGGCCGCCCAGGGCTCCGGCGGCGAGCTGAGACTGTTGGCTCCCCATGCTGAGGCCGAGGCCGCAGCCGCGGAGGCGCCCGCCGGCACGGGCGCCTCGGGCGAGGGTGCGGCGCTGCGCAAGCGCCTGGCCCTGGCGAGGGAGGCGGCCGAGGCCCAACGGCAAGAGAACGCGGAGCTGCAGGCCCGATTGGAGCAGATGGAGGAACAGGTCCGCGACCTGGAGAAGCTGGCCACCCTCAAGGACAGTCAACTCGCCACCCTTCAGCAGCAGCTCGCGAAGGCATCCGAACCGCAGGCCGCACCGGAGCCGGCGGCCGAGGCGGGTGAGGAGCCGGCAACCGAAGAGCCGGTTGCCGAGGAGCCCGCGGCGGGGCCGGCGGCGGACGAGCCCGGAGCCGTCGAAGAGCCGGTCGCGATCGGCGGGGCCGCGGCAGGCGACGCGGACGGCGAGGGTGCCGGGCAGGCGCCGGCGGAGGCGACTGCGGAGAGCGGCGAAGAGGGCGCGCCCTCCGGGGACCAGCCCGCAGAGGCGGATCAGCAGCCGCCGAAGCAGGCCGCGGCACCTGCCCAAGCGGCCGCACCGCCCGCCCAAGTGGACACGCCGCCCGCCGAGCCTGCGCCCGGGGCGCAGGAGTCGGGCGGGCTGCAACGTTACCTTGAGATACCGCTAACCTACGCCAGCCAAGCCTGGTCCTATGTGCGGGGGAATCCCATGGTCGTCGGCGGGGCGGGAGTGGGCGTCCTGATGCTGGTCCTCGCAGGCCTGATGGTGCGCCAGCGTCGGCGGGCAGGACGGTTTCAGGAGAGCATCCTGCAAGATCCCATGCCGGGCGCAGAGGGGCCGGCGTCTGCGGCCGTCGATCTGCCCCCCATCGAGGAGGACCCCGACCGCAACAAGCACAAGGGCGCCAGCGACTCGTACTTCAGCGACTTCGCCATCAGCAGCATGGATTCGATCCAAAGCGAGGTTAGCGAGGCCGATCCCCTCACCGAGGCGGACGTCTTCCTGGCCTACGGGCGTTTCCAGCCGGCCGAGGCCATGATCAAAGAGGCCATCGAAAACGAGCCCGGTCGCATGGACCTGAGGGTAAAGTTGCTGGAGATCTATCACGCGGCCCGCAATGCCGAAGTGTACCAAAAGGAGGCCCAGGCCCTGTACGACTCTTTGCAGGACAAGTCCGATCCCGTTTGGCCCAAGGTGGCCGAGATGGGGCGCGACCTGGCTCCGGACAACCCGTTGTTCGGCGGGGAAGGCCCTGGGCCGGATGCAGCGGCGGCGGCCGAGATGCCGGCCGAGACCTTGGGGGATGACGAGCTGGAGCGCGTGCTCGGAGAGGAGCTCGCCACCGGCCAAGCGCCTGCAGTCGAAGAGGGGTCGGCGGCGTCGGGGCAGGGCACCCAGGAGGCGTCCGCCGGGGAGGGCGGGGAGAATCTCATCGACTTCGACCTGGGCGAATTCGAGGGCGCAGGGGAGTCCGGGGCCGCGGCCGCCGAGGGGCAGGGGCGCGGGGAGACCTCCGATGCCGATGACTTCGGTTTGGACTTCGGGCTGGACATGGACTCGGCCCAGGCCCCGCCCGCCCCAGAGCAGCCTGCATCCGGTGGGGCCGGGGGGCGTGAAGAGCCGGAGCCCACCGAACGCCTGTCCGCCGATTTCGGCGGCGAGTTGAGCGGGCTCACCGATTCCCTGAAGGCCGGATCTTCAGAGTCTACGCCCGCCGGGACCGAGGACACCGCGCGCTACGAGCTGGACTTCGAGAGCATGGACGACGGCGCGCTGCAGGGCCTGGGCGCGGAGGGGGCCGCGGGCGAGGCGGAGCCCGCCCAGGCCGAGGGGGACACCGAGGTCATCGAGGGCTCGCTGCCCGACGTGGACGAGGTCGGCACCAAGCTGGACCTGGCCAAGGCCTACATCGACATGGGTGACCCCGAGGGGGCCCGGAGCATCTTGGACGAAGTGCTGGAGGAGGGCAGCGACGACCAGAAGGGCGAGGCCCAAGAGCTGATGCAGCAGATTTCCTGACCGCGTTCGGAACTTCTGAAATCCGCCGGGTTTGTGCCCTCTAGGGCGCGCACAGGCGACGGGCGCGGGCCCGTCACAGCGGCCGGTTCCGTTGAGCCCCTTGGTGCGCAGACGACCGTCTGAAGCGATCATCCGTTCGGCACCCATGCATCCGGTGATTCGTATTGTCAGCCTGCTGGTGCTCGCGGTGTCGCTGTCCACCGGGGGGGGCGCTGGGCTGGCCCTGGGCGCCGCCGTGCTGGGCGCGGGTTACGGCCTGGCCGGGGCGCCTGGCCTGCCTCGTCTGATGCATGTGTTGTGGCACCTGCGCTTCCTCTGGCTCTCGTTGTGCGTGATCTATTTCTGGTTCACGCCGGGTACGCCCCTGGTGCCGGCGTGGCAGGACTGGTCGCCCACTTACGAAGGGATGAGCGCCGGCCTGGTGCGGGTCGGCGTGCTCGCCCTGATGGTGGCGGCCGCGCACCTGCTGCTGGCGAGCACCCCGCGCGAGCAGCTCTTGGGTGCGGTGCATTGGCTGGCGGCGCCCCTGGCGGTGATCGGGCTGTCCCGCGAGCGCTTTGCATTGCGCCTGGTGCTTGCCATGGACACCGTGCCGCGGGTCCGGGCGCTGGTCCGGCACCCCCCGCCGGTGCGCCCGTCGGGCAGGGCGGCGCGGATCGCCCATACGGTCGCGGGGCTGTTCCACGCCACTTTGGAACAGGCGCGTCGCAGCGAGCCCGCAGAGATCGCGTTGCCGGAGGCGACGGCGCCGCCGTGGCCCGAGTGGCTCGTGCCGGCGGCGCTGGCGGCGGCATTCTGGCTGGCGGCACACCTGTGAGCTGGCCGCGCGCGGCGGCCATGGTGCACGGCTGCGCTCACGCACCCGCGGCCTTCACCGGACATTCAACGCTCGAAGACCCGGCAAACCGTCCGCGGGAACCCGATTTTGGATATAATCGCGCCTTTGTCTTTCGCACGGGTGGGGACCCATGCGCATCGCGCTCGGCATCGAGTACGAAGGCACCCGCTATGCCGGATGGCAGTATCAACACCACGCGCCCTCGGTGCAGCAAGCGGTGGAGCGGGCGGTGTCCAAGGTCGCCGACGAGCCGGTCCGCGTCGTGTGCGCCGGGCGCACCGACACCGGGGTGCACGCCCTGGCCCAGGTGGTGCACTTCGACACCGGCGCCGAGCGTACCGCGCGCTCCTGGGTGCTCGGCTGCAACTCCAACCTGCCGGAGGACGTATGCGTGCGCTGGGCCCAGCCGGTCGATGACGAGTTCCACGCCCGCTTCGAAGCGCTGGCGCGCCGCTACCGCTACCTCATCCTCAACCGCCCGACGCGACCGGCGCTGCTGCGACACCGCGTGTGCTGGCACCACCCGCCGCTGGACGCGGCGCGCATGGCCGCTGGCGCCCGTCCGCTGGTGGGCGAGCACGACTTCTCGTCGTTTCGCGCCCTGGCCTGCCAGGCCAAGCACCCGGTGCGCACCGTTCACGAGCTGAGCGTGCAGCGTCACGGCGAATGCGTCGTCATCGACGTGTCGGCCAACGCCTTTCTGCACCACATGGTGCGCAACATCGCCGGCGTGTTGATCGCCATCGGGGAGGGCGGGCGCCCGCCCGAGTGGAGCGAGCACCTGATCCGGGCGCGGGACCGATCGATCGGCGGCGTCACCGCGCCGCCGGGGGGTCTCTACCTGGTGAGCGTGCAGTACCCCGATCGTTTCGGGCTGCCCGCCCCGCCCCAACCGCCGCTCTACTCGTGAGTCGGCTCTGCTTATTCCGCTACGCAAATTCTGATAACATCTCGTGTTTTCCCGATACCCCTGGTACGGTACGGTGCGCACTCGGGTCAAGATCTGCGGCATCACCCGTCCGGAGGACGGGCTGGCGGCGGCGCGCCACGGCGCGGACGCCATCGGGTTGATGTTTTATCCCCCCAGCCCGCGGGCGGTGGACCCGGATACCGCGCGGAACATCGTCCAGGTCCTGCCGCCGTTCGTATCGGTGGTGGCGGTATTCGTGGATGCGACGCCGGCGCAGATCCAGGAGGTGCTGGGGGCCGTTCCCGTGGACCTGCTGCAGTTCCACGGGTCCGAGTCGCCGGTGCAGTGCGCGGCGCCGGGCAGGCCCTACATCAAGGCCGTCGCCATGCGGGCGGGACTGGATCTGGCCGAGGTCGCCGACCAATACGCCGGGGCCCGGGGCCTTCTGGTGGATACCCACCGCCCCGGGGTGCACGGCGGCACCGGCGAGGTGTTCGACTGGGGGCGCATCCCGCCGGGCCCGGCCAAGCCCATTGTCCTTGCCGGGGGGCTCGACCCGGACAATGTGGCCGAGGCGGTGCGCCAAGTGCGCCCCTACGGGGTGGACGTCAGCAGCGGGGTCGAGCGGGACAAGGGCATCAAGGACGAGGATCGGATAGCAGCGTTCATGCGAGGTGTGATGCGTGGCCAGTCGCAGTGACGGCGTGACCCGGAAGGCCGAGACCCTGCCCGACACCTTCGGTCACTTCGGCTCCTATGGCGGGATGTTCGTCCCGGAAACCCTGATGGCGCCCTTGGACGAGTTGCGCCGGGCCTACGAGCGCCTTTGCGACGATCCCGACTTCCGCGCGGAGCTGGACGCCGATCTGCGCGACTACGTGGGCCGGCCCAGCCCGCTGTATCACGCCCGGCACTGGAGCGATGAGCTGGGCGGCGCCCGGATCTACCTCAAGCGCGAGGA
>JABAHQ010006340.1_pt1 | contig 42570 bp, 49 predicted proteins | sample 7062091 | NCBI WGS metagenome assembly JABAHQ01 (sample SAMN14534359, study PRJNA622989) | marine sediment metagenome | biome: marine biome [ENVO:00000428]; feature: marine pelagic biome [ENVO:01000023]; material: deep marine sediment [ENVO:00002113] | place: India: Gulf of Kutch | collected... | reverse complement strand
GAGATCAACCCAGAGTCACCTGGAGATGGAGTCTGTGCCATAGACTTGGGTATCAAGAATTTTGCCACGCTTGCCTACGACGATGGACATACAGAAATCTACCCAGCTAACAAGCTGAAAGAGGATGAGTTCTACTTCCTAAAGAACATAGCAAAATGTAATAAGTCACATTCTAACAAGGCTAAACGGTTACATACAAAGCGGAGCAGAAGGAGAGAGCATTTTCTGCATGTTCTGTCTAAGGATATTGCAGAGAAGTGCAAAAGAAAAGGTGTGGGGAAAATTGTAGTAGGGGATCTGAAAGGTATCCGCGAGAACAAGGGGAATGATAACTACGACCTCAAGTTGGGCCAGTGGCCGTATGAAAAGTTCATCCAACTCCTCTCATACAAAGCAGAGGAGAGAGGCATCAAAGTCGTGACAGTGGATGAAAGCCAGACGAGTCAGAAGTGCTCATCTTGTGACGTAGTTGATCCTTCCAATAGGGTCGAGCGGGGACTTTTCAGATGCTCAAACTGCGGGCACACGGTAAATGCCGATGTAAATGGGGCAGTAAACATTCTCAAAAAGGTAACTACCCTACGTGGTAGTAACGGTTCCGTGGCAGAGCCAGCAGTCAACCTCTTTGCCGTTAGAAGCGGGATACGAGCCGATGGCTCCGAAGAGGGGACGTTCCATACCATGGAGCAGCTGCAAACCCTAAGAGACCAAAAGAGAAGCCCCTTCCTTTAGGAAGGGGAGGATGTCACNNTCTCAAGACGGTGAACCTCCTGACGGTGCATAAGATGAAAGTTCAAGAGTGGCTCCACTTTTTTAAAAAATACGAGGACATCAAACTTTTTCACATCTCGTTCCTCAAACAATATGTAGGTGAATCCAAAACCAGTTTTTATAAACAATTGTATCTTCTAGTTGAACGAGGCATCGTTACCCGTGTGAGCCGTGGATGGTATGAGAATCCATTCAACTCCCCTAGTATAGAAGAGATCGCCATGAAGTTGCGTTATCCCGCCTATATTTCCATGGAATCGCTACTCTCTGATAAGAATATTTTGAGTCAAGGAATACAAAAACTGACCCTCGTGAATCTGAAACGCCCCTATACATTCACAGTAAAGAATTACTTGCTTGAATACCATCAACTAAGAAAAGACCTCTTCTGGTTTGGATACGAAAACGTTAATGGAGTTCGTAAAGCATTTCCTGAAAAAGCCCTTTTGGATTTCCTTTATATTCAGTATACGAAAAAAGGCAACAAGAGAGAAACCATTTTCTCGTATATGGACGATATGTATTTTGAGATGTTTAACATCTCAAGACTCAAAAAGTACATGCGAAAATATCCTCCCTCCGTCGAACAGATTTTTCACGAATTCCATCACAAGAACGAGCAACGTATCGTATCGTGATAGGTGTTACCTTCTTAGAGAAAGTCCGCTTGCAGGCATATTGTTAACCTCCAGAGGGGGCTTCTTATTCTACGGCTTTTCGTGGCGTCTATCGGCCTGCGATAATAATAGGAAGAAACTGTACTCTCTCACATCTGTCTCTCCCGTCTGAAAAGAAAAAAAGGAACATGACTGTGATGGGGGTTCACGTACAGTTGCATAGTAAACGATTACGAGTACGGCTCGTAAGGAACTTCGAAGACGGCTACGAGAGCAGCAACGAGACCATACCAAGAATTCGCTCATTCCCTGGAACATAGATATGCCATAGATATTCCCTATCCCCTGCAGTAATATGCAGTACCCCCTACGTCTTAGCCTTTGGGGAACGGATGTTGCCGATCTCTCCCCGCTTAAACACCTCAGGAAGCTGAAGTGGCTCAGTGTAAGGGAAACGAACGTCGCCGACCTCTCCCCACTCGAGGGGTTGCAGAGCTTGAAGGGAATAGGAATTGATTACGATGTGGCATGCAGAAACGAGAGTGTGGTGGAGAAACTGAAAAAGCGAGGCGTTAAAGTGCATTGGTAGCTTCCGCTCGAACGAAAGGAACCCGCTTCGCTTCGAGACGTTCACAGAGACGGGGGAGAGAATGGATATCTGTCACTCCTTCTGCGTATGAGTGACAAGTACTTCTGGGCGAGATCGGTACTTTTGCGTCAGTGGGATCTTACCCATAGAAATATAAGCGAATGATTTTTTAATACGGCATACCATGTTAGTATAAGGGATAAGGAATGGAAGAAATCCACGAAATACGATTCCATGGACGCGGCGGCCAGGGGAGTTACACTGCTAGCCAAATTATCTCCCAGGCGGCCTTATACGATGGAAAATACGCGCAATCGTTCCCAGAGTTCGGTGCTGAACGACAAGGTGCTCCTATTAAAGCGTTCGCACGTGTTTCGTCTGAAGACATTGACCTGCACAGTGACATTTCTGACGCGGACGTGATTATTGTCATTGACCCGACGCTCCTACCGCTTTCCACGTGGGGGTATCGAAAGAACTCAGTGTTCATCGCTAGCACGCCTCAATCTCCGAAGGACATTCGAAAGAAGCACAAGATACCAAAGCACGTCCAAGTGTGGACAGTTGATGGCGTGAAAATAGCCAGAGACACCATCGGTATTCCCGTTCCCAATACGACCATGCTCGGTGCGTTTGTCAAGGCAACGGGCGAAAAGCTCCTGACGTTGGAAAGCATGAAGAAGGCTACGGAGGAGGTCGGAAGGGAACGTGGGTGGCCTGAGAAGAGTCTCCCTAAAAACCTTGAAGCTATGGAAAAAGCCTATCATGAGGTGAAGAAGGATGAATAGTCAAAAAGAAGTGATTGAAGATTGGAGAAAGGTACCGCTCACTGGCGTCCCATGGCGTTGGAGCACGGATTATAAAACTGGTGATTGGCGGTCGTTCCGGCCGATCATCGACCAGGATAAATGCATTAAGTGCCTCACATGCTACATCCACTGTCCAGATGAGAGCATCAGCGTCGCATGGGAAGGTGAAGACACCGTGAAGAAGGTTGAGGTGAACTACGATTACTGTAAAGGTTGTGGCATTTGTGCTGAAGAGTGCCCCGTGGATGCAATTGAAATGATTGAGGAGGGTGAAGGATGACGGCAAAACAGAAAGATATCGTGATGGATGGTAACGACGCGGCCGCATTGGCCGTGAAGCAAGCTGATGTGGATTCCGTTGCGGCTTTTCCCATTACGCCCCAAACAGATATCGTAGAGCGGTTATCTGAGTATAAAGCAAATGGAGAGGCAGATTACAGCTTTACGCGAGTCGAGTCCGAGCATTCAGCTATGTCCGCTGCTGTGGGAAGTGCTGCAGCAGGAGCCAGAGCGTTTACTGCGACGAACAGTCAAGGATTGCTCTTGATGAGTGAGATCGTATGGATTGCAAGCAGCTTACGTCTCCCGATTGTGATGGCAACGGTAAATCGGACGGTGTCTGGCCCTATCAACATTCAAAGTGACCACCAAGACTTGCTCAGCCAACGCGATTCCTCGTGGATCCAGATCTTTGCGGAAGATCCACAGGAGGCCTATGATACCCTCATTCAAGCGTTCAAAATTGCAGAGCACAAGGATGTCCAGTTACCCGTCATGACAGGGTTCGAGGGATTTGAGCTGAGCCACACGACTGAGCGGGTAAGGATTTTCGAAGAGGATAACATCGTCCATGAGTTCCTTGGAGGACCAAGAAAGCTACCGAAAGTGAACGTACGCGGGAAAACGATAGAGTTCTCCCTCAACACGGCGAACCCAGAGCCGATCATGCTGGGACAGTACTCTCCGCAACCACCGAACAACTACTTTGAGATCAAGCGACAGCAATTTGCGGCCATGGAAAACGCTCGAGAGGTCATCAAGAAAGTCAATGATGCGTACGCGGACCTAAGTGGTCGACGGTATGGAAATGGACTGATAGAGAAGAGTTACATGGATGATGCGAACGTGGCAGTGATTTTCACGGGGTCGGTGTCAGGCACCGCTCGCTGGGTAATTCGAAAAATGCGAGAAGAGGAAGATGCAAAGATCGGATTGGTGAGAGTCCGAACGTACCGTCCGTTCCCAGAGGAAAGCCTAGTGAACGCACTGAAAGATGTCGACGTCGTGGGTGTGTTTTGTCGCAGTCATGATACGGGCGGCATTGGCGGAGCGCTCGGTATCGATGTGAAATCGGTACTCTACGACCTGGATACCCGTCCAACGGTCGCTCAGTACATCTATGGGCTCGGTGGAAGGAATCCTCGTCCTGAAATGCTCGAACGAGAGTTCAAAGAGTTGATTAAGATTCAACAAGGTAAGAAAAAGCCGTTTAAGAAGAAGTACCTCGGTGTGAGAGGTGAATGAAATGGAACAAACTTGGAAAACAGAGTGGGTCCCCACGCCCAAGGAAGTAGCAAAGTTAGACTCGAAGCTCATTAGTGGGCACCGGATGTGTCCAGGGTGCCTCGCTGCTGACATTTTTCGACTGGCATCAAAGGCGTTCCCTCATCCCGACAACACCGTGGTCGTCAATGCCACGGGATGTGCAGAGGTGAGTGTTTCCCGCTATCCGTACCAAAGTTGGAAGATTCCATGGATACACAATGCCTTTGAGAACGCAGCAGCAACTGCATCTGGTATTCTTGAAGCGTTTGAAACCTTGAAGAAGAAAGGACGGTTGAAGGGAGAGGTTCCCGACATCTTGGCCATCGGCGGCGATGGAGGGACCTATGACATCGGCTTTCAATCGCTTTCTGCTGCCTTAGAACGGGGACACAACTTCACGTACCTCCTGTACGATAACGAGGCATACATGAATACGGGCATCCAACGGTCTGGCAGTACGCCGCATGGCGCAAGCACGACGACCACCCCCGCAGGGAAAGTGATTCCCGGTAAACCAACATGGAAGAAGCCCATCGACTTCATCATCGCCTCCCACCTGAATACCTACGTGGCGACGGTGGCTCCTCACTACTGGCAAGACTTAATGCAAAAAGTGCGGCGCGCAATGCTGTATGATGGCCCTGCGTTCATTCATGCGTTCAGCTCCTGTCCACGAGGGTGGCGGCATGATTCAGCGATAAGCGTGAAACTATCAAAGCTAGCTGTGGAGACGTCGTTATTCCCACTGTGGGAGTTCGATCCCGAATCGCAAGAGTACAGCTTAACCAGTAGAACGAAGAAGCTAGCGGAAAACCCCGATGACATTCAGCCAACCGAAGACTACCTGAAAGTGCAAGGACGGTTCAAGCATCTCTTCAAGCCGAAGAGACGGGACGATGTGCTTACGTCTCTTCAAAACCGTGTCACCCGGGATTGGAACTATCTCCTTAGACTGGTACGGCAGTAACGCTCCTCTTTTTCTTTTTTCTTTTTAACACCCGTCATAGCTGCGTCCTTCCTCGCCACTCGTCCCTTGTTCACGGCGGTACGTCAGCATCAATGACCTGCTCCGCCAGGAAGATCTCCGCAAGGGCCATGATGTCCCGTTTACGTAGCTCACGTACTCTCTTCCACTTTCCTACGGCTTGTTCAGCCTGTGCAACAACCTCACGCCAAGCCTTGTCTTGATTCTGGAGCACGATCTTTACGGCATTCCGAACCTTCTTCCGCGGATACGAAAAGATCAACCGCGTGGTGTCCTCATACACTGGAAAGGACACGGCTGGCGTTCGATCTCTCGCAGGCATGAGCTTCACGAGCGCAGAAGGAACGTCTGGTTTAGGCCAAAATGCGTCTCTAGGAACGTTCCTGAGGAGTTCACCTTCCCCAAAGTACTGCAGTGCCGCAGGCAAGCGCCCCCACGTCTCTTCTCCTGGGTCAGCTAGTAACCGTTCAGCATACGTTTTCTGTAGGATCAGCACGGCAAGCGTAAAGTCTGGTCGTGGGAATGCCTCTCGAAGGATTTTGATGACGATGGGCGAGATGATGTGGTACGGTGGGTTAGAGACGATCTTCGAGACGTCAGGAAGGGGCACTTGTAAGACGTCATCCACGATCACCTGTACGGTTCCCGTCCCAACGAAGGAAGCTAAGCGTTCGCGGAGGTACCGTGCAATGCGCTGATCTCTCTCAATAGCATAGACGACACTGGCTTTTGTTGCCAAACGTTCGGTCAAAAACCCAAATCCCGCGCCGATATCCAAGACGGAATCTCCTTCCGTAAGGTTGGCCGACGCTATTTCTTCCCGCAAAATCGCCGTTGAAATGAGAAAGTTCTGTCCCTGTTCTGAACGCGGTTGGAGACCGATCCGATCACAGAGCTGCTTGACTGTGGCTTTCAGCATACCAATCCCTCAGGCCTATAACTGTTTAATGGTTACCCTCTTCCGGGGGCAGGGGCAGCAAAGACCACCATCACTCAAGGAGACTTCGAACTAATTTAAAAAGAAAAAAGGGTACATGAGGTAAGGTGAAGCCGGTGAGTAACTTTACGTTCACGACCGTGTCAGAGGTTAAGGAAGGTTCTTACGTGTTAGTTGATGATGAACCCTGCAAAATCAGTTCCATCAGCAAATCAAAACCTGGCAAACACGGTTCCGCAAAAGCACGAATCATCGCGAAAGGTGTGTTCGACGGACGACGACGAACTATTGTGAAACGTGTAGACGAGCGAATTAAAGAACCGTTGATTAGAAAGCGGCGAGGGCAGATAATCAACGTCCGTGGCTCCCGAATACAACTCATGGATCAAGAGACCTATGAAACGAGAGAAACCTCCATGCCGAAGGAAGAAGGGATCAAGAAGAAGATCGAGGTAGGGAAAGACGTGGAGTACTGGGTGATCAGTGGCAAGATTAAAATCATGTCACTGCATAGCTAGCAACCATGAGGCACATATGCATGCGCCACAGTAAACAAAAACGCTCCTTAAATGGCTTAAAGCGTATCACTCGTTCTTCCGTCACTCCTTACGCCTGCCAGGTACCTTCGTGGGTGATACCCAGAGGTAGCTACCCGAAGATTTAAAAGGGCCGTACCACATCAACCACATACTTAAAAAGGAACGAGCGCTAGTCGACTAAAAGGTGATAGGTGTGCCAATTAAAGATCCCCTCTTAAAGGAAATCGCAGCTGACGCCCTCTTAAAGAAAAAGGTGTGCATGAATTGCTACGCAATAAACCCGATCTCAGCGAAAAAGTGCCGAAGATGTCGTTCTAAAGAATTACGATTGAAAAAGCGACGTTTACGGGCGAAAGGGGTGTAAGCATTGTCAGTATACCATAAAGGGCTAAAGCGGAAGAAGAGTGGAGGAAAGCGGCATAAACATCGGACGAAAGAGGCGGCCCACATCGGGCGATTTCCAACCGAGACACAAATTACTGACGAAAGAGAGGTCAAACGGAAGATACGGACGAAGGGAGGAAACACGAAGACGCGGTTAAAGCGAGCAAGGTGGGTTAACCTCTTAGATCCAGCAACGGGAGAGTTTGAAAAAACCGAGATCATGAGGTTCGTGGAAAACCCAGCTGATAGGCACCTGGATCGTCGGCATATCCTCACCAAGGGTACCATCATCCAAACCGAAAAAGGCAAGGCACGTATCACTAGCCGTCCTGGGCAAGATGGGGTCTTAAACGCCGTTCTAGTGGAGGAAGAAGAAAGTGGTTAGATCTGAGATTAAAGAGAAGCTACAGGGGATGGAAGGCCATATTGTCAATTTTCGGGTAGGAAACCGCAATCCACGGTTTGACCAACTTATTCTCGATTTCGACCTCCCAGACTCGGTCAACCCGGACGACCTGATTGGGTTACAGGTTACGGTCGGGTGGAAGGCAAAGGAATTCCACGGAAAGATTTACCGAAAGCATGGAAAGAGCCACGTTCGAGCACGATTTCGCAAACCTCTGCCAGGACAAGTGGTGGTACCTGGTGAGGCGAGCGTCACCATTGATTAAGGACGCGTAATGTCTCTTTGCTGACGGCACCTTCTCTCAAGACCTTTGGTGGTTGACGAGTGAGGTCTATAACCGTTGAGGGAGGGGTCTCGGGAAGCACCGTCTTGACGGCATACTTTACCCCTAAGCCTTTAAGTTTCTCGTACTTGTATATGGGAGGATCGCCACTTTTATTCGCACTGGTTGCGGTGATCGGCATGTGCAGTGCTCGTACAATCGCTTTGGGGAGGTCGTACCGAGGGATGCGTATGCCTATCCTTCCTTCGTGAATGATGTAGGGGGAAAGCAAACCAGTGCCTTTTTTTGCAGGGAGAATGAAGGTAAAGCGACCCGAAATAGCAAGGAGGGCTTTTAACATTGCAGATACGGAACGATCTATGCGGGCAACAGACTGAGCATCAGGGAGGGACTTCAAAAAGATGGATATGGGGTTTTCTGGCGCTCGCTCCTTGATTTTGAAGACTTGCTTCACGGCGCGTTCGTTTTTAGCGCAGGCTGCCAACCCGTAACAGGTATCTGTGGGAATTCCAACAACCTCTCCGTCTTTGAGGAGGGCAACAATCCTCCTGACGGTGTTACCTGCGTCTTGGAGATTCAGAAGCTTCAACGTTTATCCGCTCCAACTTTTGGAGTAACCGCTTATCTCTCTCGTTTTGCTCATCGAGACGCACTGCTGGCTTTGGTTGAAACATAAAGTCAGATGCCACTTGGTAGGCGTGGAGCACTTTTCGTTTTTTAATTCCTATCGTTTCAAGCAGACTCCTCATTTGTCGCATACTCCGCATTTCAAGTGGTTTCTTTGCCCCACTGGAGAAAATGAGTTTGAAGTGGCTTTTATTGAGAAGATCGAGTTTACTTTGGAGTTTCCGTAAGGTCCCCCCCCGCTCTGGAGGGGTCGAACAAATAAACCCCCGAAGCGAGAGCTCGACTGGTTTGTAAAATTGGCGGGAGAGATTGAACGTTTCATGGCTGAGAATGCCCACATCTTGGATGTTGATGGTGACAAGGTACGGATACCAGTATTTCAGGGCCCTTCGAACCTCTTCCTCGGACGTCGCCTGAAACGCGATAATCACGTTCCGGAGGGGGCGGTTAAACTTGTACTTCTCACGCATCGGATCGTACCAACTTGTGGTCACTCTCGCAGTGATCTCCATTCCAAGGTTCTTTCCAATCCTGCTAAACGTAACTGCCATGTCTTTGAGCGTATTTTTTAGTATTCGTCCGATGTTAGAGGCTTTCGAAGGGGAATCTGCACTTGCTATGATGTTGTGAAGGATCTGTTCAAGAGAAACGGAAATCCCGTTGAATCCCATGTGTTTCGCTAGAGCGATCATTTCGGGCAGGTCTTCCTCCCGTTGAGGTGCCAGGTAGAGATCGTATGGATTCTGCATGGTCGATCACTAGTCTTACTTCATCACGAATTTAATGTGATCACCATCATGCAAAGTAAAATCTTCGCCTACTCGCTTCTTCTCTACCTTTACCCCTTTTCTCGTGATTCGTGCGAATTTTAAGTTGCTCGCGAAACTACTATGGATCTTTTCTGCTGCATCACGAACGGTGGCCCCTCGTTTTAGGACGATTGCTCGCTTACTCTTTTCGGGTTTCGTCCACACACGCATTAAATTCAGTACCTCGATCACTTTGTCCCCTAGCTTCTGGCGCCCCCGTTCTAGGTAGGCGGATGTGACCACTAAGGGGAGGTCTGTCACGTCTTTGAGTTTTGTTAACCCTGCTTCACTCCCTAGTAAATCAGCTTTGGTGGCCACAATGATTGCTTGCTTACGAGATATATCTCTAGATATTACGTTGATCACCTGTTCCCTTGAAACGGCACGGTGGGCCTCAAAAATGCAGTTTGAGACGCCTGCGCTTCGTATAATTTGCTTGAGTTCTCCCTTATCAATGGGCACGTAGTCCATGCCATAGAGTCTGATCCCACCCTTCTTTACTTCCTTGAAGGTAATTGGTGATTCTTTCGCTTTTAATTCAATTCCTGCCTCAGCGAATGCACCGTTTACCGTTTTGTACTGCCAAGAGATACTTTGCGAGAGATCAATGACGAGGAAGATGAGGTCTGCATTTCTTGCGATGCCCATCAACTCAGTCCCGTGAGGCGTTTCCCGTAAACTGGGAGAGAAAAGCGGTGGAAGATCTATTACTTGACAGCCAACACCTTTAAAGTAGAAGGCACCTTGGTGAGGAAATCGCGTCCGGGATCCTACCTGCGGTTTCGCCCCAGTCAACATTTTGAACACGCTGCTTTTTCCCACCTGGGGAGTGCCGAAAAGTGGTAGCTGCACGTCTAGCTTCTTAGGGACGGTAAAAAGGTGGACGGTCTTTGCTCCTTTTTTCTTTGCTTTCTCTTTTTTAACCTTAAGCTTGGCAATTTTCCTCTTGACACGTTTAATCAGGTTTTCTGTACCTTTATGCTTAGGAATGACGGATAGGTACTCTTCTAGCTTGGCAATTTTCTCTGCTGTCTTTTCCGCTTGCAGGTATTCCTCATAAATGGCCTTTGCTTGGGGAGGGACATTGGTGGGCATTTCTACTCCAGTAGGCTAGTAATTCCTCTTTAGTATATTTCCCCCTACTGAGTTTATAAGCAGTTGAGGGAGAACCCCACTACTTCAGTGGCGGGATGAGTGCCGAAAACCTTTGTGATGGTGATCCCTTTGAAGATGGTGGGCTCATTCGTCCTTGTCTTTGGAGACGGGTAAGGCATTCAGATACATTTTTATAGATTTTTTTATTTAGGTGAATTATCTACTCTCATACGGTGCCTTCAGATGACCAAAATCAAACTGGCCTTAACGACCTCCTTGATATTTATGTTACTATCATCACTTGCGCTCTCGCTATGTAGTTTCCATGGGCAAAAGACACCTAGCACTCCTCTTGAAAGTGCAGAGGAACCAGGAACGGACGTATTTCCCCAGACGATTTTTCCCCCCTCCTCCCAAAATCTCACGATCGTACTCACGAGGAACGTGAGCACGAACGATTTCCTTTACACCACCATACTAGATACCATTAAGCTTACAAATAACGATCCATTACCGTTTAACGGATTGCGGTTGTTTTTCCCCCTGCACACGTGGAAGGAGATGGAGGGATACCGTTTTGTTGGCGTCAAAGATGATGAAACGCACCCTCTGCAGTGGTCCCCCTACCTCACGAAAGGAAGTTACCTGGGGGTGAGGGTCAACTTTCCATGGTACGTCGAGGAGGACGAAGAGGTTACCCTCCGGTTCACCGCCCACCTTCCTAAGCTGGGGGAGTTCCGAATTAAACCCTCAGGAATGGGTGAACTTCACTATGCGTTCTCTACTGGCCCACGCTTTCTTCATGCGGTAAACGGTGCATCTGCTCGATTTTTAGTTCCCTCGGGCGGGGACATCAATAAAGAGAAAACCGATCCCCGACCCGCAACCTCGGATAAATACAAGGTGAAGTACCTCAAACCCTATGATTACCCCTTACAGTTCAACAGCACTATCCCAAGCAGAAAGATAGCCACGGAACTCAAACTCTACTGGACGATCGGTAATTTACCGTTACAGATCACCTACTTCTCACGGGACATCCGTTATAAGCTTTCTGACAAACTTTTAGTTGAGGAAAAATTTGTTCTTTCGCCATCCCCCGTAACAGAGGCTCACGAGACAACCCTTGATGCCAACGATGTCACGATAGGGGTTTTGAAGGGGGCGAGAAACATCACCGCTCAGGATGACGCTGGCGAATTGTCGGTTAAAAACAGGAGAGAGAAGAAGCAACACACAGAGGCCACGGTAAAGTTCCGAGTTCCCTTGACCAGAGGTAGCAGGTATCGGTTCACCGTGTCGTACCTACATAATGGCAGCGAAGGCTACATTGAAAAAAGGTACCCCGAGAAACGTTTTCGCTTTCAGCGGAACCTCACTGTACCCTTCATTCCTTTGGTCAATGCAAGCGTGGAAACGGTGATTTTTCGCCTGTCTCTTCCCACGTCGCTCTCTTTGACTTTTGAAGAGATGCCAAAACGCATTGAACTCACTGAAACAAGCGAAAAGACTGTTTTCGCGGTAGTAGAGATAACAGGAAGGAGCTGGATCGCTAAAGAGACCTTACCGTATCAGCAGAAGACCCTCCAAGTGACCCTCGATGGGTACATCGTCACGTACCTCGCCATTTACGGACGTTTCTCACTAATGGTGTTCTTCATTTTCACAGTATTCCTCTCCTTAACGATAGTCTTGCCATTAACGAAGGAAAAAGAAGTCACACCTAGTGATCTCTCGCGAAAGAAAAAACGAGAACGCCTACGGCAGTATATCGAAGATTGGGAACGATTTACGGCGCTTGAGGACATGGTAGACGACGAGATCGCGGATGTCATACTTGAAAGAGGGAAAAGAACGTTCAGGGAGATCCACACTGCACAAGAACGATTGGAAGATCGAAGAGAAACTCTGTACGAGGCAAGTGACGAATTAAAACAATACCCTACCCTCCGTGATTTTATACGTAAACTGGAACGAACGGGGAGTGACCTTGCGATAGTCAGATCGATGCTCCTTCAACGTTGGCGACGTTACATCGAAAGAGGGAAGATTGAACCGTCGTTTAAGCCATACATGCAGGATCTACTTCGCTCGCTTAACACCCTCCGAGTGAAACGTGATCGCTTCTTGAACTCCTTAAAAGATCAACTTCTCAGTCGACGAACCTAACGGAGTTCCGTTTGAAGAACGCGTCACGTATGGGGGACGTCGCTCTGCATGTAGAAACATCGAGGACGGAAGAGACTTTGACGTTCGTAGATCTGTTTTCCGCGCTCGTTCATACTGCTGCTTCTTTTCGTTCTTTTTATCGAAGGTACGCATAATTCGGTTCTCATTCATAGCGGATTGTAAAGTGCTAAGTAAACCGAATTTCTTGGAGACATTACCTGCGAAGGGAGAAGGTGGACACGGAGAACAACGGTTGTATCTCGCTGTCCGTTCGGTAGTTGCTAGCTTACGTCCCTCTCTGCCGTTCTAGTAGGCATCTGTATGTAACAAATTTATAAAAGTATCTAATTTGGTCATGGAAAGATAAGATGGTGAAAAAGAAAAAACCGGCACCAAAACTTAACGACATTGAGGAACTCCAAGAATCCAGCGAAATCAACGGAGGGTGGTCTTTCGAGAGAGTCCGCTCCTTTGTGAAAAGACTTTTCGATTTCGGGGATGAACGAGTGGCAGTGATTATCGATGGACCGAACTTACTCAGGCAAGTGAATGGAAAACATATTTTACTCGAGGAATTACGAGAAAAGGCCGAGGCACTTGGCCGTATTACCCAAGGAAAAGCCATCGTGAGTAAGGAGACCCCCTCGTCCCTCCTCCAAGCATTGACCAACTCTGGGTTCGAAACGATTGTCTCGTCTGGAAAGGTACACATCAAGATGGCCGTCGAGTTAATTAAGCTACTTAACGAAAACGATGTAGACACCGTTGTGATCGGCAGTAGAGATGCAGAATGCGTCCCGTTACTTCAAAAAGTAAAGGAAAAGGGAGTTAAAGCCGTCGTGTTGGGGTTCAACCCTGGCCTTTCATCTGCCCTCACCAACACTGCCGATGCCACGATCCTCCTAGAGCTTAAAAAAGTTTAAACTTCTTCGACTCAACCCATGGGAAAGCCAGAAAAGTCATGGTGGGACCCTGAAAAACACGTCACCTCCTACCCAAGCAGGAGGGGGCGGTACACCTTCACCATTGAATGTGAAAGAGGCTAAAAAATGAGTGATAGATCGACGTTTGTTCCGTTAGTACTGACAAGTTTTGCTATCCTCTCTCAGATCCCCCTCATATATATTTACATCGCAGCAGAAGGCGTACTTTACCTTGAAAGCACGGTTATCCTCCTCATCAGTTCCTTCCTAGCAATCGGAGGGTTCTACCTTCTTGGCATTATGCTAGCAGAGTACATCTGGGAACGCATCACACCAAAGCATGAGATGGAACCACCACTCCTCGCTGCATTTTCAAGTCTCGTGCTTTATTTCATCGGCTTTTTCTGGTTGTTATTTGAGGTTAAACCATTCAGCACTGCTGGTGAGACATTTATCTGGTACTTCGTTCTGTCTCAGCTGCTTCCAGTGGTGATATTGCTCCTCATAGTGGCTATCCTCTCCTCCCGATAAACTGAGGAGCACAAAACGCTAGAACCACCAATAGTGATCCTTTACCGCTTCCGAATTAAGGCTAAATGCCTTCCTCCTGTGCACCTCGGACTTTCCCGTTTCCCCCCGTAATTTAAAAAAGCGAGCGAGAGAAAGATGAATGATGGAGTCTAGAGGGTTAAGATTCGCTGCTCGTCGTAAATGATACCCCGCCATGGTATCTCGCCCAATACCAGTAAGGTAACGTCCATATGCTAAATGTATTTCTGGAGAGCGGGGAGCAAGCTCTAAAGCACGGAGGAAATGTCTATTAGCTTTATCTTCGGCTTTTCTCACAAGGAATTGTGCATACGAGAAGTGCACCAACGCATTCCGAGGGTTTCTCTCGAGGGCTTTCTTGTGGTACTTCCAGGCTTCTTCATCTTTTCCCGTAAGTAACAGAAGATTCGCCATATGAGAAAGTGTCGTCTCTTCTTCAGGAAGATCACGTATCTCTTTTCGCAAGACGGCTTCTGCCTTCTCTAACTTTCCTTGTTTTTCCAATAGAGAAGAATACGCTACTCGGAGATCGGGTTTGACCGAGAAGTTTCGCATTTCTTCAGTGAACACTTGCTCTGCTTTGTCGTACTCACCTAATAACGTCAGGACAAGTCCATCCGCCTGAGGGTGAAACATCTCTGTGTATTCTGCATTTTTTACATACTTTTTGGCCCGTTGAGAACCCAAAAACGCTAAACGAATGGCGAATTTGATGTTTTCGTTGCTTCGGAAGGGATCTTCGTGAATGCACGTATTTTTGCATGTAGTTAGTTCCTCATACTGCTTGAACTTCTCCTCCGCCTGATCAAATTTCCCTTGGTAGGCAAGAATAAAGGCGTATTTGCGCCACACTTGTGTTTTTTTAGGATGCACGGTAACCCATTGTTTCGCGTACTCCTCTGCCCTCTCCATCAAATCGATATGGATGAGATGATCCACGTAGTTCTGGAAAATAAGAGAATCGGTGGGATGAAGCGTAAGTGCACGTTTAAAATGCGTATCTGCCTCCACGTACCGTGCCAAAATGTTTAAGAGGACTGCGTAGTTATTACGTACAGCTGAGGAATCACTTACTGTCAAGGCTTTCTTGTACGTTTCTTCAGCTTCATAATACCTCTCCTCTTTATGCAACCGAATAGCTCGTTGAAGGAGGTCAGACATGGCAGGAACCTGGGGATCCTCAATGGTTTTAATGAGGCTGTCCCGCTGGAGGAAGGGGGATTCAGCACCGATTATTCTCCACAACTTGGACCTTCGTTCTCCGAAGCCTTCGTGAGTCTCTACCATCAGTACCACTTTCAGTCAAGGTAAATGTCGAACTCTATCCTCCTTTCCTTTCCCCCTGCTTTTTCATTTTTAAGTTTTGGTTTTTATACCCTACAATGGGGAGAGTCGAGTATAGCCGTTCAAATAGGAGGGTAGGAACATGGAGAAGAAAGTGTCCCGAGGGTTTGAAAATCTGGTAGCACTTGAAGAAGCCATGAGATACGTTTCAACACTTGAGGTAGATTCAACAGAGGCAGAAGAAATCGAGATTTGGGAGGCCGTAGGACGGGTAACGCATGAACAAGTGGTGTCGAATAAAAATGTCCCTCCGTTCAGCCGAGCCGCAATGGATGGCTACGCCGTTGATGCAAACGATACGAAAGGGGCGTCCCCCGAAAATCCCCAAGTGTTACAAGTGAGAGGAGAAATAGAGGCGGGCAAAACCTTCGGGGGATCCCTCAAGCTAGGTGAAGCCGTTGCGGTTTCCACAGGAGCGATCATCCCTGATGACGCAAACGCCGTGGTAAGAGTCGAACATGCGGAGAGGCAGAAAGGGTATGTAACCATTTACACGGCTGTCCCCCCCGGGAAAGATATCAGTGGAAAGGGAGAAGATGTAGCAAAGGGAGAAACGATCCTACGGAAAGGACGACGACTTACCCCGTACGACCTGTCGCTCTTGACGGCTCTCCAGCAATTTAAAGTAAAAGTGAAGAAACCACCTTTGGTCGGACTTCTAGCCTGTGGTGATGAGCTGGTAGATCCAAAGGATCTTTCGAAGTGTCACGGGAAGGTACCAGCAGGAAAGGTAGTTGAGAGTAACGGAGTAATGATTACTGGGCTTATTCGCCGTGCAGGAGGACAACCACTCGACTTGGGTATTGTAACCGATGATGAACAAGAAATACGCCACGGCCTCTTGGAGGGTCTCCAACACGCGGACCTCCTCCTTACAATAGGTGGTACATCGGTAGGTATGAAGGACTTGGTACCACAAGCTATAGCAAACATCGAAGGATCACGAATTCACTTTCACGGCATCAACGCTATGCCTGGGAAGCCACTTCTCCTTGCTTCTATCGGTAAGACACCTGTGCTTTCTCTTCCTGGGTATCCCGTTTCAGCGGCAATTGATTTCTTACTCTTTGGAAAGCCACTTATCAAGAGATCGCTTGGTGTTGATGACCAACGAGTTGGGTGCACCATCCCCGCAACGTTAGAGCGAAGAGTGCCATCAAAACCTGGCACCATCCATTTCGTACGCGTGTCCCTACGACGAGAGAAAAATACGGTGTATGCTTCTCCCATGAGAACTCATGGAGCAGGAATCTTGACGAGTCTAGTTAAGGCTGATGGCTTTTTAATCGTGCCTAAAGATAGGGAAGGGTTTGAACGGGGAGAACTCGTGCACATTGTTGAAATTGACAGTATTACGGGAGACATGGTAAAGCACGTAACCACCGAATAGCTCACTCGGAAAACCGTGTGTCATGCACGACTTTTTTTAGAGGGTAGCGAGAGGGAGCAGAAGGCTTCCTAGCTGGCTTTCCAAGTGGGACAATGGCAACTGGACGGACGTAGGAAGGGAACCCTACGATGTCCGCCACGATGTCATCCTTGAATGCACCAATCCAACACGTGCCCAGTCCCAATCCATAGGCAGCAAGTAGTAAATTCTGCGTTGCTACCGCTGCGTCAAGCAGACAATAGAGCGTTCGTCCTCGATCACCATACCGTTGTGCAGATCGTCTTTTATTGGCTCCCACCACGATGACTACTGGTGCAGCAGCAATAAATGTTTGCCCTAATGCCCCTCGGACTAGCTTCTCCTTCGTTTTTTGATCCTTCACGACGACGAACTCCCAAGCTTGTCGATTTCCTGCGGAAGGTGCCCATGTCGCTGCCTTCAGTAGTTTCTCTATCGTTTCATCCGAAATGGGCGTATCTTTGAAGGATCGCACAGATCGTCGTTTTCGAATGGCTTCAAACAACTTCAACTTTGACCCCGTGATGTCTTTAACTTTAGGATTTTAAAAGCAGCAGACGTGAAACCTTAGTGGAACGAAGGCTATACTACTGAGGTAAGCATGCTCCGTATGCTTTTCCCTCGGTGAGAGTACCTGTTCTTCCGTTCTATATCCATTTCGCCGAACGTTTCCGTCTCGCCAGTTGGTGAGAAGATGGGGTCAAAGCCAAAACCTCTAGAGCCACGGATTTTCGTGCTTATCTGCCCCTCTGTAACGCCTTCATAAATAGTTTCCTGTCCATGACGTATCAGAGCGACAACGGATTTGAATGTCGCTGTTCTATCTTGAACGGATTCCATTAACGTGAGAATACCTGCTGCTCCGATGGTGGAAAACACATAGTGAGAAAACACCCCTGGGAAACCATTTAAACGGCTAATAAATAAGCCAGCATCTTCTACGAAGAAATTATCGTATCCCTGCTTCTTGAGGTGGTCCGCTGCCCACCGCACTACGTGAGGCAAGGAGTTCGACTGTATCTCTATCTTCTTAGCTTCTTTAAGCTGCGTGATTGTCACACCGACTCCGAGCGTTTGCGCGATACGTTTGGCTTCTTTGACCTTATGGGGATTGGAGGTGACGAAGTAAAGGGGGGGCATTTTATTAAAATTCAAAAACGAACTTATAAAGAGTTTCCAACGTGGATGGGAAGAAGATGCCACTTACAAGAGAAAAAATCTTCGAAGTACTATCGTCTGTGTACGACCCAGAACTTCGAAGATCAATTACAGACGCAGGATTAGTCAAGAAAGGGTGGATCAATGTGAACGAAGGGGAAAAAGTAATCTACGTACCGTGGATGCCCACTGTTCCAGGTTGCCCAATGGTGCCACACATTTCAGCTGCGATAAAGGCCGTGGTAGAGGAAAACTTTCCAAGGTACTCTGCCAAAGTACGGATCAGGGAAGGGACTCCCTATGCTGGGAGGTGGAACGAGAAATTAAACGAGGAGGGATACCTTCAAAAGCTCAGCGAGCGATTGAAAGACGGTAAAATGTGGAAGGTACTAGTGCAATCCAAAGAGGCATAACTAAACAAAGAGGTACCGACTATGAAGATGAACGCAACCAACATCTACCTCAAGTTTCTGATCCGATTGGCGAAAAAGACCGCTCGTGAGGAAAATGCGAGCATCTGGAGGGATGTCGCAGAACTGCTTGCCCGTTCAAATAGGCGAAGGGCAGAGTTAAATGTCGCAAAGCTTAATAGGAGCCTTAAAAACGGAGGTACCGCAATCGTTCCTGGGAAAGTACTTGGTGACGGGTACCTCGATAAAGGACTCACGGTTGCAGCACTTGGGTTTTCCCAGAAAGCAAAGGAAAAAATCAAGGATGCCAACGGCAAAGCGATCAGAATAGAGGAACTCATAGAGGAAAACCCCAAGGGTACAGGCGTTCGAATCGTCATTTAAGTGTACTTCCGTTGTTGAAAAGGGTCCTAACGAACGTAACCAACCGTGAACCTCTAAAAGCTTCATGCCAGCTGACGGGAAGGGGGGAGGATTTTTAAACCTATCTTTAAGACTTAAGGGAGAAGGGAGTTACATGGAAGTAGTAGACATAGATCCAAAAGAGGCGATCATCGTAGATGGTAAACACACCATTTTAGGACGCCTCGCCTCGAAAGTTGCTAAACTTCTCTTGCATGGGAGGCGAGTAATCGTCGTCAATGCTGAAGACATCATCATTAGCGGGAAACGGAAACCCATCATCAACAAGTATAAAGCTTGGCAGAACGTCAGCACACTTACCAACCCGTGGAAGGGTCCATTCCATTACAAACGACCAGACTTGTTCGTCAAACGACGGATCCGAGGAATGCTACCCTGGAAGAAGCTTCGAGGCAAGCGCGCATACGATAATCTCCGTGTGTACATTGGAGTCCCAGAAAGCTGCAAAGATCTACCCATGAAGCAGTGGGAGGACGTGAAAGAGGAAAAGCTAGCAAAAGATCGGAAGAGACTCACGGTACAGGAGGTCTGTGAGCAGCTAAAGTAAGAGATCACTTACGCTTAAAGAGCGGTCTGATGCTCTTTACCCTGCCCCCTTCGACTCTCAGTATGCCGTTATCCTCCATTTTTCTCAAAAATGGCATAATTTCCTCCCTTTGCCTACCCATAGCTCTGCAGAGCTTGGTAATTTTAATGTTTCCCGTTCGTTCTACGATAGGTAAGGCTTGCAACTCGGGGTAGACAGAGAGGAGCGTATTGAAGATCTGATCTAGCTGGTTACTGAGGCTGAGAATTCTACTCTTGTAATCGTCAACCTCGTCTTTCAGTTCGGATAGGTTTTCACTACTTCCTGAAGACGTACTTGCCTGCGAGGCCTCTTGTACCATTGATCCTTGACGCAGTTGCGTTCTCTCTATTTGTCTTCGCACGATCTCCTCCGTTTCACGTACGATATCATCCGCCGCACTTTTAAGTTCCTCTTTCAGCGTGCCTTTGAGCTGAATCAAGATCTTAGAGAGGATGTGCCTCAACAGAGCTTGTATCATCCATTTTTGCGAGCTATCAATTAACTTCTGCTCTTTCAACTTTTTACGTACACGGTTAGAGATTTTCTCTGCACTAACGTTAATCGCCTTGTCGAAGGATGTTTCCATGAGTTCGTCTAACAGTTCATCAGAGTCCTTCAATTTTCTCCCACTTGAAATGAAAGCTGATCCTTAAGAGTAAAAGGTACCTCTTAGAAGGGAAAAGTTAAGCTTAAAATATAATGCTAGTGGGAATAAAAGTCTATCCCCTCCACGGATCCCGTGAGGGAGGGTCGGTGTAAAAAAGATCTCAGGAAGATAATCGTTCCTCGTCGTTTACAGACGTGTATCTCTTTCCCACCAGCCGCCACTTGAAACCAAACAAGGGATTCTCAGGGTTTAGGTCATGCCAAGATGAGAGAAACAAGAGCTTGAAGAGTCGCTGATACAAAATGATCAAGATAAGGGAAGTAACGGAGAGCACACGACTGGAAGATTACGAAAAGGAGGGTATTTTCCTCCTAGCGATTGAGGGAACAGAAAAAGATCTTGCAGACTACCTCAAACGTTCCTCAACCGTTTCACGCATGTACAAGGAACTCTTGGAGGCAGACATTCCTATCGTGCTCATCCCTCCAGAGAGCAAAGAAAAAAGGAAGCGCCTCATTCAGTATGGACGATTCCTTAACCGAGATAACATCGCAGCGGGGGAGGTCGCCACCAAGGTACTTCTCTTTCTAAAGAAAAAGGAGGGGAGGAACGAAAGATAACCCCCTCGTTGCTCGTCACTCGCTCCCAGAAGAGAGGTAGTGGTAGCCAAGGGATAACAGCACTACTAACACGCTTAGCACAAGCAAAATGTATAGCACATTCTGTATTGACATTTCATTCACCTCTTTTCAAGTTCCCAGTAGGGTGTCATGACTTTGGCGTGTATGGAACCCTAAAAAGTTATAATATCTTCTGCCCCTTATAAATTGAGGGCGCAATATGGAGGAGACAAAAGTTCAACCTAGGAAAAATGACAGGCTACGAGAGAATCCCCAATTCATCCACATTGATAAAGTGAGAGAGTTCCGACGAGAACTCTTCGATCGGTTCGTCTGTCAAGATCTCGACCTTCAAGATGTTATCGTCTCCTCCATCTTGGTGAGAAACTCTCGCGTTTTACTGACTGGTAACCCAGAGGCGGGGAAGACCACTCTTGTTCGGTTACTGGCAAAAGGATTATCGAAGAGCTCTAAGGCATCCTCTAATACGAATGGATCCCTTTACGCCAAGACGACTGGCGCTCCAGAGCAAACGTTACAGAAGGTCATATCAACCACAAATATTAGCAAGCTTATTACCAAAGGCGAAGAGGAGATCATCGTTCGTCCCATTGTAACGGCACCGATCAAGTTCATAAACGAGATCAATCGATTCTCAAAAGCCGTCCAGGACGCCTTTCTTTCCCTGCTTGAAGAAGGAGAAGTGGAGTATGGAGGAACCCTCTTCACCACCCCTGATTTCATCTGCTACGCTGATATGAATCCGTACCGCGGAAAGATCGATTTAGCATTGAAAACACGGTTTATGGTCTCGCTCTTCCTGCCTTTCGTGGGCCTAAAGGGAGATCTTGAAATTTTAGACGAAATGTTTTTCTCTGGTAAGGAGACGCGAGATTTAGCTGAAAATATGCCTGCTATTCTTTCTATTGACGAGGTAAAAGACATTTGGGAGGATGTAGCCAAGGTTAAAGTCCCTGAACACGTGAAGGCCTTCCTCTCTGTGCTGTTTTCTGCGTTCAAAGTGTGCAAGTATGACAAATCCGCAATCATCCCTGGCTTCTTGCGAACTATCTGCCAAAAGTGTGAGTTCAACAATGAAATTTGTGCGCATCTAAAGCGCATTCCTGGCGAACGAGCGAGTATTGCTGGGATCCTTTTCATGAGAGCAAGAGCATGGCTTCACCATAGGCAGAAGGCGACCATAGAGGACGCGGAATGGGTTGCCCCCTGGGTTCTAGCCCATCGCATAAAACTCACGGCCGCTGTGAGGTCCGATGTTACCAACCCTTGGAAGTGGTGTCGCGAGGCGGTTGAGAATCTGATCAAAACGAAGTGGTACTACTCTCATCAGGGGGAGGAAAACTATGGCAACTGGGCCAAGGGAATCGCCCTTGTGACATTCGCCCTTGATTGGTCCATGCTTCCAATGTTTGAGAAGATCATTCGCCAGTTCTATCCACGTCTTACCCGCAAAGATCGGGTGGACGGGAAGTTCGCGGCAATTCGAAAACTTAGAGACTTGGCTTTTGGTACAGGAGAAGGAGATCGCGGCGACTTAGTCCTCAAGGAACTCTATAAAATGGCAAGAACGGATTTTGAAGATCGATCCAAGCAGATCGTAGAAGGGTTGCGGCCGAAAATCGAGCACATCTTGGAAGATGAAGATGCCACCCTAGAAGAGGTGCTTAACGCCTTTCAACAGTTGCAAAAAACACTCCCCGAAGAGAGTGAGCACCTCCGAAAGAAGCTACGGACAAAACTTGAAAAATTGACCGTTCGGGTGTCGTTAAAATTCCCTGGGAGAACGCAAGAGGCTAAAGAGTTGCTGGAAGAGTTAAACTTTAGCGAAGAAGAAATTAAAGAGCTGTTAGGGGAGCGGCGGCTGAAAATTCAGAATGAAAATGCAAGGGTTCGAGCATCTGGAGAGTTCCTCGTCTTTAGAGCCATCAACCCAAACACGGCAAACAAAATCAGGAAGAAATTTTGGTAAAGGGTGCAATGTGGCTTCGTGGGCTAGGGAGAACGAAAAGAAAGGAACAGAAAAGATTCATAGCTCTAGAATACCCAGTAGAAAATTTCAAAACATTTTAGAGCGGTTCTGCATTCAGTTCGATCTTTACCCGTCCTTCATCATCATTAATGCACCCCGACGACGAACGCTTCAAGACTGGGGGGAGGTGCCCTTACCCAGAATTCCCGTAGAAGAATTGCATCCCGATACCAAATATTGGCTTCTTAATGGTCTAAGTTACCATGCAATTGCCCCCTGCTCAGAAGCGAACCGGCTAATGTTGCGATACGTCATTTCTAACCTCATTCGGCGGTTCTCCACGGACTCACCAGCTGTCTCCTGGATTTCGGGTATCTTCTGCACCTTATTATCGTATACGAAGCTGTCTAGGACTGACGCATGGGAAGCGCACGTACGAGAAGCAATCAAGTGGAACATTGAAGTGCTGAAAGAGAAGGAGAAGGGACTGCTCACGGATTTTGTTCGTTCGTACTTTCAACACCTTCTTGGAGAGGAGGGACCCCCCGAGTATCGAACCCTCGTTGAACGTACGTACACCATCCTCAAACAGCCACTCGAGATGCGGGAAAAGGTTGAAACGTTTATTAAACTGATTAAAAACATTTTAAAAAGCGAAGCTGTGCCGCTTGTGTCTCTTCAAGATAAAGTAGAAGACTTTACCAGCTCCATCGGGTCGCCTTTCCAGACCAAGGACTTCTGGGGGGAAAACTGGAGAGCTCGAGGAAAAAGCTCGGGGGTGACACCAGAGGATGTGGCAAAACTAGCCCGGATCAGCCAAGATGATGCGATGACGCTGGCTAAAAAGCTTGAAGAACGGGAGAGTAAAACCGTTGAAAAGCTACAGAGCATGGGCACGAATTGGCTCCCAAGATATTCAAAGAGACAGGAAATGCTCCAAAAACTCCTTGCACAGAGGAGGTACATTGCAGCAGTACGGCGCGTACGGTTGAAACTTCTCTTAGAAAAAATAGGAAGGCTAGAAGGACGACGGAGAATGGAGATTGGGGGGAAGACCAACTGGAGCCTCGGCGAAGACCCAGAAGAATTGGATATAGAGGCTTCAGTGGAGACATTTGGTCATTTAATCCCTAATTTAACGACTTTACGGAACTTTTGGGTCAAAAGCACCTCTGGAGAGCGAAGAGGGGGCGGCCGTCACATAGAATTGCTAATCGATACGAGTAAGTCCATGGAGGGGCCTCCGCTGGAGCGCGCTATCGATGTAGGTCTTGCACTCATCGAGAAAGCGAAAGAACGAGATGATTACGTTGGCCTCACAACCTTTTCGTCAGGAGCTTGGGAGGGGTTCCCACCTTGTCGGTCATACCATGCCGTGGAGGAGATCCTCCTCCGCCTCTTAGCAAGTGGGGGCACGAACCTTCGCCACGCATTGCAGGTGGTGGAAGACCATCTTGTAGAGTCTGATTGGAGTAGTAGTCTCTTCTTGCTTACTGACACAGCAATCTGGGACATCAACTACCCTAACGTCAGAAGGAAACTGATGGGATGGGCTGAAGTACTTCCCGTCCAAATTATTGCACTCACGCCGAAAGTATACCCCGATACGAGAGATGCCTTCAAGCACAGCGACATCAAACTGATCCACGCCCCACATTTAGACAGATCGGAGTGGGAACTTGTGCTTTCAACGTTCTAGCTGATTGATAGGGGTTGTAGGTTATGTACCCGTGTCCCCTTTTTTCTGCTGGAAATACGTAAGGGAGGAGAAAATTACTTCCTTCTTCAGAATGGAGAGGTACACTTGGTGTGAAGTACCTAACCAAGCATAGAGTGGATCGGGCTTCCTGTGAGGCCTCCTAACCTCTGTGAAGGAACTTTCGCTTCACATTCAAATATCTGCCGCTGATAGCAAGGAGCTTCTCGGGTAGTAGGGTTAAAAAACAGGAAAAACCGTAACGCCTCACAGGAGAAAGAGTGAGCATTGATTAATTGCATAAGAGGTAACGTAGGGAGAACCATGAGATACCGAATGACACCGATCTCACCAGCAAGCGAAATTGAGAAAAAGCAAACCCTTTAAAAAACATTAAAATCCTTCAAAATTGAAAGGATGATGTAGGGCGTGCAAGTTGATCAGGGCGGTCACTATACTAGATCAGATGGATCGGCAAATTTTCTCGACGAATTTTGCCCGATTTAACATCCATCTTCCGCTTCTCAATTCGTCAATCTTACGGAGCAAAGCAAGCCTTCCTCACACCATAGAGCACATTGATATGGGAAGGTACAAGCTGGCATTTTATCTCTCTCCTACGTACACGATTTCCCTCCTAGCTGACAGAACCAACGAAGAAAAAGAAATCAACAGCTACTTAAACACGATATCTGAAAAGATTTCCGATATTACCGATGGAGAGATAAGCAAAGAAATCTTTGAGGAGACGGAATTTGACATCGTACGGGTAGTGGAAGATAACCTTAAAGAGGTGCCTGTAAAGACGACCTTTACTGGGTCTGGTGGTGTCGGGAAAACGACGATGGTGAAGTTACTGGCGAAAGATGAGCGAGTCTTAGAGTACACCCCCACGCTGCTGGCAGATGTTGAACAACTGCAAGCCCAAGTTGGCCCCTTCCGGATCTCGTTGTTTACAGTGGCAGGCCAACCTAGGTACAGGAAGACATGGGACGTGGTGAGCGAGGCAACGGACATCGTGGTGCTCGTATTGGACAGTACAAAGACCAACCTTCGAGAAACGAGGGAAGTTGTACTTCCTAAAGTTCGTGACTTGATGCCGTACTCGAGGATCGTGGCGATTGCGAATAAGCAGGATCTTCCAGGCGTGCTCTCCCCGGGTATTATTCAAGAAGAACTTGGTATTCCCACCTACGGGATGGTGGCAATCAGGGAAGGTGCAAAAGAACGCCTCTTGAACATTATCGAGCATATGATCGTTCGTACACCGTAGCGATGATACGTGGTAGGCGTTTCACTACACGATACGAGTCTCTTGAAAGATGAGACGACCTCTCTCCCGTTCCAGATAAAGTAAAAAGGAAAATAACGGACGTTCACATGGTCAGCTCGCGAAACATTTCGGCTTTCTCCTCAGGTACCTCTTGGTCGCGTATGCTTTCTTCCACAACCGCGGGGTTCACTTCATACACATCGTTAAGCGCGTAAGCAGCCTCTCGCATGAGGTTTTCACTCTCTGAATCCTTTAAGGTTAGTGTGAAGATGTCTACGGCATCTTCAATAATTTCAGAGTGAACTTTGAGGAGTGCAACAAGAATTCGAATGAAGAGTCGTTTTGGCCGTTCAAAGTACGAGACCCGCTCTCCTCTCTGTAAGTGTTCGGCTTCGTCTCTCTCCATCGCAGAAAGCGTTTCATAAAACTCGAAAAGGGAATCTGTGTACCCGATGAGGCTCGCAGGTGTTCTATACGATACAGAATTTAAATGTTCTATGCTGGTCATGTATAACTCTCTATCGTCCAATCCTTTAATGAGAATCGTGAGGAATGGGGTTTCCCCTTTGACTTCTATGTTCTGCAGGAGCGTCCCCGCTCCTTCAACTAATGACCTTTTGACATCGGTGATCGTCGAAGAGTCAAACGCTTCGATCAGTTCGTTGTCAAACTGAGACAGTACTCGTGGATCTTGAGATGCAAAGTCGGATAACGCTTCTGCAGCAGCCATTCTCGCTAGCATACCCTCCTCTTCTCTTTCCACAAACGTTATAAGGCTTTCAATGACAGTTTCCTTTTCGTTCTTGTCTAAGATGGGGGTAGACGTGAGAAGTTCTATGATGGTGAGTTTTAATTCTTCCTCCCATCCAGTCTCCAAAACCTCGACGAATCCGTCGAGGATGACGCCCCCAAACTCATGGAAGACGAGAAGATTCGCATGAAGTGCTTCAGCTGCACTTATTTTCACTTCTTTTGCCTCTACTCCCGAAGTTAGTACTTTAACGCATAAAGAAATGAGCGAATCGACAATCGCGGCATCTGCCCAGTTGGGGATGGACGTGGTGGAGATCAACTCTGCCTTCTCCTCATCATTCGCTGATTCTTCGATTTTGAGGCGCAAGTTCTGAGCATGTTTCTCTTGGAGTTCAGAAAGCTCTTCATCTTCGACGAGCTTGGCAAGCCCATTAGCTGCCTTGGCAACCGCATCTGGATCTTGTGACTCAAGAAGAATGCGCTCATTCAAGGCGAAGATCCGTTCGATCAGGCCGAGCTCGTCGGGGGGAATTTCCACGTTGGAGAGAAGAAACAATGTCTCTTTGTCGGCCTCCTCCGAACTTTCGGGAACGAGATTCTTAATAAGCGATTCAACAACGTAATAGTTCTTTCTACTCACCCGATAGATCGTCTGCAAGGCGATGTTACGGTCGGCTTCCCTCCCTTGTTTGATCATCTCTTCGATCTCGGGGATGAACTCTCTGATGAGGTAGGCCGAGTTCCACGCTGCAAAGGTGAGGACTTCCAAAGCTAACTCTTTAAGTGGATGATGACCGCTGAGCGAGAGGACACCTTTCATCTTTTCCTTTACATCTAAGACGAGTTCAGGATGGGCAGGTGTTGCGCGTTTTAGAGCGTGGAGCATATACTCAAGAAGGGCAAATTCGTCGGTAGATATTGGTTTCAGCTTGCTTTTCAGCAAGGATTTCACCTGATCCTTTTCAGGAAAGATGAAGCAAAGTTTTCCAAGGGAGACAAAGATCTTCCCCAAGATGCGTAATTCCCTCGTTTTATGTCGTCGCTCGAGGAGTTCATCAAGGGCGGAGGGTAATCCCGCCATCGTCGGTTGTACCTGATCTTCTGGCAAGTCTCCGAGTCGTTCTGCCATCAAGTTTCGTATACCAATATCTTTTTCTTGGTTACTGAGCGTGTTGAGTAGCTCTGCAACGTTGATTTCTTCTGCTTCCGAAGTCATGGTCAACCCCACTTTAAGTTACCTTACTAGTTTTTAATAATAGTTTTAAAGGGGCCATAGAATACACCATTGAAGAGATGGCAGTGGCTCGGTGAATCCAATGAAACGAATAGCAAGAGAGCAGCTCGAACCGTTTGTGACGAAAGATAAGTCGATCATCAGAGAAATTTACCGTTCAGAGGTTATGAGCCTTGCAGAAGCACTCGTCCCACCAGAAAAGGAGACTCTTTACCACTTTCACGAGACTTCAGAAGAAGTATACTACATTCTGGAGGGGAGAGGGATGATGCGAGTGGAAGGAGAACAGAGAGAGGTGAAGAACGACCACACCATCGTTCTGCCGAAGGGAACGAAGCATAACATTAAAAACATTGGGGAGGGCGATCTGAGGATCCTCTGTATCTCCATCCCACCATACACCCACGAAGATACCGTGATGGAAGAATAAAGCTAACCCTGTGTCTCATGTGGAGATCAGCAAGAGGGCTTTCGTTGGATGACGTTCAAGGATTCGGCCGTGGTGTTTCCGAACGGAGAGGATCGTTGCGTTCAGAGAAAGATAAAAACAGTTTTACGGTCTACATTGAAGGGACATAGAATGAATAGAGTGGTAACCATCGGTCTTGACGGTGTGCCCTATCGGCTTTTACGGGATCTTTCCGACCGTGGTATCATGCACCATATCAAACGTTTAAGGGAGAACGGTTCCTTCACGAAGATGACGTCGACCATCCCTGAAGTATCTTCTGTAGCGTGGAGTTCCATTTTTACGGGGAAGAATCCTGGCGAACATGGGATTTACGGATTTACCGATCTGATTGAGGGGACCTACTCCATTTCCTACCACAGTTCACTGAAGCTTAAAGTTGCTCCGTTCTGGCAACGGGATCAGGAGAAGACGTATGCCCTCCTGAACCTCCCTGCGACCTACCCTGCCTCTGAAATTAATGGTCTCCTCGTGTCAGGTTTTGTCGCTCCAGACTTGGAGCGAGCAGTCTATCCCCGCAGGTACCTAAATAAACTCAAGGAACTCGAGTACGCTATCGACATTGACGCCCAACGAGCTCGAAAGTCCCACCGACTCCTGTTTAAAAAGCTATTCGACACGCTGAAAAGTCGCATACGAGCCTACAGGTTTTTCTGGAAGCATCTCGACTGGAATGTGTTCATGCTCATCTTCACGGGGACGGATAGGTTGGAGCATTACCTCTGGAATGCGTATCAGGACGAACGGCATGAGTATCATCAGAAGTTCTTGGATTTCTTTGCGAGAATCGATGAGATCATCGGGGAGATAATGGAAAAGCTGGAGGAGGGGGATGCCTTGCTACTGCTGTCGGATCACGGGATGGAGGGGATTACAACCAACGTGAACCTCAATGCGTACCTCGCCAAGGAGGGCTTCTTGCAACGGGGAGAGGACCCGAAGAAGGGCTTTAACAACATCAAAGAGGGGACACAAGCGTTCACGCTCGACCCAGCCCGCATTTACCTCAACAAGGAGGAGAAGTACCCGCGTGGAAGCGTAGAGGAAGCAGAGGAGGAGACAATCATCGAGAACCTGATGTCTTCGTTGCGTCAATTGTCGTGGCATGGTACCAAAGTCATTAAAGAGATGTTTCGCAAAGAGGAGGTGTACCACGGTGCGCACACGGGTAAGGCACCTGATTTAGTGCTTGAACCACATTCTGGCTTCAAGCTGAAAGGAGGTCTCTTGAAAACGGAGATCTTTGAGCAGGCCCCCCTCACTGGAAAACATACCCGCAATGATGCATTCTTACTAGTGAAAGGCAAGGACCATGCAGATCTCCTCCCAAAGCGTCCTAGTGTGGAGGATTACCTCTCCATTGTAGACGGACTGAGCACCTGAGGGAGACTCATGGGCATTTCGGTCGTGATCCCCGCGTACAATGAGGAAGGAAGAATTGGACAGGTGATTCGCGAGGTTACACCCTACGCAGAGGAGATCCTTGTCGTGGATGACTGCAGCACTGATAGCACTGCAGACGTGGCAAAGCGTTTGCACGCGAAGGTGGTCTCCCACAACAGGAACCTAGGGCACAAAGAAGCGGTGAAAACGGGCTTTAAAGCGGCCAGCGAGGATATCGTGGTAACCATTGACGCGGATGGGGAGTACCCAGCTGATCAGATTCCCAAGTTGGTAGCCCCTATAGCGGCGGGGGCAGCAGATCTCGTGTCTGGCGCACGTCGACACATCCCTCGGATTTCAGAACGTATGCTAACGTCCCTCACACGCTTAGTCTTGGATGTCTCGGATACAGGAGGGGGCTTCAAGGCGTTAAAAGGAGATCTCGCGAAAACGCTAGAGCTGAAGGGGTTCTGCATATGTGGCATCTTCTTGCTTGAGGTAGCAAGAAAGGGAGGAACGATCCTAGAGATCCCTGTCAAACGACGGTTCATCTCAAAGCCAAAAGTTCCCGCGTGGCATCACCTTCCCCAGCTTTTGTATGTGCTACGCGAAATTGTGCTATCTTTCAGGCAGCAGGCTCTTCACGAGGGGAAGGTCTCCCAACCAGTTCAGGAACGTTTCCAGTGACGTGACTTTTCAAGCTTTTTATGCACAATAGAGAATGTTAGGAGGGAAGAAAATGACGATCCTTGTTACGGGCGGTGCTGGCTATGTCGGAAGCACGCTAGTAGATGTTTTAAGTAGACATGGAAAACACATCCGGTCCATAGACAATTACTCACGAGGGGCGTACGAGAATGTGAGACAATTGGACGAACGGGAGCACGTCGAATTTATAGACGGCGACATCCGGCGTAAAACCGATGTAACCAAGGCGATGGATGGGGTACACACGGTTGTCCATCTTGCGGCCCTCCCAGGCCTTGAACTATGTTCAAAACATCCAAAAGAAGCCATCACCACGAATATATATGGCACTTGGGCCCTCGTGGAAGGAGCTGTTCACAGCGACGTGGAACGATTCATTTTCGCCTCAAGCGCCGCTGTCTACGGGATTCCTAACGAGTTTCCCATCAGGGAAAGCGAGCCGGTCACGCCCATCAACCTTTACGGTGTGACCAAGGCTACTGGGGAACGTATCATGAACTTGATGCATTCCTCAGAGGGGCTTTCCACCGTTATTCTTCGGTTCGCCAACATTTATGGCGTTGGGTGGTTTACGCATTGGCAGACGGTTATTCCGAAATTCGTGAAGTTAGGAGTGCGAAGGAAGCCGTTGACCGTGTATGGAAGTGGAAACCAGAGCCGAGACTTCATCCATGTGACCGACGTAGTCAGCGGAATCCTGCATGTGCTTGAAGGGAGTGAACAGGAAGTAAGCGGTAAAACGTTCAATCTAGGCCATGGGAAGGCCGTGAGTGTGAATCGCGTTGCCCAACTCGTCCAACAAAAGCTGTTAGATCTTGCGGACATCCACGTTGACATCGTACATACTGCGAAGCGAGAAGGCGAACCCTACTTACCTAACTTTCAGTTTTCCATTCAGAAGATCAAGGATGCCCTCGGATTTGCGCCAGAAGTAGATCTTACGGAGGGTATCGAGGAGCTAATACAAGAGCGACTTGGTTAAATGCACGATAACCTACCAGACTCCCATCGGGGAGACGGTGTTGCGTGTGGCTCGTTCCTGTTTCTCCAAGTTCGTGATCCCGTTCGGTACTTCGTCGTTGGAATAGTTTTAAAAAGGATTAAATGTGGGAATAAGTGACTTTGTTCTCAAGTAACTTTACTTTTAAAAAGTAACAACTTAGTAGTAGTAATATCTTGGGAGGGGTGTTAGATGGGAAAACTGCATAACGCTGAAAAGACGTGTTGGAACTGTCCAGCTGCAAAGCTAAAAGGGAATGTAGACTTTAAAGCCTGCGGCCAATCCAGGAGACTGGAACCAAAGGGTGATCAAGAGCGTATCATGATAGAATGTCAGCGGAGACCTGAACTGGGACACTTCGAGCCGAGCATTACCTTTGCGCAATGTCCCGAGTGGGAGAAGGGGAAGTACGGATATCAGCTCAGGGACATGAGGGTCATGATCCTCGGCATCGATGGCTACCTTGGCTGGACGCTTGCTTTGAAATTAGGCAACCTAGGCTATCAGGTAAGTGGAGTGGACAATTTCACCCGACGCAAAAGCGTGGCAGAACGAAACGCCCATAGCATTGTCCCAGTTACCAGCATGACTGAACGCCTTGAAACAGCCAAAGAAATCTTAGATATCGATATCACCTTCCGAGAGCTTGACATCTATAACGAATGGAGAAAACTTGGTAACTTTATGCAGGAAATCCAACCAGAAGCGATTGTCCATTACGGAGAGATCCCCAGCGCCCCCTACAGTATGATCGACTCCGATCATGCAGTGGAAGTCCAGCAAAATAATGTGATCGGCACCCTCCGCCTCCTTTTCCTCATGAAAGAAATCACGCCCACGACGAGTTTATTAAAATTGGGAACCATGGGAGAATACGGAGTTCCCCTTACAGGCCGTCCCCTCTATGAAGGACTATTTCCAAGCGATGCTGAACTTCATTGGGAGGGGAGAGAGTGGAGTCTTGGTGGGGAGCTCACGCCACGCAACCCTCCGTCCTTTTACCACGTGTCTAAAGTACAGGACACGTTTAACATCTATGAGGCGTGTCAATATTGGTGGCTACGATCCTATGATATTATGCAAGGCGTGATATATGGCGTCCATACCGATGAGGTGGCGGCCCATCCAAAGCTGAGAACTAGGCTAGACATTGATGAATGTTTTGGAACGGTCATCAACCGGTTTACCTCCCAAGCTGCCATAGGAATGCCACTCACGGTCTATGGAGAAGGAGAACAGGCAAGAGGATTCATCGCTCTGAGGGATACCATGGAGTGTATGGTTCGATTGATAAATTCCCCTCCAGAACCAGGACAGTACGACGTCGTGAATCAAGTCTCAGGAGCATATCGCATAGATGAGTTGGCTGAGACCGTTGCAGAAGTCGCCTCAAAGAAATTCGGTAAGCGCGTCAAGATCCAGCAGGTGGAGAACCCTCGGGTAGAGTCCGAACAGCATCCGCTTGAAGTGGTCTCCAGAAAATTACCTAATGAGTTCGGCTTCCGTCCCTCCATTAGCCTTGAAGATGAAATCACCAACATGCTAGAGCTACTGACGAGACCAGAGATCACGAAGCGGATCGAAAAGATTCAGGAAGTCATCATGCCCGAAACAAGGTGGAGCGGAGAACATGAACGATCCGAAGTCATTGCAGTGTACGAGCCAGGAACCCGAGAAACGGGTCTCTTCCGAGTGAGGCTTGATACAGGAAAGCAGGAAGTAACGGAGATCGAAACAAAAACGGAAGAAAAGAGACGCGTGGCCCCTCAAGTGACAGGGGATGATGGAGATGGAGCTGAAAGATGAGAATTTTGACGATGTAGTTACCAAAAATGAGCATCCGATCCTTGTGGAGTTCTGGGCATCATGGTGTCCTCCCTGCAAACGTATGGATCCCCTTCTTGAAAAGTTAGAGGCAGAATACGATGGTAACATAAAAATTGGAAAGCTAAACGTGGATAGGAACCCCCAAACAGTGGAACGCTACGATATCAAGGGAGTCCCCACATTCATCGTCTTTCATAACGGAAAGCCCGTACGCAGAGGCCTTGGAGCGAAATCAAAGAAGCAACTACGGAACATGATCGAAACGAGTCTGGCGAAACGCTGACCTCTCGAACTTTCCCTTTTTTACGTTTCGTTACTAGGTTTCAACCGCTTCCAGAGAAGGTTAAAGTAATGCCCAATCGCTTTAACGAGTTTTGGGTTCGATGTTACAGCCGCTTCTCGCAAGAATAATGGCACTCCTAGTTCTTCCACGAGGAAGATTGCCCCCCTCCCGGTTTCAGGATCCACGATCGTGCCCCGCAGCGGGACATGTCGTGCGTATCGTATCTTAAGCTGAGAAGGAAAGGTGTGTCGGAGTTCATCAAGAATTCGGTCTTGCACTTGCCGTACTTCTTCGTGAAGCTTTGCTTTTTTATAGAGGATGAGTTTTAGGGTAACGCCTCGGTTACACGCCTCAGTTAGAGTCGGTTTTACCTTGGGAAAGTACTCGAAGACCTTGGAGAAGATACGAATTTCCTGTTCTGCTGCACTAATGAGTCTGTTAGTTTCTCGCTCACTCGGATCTCCCACGCGTACGATCCGTAGAAGGGGATGGTGCCGCTCTTCTTTCTTTCCCTGCTTCCATAGCGGTTTTATCACGTCAGTGAAGTCATGTTTGAGGGTGTTCAGCCGTTTAATTTCCTCGTTAAGGGTTTTCTGTTTTTCCTCTATCATGGAGTTCACTATTTCCGTTGGTGCCTTGGGAATGTAAAGCGTGGGACGACCTGGCTTTTTTTCCACCATTCCTAACCGAAAGAGTTCGTTAAGGGTCTCGTACACTTTTGCACTCGGGACGTCACTGACTTCAATGATTTCGCTCGCCTTAGATTCGCCCATGACCAGCAAGTACGAGAGGACGGTCGCCTCGTAATCGGTAAGGCCTGCTTTTTCCAACAAGTCTCTCGCATCTTCTACATCTGCCTTCGAAAAACTCTGTGACACGACCCTCCCTCAACCCGTTCTAGTACACCGAAACTTGATTAAAAAGTTGGATAAGGATCTCAATAGTGCGAAAAGGGATCCCAAGGTGGGTGCAACCAATGTCATCGATGGAACGTCAGAGTGAAAAAGACGTAGAGGACCAAGTACAAGAGCTCGCAACCAAGTTACACAGTGAGGCCTCCACGATTCGGTGGAACGCATTAACGATAGGGCTAAAAGAGATCAAACTACGATTATCGCGAGTTTGGCAAGTAGAACAGATAGTATTGCCACTTCTCTTGATAACGGTATCACTGATACTCTTAAATGTACTAATGAGCTTCGTGTGCCTCTTCTTTGTGTTTTTTGTGATCGCCCTGCTGTTCGTCTTTCGTAGGTACGACTCCCAACTGTTGATAGGGACTGCGGTGCTTTTGTTAACAGTTTCAGCCGTTGAACTGGCATGGGGGAGTGCCACCTATGCGAATACCCTCATGGAATGGGCAATTTACTTTTTAATGCTGGGAATTCTTGTCTCGTTTGCAGAGTACGTACGAAAGGAGATATTCGAGAGACTAGGCGTGACTGACAGCCATAAATAACTGAAAAAGATGCTCTTACTCAGGTTCAGTAATGAAGGTTCCTCTTAGGAAAGGTAAACGATTGTAGGCTTTTAATAGTTATAAAAGTTTACCTCACGGGGGTTAACGAAGGAGCAAGGTCACCTCCTTGAAGGGGAAAGTAAGTTAACTTTGGGACCTACACGCTAAGGTATTTCACGTGTAAAACTCATACTTAGGAGGGAACCGCATGGCAGGTATATCTGACGTGGTTTCAAAAGCAAATAGTCTACTCAAGGGAAGTAAGGGATTCTTATCCGTGTCTGGCGGGAAGTATGCTGATGCCATTTTGGGTGGCGTTCTTTGGTTACTCTTGGTAACTTTTCTTTCCCAAAGCGAGTACGGGACCACCGTCTACTGGCATTCCACTGCGTTAATTCTTACTGCCATCTCTTCTCTCGGTTTTACGGTTTCTTTTCAGTCCCTCCTCCCCAAAGGAAAGGACAACATCAAGGGAGAGGGCAATTTCCTGTCGCTTCTGCCAACGCTCGGGTTTGCTATTGGTCTTGCCTTTTTTACTCCTATCAATCTTTTTGCCGTTCTCTTGTATCTCTTCTTTCTTAATCGCCATCAGCTTACGATTGCCGAAATTCTCGGGGAACAAAAGTATTTAGAGTACCTCGTCGTTTCCATTGGGAAACGTGCGGTGCAGATCGTTGCTTCTCTCGGCTTGTATTATATCATGGGAGTGAATGGCGTCTTGTTGGGGTTATCCCTGGGGGTGGCTGTGGCATCGTACCGATCCCTTAAAAATTTGCTTACCCTGCCAAGCGGCTTGTCGTTCCCACGCATAAAAGCACATCGATCCTTTATCGTTTATACTTTTGGTCAAACGGCCCTTATTGGCGCCCTAGGGCAGCTTGACCGTATTGTGATTGGCATCTTCTACGGAACAGAGGTGCTCGGTGTTTACGCGTTCGTCTCGCAGATCTTTACGTTCCTTCGAATGATTCCTGGCGGATTTAGCGGGTACCTCCTCCCAGAAAAGGCATCAGGCAGGCAGGCAAGGCTAGCAGAACTCGCTGGTATTGGTGCCTCAGCTGGGTCTAGTGTCCTCACCTTTACCTTCACTCCGTGGGGAATCAACTGGCTCTTTCCCAACTTTTCTGAAGCTATTTCCGCTGTTCGCCTCATTAGCATTACCCCCATAATCCTCATGTTCTCTGTCATTCTCACCACCCATTTCCTCAGTAGAGAGGAAGGGAGAACACCCTTCGTGGCCACAATTTTCTCCAACGTTGTACGGGTGCTTGGAGTGCTTGTGCTCTACTCTTTCTTTAAATGGTGGGGGATGGGGGCTGGTCTTGTCATGGCCACGCTTGCCGCATTGATCTTCCTTTGGCTGCGAAAGAGATTTACCGATGCGAAGGAGGCGGAGGATCAGAACATTGATCCACCGAAGTGAGGTCGATGCCCCTCCCGTCTGGAGGATTGAGCCAGTAACTGTTCATGTTTCGCTATAGCTTAAAAAATCACTAAGAGAATATGCCCCGAAATCTGCTACGCGCTACTTTTTGTGGAATCAAGGTTCTCCCATTATGCAGTCCGTTCAGGATACGGAGTTTCGTTCGAAGGTATGCCTTCAGCAACACCTGAGCGAGCGAAGGTGAATACTCCTATGCGTTCGGTGTTCTCGTCTTGTCGCAGGGCTACTGCTAGTTGATAATTTCCCGCACGCACCTAAATAAAGGAAAATGATTAAAGGATGCGAAGTTCGGGGGAAAAATTCTGCAAGGAAGAAATCACATAAAGCTCCTCTCTTTGATTAATAGGAACCAAGTCTTCCAATCTCCCATTCATAAACTTGAATTTTTCGAGAAGACGCTCTAACCCGAGGGTACCCTTGAAGTAAACCGAAGATGTGAGGCATTTCACGGAAATGAGGTCAACGAACCCCTTAAACAGCTTTAACGGTGAAGCTCCAAACTTTGAAGTACCTCTTTTACGAGGATAGTGAGGAATAGATACCTCATTGATGTCATATCCCCTTTCAGCTGTGAGAACAAGAAAATATCGGTGCCAACGTTCTCGGAGGTATGGAACAATGTCGCGAAACACCTCTCGTCTGAACGCTTTTAGTCCGCTATCATTATCCTCAAAACGCCCTTTAAAGAGCGTGGAGGTCATAAAATTGTAGGTCTCCGATTCAATCTTCCTGATGAGGGCATCCTTCCTGCCGATCCGTCTTCCGTTGACCACATCATACTTATCGAGCTTTTCGGCAAGGCGAGGGATAGCCTCAGGCGGGTATTGGAGGTCAGCGTCTATAACTACAATGGAGTCCCCCCGAGACGCCTTAAACCCCTCAATAATAGATTTCGTCTTTCCTCTTCGTTTTTTAGAGAGGAGGGCTCGGACTTCACTATATTCCTCTTCTAGACGGCGGGCGACCTGAAAACTCCCGTCCGCATTAGAATCAATTGTAAAAATGAGTTCAAAGTCCTTCCCATCGAGAGCGTGCTTCACTCTCTTTGCCATGTAGGGAAGATTGGGGGCTTCACAGTACGCAGGAACTATGACACTTATCGTTTTTCGTTTTGAATCACCGTGAGATTGAGTCCCCATTCTGCCCACCCGTATAAAACTAACTAAATTTGATATTTAAACTTACATCTGATGCCTTTGAGTTTTATAAAAGGTTAGGTAGAAAATCCCACGGTTCTACCGTGGGGATGAATGCTGTAAGTACACCATCTTGAAAAGACGTTTAAAGGAAAGATATGTCCATAAGAAATAATTAATCTCGACGGGGAAGAGAGTGAAAGTTACGAAGACGATTCAGGGAGGCATCGTCAATCTCACACGCATTAAGCGGGATCTCCTTGACCGAGAGTATGAGAACCTGCAGCGGTACCTGCACGGGGAAGAGGATGTGGACTTGTACTCCGCCAACAGGCAGCAAGCGGATCGGTACTATGCGACCATCAAGGAGGACAAGGAGTACCTCTCTCCATCAGGAAAGACCTCATCGATGTCCAACCGTGCGACTCGGACGTGTGCGACTACTTCGTGAAGATCCCCGTCGCTAGGAGGTACGGGAGCGTGCATGTCCCCGTCAACACGCATGAGGAGATCAAGGAGGATTACGAGATCTGCGAGTCGAAACTCTACCGTGAACACGGTACCTTTTACCTTAACATCACGGTCACGAAGGAGGTGGAACTGGAAACCGCGTATGATGGTGTCCTCGGCATCGACCTTGGATTGCGACATCCTGTAGTGTCGGTGGCACTACCCAGCCGGGAGACAATGTTCGACGGGCACCACATACGGGACACCCAGTCCCACTACTTCTGGCTGCGAAGGCAAACGAAATACGGTACCAATCGTAGAAAATGGCACAGGAAGGAGTACAACAAGGTGCGTGACTGCATTCAAAAGCTGACCACCAAAGTAGTTAAGTACGCGAAAAAGCATGATCTCGTGATAGCCGTGGGTAACTTGGAAGGGATACAAGAGGGCAACGAGGGGCGGACGATGATAGAAAACTGCACCGGTTTCCCCACTATACGTTTCGAAAACAGGTTGCATACAAGGCACGGTGGGAGGGAGTGGTATCTGTTGAAGTGAGTGAGGCCTACACCTCGCAGCGGTGTTCACGGTGTGGTGCGAAGGGTAAACGGTACAAGGGGCAGTTCGAGTGCGGTGCGTGTGGTCTGAACGTGCAGGCCGATAAAAACGGTGCCCACAATAGTGGGCGGCGGGCATTGGGAAAGTTTTCGAGACCGCTTTCCAATGCAGGGGACGCTGTGGCACGTCCTGGAGCTGGAAGCTATGATTTCTCCCCTGCACTGCAAGAGAATGAGCGGAAGGCAACCTCAGCAGCTTAGGCTGGAAGCTCCTTGGCTCTGCCAAGCGGGAGGATGTCACAAACTTATAATAGCGGGGTTTCATTTCTTTTTCCAATATTTTTTCTCCATTCCTTACAGCAGTTAGCATAACTTTCCTTCCACCTTCCTTTTGATTAAATTTTTTGAAAAATCCTTAAAGATTAAACATTAGAATTGAGCTATTACTTTTCAATAAGTCTCCCCTACGTTGAAGGCAGGGAGTTTGTGGGGTGTTTAGGTTGGATAACGGAAAGATATCTCACGAAATTCCTAATGTGTCCGTAATTTCTCCAGATTCTCCACTCTTTTACCTTTTTTCCCATCATCCGTTAGAGGAATGCCCATCTCATTGCATTGCCTTTCCGATTCCTCTAACGGAGAAAAAATTTTATCTTTGTAGTCGATGTTCTGGACTCCTACTTGGAGGCACTCTTCTATCAATTTTTCTTTCCTTCTTCGTTCCTCCATGGTCTGATCTTTTTACGTTTGCCCTTTCGATCCTGCTAGGTCTCTCCACAGCTATTGATTGGTTTCTTTATAAATTAAAGATCCTTGCCACAAGCGTAAACCGCCGTTTTGTTACAGGAGTTACCAGTGGATGTGGTATTGTTCTTATCGGTACAATTGATGGACTCTTTCTCCAGTATCTTGCTATTATATTAATAAGTACTCTCCTTATTGGTGCCTATGTTCTACAGATCTCACATGTTTAAACGGAAGAACACCTCACACGTCTTAACATCTGGAATGGCCCTATAGTCATTTTAGGAAGGAACGGGGGAACTCTTGAGCCCTACCAGTAGTCGTAGTGAGTGTTTCTTCATGATACTGGAGATCAGAGTGACGTGCTTTTCTTGCTGAGTTTAAAATAGACGTCCTCTTGAAAGGTAAGGACTTTTAAAATTCCTTTCTGGGAAGGAAAGTCTCTTCCGACCGCAGTGGGATATAATCTTAATCCTTTAAAGCGAAAAACTCCTTACTAGTAACGAGTAAAATTTCTTAAAGGTGGATCTTATGGGCTTTTGGGGTAAAATCGCAAAAGAAGCAGTAAAGGTCTTTTGGAAAGGACCAATGACTCTAAATTATCCTTTTGAGGAAAAAGAGACTCCAAGCGATTTTCGAGGTAAAATAGAACATTCCCTCGAAAAATGTATCGGTTGTGGGCTATGTGCTCAAGTTTGTCCTACTGCTGCAATAGAGATGAGGCAGGATCCTCAAGAACGAAAAGCAACAGGCGAGTTACCGTCATACAAACTTTGGAAATGTATCACGTGTGGGGACTGCGTGGATATATGTCCAACAAATGCACTAAAACATACTACAGACTGGCACCTTGCTGAGTTTGACAAGGAGCAGATTGTTTGGAAGGTCGATAAGGAAGAGTCCTTTGACTACGATTCGTTCCACTCTATTCGGTGATTGAGCATCCATGAAAGTAGCATAGCCTCCAATATCTTGCAAATCCTCAAAAATGAGGCTGAAAAACGAGGCTTTACAAAAATCACTAGAGCCAGAATTGTCGTAGGACAGCTCAGGGCTCTCAATCTTGAGACATTATCATTTATCTTCGAAGCCATCGCTTCTGAAGATCCCCTCACGGAGGAGACTACGCTCGAGTTCAAGGAAAAAAAAGGAAGAGTCAAGTGTAAGAACTGCGGCCATGAATGGATGTTACAACCAGAGGATCTCGGGTCGGGGAGCAGGAGCCTCCTACATTACTCGGGGGTAGTGACCGGGTTTCAACTTACCTGCCAAAATTGTGGTGCCCAAGATTTTGAGATCATTGCGGGAAAAGAACTTTACATCTCAGAAATAGAGGCGGAGAGGGAAGCATCTGAACTAGAAGCGGAAACTTAACTTTCGTATAGTACCTTTTCGTCATGGGGAGCGTGAACATTCTCCAATAGTGTGTAGTACTCCGCGAGAGTGAAAACTGTCTTTTCTGAAAATCTAAGGTTTCCTTTGTAAAATGAATGTCCCACCGATGTATACGTGTACTTGTTTTATCTCTTCGTTGACTTACCTTCTCATCCTCTTCCTAAAAAACAAGATGGCACCAACTATTGCAGCACCAACACCAACGCTGCTCCATACCCAATTAGCTATCCCAAGGGTGTCTTTTGCAAAAAAGCCCTTTCTTTCCAGTGAGGAATTGATGCTCTCTTTTGTGCGAATCGTTAGGGTATACTTTTCTAGGAAAGCCTGATCTATTTCCTCCAGCTTCTTTATGTACAAGATGCTCTTAGCATTTTTGATCACAAAGTCTTCGTATTCAAGCGTGATCTCCTGGTGACACTCGTAGGTGACAGTGCCTTTAAATACCTCGGAAGTTTTTTCAGAAGGATATGCCTCAGCCTTCCAATCCGCCGTGAGCTCTATTTTCTGATCTTCCACGTTAAGTGAATACTCAAAACTCTCACACGTATCACTCACATTTTCCAATCTTTCACTAATGTTATCAAGTGGATCTGTAAAGTCTTCCCAGCTCCCCACAACGATGTCGGGTGCATTTATAGAAATTCTTAGTCCTGCCTGATAAAGATAAACATAATCATAAAGATAATGATGGTAATGATAGTCCATATACTGGTCGTCATCACGATTCCAAACATGAGAAATGCCCCAGCGACTCGTGTCGTCCTCAGTCAAACTATACGTATACCTATACTCAGCAGTATCCTTACATTCCTCTCTACCCTCTTTCGCTGTCACGCTGCGTGTTACCACGAGGTAGTCTTCTTCTACGCTTTCGATCTCTAAAGTTAATTCATTCTCGGAAGACCATTTGTGGAAGGATGCGCTCCTCTTTTTAGGGTTTCCCGCGTATTTCCTCTCTTTATATCCGTGTGAGAGACTTTCGTAAAACTCGTATTTTTTACCCTCGTTCAACGTTTCTAGTCCACTATCAGGGCTTGCACTAATGGAAGTGGTAATTAATGAACAGAAAAGAAGGCTTATCAACAAAATTGATACTACTGCGTTTTTCATTTGACCTTTCCCTTATACATTTAAAGAAAGTTTTCTCTTTTAAAAAAGAATTCTGGAGAAGTGGCAACTTTTAAGAAGAAGAGGCTATCCACTTGGTGTTTTCAGGATTTTCAAGGTGCTTCCTTATTTTTTCCTCCTTAATGTTCTTCGTAGATTGCCCTTTTTCGATAATTTGATGTTGTAATCTTTTTCGATCTCTCATAAGGTAAGGCAACTTTAGTTGCTTCATTCTCCCATCGTTAAGAATTTCTCTTTGGTCGATTCTACCATTTTCGAAACATTTTGTTAGAACGTGATTCGTTAATATGAGGGTAGAAGCGGTAAAGTCAACCGTGAAATAGGCGGTAAAGTTTTCTGTGTGATCAGCGAGAACATACGCTATCAGTTTGATGATATGATCTCTCAAAATAATCTTAAGGATGAAGCACGTAGACAAATAGGTCATTTTTAGGTGATTGGGGACGAGATTTTCCTTTCAAAAGCTTAGATTTCTACTTTTTTTCCCGTGAAATCGCGTTTTACATTCCCGAAGGCACTAACGTCTCGTAAGTGTTTCGAATGGAAGACGGGGCCAGCGTAACAAGCGGGAAACAAGCGTAAGCACCCCGTGTTTGGATAGTTTCTCCTCTCCTACTATGGGTACGTGTATGATAAGAACTTCTATCCGCACCTCGCAAGAACTAGTGTAGTATTGAAAGTCGTCTTCTGGATGTTTTTCATTCGCAAGCCTTCCAAGTTTGAAGAGAAGTTTGGTAGACGTTTTGAAGCCCTTTCCTTCGAGCACGTTCTTCGCCTCGTTCACGGGTGTTAAGTAATCCCACTCCATCTCAACTTCGTGCACATCTNNTTCCTCTTTTACTTCTTTGAGCGGTCTTCTTACCATTCGGATCTTATGTAGACAAAGAAGTTCCACTTAAAAGCCAACACGTCGGTTGTTAAATCACTTTTCACGTACGACATGGAGGAGTCGCTTTTGCTTGTTCATTTGCTCTTTCTTCGCTATCCGTATTCCCGCTGACTTGCTTTCCTGCATGAGTGGATACAACTCCTCACCGGTTTAAATAACGAATATTTATAAGTAGCG
>JABAHQ010007241.1_pt2 | contig 42575 bp, 41 predicted proteins | sample 7062091 | NCBI WGS metagenome assembly JABAHQ01 (sample SAMN14534359, study PRJNA622989) | marine sediment metagenome | biome: marine biome [ENVO:00000428]; feature: marine pelagic biome [ENVO:01000023]; material: deep marine sediment [ENVO:00002113] | place: India: Gulf of Kutch | collected... | reverse complement strand
CTGGCTGCGCATCTCCGGGCCCTCGAAGCTCCAGAAGTCGTGGAACACGAGGGTGGCGGGGACGATGAACAAAAAGATCGCGGCGCCCGCCCACCGAGCCTTCCATCCCACGAGCAGCAAGAGGCCGCCCGCCAGCTCGATGATGATGGTGAGCACCAGCAGGACCTCGACCGCCGGCAGTCCGGCCTGCGCCATGTAGGCCGCCATGCCGGAGAACCCCGCGATCTTGGTCCACCCCGAGAGCACGAATATGAGCGCGAGCAGGATGCGCCCCGCGAAGGGCACGACGGTTCGCAACGGGTCCATTCGGCCTCCTCCGGCGTTCGGCTTTCAGATCGAATGAAAGGTTAAACATATGATAGACTTTGACTAATTGCCTTTATACGAGATTTTTTTCACACAACCGTTCAACGTCGTTGATGCTTCGCCTGAGCCTCGATGCCTTGCGGGTCCTGGACGCGATCGACCGCAACGGCAGCTTCGCTGCCGCCGCCGCCGAGCTGCACCGGGTGCCGTCGGCGCTGAGCTACACGGTCGGCAAGCTGGAGCGCGACCTGGGCGTGCGGGTCTTCGATCGCAGCGGCCATCGCGCGGTCCTGACCCCCGCGGGCGACGAGCTGCTCACCGAGGGGCGCCGCCTGCTGCAGGCCGCCGGCGAGCTCGAGGCCCGGGTCAAGCGCGTGGCCACCGGCTGGGAAGGCGAGCTGCGCATCGCGGTCGATCACCTGGTGCCCGTCACCCGGCTGCTGACGACGGTGGCGGCGTTCTACGCCGAGCATCCGGGCACCCGGCTGCGCCTGGCGCACGAGGTCTACGGCGGCACTTGGGACGCCCTGGTCGCCGGGCGCGCCGATCTGGCGGTGGGCGCCACCGGCGAGGGCCCGCCAGGCGGGGGGATCGCCACCCGGGCGCTGGGCACGGTGGCGATGGTGTTCGCCGTCGCGCCCGGCCACCCCCTGGTCGAGGTCCCCGAGCCGATTCCCGCCGAGACGATCGAACGGCATCGCGCGGTGGCCGTGGGCGACACCTCCCGCAATCTGCCCCCGCGCACCGCCGGGCTGCTCGACGGCCAGGATGTGCTCACGGTGCCGGACCTGGCGACCAAGCTCGAGGCCCACCGCCAGGGGCTCGGCGTGGGCTACCTCCCCGCCACGCTCGTCGAGCGCGAGGTCGCGGCGGGTCGCCTGGTCGTCAAGGCGGTGGAGGGGCCCGAGCTCTCGGCGCGCTGCGTCGTCGCGTGGCCGACCGGCGCCGACGGCAAGGCGTTGGCGTGGTTCGTGGATCGACTGACCGATCCGGCACGAGGGCCCGATCTGCTCGGGGTCTGATCCGCTCATGGGCTGCAAGCGCCGCAGACCCTGAGACAAGGGATCGCCGGCGGTCTCTGCGGAGCGGCCAAGCTCCCCCGGCCACAGTCGGACCCGGGCAATCGCCGAGGGCGACCGAAGCATCGATGACCACCGGAATCGACCGGAAGCGGGTTTCGACGCCACCGAGCCGGGCGGAATCGGCTCCACCGGCCTCCCGGGTCGCCCTACGGCGGGCCCCTCACGCCCATCGAGCGATCCGACAGGGGCGCATAGCTGGAGGGATGTCGATCGGACCGCTTCTCGACGTCGTCTCCCGTGCCCTATTCTTAACGCAGCGATCTCTTCGCGGATCCGAGCGAGCATGACCGTGAAAGGGTACGGGCCCGTCGATGCGATGGTGTACCCGCGCTTCAGCGGTATCTCCACGTTCATGCGCCTGCCCCACGTGCAGGATCTGGAGGGCGTGGATTTTGCGGTGATCGGCCTCCCTTTCGATACCGGCGCGACATACCGGGTCGGCGCCCGCTTCGCGCCGCGGGCCATCCGTGACGCCTCGGCGCTGCTGCGGCCCTATAACACGGCGCTCGGTGTCTCGATCTTCGACCGCCTCTCCGGAGTGGACTACGGCGACCTCTCGGTCGTCCCGGGCTATCTGCCCGACAGCCATGCCAAGATCACCGAGCAGATGCGCGCGGTGCTCGACGCCGGCGTGGTGCCCTTCGCCCTCGGGGGCGACCATTCGGTGAGCCTGCCCCAGCTCCGCGCCCTCGCCCAGCGGTTCGGGCCGCTGGGGCTCGTCCAGTTCGATGCGCACGGAGACGTGTGGGGGCCGTACTTCGGCGACAAGGCCACCCACGGCACGCCTTTCCGCACCGCGGTCGAGGAAGGCCTGATCGACGTGCGACGCTCCACGCAGATCGGGCTGCGCGGCTCACTGCACGAGCCGGCGGATCTCGAGATCTCGCGGGAGCTCGGCTTCGCGGTCTTCACCGCCGACGACGTACGGCGTTCGGGGCTCGATGCGGTCTGCGAGGCCGTGAGGCAGCGGGCGGATACGGGACCCTGCTTCCTGAGCTTCGACATCGACTTCGTCGACCCGGCCCTCGCCCCGGGCACCGGCACGCCCGAGATCGGCGGCTTCAACGGGTGGGAGACGCAGCGCCTGGTGCGCGGGCTCCGGGGCGTGCGCTTCATGGGTTTCGACCTGGTGGAGGTGTGCCCGCCTTACGACAACCCGGGCGCCACCACGGCGCTGACGGCCGCCAATCTAGTGTACGAGTTCATCACGCTGCACGCGCTCAACCCCGAGACCTAGCCTGATCGATGCCCGGAGGGGTCGGGCGCCGCCCGAGGGCCGAGCCGCCTCGCTGCCCGTGCCAAGGCGCGATACCAGGCGACGAGATCATCGAGCGAGTACGCGGCGTTGGCCGGGCTGGGGTTGGGCGTGACGAACACGCGCGCGCGGCCGATGCGCTGCGCCTGCTCGCCCCAGGGGATCTCGGGCTCGGGCGCGCGGTCCTCGGCGTAACGCAGGTACGCCCGGTAGGCCTGCTTGCCGTGGAACCACGCCGCGAGCGGCGAGCAGCGCAGCAGCTTCTCGCGCAGCAGCGGCGCCCACTCGCGATAATCGGCCGCGCGCAGGCCGGCCCCGCCGCGCGAGGGTCGCTTGACCACGTCCGTGAACCCCACCCCGCAGCGCCGGAACAGATGCTCGACGCCTTCCACCCCCGGCGTCACCGGCGCGTCGACCAGGGGCGAGGCGTTGAGCGCGCGCCAGAACCGATTCTGCGGCGTCGCGAAATAGAACCCCGCGCGCACGGAGCGGATCGAGGGGTTCAGGCCGACCGAGACCAACACCAGGCCCGCGCGCAGATAGTCGGGCAGCGTGCGCACCGCCTCAGCGCCCCGTCTCCTCGAGCACCCTGAGGAATCGCGCGGCGTCGTCGGCCATGGTCATATTGTTGAACAGGCAATAGGTGCGCTTACGCCCGCCGCACGCCTCGGCGAGACGCTCGAGATCCGCCCGCGTGTGACGGTAGCGGTAGCCGGTCAGCCCGTGGAGCCTGTAGTACCGCGCGCGGCCGTGACGCGGCGCGTCCTTCAGCGGATCGACGATGTGCACGAGATCGAGGTCGCGACACACTGCCTTGATCTGCGCCGCGCGCCAGCGGCCGCGGGGCTCGAACGCGAAGATCAGGTCGTCGGCGTCGGCCCAGGCATCCTCGAAGAACCGGTACATATCGTCGAGGTGCTCGCCGGTCGGCGTGAAGGCGGCCGGACACTGAAACACCACCACCGGGGCCTCGAGCGCCCGGGCGCAGGCCAGCGTCGTGCGCCACGCGCGGCGCACCTGCGGATTGGCCCGGAAGCTGCCATAGCGCCCGCGCTCGCGCGGCGGAATGGGCTCGCGCAACCGGCGGTAGGTAGGGCTCGACGCCTCGTGGGTGATGAGCTGCCAGGCCTTGAGCGTGAACGCGAAGTGCTCGGGCGCCTCCGCCCGCCAGCGCTCGAGGGTCCGCACGCGCGGCGGCTGGTAGAAGGTCTGCTGCACCTCGACCAGGGAGAAGCGCCGGTAATAACGCCCGCGCGCCATGCCGAACCCGCAACAGCCGACCTGCACGCCCATCCCCGGCGCTCCTCTCCCGCAGCCTCCGCGTCCCAATTGTCGCGGAGCCGGCGGGCGCGCGCCAGACCGTGCGGGACCTAGGAGGCGCGCGCGAGCGCGACCCAGACGAGCACGGCGAGCGCGACGAGAAAGACCGCCAGCGCGCCGAGGGCGTAGAGCCGGTAACGGCGCACCAGGCCCTCCTGAGGCCGATCGGCGATGAGGTAAGGGTAGCGACTCTCCTCGGGGCGGGAGAGCAGATGAGTCACGGGATCACCCGCGCGCTCGGCCCGCTCGGCGAGCACCTGGCGCGCGGCCGCCCGCCGCGCCCGCCGCCACTCACCGGCGTCGATGCGGCCGTCGCGGTCGGCGTCGAAGCGCTCGTGCAGCGCCCGCTGATCGCCCTTCCACTGGCGCAGCAGCGCGCGCACCTCCTCGTTGACCGGCGTATCGACCGACGACAGGGTCTGGAAGTGACCGAGGGCGTAGAGCGGACCCGGGGCGAGCCGCTCCTCGATATAGCGATAGCGCCCGCCCGCCAGGGCGAGGAAGCCGCCCATGCGCGATTCGACACTCCCGGCCGCCGGCCACTCCCGGTCGCCGCGCCAGGCCTGCCGCGTGCGGCAGGTCACCTCCGCCCCTTCCGGGTCGACGAGGCAACGCCCCGTGTCGTCCTCGAAGCAGAAGGGGCTGTCGCTGGTGCCCGAGCGCACCGTGCGCCAGCGCCCGCGCTTGCCGCTGCCGCTGCGGCGCTCGACCTTGTAGCGATACCACAGGCATTCCTTGCCGGTGAGCGGCGCGGTGACCACGAAGCCCCCGTCCGCGACCGCGCGGCCCCGAAGCTCCACGTACCCCTGGGGCGCGGAGCGCACCCTGGCCGTCGGCGTGTCCTCGATGATCCGCGCGCGCCGCAGGCTGCGCCAGATGAAATAGAACCCGCCCGCCGTCACCAGCGCGAGCACCGCCGCCAGGCCGGCGAGCTCCGGGACGGAGAGCCCTTGCACGTGCGTCTGCCAGGTCATGGGGGGCTCGGCCGGCCGGCCCGAACGCCGCTACCGGGCGGGGAGGTCGGCCACGGCTACGCCGAGCCGAAGAGCTGCCCCAGGTTGACGTCGGCCTTCTCTTCCTCGTCGAACTCGAGCAGGTCGAACGAGTTGAACCCGGCCCAATTCGCGATGATCACGTCGGGGAGCTGCTCGATCCGGATGTTGTTCTGATTGACGCTCTCGTTGTAGAACTCACGGCGGTCGGCGATCGAGCTCTCGAGCGAGCTGATACGGCTTTGCAGGTGCTGGAAGGTCTGGTCCGCCTTGAGATCCGGGTACGCCTCGGCCACCGCGAACAGGTTACCCAGCCCCATGCGCAGCCCGCTCTCGGCGCGCCCCAGGTCGCGCACGTCGCCGCGCTCTCGCGCGGACTGGACCTCCGCACGCGCCTTCATGACCTGCTGGAGCGTCTCTTGCTCGTAGCCCATGTACTGCTTGCAGGTCTCGACCAGCTTGGGGAGCTCGTCGTGGCGCTGCTTGAGCAGGACGTCGATGTTCGACCAGGCCTTGGAGACATTGTGCTTGAGCGCGACGAGACGATTGTAGATGACGATGCCGTAGGCGGCCATCAACACGACGACGACCGCGATGATGATCAACACGATTGTCGATCCCTCCATACCCTCCCCCCATCGGGACTGTCGGGACGGACGCGCGGCTTCCTGCTCATGCCGCCGCCGGCATCCGGGATTGTCGCTCGTTATCCGCGGAGCTTTAGCGCCCGGCTGCGAACGACGTTATGCGAGCGCTAGAAGTGCAGATACAGGCCGAGATACGGGCCTTCGAACGTGATGTCCGAGAACACCTCGTCGACGTCGTCGAGCTCGATATCCTGGCGGCGGTAACCGGCCTCGGCGCCCAGCCGCCAGTCCGTCTCGTAACGCAGCCGCACCGTGTAATCGGACACCGTGCTGTCGGCGAAGCTGAACAGGTTGCCCGACACGCCGGCGGAGAGCCCGGTCAGCGGCAGGCTGAGCGCGACATCGGCATAGCCCATCGGCAGCAACCCGTCGAAGGTCGCCGACTCGTCCTGGGTCGAGGAGCGCACCCGGGCGAAACCGTCGACCTGCTTGAGGGTCAAGCCGAGATCGAGGCTCACCACGTTGTCGAGGAGCTCGTAGTACAGCGTCAAGTCGGTCTGGTCGAGCTCCAGCGTGGTGTCGACGTTCTCCGTGGCGGTAAACGTCTGATTGCCGAACGTGAAGGTCCTCGAGACCCGGCCCCTGCCGTCGGTCGACAGCAGCGTGTGCTGCAGCCGCAGATTGGGCAGCAGCGGCACCGGGTGCTCGACGGCCAGCCAGGCCATGCCCTCGGTCTCGGCCTCGAGCGCCAGATCGTTCTCCAGGTCCGCGTCGGTGCCGAGATAGCGGACGTCACCGCTCGGCTCGTGGTCCCACACGGCGGCCCCGACGTACACTCCGGCGAGATCCGCCGACGCCCCGACGGGCAGGACGATCAGCGCCGAAGCCAGAAATCCCGCAACCCCTACACGCATGCCTCCACGCATAATAAAACTCCTCGCCTTCTTAGGTGGGCGTCATATCCTTGACGATAATGCGGGTGAGCGGAGCGCGTTTCTGTGAAGCAGTTCACCGGCGCCGCTTACGGGATGTGTTTTCGAGGAGCCCGAGCGCGCGGCGCCCGGCGTCGACGCCGGTGAGAAAGGCCCCGTGGGCGGTCGCGAAGAACTCGGTCGATACCGCCTCCCCGGCGAAGAGCACCCGCTCGCCCACGGGCTCGGCGAGCACGGCGCGAGCCCGGGCCGCCCCGGGTCGGGCCGCGGAGTACGCGCCCCGGACGAGCGGGTCGGCGTTCCACCTCGTGGCGGTGGCGGCGCGGCGCTCGCGTTTGACGCGTTGGCCGAACAGGCCGGCCAAGCGCTCGATCACGAGCGCCTGCATGGCCTCGGGGCCGAGCGCCTCGAGCTCGGCGCCGAGCCCGCCGCCGAAATAGGCCACCGTCACTGGACGGCCGAAGGGATCGACATGGAAGCCGAGCGTGCGCCGCCGGTCGACCACGTCGACCGCGTAGGTGTTCGGCGCCAATCCTGTGACCTCCCGCGCGAAGCGCACGGCGACCTTGTTGGCGCACCCCATGGGCAGCGCCTCGATGGCCGCGCGTTTCGCCTCGGGCAACGGCGGGTCGAACGCGATCATCCCGGCCGCCAGCACCCCGGTGGAGACCGTTACGATCGCCGCACGCGCACGATAAGTCGTGTCCGCGGTCTGCACCTCGACCTCGCGCCCGCCCCAATGCACCCGTCGCACGGGGGCGTCGAGCACGACGGGCAGGCCGCGGCCGTAGCGGGCGATCACCGCGCCCAGCCCCTCGCGCACCGGCCAGTTCTCGTCGGTATCGCGCTCGGCGGTGTAGTCGAGGGTCGAGCAGGCCTCGACGTCGGCGGCCGTGATCGCGGCGATGAAGTAATCGAGCAGCGGGCTCCAGGGATGGTCGCGCGGCGTGACCTCCGCCACCGGTCGGTCCTCGCCCCGGGCGCCCGCGGCGCGCACCGCCTCGTAGCCGGCACGGAGGAAGGCGTCCGCCGCCCCTGCCTCGGCCGCCGTCGCGGGACGCCCCTCGACGAACAGGCGCCGCGCCGGGTTGGCCCGCGCGTACGCGGCGCCGTGCCGGTCCGCCAGGGCGGTGAGGGGGTTGATGCTGCCCGAGTGAAGCCAGGCGCAGCCGCGATCAAACGCCAGTCCCAGGCTCGCCCGCTCCGTATGGGCGCGCCCGCCCACGCGCGAGCCGCCCTCGAGGATCACGCAGCGGGCCCCGCCGGCCTGCAGTGTCCTGCCGGCGGCGAGCCCCGCGGCGCCCGCGCCGATGACCGCCACGTCGATCGGCCTCACGAGGCCGACGGCGCCTCAGCCGAAGTAACCCGGCTCGTTGCCCGGCTTCCACTTGATGTTGCAGCCGATGGTCGGCTTCTGGTCCTCCGGCACCGGGCGTCCCTCGAGCACGGCGTCGACAGCCGCGCGCAGGTCCGCGCCCGTCACCGGCCGGTCGTTGCCGGGCCGCGCGTCGTCGAACTGGCCGCGGTAGACGAGCTTGCGCTCGTCATCGAAGAGAAAGAAATCCGGCGTGCAGGCCGCCCGGAACGCCTTGGCCACCTCCTGGGACTCGTCGTAGAGATACGGGAACGTGTAACCGATCTTCCTGACCTCCTCGGCCATCCTCCCCGGGCTGTCGTCGGGATAGCTGGCGACGTCGTTGGCGCTGATGCCGACCATCGCGAGCCCCTTCTGCTGATACTCCTGCGCGAACCGCGCGAGCTCGTGCCGGATGTGCTTGACGAAGGGGCAGTGATTGCACATGAAGCCGACGAGCAACGCGGGCTTGCCCGCGAAATCGTCACGGCACACCCGTCTGCCCTCCGTGTCGGGCAGACAGAAATCCGGGCACGAGGTGCCCAGCGCGAGCATGGTGGACGGCGTCTGTGCCATGATTCTCTCCCGTGGTGGATAGGGCTGGCTCCGAATTCTAACGCCGCGCCCCGGCCGCCCCAAGACGACGGCTCGCACGCTACAATAGAAGAGGAAGCCGAGCCGTGCCGCCGGGGAAGCGCACCCTCGCCGCAGCCATCGGGATGGAGCCGCGGACGATGACCGAGACGACGACTCGCCTGCTTGACGAGCTGGGGTCCGCCTCCCGCGAGGCGCTGCTCAAGAGCCTCGAGTCGGAATACGACGAGACCGGGCCGCGGCAGCCGTTGTGCTGCGCGCGGTGCGCGCGCGCCGTGACCCGCGTCGATCAGGCCGTCGAGAGAGACGGCGGGCACGTCCACCGGCGTAGCAACCCGGCCGGCGTGAGCTTCGTCATCGGCTGCTTCCGTAGCGCGGGCGGCTGCCGCGCCGTGGGCGAGCCCACCGATTACTGGAGCTGGTTCGTCGGCCACCGGTGGCAGGCGGCCCTGTGCGCGGGCTGCGGGAGGCACCTCGGCTGGCGCTTCAGCGGCGCGAGCGAGTTCCACGGGCTGATCCTCGAGCGGCTCAAGCCCTGTGGCGTCGGCGCCGACTAGGACAGGGTGTGCACGCGCACGCAAGGCGCCGAGCCCTCGACGCACACCGACCCGGCATGGACGAGATCGACACCGGCAGCCATGAGGACCCGTTGCGAGCGGCGCAACGCCGCCACGCCCAGGCGCAGCGCCTCCAGGATCTGTTCCATCAGGATCTCGGCTACGCGCCGGGGAGCCAGGTGCTCGAGCCCGGCTGCGGCACCGGAGAGCAGACGCGCATCCTCCTGCAACGCAACCCCGCGGCGCGTGTGCTCGCCCTCGACCCCGCGCGCGCCTCGCTGGAGCACGCCCGGGATCTGGTGCGGGCCGAGGGGCTCGACGACGTCGCGTTCGTCCGCGGAGACATCATGCGGTTGCCGCTCGGCGAGGCCACGGTCGATCACGTCTTCGCGGCCCACCTGCTCGAGCACCTGCCCGACCCGATCGGCGCCCTGATCGAGCTCGCCCGCAGCCTCAAGCCCGACGGCTCGATCACCATGATCGAGGGAGATCACAGCTCCTGCTACTTCCGTCCCGCGAGCGAGGCCGCGCGGGAGTGCTGGGCGGCGTTCATGCACGCCCGGACGACCGCGGGCGGCGACCCCCGCCTCGGCGCCCATCTCGGTCGGCTCGTGCGTCAGGCCGGCTTGCAGCCGGTCGAGACCTCGCCCCTGATGCTCTATATCGATCCGCGGCAGACCGAGCTGATGCGCGGCTTCGTCGAGGACACGATCGTGCCGTTGGTCGAGGAGGTGCGCGAGCACGTCGTCTCGGAGGGCGTGATCGACCCCGGGGTCTGGGATCGGGGTGTCGGCGACCTCGCCGCGGTGGCCGACCGGCCGGACGGGTTCTTCTGCTACACCTTCTTCCGGACGATCGCGACCAAGATCGCGTCTGATGCCTAGAGCTCGCGCGTGGCGTGGAAGCGCAGCGCGGGCCACCGCTCGCGGGTCAGATCGAGGTTCACGCGGTTGGGCGCGAGGTACACCAGCGCGCCGGTGTGATCGAGGGCCAGGTTGCCCGCGAGCTTGTCGCGAAACTCCTCGAGCCTTTTCGGATCCTCGCCGCTCACCCAACGCGCCGTGGCCACCGGGACCGGCTCGAACCGGCATTCGACCCCGTACTCGTCCTTCAGGCGGAACGCCACCACGTCGAACTGCAGCGTGCCCACCGCGCCGAGGATGACCTCGTTGCGGCTCAGCGGGCGGAAGACCTGCGTGGCGCCCTCCTCACAGAGCTGGTCGAGCCCTTTCTGCAGCTGCTTCATGCGCAGCGGGTCGCGCAGCTGCGCCCGCCGGAAGAGCTCCGGCGCGAAGCTCGGGATGCCCGTGAACCGCAGCTCTTCGCCCTGGCTGAACGTATCCCCGATGCTGATGGTGCCGTGGTTGTGCAGACCGAGGATGTCACCGGCGCAGGCGGTCTCCGCGTGGTCGCGGTCGGCGGCCAGGAACGTGAGCGCATTGGAGATCGACACGTCGCGCCCGACGCGGACGTGGCGCATCCTCATCCCCTTGCGGTACTCGCCCGAGCAGATCCGCAAGAATGCGACGCGATCGCGGTGCGCGGGGTCCATGTTGGCCTGCACCTTGAACACGAAGCCGCTGAAGCGCTCCTCGGTCGGCTCGACGGCGCGCGTGGTCGCCTCGCGGGCGCGGGGCGCGGGCGCGTGCTCCACGAAATCGTCGAGCAGCTCCTGCACCCCGAAGTTGTTGATGGCCGAGCCGAAATGCACGGGCGTGAGCTCACCGGCCAGGTACGCATCGCGGTCGAAGGCGTGGCTCGCGCCCTTGACGAGGTCGATCTCCTCGCGCAGCTCACCGGCCTGGTCGCCGAGCACCTCGTCGAGCATGGGATTGTCCAGCCCGTGGATGACCTTGCCCTCCTGCACCCGGCCGCGATGCGCGGCCGGGAACAGGTGCACGGCGTCACGCGCAATGTGGAAGACCCCCTTGAAACGCTTGCCCATGCCGATGGGCCAGGTGACCGGCGCGCAGCGGATCTTCAGCACGTCCTCGATCTCGTCCATCAGCTCGATCGGCTCGCGGCCTTCGCGGTCGAGCTTGTTGATGAAGGTGAAGATCGGCGTGTCGCGCAGGCGGCACACCTCCATGAGCTTGATCGTGCGCTCCTCCACGCCCTTCGCGCTGTCGATGACCATGAGCGCGGAGTCGACGGCGGTGAGGGTGCGATAGGTGTCCTCGGAGAAGTCCTCGTGGCCCGGCGTATCGAGCAGGTTCACCACCCGCTCCCGGTACGGGAACTGCATGACCGAGGAGGTGACCGAGATGCCGCGCTGCTTCTCGAGCTCCATCCAGTCCGAGGTCGCGTGGCGCGCGGCCTTGCGCCCCTTCACCGTGCCGGCGAGCTGGATCGCGCCGCCGTAGAGCAGCAGCTTCTCGGTGAGCGTGGTCTTGCCGGCGTCGGGGTGCGAGATGATCGCGAAGGTGCGCCGCCGGGCGATCTCGTCGTCGACTCGGGACATGACAACCGTCCCCGCCGCCCTGCGGCAGGGTCAAAAGGGCCTCAAAAAACGGGGTATTCTAGCACAGCGCGCCGGGGCGGCGCTTACCCGTCGGCGAAGAACGCCCCCACCGCCGGCGCGAAGCGCGCCTCGTCGACCAGGAAGGCGTCATGGCCCTGGGGAGAGGCGAGCGGCGTGAACCGGACCTCGTGACCGACGCGCGCCAACGCGTCGGCGAGCTCGCGCTGCTGCCACAGAGGAAAGAGGAAATCGGTCTCCACGCCGATCACCAGGTGGCGCCGCGCCCGCACCCGGCCCAAGGCCCCGGTGAGGGAGCCCCCATCGCGGGCGGTGAGGTCGAACCAGTCCATGGCACGAGAGAGATAGAGATAGCAGTTGGCGTCGAAGCCGCCCACGAACTTGCGGGCGTTGGCCTCGAGATACGACTCGATCTGGAACTCTCGCTCGAAGGGCTCGCCCTGGCGCTGCTCGGCCGGCACCCGCTCGCGGCCGAAGCGCTCGAGCCATTCCACCCCCGAGCGGTAAGAGGTGAGCCCGAGCTTGCGCGCGAGCCGCATCCCGTCGGCCGGCTGCTCGTCGTAGTCGCCTCCGCGCCAGGCGGGATCGCTCCTGATCATCTCGCGCTGGAGCGAGCGGACGGCGATCGCGAACGGCGTCGCCTGCGCGGCGGCGGAGAGGGTCGCCACCGCCCCGACCTCCTCGGGATAGCGCACGGCGTACGCCAACGCCGCCATGCCCCCGAGCGAGGCCCCGACGACCGTGCTCACACGCTCGATGCCGAGCGCGCGCACCGCCGCGCGGGCGGCGGCGGCGACGTCCTCGATGGCGAGCTCGGGGAAGCCCAGGCGATGAGGCTCGCCGGTGCGCGGATCGATCGACGCCGGCCCGGTCGAGCCGAAGCAGCTCCCCAGATTGTTGCAGCACACGACGAAATAGCGGTCGGTGTCGATGGGCTTGCCGGGACCGACCATGTATTCCCACCAGCCGGGCGACGGGTCCTGCTCCGAGGAGGCGGCGTGGGCGCTCGGCGACAGACCGGTAAACAGCAGCACGGCGTTATCCCGCGCGGCGTTGAGCCGGCCCCAGGACTCATAGGCCAGGCGCACCCCGGGCAAGACCCCACCGCGGCACATGGTGAACGGTCCGTCGAGGTCGACGAACCGGGTCGCGTCCCGCTCCCGACGCAGATCTCTCGCGCTGGACATCCTGGCTCGCGAGCTCCTCTACGAGTGCGAATGGAATAACCAAGTATTTTACTTGCTCATTCTCGCAGACCTCGGCACGGAAGTGTAGCGTCCCGCGCGGCTCGTCCCCACGGCCCCCGCCGGCGCGGAGGCGGCCCCGGGGGTGGCCACCACCGGGCTCAGCGCGGCGCCGGCGGCCGGTCCGGAGGCACGCGCCGAGCGGGCCTGGCCGGCGCGCCCGGCCGAGCGATAAGCGGTTCGGACGATGACACCCGCGCGCCGGACGGCGTGACGCAGGGTCCGCCGGTGTGGATGGCCGGTGACAGGAGTCGGGCTCGTGCCGGTCGGGCGCGAAGTCCTCCGGCGGGCATGCGGCAACCTGAAGGTCGATGGCGCCTCCGGGAACGATGCGCCGGCCGCCGGTCGGCGGGCTTCGCGACCTCGTCACGAGGCCGTGCCCGGCCGGCGCAAGCGGCACGCCGGGGTGAGTCACCATCATCGGGGGATCGCGTCCCTGGGGCCCGGCCTGGTCTCGCGGACCCCGCGACCGGCGTCTCGGCGCGGCCCGGGGGAGCCCCCGGGGATCGGGGAAAATTTCCCGTTGTCGGCCGCCGCGCGAGCCGCTAGAGTCATCAGCGCTTAAACCCAGTCCAACAGGCAGCGGAACCCATCATGGACGTCGCGCCCTCCGCAAACGAGCACCGCTCCGTCGCCCCCCGCTGGGCCGAATGGATGGGGGTGATCGCGGTGATCCTCGGCGCCTATCTCACCGCCTCCCAGGGGGTTCATCTCACCAAGCAGTACGTGTTCGCCCTGCCCATCGGCCAGGCCGAGCGGGCGCAGAATCTGGAATGCCCGGAGGACGAGCTCCGCGAAGAGGGCATCACGCTCGAGGTCTGCAGGCAGATGCAGGCGGACATCGAGGCCACCCTGATCACCACGCCGAGGTGGTTCCTGCGCGCGCAGATCGGTCTCGGGATCGCGGGGATCATCCTGGCGGCCGGCTCGCTGATCACGGGCATGGCCCTGGTGGACTGGCGCGCCTGGGCGCCCGGGGCGTTCATCACCGTCATGGCCGGCCTGATCGCGCTCGAGCTGGCGGGCTTCATCGTCTCGGCCAACTCGGGACCCATGATCCGCAAGGCCTACCTCTGGGACTATCTGCTGTGGCTGGCGATCCACATCTCCCTGATGACCGGGGTCCTCGCGGCATGGACGGGCGGGCGGGAGGGCACCGAGTGATCCGCCGGCTCGCGCCAGCCACGGGTCACCTCCGGCACGGGATGACGTCATGAGCAAGCCCGGCTACAGCGGCCTGACCGTGCTCCTGCACTGGGTGGTCGCCATCGCCATCCTGTTCCTGTTCGGCATCAGCTGGTGGATGATGGCCATCCCCTACGGCGAGTACCGGTATCTTCCCTTCCAGCTCCACAAGAACCTCGGCATGACGCTCATCGCCCTGGGGCTGGTGCTGCTCATCGCCCGGTTCTTCCCCCGCCCCGGGGCCCTGCCCCCCAGCACCCCGCGCTGGATGCGCCGGGCGGCGGTCGCCGACCACGTGCTCATGTACCTGCTGATCTTCGTGGTCTGTTTGAGCGGCATGCTGTCCTCCGCCTTCAGCGGCTGGGGCACCGTGCTGTGGTGGCAGGTGGTCCTGATCCCGGACGAGGCGGCCCGGCGCTGGGAGAACGAGTGGCTGAACACGCTCTTCTCGGATGTGCACATCTACAGCAGCTGGATCCTGCTGGCCTTGCTGATCACCCATGTCGCGGGGGCGGTCTTCCACGCCTTCCGCCGCGACGGCGTCGCCCGGCGCATGCTCCGGCTGTAGGCGCCGCCGGCATCCGGCAAAGCCTTGCCGGAGCGGTCGTCCGCGCGACGCCCGCCAGACACGGCACTCCGCGCGGGCGAGTGGGCGCCACCCATTGGTTACCCAAAGCCAGCGGGTCCGGTTCCTGTGAACCAGCCCCAGGCGCCTCCACCGGCCCGGGCGCACGGGCTATGGCCATGCGACAATTTTAGTATTTTAATTTCAAAAGCTTATAAAATGACGCCGCGCCGGGGCCGATTGGCACGATCTGCGCATTAGACTCGGTCGCAACGGGCGCTCAGGGATCGGGCCGGCGGCCACCCGGGACGAGGCGGCCCGTTGCGAAGTATGCCGGCAACCCTGCCGGACTCGTCACGGAATCGAACGGAGGTCACACCATGCGCTGGAGCAAACCCGCATATAAGCACAATCGCTTGGGTTTCGAGATCACGATGTACATCCACAACCGGTAACCCGGCGGCAGTCATCGGGGGCCACTCCCCGGAGTGGCCCCCGATCCTCACATCTGAATCTCTCGGACCCGGGGGCGGACCAGGCCCTCGGGTGTGTGTAGCGCCACCGCGTGGCGCGGTCGGCCTCCGTCGCGCCGGCCGCCGCACGGCGATGCCCGGGGACACGCCGGCGGGGCGCGGGACGACAAGGCCACCATGCAAGTACGCGTGCTCGGATCCGGTGCGGGCGGGGGCTTCCCGCAGTGGAACTGCAACTGCCCCAACTGCCGCGGGCTGCGCACGGGCACGATCCGTGCCACGCCCCGAACGCAGTCGTCCATCGCGGTGAGCGGCGACGGCGAGCGCTGGGTGCTGTTCAACTGCTCGCCGGACATCCGCGCCCAGATACAGGCCTTCCCGGCCCTGCAGCCCGGCCGCGCCGTGCGCGATACCGCGATCGTCGCGATCGTGCTGGTGGATGCGCAGATCGACCATACCACCGGCCTGCTGTCGTTGCGCGAAGGCGAGCCACTCGAGGTCTATTGCACGGAGCGCGTCCAGCGGGACCTGACCACGGGGTATCCGATCTTCACGGTGCTCGAGCACTACGGCGGCATCCATTGGCACGATATCCCGGTCGAGCCCGGCACGGCCTTCTCCATACAGGCCGCCGAGTCGTTGCGGTTCACGGCCGTGGCCTTGCGCAGCGAGGCGCCGCCCTACTCGCCGAGCCGCGGCGCGCCGGAGCCGGGCGATACCATCGGGGTGCGCGTCGAGGACCCGCGCACCGGCAAGGCGCTGTTCTATGCGCCCGGGCTCGGGACGATCGAGCCTCATGTGCGGCCCTGTCTCGAGACCGCCGACTGCGTGCTGGTCGACGGCACCTTCTGGCAGGACGACGAGCTCGCCCGGGCCGGCATCGGCACCAAGCGCGCCCGCGAGATGGGCCATCTGCCGCAATCGGGCCCCGGCGGCATGATCGAGACGCTCGACGCCTGCGGGCCGTCACGCAAGGTCCTCATCCACATCAACAACACCAACCCGATCCTGGACGAAGACTCGCCGGAGCGGGCGCAGCTCGAGACCCACGGCATCGAGGTCGCCTACGACGGCATGGAGCTCGATCTTTGAGGCCGGCGACGGACGAGCGCACGAGGAGCACGACGCATGCACGCCACCGACCAAGCCGCCTGGAGCCGCGAGGAGCTCGAGGCGCGCCTGCGCGCCAAGGGTGAGCGCTATCACATCCATCACCCCTACCACCGGCTCATGTACGAGGGCCGGCTGAGCCGCGCCCAGATCCAGGGCTGGGTGGCCAACCGCTTCTACTATCAGATCAACATCCCGGTGAAGGACGCCGCGCTGATGGCGAACTGCCCCGAGCGTGAGGTCCGGCGCCACTGGATCCAGCGCATCATCGATCACGACGGGCGCGAGGGGTCGGAGGGCGGCATCGAGGCCTGGCTGCGCCTGGGCGAGGCCTGCGGCCTGGCGCGCGCCGAGCTGTGGTCGCTCGAGCACGTATTGCCGGGCGTGCGCTTCGCCGTCGATGCCTATGTCAATTTCGTGCGTCGTGCCCCGTGGCAGGAGGCGGTCTGCTCGTCGCTGACCGAGCTCTTCGCGCCGGCGATCCATCAGTCGCGGCTGAAGAGCTGGCCGGAGCACTACCCGTGGATCGATTCGGCGGGGCTCGAGTATTTTCGCAGCCGCCCCAGCCAGGCCCACCGCGACGTCGAGCTCGGGCTGCGGATCACGCTGGACCACTTCCGCACGCGGGCGCAGCAGGAGCGCGCGCTGGAGATCCTCCAGTTCAAGCTCGACGTGCTGTGGTCCATGCTCGACGCGATGCACCTGGCGTACGTGACCGACATGCGGCCGTACGCCGGTGTCGGCCACCCGGAGGACCCATGAGCGACGCACCGTCGTTCTCCGACGACGACCGGCCCGCGATCGCGCCGCCCTTTCGATTCCAATGGGAGGAAGCGCAGCAGGCCTATGTGCTGCTCTACCCCGAGGGCATGGTCACCTTGAACGACAGCGCGGGAGAGATCCTGCGCCGGTGCGACGGGACGCGCACCGTCACGACGTTATTGCAGGAGCTGCGATCGGACTTCCCGGACGCCGACCTCGGCGCCGATGTCCGTGGATTCCTGGAGGAGGCCTATGAGCACGGTTGGATCCGCGCCGCAGACGCCTAGGCCGCTGTGGCTGCTGGCCGAGCTGACGTACCGGTGCCCGCTGCAATGTCCCTACTGCTCCAACCCGGTGGAGTTCGCCCGGCACGGCGAGGAGCTCGCGACCGAGGACTGGCTGCGCGTGCTGCGCGAGGCGCGCGCGCTCGGCGCCGCGCAGCTCGGCTTCTCGGGCGGCGAGCCGCTGCTGCGGCGCGACCTGGAGGTGCTGATCGGCGAGGCCCGCCGGCTCGGTTACTACTCGAACCTGATCACCTCGGGGATCGGCATGGATGAGGATCGCGTCCGCGCGTTCAAGGATGCCGGGCTCGATCACATCCAGATCAGCTTCCAGGCGAGCTCTCGCGAGCTCAACGACTATATCGCGGGCAACAAGAGCTTCGAGCGCAAGATGGAGATGGCGCGCGCAGTCAAGCGTCACGGCTACCCCATGGTGCTCAACATCGTGCTCCACCGCCGGAACCTGGATGCGCTCGCCGAGATTCTGGATATGGCCGTCGCGCTCGACGCCGACTACGTCGAGCTGGCCAACACCCAATACTACGGGTGGGCGATGCTCAACCGCGAGCAGCTGCTGCCGACGCGCGAGCAGCTCGAGCGTGCCGAGGCCGTCGCCAATGACTACAAGGCCCGCTACCAGGATCGCATGAAGATCTACTATGTCATCCCGGATTACTACGAGGAGCGGCCCAAGGCCTGCATGGGCGGCTGGGGCCAAGTGTTCCTCGGCATCGCCCCGGACGGGGCCGCCCTGCCCTGTCAGGCAGCCCGCCAGCTCCCGGGCCTCGAGTTCCCGAACGTCCGCGAGTCCGGCCTGGAGGCGATCTGGTACCATTCGCCGGCCTTCAATCGCTTCCGCGGGTTCGATTGGATGGGCGAGCCCTGCCGCGGCTGCCCCGAGCGCTTCAACGACTTCGGCGGCTGCCGATGCCAGGCATACCAGCTCACCGGCGATGCGGCGAACGCCGACCCCGTCTGCAGCCTCTCGCCGCACCACGCCGATGTCGTCGAGGCGGTCGAGCAGGCCAACCGGCGGCCGCGGGCGGTCGGCGAGCAACCGTTGACGTTCCGCAACGTGAAGAACTCCCGGGCATGGGGGACGTGACCGCCGAGGCCGCGATCGGCCGCGCCGCCGCCGACGCCCGGGCCGAGGCCGCCGGCGCGGCGGTGAGGGCCAGCGGGCTGCACAAGCGTTTCGGCGCGCTCACCGCCGTCGAGGGTCTCGATCTGGAGATCCCGACCGGCCGATTCTTCGGTCTGCTGGGCCCGAACGGCTCCGGCAAGACCACCACGATCCACATGCTCTCCACCCTCATCCGCCCGACCGCCGGCCGCGCCTGGGTGGCGGGTCGCGACGTGCTGAGCGAGCCGGTCACCGTGCGGCGGGCCATCGGGCTGGTCTTCCAGGAATCGGCGCTCGATCGCAGCCTCACGGTGGAGGAGAACCTGACCTTCACCGCCGCCTTGCATGACGTCGCCCCGCGGGTCGCCCGGCCGAGGATCGGGGAGCTCCTCGAGCTCTTCGGGCTGACGGACAAGCGGCACGTGATCGTGGGCCGTCTCTCCGGCGGCATGCGTCGGGCGCTGGATATCGTCCGCGGCGTGCTCCACCGCCCCCGCATCCTGTTCCTCGACGAGCCGACCATCGGGCTGGATGTGATCAACCGCCGCGCGATCTGGCGTTACATCGATCGGCTGCGCGACCACGAGGGCATGACGGTGCTGTTGACCACGCACTACCTCGAGGAGGCCGAGGACTGTCATCAGGTGGTCTTTCTCAACCAAGGGCGGCTGATCGGCGCGGGCAGCCCCCGGGAAATGGTCGACGGCCTGGGCGCGTACATCCTCGAGGTGGAAGGCGCCGAAAGCGCGCTGGTCGGCGCCGAGCTGCGCGCGCGGCTCGGCGAGCCGCTGGAGGAGGGCGAGAAGCTGGTGTTCCGCATCCCCGACGAGGACTTCCCGCTGGCGGCGCTCCAAGATCAACTGCGCGCGCGGGTCAAGGGATCGCACGTGCGCCGGCCGGATCTCAACGACGTCTATCTATGGCTGAACAGCGCGGGGTCGGGAGGCGACCGGTGATGTGGCGGCCCCTGTGGGCGATCACCGCCCGCGAGCTCAAGCGCATGGTGCGCCAGCGCGGCCGGCTGGTGAGCGCGCTGGTGCGCCCGCTGATTTGGCTGTTGATCATCGGCACCGGCTTCGAGGCCATGCTCGGCCGGCTCGGGCCCGGTGGCTATCAGCAGTTCCTGGTGCCGGGGCTGATCGGCATGGTGTTGCTGTTCGGGGCGATGCTCGCTTCGCTGTCGCTGGTTTACGACAAAGAGTCGGGCGTGATGCGGATGCTGCTCATCGCACCCTTCTCCCGGCCGTGGATCGTGATCGCGCGCACGGGGAGCGCCGCGATGGCGGCTATCGCGCAGGCCGTGATGCTGATCATCGTGCTGATCCCGCTGGGCCATTTCCCGAGCGAGGTGTCGCCGACCTGGCTGGCGCTCGGGCTGCTCGCCACCGCCTTGACCTGCGCGACCATCGGCATGCTGATCGCGGTCTGGGCCAAGAGTCTCGACAACTTCGCGGTCATCATGAACTTCGTGATCTTCCCCGTGTTCTTCTTGAGCGGGGCGCTCTATCCTCTCCAGCACCTGCCTGTGGCGCTCAAGATGCTGAGCGCCGTCAACCCCTTCAGCTACGGCGTCGATCTGCTCAAGCACGCCATGGCCACGGCGCTGCCGCAGCCGTTTGGCACGGACTTCACGATCGCGACCGATCTGGGGGTGATGGCGGGGTTCGTGGCCGCGGGCACGGCGTTGGCGGCCGTGCGTTTCTCTCAAAGCTCGGTCCACGAGACGTTGGCCGGTCTGCTGAGCCTCCGACAACAACGGTGAGGCGGGCGCCGACGGCGCCCCGCCCCGTCCGCGCCCGGCGGCGGCGCTCACGAGATCGGAACGTCCCGCCTCGCGACGCGAGGATGCCTTCCTGCCGCCGGAGCAGGCGACATCACCGAGCGGCTCAGCCGATCTCGCGCGTCACCCAGCGCTGCAGCCGGGTCGCGGGCACCCAGCTCGTCGGATCGTCGGCCTGATAATGATCGACGCCCCGCTCGTGGCGGGCCTCCGGCTGCACGAACTCCGCGCGCGAGAGGCGAGCGCCGGGGCCCATCTCGTCCCAGCAGCCGCTCGGGGAAGACGAGGCCTTTGCCTCATCGGCGACCAGATAGCCGTCGCCGTTCGCGTCGAGCGCATCGAACCGCGCCTCGATCTGCTCGAGCGCCTGACTCTGATGTCGAGACGCGGGCATGTCCGGCGCCGGCTGCTGCGCGCCGAGCGCCGTGCCCGTCACGAGCGCCAGCAGCGCCGCCGGTATAACGCGATATCCCATGCTTGACCTCCTCGAGCGTCAGGATATGAACGTCGGGGTCGCCCCTGCGGGGCTTGTGAGCCACGTGCGATCGCAAACGGCGCCTTTCAACCGCCCGCGTCATGCACGAGCTCGAATCGGGTGAATGAAACCGCGCAGGGGGCGGGTGATCGCCGCGACGTCGGCGCGGGATCGCCAAGCCCCGAGGTCTCGGAGTGGATCGACCGCCTCAGCCTTCGCTGCCGAAGGAACGCACGAGCAACTCGTGGTTGAACCGCCCCGCGTGCGTGCTGTGTCCGCTGTCGAGCGCGGTCACCGTCACGCGTGCCGGGCTGAATAGAAATGCATCGATCTCGAAGAAATCGTAATCGTAGGCCTTGAAGACCTCGGCAAAGGGTTTGCCGTAGTCGCGCGAGGCGGTGCTCGGCAACGCCTCGGCGAGCCGGCGTGCCTCGTCGTCGCCGCCGGTGACGAACAGGTGCGCGTGACCGCCGAACAGGATGGCGTCATTCGTGCGGCCCATGCCCGTGATGAAGTCCGGCGACGGCGGCGGCAACGGCGCGCTGCCCGCCCCGTCGATGATCCGCTCGAGCGGGAAACCGAGCGCGTGCGCCTTGTGCAACGCCACCTCGAGCGATCGGGCCACGACCTGAACGGTGCCGGCGAGGCTGCGGTTGGGAGTGAGGATCAGCGTGAGCCGGTCGGCGGCGACGCCGCAGGCCCCGGCGATCTTGTCCACGAGGGCGCGCGGCGGGCGCGTGTCGACCTCCATCACCAGGCAGGTCGCCTGCGCCCGGTCGTGATAACCGAGCTCGCCGAACAGGTCTTCCTTGAGCGCCAACGCGCGACCCGGCCCCGAGCCCAGCGCCTGGTACTTGTCCTTGCCCTCGCCGGCCGACAGGCCCCACCCCGCGTATTGGCTGCCGAGGCAGGCAAGCACCGGCTGGGCCGTGTGGACGTCCACCCGCCACGGCCACGGCTCGCCCGGGCTGCTCAGCCTCAGCGCCGCCTGCCCGAGCCCTCCCATGCAGATGCCGGCGATCCGCAGCCCGGCCTCGAGCCCGCCGGGGCGGTCGATCCCCGCGTCGACCAGGACGCAGCCGTTGTCGAGCCGCTCGATCCCGAGCCGCAGCGCCGGGGCCTCCGCGATCAAGGCCTCGACCAGGGGCGCGGCCAGCGCATTGACACTGGGCGCAGGGGCGGGGGCCTCGGTCGTAGTCATGGCAAGCGCTCCCCCATCGGGTGGCTGTCCAGGTTAACGCGGTCGTCGCGGGCCTTACACTGGCCGCGCCCGCCCCGGCGACGGGGCGGCTAGTATTGGAACGATCATTCAATTACCATGGGGCGCCATCGGCCATACGGGAGGGCACACTTATGGGCTGTTACAACTCGATCATCGTCGACGCACCCGCCGAGCGCGTGTGGTCCACCCTGCGCGACTTCCACGACATGTCCTGGGCCCCCGGGGTCGTCGAGCGCTGCGAGCCGGTCGGCGAGATTCCGCCCACCCAGATCGGCGCCCGACGCATCCTCAACGGGGCGTTCCACGAGACGCTCGTCGGGCTCGACGACCGGGCCCGGGTGCTGCGCTACAGCATCGACGACGGGCCGGATGCCGTCTCCAAGGACAACGTCCAAGGCTACATCGGCGAAGTCCGCGTGTTCCCGGTCACCGAAGGCGACGCCAGCTTCGTCGTCTGGAGCTCGAGCTGGGAGTCCAGCGGCGGCGGCGTCGCCGAATTCTGCAGTCCGATCTACCAAGCCCTGCTCCGCTCGCTCAGGGACGCCTTCGCCTGACCCCGCGCGGCGCGCCCGTCAGGCGCGCAGGGGCACGACCACCGGCACGTGCCCGGCCGCCTCGAGCTCCTCGTCACGGATCCTGTAGTGGTCGAGGCGCATGTCGAGGTAGCGCTCGAGGTATTCGCGCAGGCGCCGCTCGATGGCGGGGTCGAACCCGGGGCGCACGGTCTGGACGCTGCCGCCGACCGTGCGCACGATGCGCCCCTCTTCGACGACGAGCTCGCCGTTCTTGAGGACCAGCGCCGGGCGCTCGAACATGCGCTCGCGGTCGGGGGTCTCCTCGTACACCGCGATGTCGCCCAGCGCGCCCTCGCCCAGATGGCCGTGATCGCTCAGGCCGAGCAATCGCGCCGGGGCCGCCCGCGTCGCGATCGCCAGCTCGTAGAGCGAATACTCGCGGTCGATCGATGCCAGCGCGCTCGCTCGGGCGGCCTCCGGATGCAGCCGCTCCAGCGCGTCGCGGCGATAGGCCGCGTCGCTGAGCAACCGGATCAAGTGCGGGTACGTGGTGAACGGCGCGCCGTTCGGGTGGTCGGTAGTGAGCATGACACGCCAAGGGTCGTCGATCAGCAGGAACAGCTCGAGCCCGATGGCCCACTGCAGCGCGTTCACGAAGCGCTCGTCGCGATAACGGAACGGCACCACCCCGCAGCCCGCCTCGCACTCGATGTCCATCGCCGACCACTTGCGCGGATGGGCGTGCACGTGATTGGCGTACTGACGCATCGTATCGCCCGAGGTCGTGACGGTCTGGCCGAACATCACCTGACCGACATCGACGGTGACGTTGCGGTGCGCATTGACGGCCTCGGCGATCTGCGACGCGGCCGAGGAGAAGCCTGCGTCGCCCTCGCTGCCGTAGCTGTGGAACTGCACGTGCGCGAGATGGATGGGCAACCCCTCGGCGGCGTCGATGGTCTCCAGCGTGGAGCGGAAATTGCCCGGCACGCCGAGGTTGGCCGTATGGACGTGCAACGGCTTCGGCACCCTGAGGTTGGACAGCGCGCGCGCCAAGGTCTGAATGATCGCGCGCGGGCTCACCCCGTAGTGGGAATTTCGCTCGTCGAGGTCGAGCTTGCGCTGGTTGAACTTGAAGGCGCTGATCCCGCCCGGGTTGACCGCCTTGACGCCGACGCATTGCGTGGCGTGCAGCATCCACCCGACATAGCTGTCGATGACCGGCTGCTCCGCCCCCTCGGCTATGAGCCGCAGCAGGAAGTCGTCGTTGCCGAGCATGGCGTAGCCGCCGGTATCCACCATGGGCGTGTCGGCGGCCTCGAAGTGCGCCTGTCGCGCGTTCACCGGCACGACCGCCGGATCGAACACCGCCGTGTAGCCCATCCGGGCGTAGCGGTAACCCGTCGCCCAGGTCGAGGGCACGATGGCGCCGCTGCCGCTGCGGGTGTGCGCGCTCCGCGCCACGGGGTGCTCGAGGTGATCCTCCGGGAGCATGGCGCGAGCGAGGTTCACCTTGCCGCCCCCGATGTGGGTATGCAGATCGATGCCCCCCGGCATGACGACCTTGCCGGTCACGTCGATCTCGCGGTCGACCCGCGCCTGCGCCCCCGGGGGCGCCGTGACGCGCCCGTCGCGCACGAACAGATCGCGCACCTCGCCGTCGATGCCGTTGATCGGGTCGTAGATCCGACCGCCGCTGAGCTTGAGCAGCATGGGCCCTCCGCTTGGACTGATCCCGCCCGGGGCGGGCGCGGCACGCGCTACACGACCCGCTCGATCCGCTCGAGCACCTCGGCGACCGCCGCCGGCCCCGTCCGCAGCGCCGCCAGCGGGAGCGTCGCGACCCCGTCGAACCGGAAGGCGTGGCCGGTGTGGTCGAGCCCGGGCGTCCCGACCGGGACAAGCACCTCGGGCTCGCGCTCGGGCGTCATCCCGTTCCGCCCGAGGACCACGGTCGGGCAATCGGTCGGCGGCGGGACGAGCCCCGCGTCGAACGCCGAGATCCAGACCAGGGCGTCCGCCTCCCCGGACGCCAGCAGCCGACGGGCATCGAGCCGGTAAGGGTCGTGCGCCGGGTAGCCGCCCGCGAAGCTGACACGGCCGGGAAACCCGGTCTGCCAGGTCGCCGCCTGCAGCCAAGTGCTCGCCCCGTCGCTCCCGCCCAGGGGTAAGCCGGCACAACGCGTGCCGGAATTCAGGTCTTCAATAAGGCCGCAAATGGCTTCCACCGCAAGGTCGGCGTGCGGAAAGTCGAGCCGGCCGGCGTCCCAGGCGATCACCGCGTAGCGCGCCGCGCGCAGGCGATCGGCCAGCTCCCGGAGACGCGCGATCGGGACCCCGCCCGGCTGCCCGTGGTCGAGCCCGCGCCCGGCGCACAGGCAGCGCAGGGCCCCGAAGACCTCGGCGAGCGCGCGCGGCTCGCAAGGCAGGCTCTCGGGCGCTCGACCCCCAGGGACCCCCGCCCACTCCCCCGCCTCGCCGAGGACGACGACGGCGCGGGTCTCGACCGGCGTGAACAACGCCTCCGCGGGCCACAACACTCGCTCGGCCAGCCGCGGGTACGCGCCGGCCGCCCCGCCCCCCGCCAGCACGACCAGATCGGCCCGGTTACGGGCCTCTGCCAGGGTGGTCGTGAACCAACCCGTGCGACTGACCACCGCCCCGTTGCGGGCGAGCCCGGGCGAGCGGGCGTGGTCAACCGCCGCGCCCAGACGCTCGGCGAGCCGCAAGGTCGCGCGCACCCCGGCGAGATCCGTGGCCAGACCCCCGAACAGCGGGGCGCGGGCGGCGCGCAGAATCGCCGCCGCTTCCTCGACGGCCTCCTCGAGCGAGGCCCGGGCACCGTGCACGCGCGGGCTCGGGTCCCCCGCCTCCCGGGCGAACTCACGGCGGCTGATCGGGCACCCGTGCTCCCGCACCTCGAGCATCTCCCCGGGCTGGCGGGCAACCACCAAGTCATCGCACAGCAGGCCGCAGAAAGGGCAGATCACATCAGCGATCAGCTTCTCGGGGGCGGACTGCGCCGACATGACGAGACCCGTGACGAGCCGAGCTCAGTAATGGCACGAGGGCAAATACTGTGCCACCATTATAGGAAGCTCGGGTTGCCGCGGCGCTCACAGAGTGCCGGCGACCGTGCCCACCGGGGTGTCACACCACGCGCACACCGCTCCACGGCGTTGCGCCATTCCGCGTGCGCGCCCGACGGTCGGCCGAGCGGCCCATCGCCGCCGTGTTGCACCGTCTCTGCGCCTGTGCTATCAACGGTGACAAGAGGTTACGCAAGTTATACACCCATAAAAAAAACAAATACGCCGCCAGAGGAGAACGATGGGCGTCCCCAGCAGCGCTGCTCGGCATGCTCGTTTGGTGAAGTCCGCTGTCGCGGGCGGTTTCGAGAAGGCCCGCATGGAGGACGAGCGCATCTGGCGCTCTTGGCGCCGTTGCCTGCTCGACTACCATCTCGATCCGGCCACTCAGCGAGAGCCGCGGTTCGTCACCCGCGAGGAGCTCGAGGAACGGCGCCAGCACCTGTCGTCGCTGATGCCGATCGCGCGTGTCGAGATGGCGAACCTCTACCAGCAGGTAGCCGGTTCCGGATACGCCATCCTGCTGACCGACGGCGAGGGCGTGGTGCTCAACTACGTGGGCGACCCCAAGTTCAGCGCCACCGCCTCCCAGACCGGGCTGTCCAGCGGGGCGGTCTGGAGCGAGGAGATCCAGGGCACGAACGGGATGGGGACCTGCCTCGTCGAGCGTCAACCGGTCGTGGTGCATCACAGCCAGCACTTCCTCGCGTGCAACACGTTGCTGACCTGCTCGGCGGCGCCGATCTTCGGCCCGCAGGGCGAGCCGATGGCGGTCCTCGACGCCTCGAGCGAGTCGTCGCTCGCCCAGGAGCACACCAAGGTCCTGGTGAAGATGTCGGCGCAGATGATCGAGAACCGGGTGTTCCTCTCGAGCTTCAAGGACGATTACGTGCTGCGCTTCCACAGCCGCCCCGAGTTCGTCACCACCCTGGGCGAAGGGGTGATCGCGGTCAGCGGCGAGGGGTGTGTGCTCGCGGCCAACCGCAACGCCCTGTTCCAGCTCGGGCTGAGCTCGGCGGCCGAATTACACGGCAAGCCGATCGAGGAGGTGTTCGAAATCTCGCTCACCGGCCTGATGGGCCTCGCCGTGCGCCACCCCTTCCAGCCCTTACCCGTGCGTCACGCGGGGGATGGCCGCCGGTTCTTCGCCATCGTCCGGGGCCCGAGCCACGAGGAGCACCTGTGGATCCAACCGGCGGCGCCGACCCGCCGTGGCGAGAAGCAAGAGGAACTGCCGTGCGAGCTGCGCGGGCTCGATTTCGGCGACCGCAGGATGGGCGACATCATTCGTTGCGCGCAACAGCTCGTGCAACGCGACATCCCGCTGATTCTCTATGGCGAGACGGGCAGCGGCAAGGGCGTGCTGGCCAAGGCGCTGCACCAGGCCAGCCACCGCGCGGACAAGCCGTTCGTCGGCGTGAGCTGCGCGGCCATCCCGGAGACGCTGATCGAGAGCGAGCTGTTCGGTTATCGGCCGGGCGCCTTCACCGGCGCCAGCCGCCACGGCAGCCGCGGCAAGATCGAGCAGGCGAACGGCGGCACCCTGTTCCTCGACGAGATCGGCGACATGCCGATCGCGCTGCAGGCCCGGCTCTTGCAGGTATTGGAGGACCGTGAGGTCATTCCCCTTGGGGGTGAAACACCGGTGAAGGTGGACATCAACGTCATCAGCGCCACGCACCGCAACCTGCCGGATCTCATCGCCCAGGGCCGATTCCGGGAAGATCTGTATTATCGTCTGCACGGCATGTCGTTGGTGGTCCCGCCGCTGCGCGAGCGCACCGACAAGCGCGCGCTGACCGAGCACCTCGTCAGCGAGTACGCCGGCGACAAAGGGCCGGTGAGCGTCGAGTCGGCGGCCATGGACCTCCTCGAGCGCCACCACTGGCCGGGCAACATCCGCCAGCTGTGCAATGTCCTGCGCGCCACCGTCGCGCTGCTCGAGCGACCGACGATCACCCCCCACGATCTGCCCGCGGAGATCCGCGCCGGCCGGGAGGCCGACAGCGAGGGCGCCAACGGCGAGTCCACCAGCGATCCCCTGGCCGCCGCCGAGCGCGAGGCGCTCCTGCGCGAGCTCGAGACCAAGCGCTGGAACGTCACGCTGGTGGCCGACGCGCTCAAGGTGAGCCGCAACACCCTCTACCGCAAGATGCGTCGCTACGGCATCCGACGGCCGCGGTGAGCCCCGCCGCCGACCGTCGCGCGCCCGTGGACGGGAGGCGCCACGGCGTCCGCGCGGCGCGCCGGTTTTCTCACGGTCGCGAGCCTGCGAGTATTCCCGGCATCCGCCGCCCGGTCTCGCGGCCTGCCGCCTCCGCGCCGCCGGGCACCGACAAGAGTGACGGAAATGCCTGAGCACTTCCTGTTCCTGACCGGGCACCTGGCCGAGCCTCATCTCCGCCGGGTGCTCGGCGAGCTGGAGCCGCTGGGGTTCGACTACGAGGTGCTGGACATCGGGCTGAGCGTGGCCGGCCTGATGACCGCCGACATGATCGCCCGGCGCGTGCGCGACCCCCGCGGCGCCGACCGCGTCATGGTCCCCGGGCTGTGCGCCGGGGATCTCGACGCCGTCGGCCGGCGCCTCGGTGTCCCGGTGGTGCGCGGACCGGAGGACCTCAAGGACCTGCCCGAGTTCTTCGGGCGCGGCGGGCGACCGGTGGATCTCTCGCGCTATGACGTGCGGATCTTCGCCGAGATCGTCGACGCCCCCGACCTCGGCGTCGAGGGGATACTCGAGCGCGCGGCACGATATGCCGAGGACGGCGCCGATGTCATCGACCTCGGGTGCCTGCCCGGACGCGCCTTCGAGCACCTCGAGCAGGCCGTCGCGGCGCTCAAGGAGGCGGGCCACGCGGTCAGCGTCGATTCGCTGGAGAGCGAGGAGCTGCTGCGCGGCGGAAGGGCGGGCGCCGATTACCTGCTCAGCCTGACCGAGGCCAGCTTGTGGATCGCCGACGAGGTGGAGGCGGTGCCGGTGCTCATCCCGCAGGCGCCCGGGGACCTCGAAAGCTTGGCCCGTGCCTGCACCGCCATGATCGAGCGCGGCCGCCCGTTCTTCGCCGACCCGGTGCTCGACCCGATTCACTTCGGGTTCACGGACTCGCTGGTGCGGTATCACGCGTTGCGGCGGCGCTTCCCCGACGCCCCCATCATGATGGGCACCGGCAATCTCACCGAGCTGACCGAGGCCGATACTACCGGCATCACCGCGGTGCTGCTCGGGGTGGCCTCGGAGCTGCAGGTCTCGGCGCTGCTCACCACCGAGGTCAGCCCGCACGCCCGGACGGTCGTGCGCGAGTGCGACGCGGCGCGGCGGCTGATGCACGCGGCGCGCGCCGATCACAGCCTGCCCAAGGGCTACAGCAATGCGCTGACCGCCGTTCACGAGCGCAAGCCCTTTTCCTATACCCTCGAGGAGGTCCGGCAGACGGCGGCGCAGGTCCGCGACCCGAGCTACCGGATCCAACTGACCGAGGAAGGCATACACGTGTACAATCGCGACGGGCTCGAGACCGGCGTCGACCCCTTCGAGCTGTTCCCCCGCCTGACGCCGCTGCAGAGCGACGCCCCGCACGCCTTCTACATGGGCGTGGAGCTCGGCCGCGCGCAGATCGCCTGGCAGCTCGGGCGGCGCTACGCGCAGGACGAGGAGCTGCGATGGGGCGCGGCATCGGCCCGCCCCCCGGCGGGCGAGCGGGCGGAGGGGACCCGGCGCGCGGCGGGGACGACGCTGAGCGCGAGCCAGGGGCAGGCCCGCTCGCGCCGGCGCGAGCGGGCGGCGGGGGCGAGCGAGGACTGATGCCGCTGATCTGCGAGGCGATACTCACGACCCGTGACCGTGCGGGCCGGGCTCACGTGGCGCCCATGGGGTTTCGCGAGGAGGACGGGCTGGTGCGCCTCGCGCCGTTCCGCCCTTCGACGACCTTGGACAATCTGCAGGCGGTCGGGACGGCCGTGCTCAACCTCACCGACGACGTGCGGGTGTTCGCCGGCTGCCTCACCGGGCGCCGCGATTGGCCGACGGTGCCGGCCGAGCGCGTGCCCGGTGTCCGGCTCGAGCGCACCTTGGCCCACCGCGAGCTCGAGGTGACGCGCGTCGAGGACGACGAGGTCCGCCCGGCGGTCTACTGCCGGGAGCGGCACGCCGTCGTGCACGCCCCGTTCCGGGGATTCAACCGTGCCCAGGCCGCGGTGATCGAGGCGGCGATCCTGGTCAGCCGTTTGCACCTGCTGCCGCGCGAGAAGATCGAGCGCGAGATCGAGTACCTCACGATCGCGGTGGAGAAGACCGCGGGACCTAGAGAGCAAGAGGCCTGGCAATGGCTGATGGAGGCGGTGGCCCGCCATCACGCGGCGCCGGAGGCCGGCGCGTGACGGCGCTGCTGGCCAGCGTCACCGGCCCCGCCGAGGCGCGGCTCGCGCTGGAGGGCGGTGCCGACATCATCGATCTCAAGGACCCGCATCGCGGGGCGCTCGGGGCCCTGCCGGCCGCGACGGTGCGGCGCGCGGTCGCGGCGGTCGGGGGGCGGGCCCCGGTGAGCGCCACCGTCGGCGACGTTCCAGCACGGGCCGCGGCGGTCGCCGCGGCGATCGGCGCCCGCGCCGAGACCGGCGTCGACATCGTCAAGGTGGCGCTCCCCTCGACCGGTGCGCCCGCGGGCTGCATCCGGGCCCTGAAAGCGGCTCCCGCGGCGGGCGTCAGGGTCGTGGTGGTGCTGTGCGCCGATCTCGGTCTGGACCTCGCGCTGCTGCCCGCGCTGGGCGACGCCGGGGCGTTCGGGATCATGCTGGATACCGCCCGCAAGGGCGCCGGGAGCCTGCGCCGCCACGTGAGCGACGAGCAGATCGGCCGCTTCGTCGCCGACGCGCGGCACCACGGGCTGGCGACCGGGCTGGCCGGCTCCCTCGGGCCGGCCGACGTCCCGCCCCTGCTGGCGCACGGCCCGAGCTACCTCGGGTTTCGCGGCGCCCTGTGCCGGGGGGGACGGCGCGAAGCCACGCCCGACCCGCGCCGCATCGCCCGGCTGCGTGCGGCCATCCCGCGTCGATCCGGCGGACCCGAGCCCGCCCGCTCGGCGCCGCTCGCCCGCGCGAGCACGGGCTGACACGGGCGCGCCGCGGCGGCCCGGGCAGCTCATTCGGGCGCCGGTCGCGCTACACTAACGGCAGGCCGCGCTTCCCGCCGCCACTCGCGAGAGCCGAACCCGTGCGCATCTCCGTCACCGCGCTGCTCCTGCTCTCAGGGCTCGCCGCCTTGGCCGTCTCCCGCGCCGGCCCCGAGGTGCAGCCCGGGCCGCGGGGCGTCCCTCCCGGGCAATTGATCGATCTGGGCAGCCACCGCATGCACCTGCTGTGCCGTGGCGCCGGCCGCCCGACCGTCGTCCTCGAAGGGGGAATCGGCGAGCCCGCGCTCACCTGGACCGCCGTGCAGGGGGCGCTGGCCCCGCGGGTGCGCATCTGCGCCTATGACCGGGCCGGCTATGGCTGGAGCGCGCCCGGTCCGAGCCCCCGCACGGCGGGGCGAATCACCACCGAGCTGCGCGCCCTGCTCGAGCGTGCCGGCCTCGAGGGCCCGTACGTTCTCGTCGGACATTCGTTCGGTGGACTGGTGGCGCAGCTCTTCGCCCGCCGGTATCCGGCGCTCACCGCCGGGCTGGTGCTGGTCGATTCCGCCCACCCCGGCCAGGTCGAGCGTTACCGCGCCGCGCTCGGGGTCGACATCGCGCCCCGTCGGCGCCGGGGGCTCGCCTGGCTGACCATCCCGCCCCCGGCCGAGGAGCTCTCCCCGAAGCTGCGTGCGTCGATCCACGACCTGATGTCGGTCCCCAAGGCGCGCCGCGCCGTGGCGGAGGAGCTGCTCAACTTCAGCGCCTCCACCGCTGAGGTGCGCGGCGCCCCCCGTCCGCCACCGATCCCGATCGTCGTCCTCTCGCGCGGGGCGCGGCCGCCGAGCGAGGATCGGCGCGCCGAGCGCCTCTGGCAGACCCTGCAGGCGGAGCTGGCGTCGCTGAGCCCGCGCGCCCGACGCGTGGTGGCCGCGCGCAGCGGCCACGATATCCAGCTCGCGCAGCCCGCGCTTGTCACCGAGGCGGTGCTGGAGGTGGCAAGGGCCACCCAACCGCCCTGCACGACCCTCGCCTACGCGCCCGGCTGCGCTCAGCCGTGAGGCGCCGGGAAGGGGCGCCGCGGTGAAGTGGTGGGCGGTTGCCCCGGGCAGAGCCCGGGGCAACCTGGGCGCCGCGAGCGTCAGGCGTGCGCCGCGAAGGGATGTTGCTCTTGCGCCTTGCGCTTGATGACCTCCTCGGCCTTGGGCTCACCGGCGATGGCGCGCTGGATCGACAGCTTCGTAGCCTCGTAGTTCCAATCCTGGATCTTGTTCTGGTCCTGCGCCTCCCAGTGGATGAAGACGCCCACGCAGATGAAGATATCATCCGCCTCCTTGACCGGGATGGTCCCGTCCTCGACGCAGTCCATCACCGCCGTCGCCACGCCGCGCTGGGCGGGCCCGAACATCTGCACGGCCTGATCGGCGCTCTTGATCGTGACCTTGTTGAACATCACCGTGTTGGGCTTCGCCGGCAGGTTGGGCGCGACCACCGACAACAGTGTCGTGAAGCCGTCCTTGTTGTTCGTCAGCGCATTGCAGAACGCGGTCTCGACGGCGCTGCCGCGCGGGCCCATGATCAGGTCGATGTGAGCGACCTCGTTGCCGTCACCGACCAGCGCCTCCCCTACCATGACTTTATTGACCGTTGCCATTCTCGTACCTCCCCTCGCTTCGGAGCCAGATTGGTTTGTGGATTGTTGCGCAGGATGCACGCGGAAAATCCGCGTGACTGCTCGGATCAGCTCTCGGAACACAGCACTCTCCTCGGAACCGGATCCAGCAGGTCCTCCAAGCCCACGGCCAGCAACGCGGCCACCACCAGGTCCGCCGTGGTGCCCGGATTGATGCCGGCGCGTTTGAAGGCGGCGTCCTGGTCCCTCAGCTCAGCCGCCATCCGCTCGGGATGGCTAAGGCGACTCAGCTCCTGCTCCAGCCGAGCCGCGACGGCGGAGACCTCCCTGGCCACCGCCTGACCCCACTTGCGCGCAACGTGGCTGTCGCTGTCGCGCGCCAACAAGCCGAGGTACACCGCCGTCGTCGCCCACGCCTCGTCGCCCCACTGCGCGTGAAAGCGACGCCACCGCGGCACGGCGTACTCGAACACCTCGGCATAGCCGCTGGCATACTCGCCGGCGATCCGATCGCGCGCGCGCGCGTAGCGCATCGCCTCGAGCAGCGTCCATTCGGGCTCCTCCGCGACGTCGTAACGGTCGCTCTTGCCGAGCCCGCCGGGGGCGGCGACGCGGATCGCCCGATAGACCCAGCGGGCGTCCTCGACCCCCGTGGCCCCGAGCGCCGCGCGCACGCGCGGGCGCAGCGCCCCGCGGCCGGCCGCCGCCTCCAGCAACGGGGCGACCAGCAGGATGATGCCGAGATTCGTATTGGTCCCGCTCACCGCCCGTGAGGCGACCACTGCCCGGTAGACGCGCTCACCGAGACCGCGGCCCGGCTCGCTCAGCGGCGCGGCGCTCGCCCGTGCGCTCGCCCTGAAGCCCTCGACCGTCATCCCGTGTCCCGCGGCGTGCACGCCGACATTGCCGGGCTTCAGGGCGCGCAGCTCCGTCTCGCAGGCCTTCAGGTAACAGGCTCGGAGACGCGTGCTCAAAGTCTCGTCCAGCGCCACGCTCACCCCGCCGCCTCCAGCGATCTCTCCGGCTCACGCACGTGCGCGAGGAAGTCCTCGACCAGCAGCCGCGCGATGTCCACCGGCGCGACCGACTGCAGCCCCCGCCAGGCGGGCACGCCGTTCACCTCCAGCACCATGTTGCGACCCCGGGCGTCGCGGATGATGTCGACACCCGCGTAGCGGATTCCCAACGCGGTGGCGGCCTGCTCGGCGAGCTCGGCCAGCTCTCCGTCCGGGACGGCCGGCAGGCAACGCCCGCCCTGGGCGATATTGCTCACCCAGCCCCTTGCCTGGCGCCGGGCGGCCGCCACGGCGCGCCCGGCGATGACGAACACGCGCCAGTCCTGCCCCCGACGCCGCCCCCCGTCCACGAAGCGCTGCAGGTAATACACCCCGTGGCAGGCCTCGGCGCTCGGCAGCGCCGCGCCGACCTCGAGCCGGTCCAGGCCCTCGCCCTGCGAGCCGAACAGCGGTTTGACCACGACGGCCTCGTCCCGGGCATGCGCCGCGCTCAGCCAGCCCTCGCCCGCCGGGCGCCCGCTCGTCACCAGCGTGTCGGGCACCGGCACACCCGCCTGTGCCAGCAAGAAGCTGGTCATGGCCTTGTCCACGCTGCGCTCGATGGCCCGCCCGTCGTTGTAGACCGGGACTCCCAGGGCGCGCAGCGCGTGCAGGACGTCCAAGCGCAGCACCACCTGCTCGAGGCTGCCGCCGGAAATCCCGCGCACGAACGCGCCGTCCGGCAGGGCGTCGCCGAAACCGGGCACCCGCACCGTCGCCCGCCCGGTCCGGAGCACCAGGCTGCACGCGGCCAGCGACGCGAAGCGCGCGACCACGCCGCGGGCGGCGAAGGCCTCGACGAGCCGCGCGCCGTGCCAGCCCGGCTCGTCGGTAAAGATCGCCACCCGCCCCGTCATCGCGCCCATTCCGCTCTCCAGACCGCGCCGCCCGTCGGACCCTACATCAGCCGGCCCGTCTCGCTTCGCGAGCGAGCGTACCGAGCAGCCGGGCGCGTCGCTCGCGCACGCCGGCCTTGACCGCGGCCGGCGTCACCCCGCCGGCGTGCACCGTGCACAACGGCTCACCGGCGATGACACGCGTGCCTTCCGCGGGCCGGTCCCGGCACCACTGCGGCCAAGGCTCGCCCCGCCACTCGATGGCGCACGGGGCGTAGACCACCTCGTAACCTCGTACCACGCGCCCGCCGGGCAGCGGCCCGGCCGGCAGGCGGCCGCGACAGGCGTCCAGATGCAAGGCCAGCAGCCCCTCGGGCAGCTCGGCATCGTACAGCTCGAAGGCTCCACCCGGTCGCGGATTGAGCTCGAGCAGCGCCGGCTCGCCCGGCGGCCCGACCAGCACGTCCAGGCCGTTCAGGCCGATCAGGCCGAACCGTGCCGTGAGCCACTGCGCCACCGCGGCCAAACGCTCGCGCTCGGAGGCGCGCACCGGCGCCCGGTTGACGGCCCCGGCGTACTGATACGGGCGCGCGGGCAGCCGCGTGGTCCACAGCGTGCTGTAGCCCAGCACCCGCGCGCGCCGCCCATCCGCCAGAAAGATCACCGACACCGGCGTGCCCGGCCGGCGCCGTTGCAGGTAGGTGCCGGCGCGCACCGGCTCGCCGGCGCCCAGCGGGCGGACGTGTCCCCCCCCGTCCCGGCGCGGGTCCTTGACGAGCCAGCCGCTCGGCTCGACGGGCGTATCGAGCCGGATCGGCGGGTAGCGCACGCCCAGCTCGTCGAGGGCCCCGAAGAACAGGCTCGGATCGGACACCGCGCGCATCACCGCCGGCGGATTGCCATACAGCCGCCGGTGCCGGCTCAATGCCTCGACGGCGCCCGGCCTTACTCCGCCCCCGTACACCACACCATCCCCCGGACCCGCCGGCAGGGCGGCGGCCGCCGCCGCCAGCGCCCGGGAATCCAGCCCGCGGGGCCCCGAGGGCACGACCCGCGCGGCGGCCGCGCAGGCGCGAGTGTCACGGTCACCGAAGGCGTCGGCCACCACCGGCTCGATGCCGGCGCGGCGTGCCGAGCACGCCAGCGCCCGGCCCGAATGCGCGGCCACCAGCAGTCGGGCCGGCCTATCGGGTCTGCTCACGGGCCACCTCGAAGGCCTCCTGGAATCCGATCCGCTCGGCCTGCTCCGTGCTGTAAAGCCGCTTGAGGAGCGCGTGCTGAGTGCCGTACTTGATGTTGCCGACCGCGAGCGCGCCGATGCCCACCGCCCCGCTGACCGAGCCGGGGTAGGCGACGCCGTCGTCCTTGACCCCGACCCCTTCGATGCCCGCCGGTGGGACGGCGTTGACGTCCGCGGCCACCTTGAGCCGCGGCGCCGCGCGCACCAGCTCCGCTTCCAGCACCTGCACGCCCGCCTTCGCCGTCGCCAGCACGACATCCGCCTGCTCGAGCAGCGCGCGCCGCTGCTGCGCGTCACGCGCGGCGACGCCGTCCAGGTCGCCGCCCCAGCGGCGGTTGCAGTGCTCGGCCTCCCGGCGCGCCTTCTCCGGGCTCTCGTGGCTGACCAGCTTGACCCGGGCGCCCGCCTCGGCGGCCAGCACGCCGCTGGCGACGCCGACCGGGCCGGTGCCGCCGAAGATGTAGACCTCCTGTCCCTGCAGGGTCACCCCGTGCGCCTCACCCAAGCGCTTCTCCACCAGCGCTACCAGGGCGGCCGCGGTGGTGAAGCCCCCGGCCGGATCGGCCATGACCGAGATCTCGAAGGGCGGGACCATCGCCTGCCGCGCCGCCTCCAGCATGTCCATCGCCAGATAGGTATCGCGCCCGCCCAGGAAGATCCCCGTGCGGCGCACGGCGGCCGGCCCGCGCGAGAATATCGTGTCCTGGACCATGTCCGCGGTCTCCTCGAGCGCGACGCCCTCATAGGGGATCGCGGCGTCCCAACCGGCATCATAGGCCATGTTCACGTCGAACGGGCTCATGTGCGCGCCCGGCGTGAACATGTGCAACAGCAACGGCTTGTCATCCATCACCGATCTCCAGACAAAATCGATCGCGCTCAGCAGGCGGGCTCGCGTGCCGCCGCGCCTTCGGTCGCGGGCGTCCCCACGACTGCCCCGTGGTTGCGGCCCCGGGCGACGTGGACCCGCAGGCCGTGCGCACCGAAGCGCTCGGTGGCCGCACGGCCCAGGGCGTTCGCGCGCTCGGCGCCCTCGATCAGGCAGAAGCCGGTGGGCCCCCACGAGCTCTGGCCCATGCCCACCGCGCCGCGGCCGCTCATCCACTCCAGCGCCTCGGCCACCCGTGGGCTCGCGAAGCGCCCCCCTTGCACGGGGGCGAAATGATCGCCCACGCGTCGCTGCACCTCGGCAACGGCGGCCCCGAATCGCTCGAGGTCCCCCTCGACCAACGCGGGCAATAGCTGCATCAGCGCCAACCGGCACAGCTCGGCGGCCTGCTCGGCCGGGAACCGCGGCAGCCTTTCGAACGCGCGGGCCTCGTGCTCGTCGTGCAGACCGTGGCCCTCGTCCAGGACCAGGAGCACCCGCCACTGCGCGGGCAGCGGCATCCGCACCAGCACCGGCGGCGGGCCGTCGCCCGCTCCCCGGCCCCCGTCGACGAGGAAGCCGCCCCGCTCGAACGCCCCGATCCCGACGCCCGAGCGCAGCCCCCGCTCACAGATCGTGGCGATCTCCTGAGGGCCTGCGTCCATGCCGTGTAGCCGCGTCAGGGCCGTGCCCACTACCAGCGCGAGCTGGCTGCCGGAGCCGAGTCCCGCATGCGGGGGTATAGCGCGCTCGACCCGCAACCGGGCGCGCGGGGCGATGCCCCACTGCGTGCAGACACGGCGGGCGCAACGCAACGCCCTCACGGCGTCCGGCCCCTCGGCCTCGAGCTGAGCGGCCGGGGCCGCGACCACCCGCGTCACGAACGTGCTCAGCGCGAGCCCGAGGCTCGCAAAACGGCGCCCACACCCGCCGTGCAGGTCGAGAAACCCCATGTGCAGGCGACACGGGGCTTCGACGCTCACCTGCCACGGGTTACCTTCCTCGGCCCGCCCGTTCATGACGCTCGTCGAGCAAGTTGTATGCCAGGGCCAACATATTGTCCATTAAAGCAAACGAGCCCGCGCCTGCCCCAACGCTGTGCCATTGTGTCATCGCTCCGTGACAAGGCCGCGCAGCGCGAGCAGGCACGTTTTGTGCTTGNNATAGACGGGTGCAACGATAATGGATATCCACGGCGTGGAATTGGACGATACGTTCGCCGAGGCGTTCGACATGACCGCGACGCGCCTGGTGATCACCGCCCACGATGCCAACTGGGCACGTCACGCCGCAACCAGCATGACCGGCTTCGCCACATCGGTGATCGGTTGCGGGGTGGAGGCGGGCATCGAGGGTCCGGTCGCCGCCGAGCGAGCCCCCGACGGGCGCCCGGCGCTCGCGGTGCTGCTGTTTGCCTTCGACAGGGATACGCTCGCCAAGCACATCGAGCGGCGTGTCGGTCAGTGCGTGCTGACGGCGCCCACCACCGCGGTGTTCGCGGGGCTCGAGGGTGAGCCGGTCAATCTGGGTCGCAACCTCCGTTTCTTCGGCGACGGCTATCAGATCTCGAAAGTGATCGGCGACACCCGGTATTGGCGGGTCCCGGTCATGGACGGCGAGTTCCTGTGCCAGGAACGCACCGGCGCGGTCCGCGCCGTAGGGGGCGGCAATTTCCTCGTGCTCGCCGCCTCGCTGGAGGGCGCGTTGGCCGCGTGCGAGCGGGCGGTCGCGGCCATCGGCGAGCTGCCCAACGTCATCACCCCGTTCCCGGGCGGCGTGGTGCGCTCCGGCTCGAAGATCGGCTCGAAGTACTCGCAGGTGCCGGCCTCGACCAATCACCTCTACTGCCCCACCCTCCGCGGCCTCACCGAGACCCGGCTCGGGCCGGAGATCGGCGCCGTGCTCGAGATCGTCATCAACGGCCTCACGCACGCGGACATCACTCGGGCCATGCGCGCCGGCATCGAGGCCGCCTGCTCGGCGGACGCCAATGTGCGGCGCATCTCCGCGGGCAACTTCGGGGGTGAGCTCGGCAAGCACCATTTCCACTTGCGAGAGATCATGGCATGAGCGGGATGAGCCTCACGCTGCGTGCGGCGTTGTCGTTACCCGTGGACCTGAGCGCGCTCGAGCCGCGCCGGATCGCGCAGATGGACCCGCGCGCCGTGGGCGCCCTGACGCTGCCCCAGGGGAACGGGACGGTCCGTGTCGACCAGCTCTTCGACGTTCAGCGCCGCGACAGCGGCGCGACAGCGCGGCTCGAGATCCACGGCGCCGACGGGCGACTCGACGGCGTCGGCGCGGGTCTCGAGGACGGCGAGATCCACGTGCACGGCCGGGCCGGCGACTACCTGGGCCGCGGGATGCGCGGCGGCATCGTCGAGGTGCACGGCGACTGTGGCGCCTTCGCCGGCGCGGCCATGCGCGGCGGTCGCCTGACCGTCGTCGGCGACGCGGGCGACTTCCTCGGCGGTCCGTTGCCGGGCCGGCGCCACGGGATGCGCGGCGGCACCGTGCTCATCCACGGTCGTGCCGGCGACCGCGCCGGGGAGGCCATGCGCCGCGGGCTGCTCGTCATCCGCGGTGATGCCGGCGCGAATTGCGCCAGTCGGATGATCGCCGGCACCGTGGCGGTGCTCGGGCACGTCGGCCCGGGCAGCGGCCACGGGATGCGCCGCGGCACCCTGCTGCTGCGCGAGCTCCCGGCGCTGCCGGCGACCTTCAATGGCAACGGCGCGCACCGGCTCGGCTTCCTCACGCTGCTGCGCGCGCAGCTCGCGGCCGTCGACGCCGAGCTGGCCGCCGTGCTGCCCGCCCACGCGCGGGCGGAGCGCTGGGTGGGTGACCGCTCGGTGGACGGGCGCGGCGAGGTGCTCGTGTGGCGCTGAGGGCGCGGGTCAGATAAATGAAAGTCGCAGGTCCGGTCAAGGCCCGAAGGGCCGGACCCGACGTCCCGGCCCCGGGCCGTCTTAGGACCGTCTTGAGACGGCGCTTTAGTAGTCGTACTTGATGTACTTGAAGCGCGCGTCGTCGGGCGTGCCTTGCAGAGGTGAGCCCTCCTCGCGCGCGGGCTGCCAATGGATCACCTCTTCGATCTTCTTGGCCAGCGCAAAGTCCGAATCAGTAATCCCCTTCGCGCGATGTGTCTTGAGCTTGACGACCACGAAGGCGTAAGAAGCGGTCAGATCCGGGTGGTGGAAGGCGGCCTCGGCGAGGTGGCCGACGGCGTTGATCACCATCAGCGTGCCCTTCCAGCCGCTCGTGCGATATTTGCGGCGGATCCAGCCGTCCTCGTAATACCACTGCGGCAGCTCTTCGCGCAGGCGCTCGCTTATCTCGTCCTCGGTGTAGGCCCGTTCTTCGATCTGTGCCATGATCAATACCTCCTCCCGATGGCCGCGCGTCTCGGAGCGCCCCGGGCTCGCGGAGAAACGACAGAGGCCGTGCGGTCATTCATGCGGTCATTCATACCGGTGCGGCGTGGCACCGCCTGCCACTATTCAAGCAGCTCAGCCGCACGACGCCAAGCACCACACCGCGCACCATGACGCGCCGCACGACCACGAGCACGAGGTCGTCCGGCGGCGCCGCGGCATGAGCAGCCACCGAGGCACAGGGTGCGCACGCGTTGTTTCACCGGCGATACACGACGCGGCCTCTCGTCACCGCGGGCGCCTGCTGTCGCACTCCGGGCGAATGGCAGAGATCTTGCTATCACCGCAACGATCCTCTCCTGGCCGCACCCGCGCTACGCACAACGCGCGGTTCGGCGCCCGGGGGCTGGGGAGCTCTGCGAGTGCGCACCCTCCGGGCCAGCGGCCTTCCGCCCCGCCTCCTCCACGGGGCGGTTTTTTTGCGTGCATGCACGCCGTCCGCCGCGGCCGCGCCCTCGCCCGCGGCGCGGAATCGATCGGCGACGATAGGATCGACGCGACGCATCGATCGGCGGCGGCCGGGTGCGCGGTACATCGCCCCGTCATCACGGGGTGAGTCGGGGTCACGGCCGGCAGAGAATGCCCGAGCCCACGACCGCGCCGCCGGTCGCGTCCCGGTGAGGACCGTCGCCGGCGCGCGCGACCTCGAGGACCGGAGCACGTCCGTGCCGTGGTTGCTGACAACCACGCGCGACCGATCATAATAAACCGTCCGACAGCGCGCGTCGCGCGCTGCACCCGAAGCCGCCGCGCCTCGCCGGCCGCTCGAGGGGTCCGTCCTACTGGCATGGTTCTCGCACAGAGGGCGAGCGCTCTGGTCTGGGGGGAGGTGGCGATGGAGACTCATGCATCGCGTCGCTTGCGAGCCGCCGTGCTGGCCGCCGCCGTGACGTTGCCCGCCGGTGTCGGGGCCCAGGAGGCGCCGACCCGCGTCCCGCTCGAGGACGTCACCGTCAGCGCGCCGCGGCTGGAGACGCCGCTCGAGCGCGTGCCGGCCTCGGTGAGCGTGGTGGGTGTCGAGGACATCCAGGAGGGCCGGCAGGTCCTCGGTCTCGACGAATCGCTCAACCAGGTTCCGGGCACGTACATGCAAAACCGTTACAACTTCGCCCAGGACCTGCGCATCTCCATTCGGGGATTCGGTGCCCGCGCGCCGTTCGGGATTCGCGGCGTCAAGGTCCTCGTGGACGGGATCCCCGCCACGCTGCCCGACGGCCAGGCCCAGGTCGACGCCATCGACCTGAGCACGGTCGCGCGGATCGAGGTGCTGCGCGGTCCGGCGTCGTCGCTCTACGGCAACGCCTCGGGCGGCGTCATCAACATCATCACCGAGGACGGCCCGCCGGAGCCCACCGTGGAGGGCCGGGCGCAGGTGGGGGAGTTCGGCTTCCGCCGCCAGCACCTCGAGGCCGGCGGTCAGCAGGGCAAGCTGAACCATTTCGCCGGTCTCTCGCATCTGGACTATACCGGCTACCGCGAGCACAGCGCGGTGAACAGCGACATCCTCAACACCAAATTCAAATACGCGTTCGGCCCCGACACCGAGCTCATGGTGACCGCCAACGCGGTCGATTCCCCCGAGGCCCAGGACCCCGGCGCCCTGACGGCCGCGCAGGTCGAGGACGACCCCCGGCAGGCGCATCCCCGCAATCTGCGTTTCGACGCCGGCGAGCGCGTGCGCGAGGAGACGCTGGGCGCGCGCCTGCGCCACCGGCTCAACGAGCGCCACGCGATCGAGCTGCGCAATTACTACACCTGGCGCGACTTCGAGAACAAGCTGCCCTTCACCGACGGCGGATCGGTCCAGTTCGACCGGCTGTTCGCCGGGGCCGGCGCGCTCTACACCTACAGCGCGAGCCTCGGCGCCATGCCCAACCGCCTCATGCTGGGCCTCGAGCTCGACTACCAGCGCGATGACCGCCGGCGCTTCGACAACAACGACGGGCTCATAGGCGCCCTCACTGTCGATCAGCTCGAGGAGGTCACGGCGCTGGGCGCCTTCCTTCAGAACGAGCTCAGCATCACGGAGCGGCTCGTGCTGACCGCCGGGCTGCGCTACGACGAGCTCGAGTTCGAGGTCGACGACGATTTCCTCGCCGACGGCTTCGACGACTCGGGCGCCCGCACCCTCAACGAGCTCAGCCCCAAGGTCGGGCTGAGCTATCGCGTCAGCCCCCGGTTCATCCCTTATTCCAACGTCTCGACCTCGTTCGAGTCGCCCACGACCACGGAGCTCGCCCGGTGCACCGGGGGCGGCTTCAACGACGACGTCGAGCCGCAGACCGCGATCAACTACGAGGTCGGCGCCAACGGCGACATCACCGAGGCGGTGCGTTACAACGTGGCGGTCTTCCACATCGCCATCGACGACGAGCTCATTCAGCAGGAGTGCCCCGGCCAGCCCGGGCGCAACTTCTTCGTCAACGCCGGCGAGTCGACCCGCGACGGCGTCGAGCTCGCGCTCGACATCGCCTTGACCCGCGGCCTGAGGGGCACGCTCGCCTACACCTATTCCGATTTCCGTTTCGACGAGTTCCGCACCGGCGGCGATACGTTCGACGGCAATAACATCCCGGGCATTCCGCGGAACAATCTGCACGGCCAGCTCAAGTACCGTCACCCCTCGGGCCTGTACGCGGCCTTCGAGGCCCAATACGTCGACGAGATCTACGCCGACAACGCCAACGACGTCACCGCCGACGACTACACGGTGGCCAACCTCCGCGGCGGCTATCGCTGGTCGGCGGGGCCCCTGGACATCGAGGCCTTCGCGGGTGTCAACAACCTCTTCGATGAGGAATACATCGGCAACGTCCGCATCAACGCCTTCGGCGGACGCTTCTTCGAGCCCGCGCCCGAGCGCAACGCCTACGGGGGCCTGAAGCTCAGCTACGCCCTGTGAGCCCGGCGGGCGGCGCCGCCCCGGCTCGCGCCCGCGCCGGTCGGCTGCTAGATTGACCGGACCGAGGAGACGGTCCGACCGCAGAGTGCCCGTCATGCATGCCGCTCGCCGCCTGCGCGCGCCGGTGCTGGGGCTGATGCTGGTGGTGACGGCGAGCCCCGCCGCCGAGCGCATCTTCGCAAGCAGCGAGTATGCCGGCGCGCTGGCCGTCATCGAC
>JABAHQ010004561.1_pt1 | contig 42622 bp, 44 predicted proteins | sample 7062091 | NCBI WGS metagenome assembly JABAHQ01 (sample SAMN14534359, study PRJNA622989) | marine sediment metagenome | biome: marine biome [ENVO:00000428]; feature: marine pelagic biome [ENVO:01000023]; material: deep marine sediment [ENVO:00002113] | place: India: Gulf of Kutch | collected... | reverse complement strand
TGAACGCGCCCTTGGTATGGCCGAACAGCTCACTCTCCATCAGCTCCGGAGACATCGCCGCACAGTTCACGGGCACGAACGCCCCGCTGCGCTCGCTGAGCTTGTGCATGACGTGCGCTGCGAGCTCCTTGCCGGTCCCGGACTCGCCTTCGATGAGCACGGTAGCGGGCGTCGGCGCGACCCGTTGAATGACCTGACAGACCTCCTTGATCGCGGGGCTGTGGCCGATCACGCCCTTGATGGCGTACTGATGATCGACCTGACGCCGCAGGACGAAGTTCTCACGACGCAGTTGCTTCTCCTCGAGACAACGCCGCACGGCGGTGAGCATTTGCTCCATCCTGAAGGGCTTCAGCAGGAAATCCGACGCGCCTGCGCGCAACGCCGTGACCGCCGTATCGAGGTCTCCGTAGGCGGTCATGAAGATCATGTCCGAACGCACGCGCTGCTCGCGCAGCGACTGCAGCCATTCGATCCCGGAACAGCCGGGAAGACGGATATCGACGATGAACAGGTCGAAGTGGCAGCGCTCGCACAGCTCCTCGGCGACCTCGACGCTCTCGGCCGTCTCGACCAGCGCGTATTCCTTGGCCAAGGCGCGCTGCAGGAAGTTGCAGATGCCCGGCTCGTCGTCGACGATGAGTATCGACGCCGAGCGCCGTTGGCCACGGCCCCGAGGCTGCTGCAAGGGCGCCGGTTCCGTCACCTCATCGGCGGGGTCGTGCTGACGCGACATCGGCGTGCATCCTCCTTCCCTCGATACGAGATCGGGCCGTTTTTTGCTTGGGTCAAATAGACCCACATGATGAATGCGCCTTGTGTCAGATTGGGCCAACGCGGGCGGCCCTCGATGCGCATTCGCCGTCGCGCAGGGCGCGCGCCGGTCCCGCGAGGTCCGTATTTTCATACTCTAGCACGCCAGCGCCCGCCCTGCGTACGCTCGCCGGGCGACCGTCTGTGGCGGTCAAACCTACATTCGCGGCATGGAATTGCATGGCACGTAAGTTGCTACCGGGCCTTGCGTATACAGGCCCCCTGCAGCGCGAGCGCGGCGAAGGGGCGAACGCCGTTGCACGCACGGGCCCGTGGTGGGTACAGCGCAGCCCGAGGCACCTGCCACCCCCCGTCGACGGCTCCCGGCGGGCCACGGCGTCCGCTCAAAAGTCGACCTCTCGACGACGATGGACGAGATGCATTCCGCCTTCGGTACCGCGATCGGCATGATCCTCTCCATGGATCCCGCCCTCATCGAGATCGTCACGCTTTCGGCACGCGTCACGCTCAGCGCCGTCGCCCTCGCGGCCCTGATCGGGCTCCCGCTCGGCGCCCTGCTCGCGACCCGGCGCTTCCCCGGCCGGGGGTTCGTCGTCGTGGGCTTCAATGCCCTGATGGGGTTACCCCCAGTCGCGGTGGGGCTGTTCGCCTACATCGCGTTGTCTCGATCGGGACCGCTCGGCGAGCTCGGGCTCTTGTTCACCCCCACCGCGATGATCATCGCGCAGTGCATCCTGGTGACGCCGATCATCGTCGCTCTCGGTCGCCAGGTCATCGAGGAGTACTGGGAGGAGTATCGCGAGCAGTTGCGCTCTTTCGGCGTGAGCCCGACGCGTGCGGTTCCGACGCTGCTCTGGGATGCGCGCTACGCCCTGGTGACGGCGCTCCTCGCCGGGCTCGGCCGGGCGCTGGCCGAGGTCGGCGCGGTGATCATCGTCGGCGGCAACATCGACCACGTCACGCGCGTGATGACCACGGCCATCGCGCTGGAGACGAGCAAGGGCAAGCTCGAGCTCGCGCTGGGCCTCGGCCTGATCCTGCTGATGCTCGCGCTGCTGATCAACGGGAGTGTGCACTTTGTCCAGTACGTCGGCCAGCGCCATTACGGCTGAGCCCGTCCGCCGGGCCCGCGGCATCGGCGCGCGCCAGCCCCTGCTGCGCCTGGAGGCCGTGAGCTTCGTCAAGCGGGGCCAGGCCCTGCTCGATTCCGTCTCCCTGGCGCTGGCGCCCGGTCTGCTCACCGTGGTGCTCGGCGCGAACGGCGCGGGCAAGAGTCTGCTGCTGCGCCTGTGCCACGGGCTCCTCGACCCCACGAGCGGACGTATCCACCCGAGTCTCGACCGGCGCGGGCGTGAGGCGATGGTGTTCCAGCGGCCGGTGATGCTGCGCCGCTCCGTCGCCGCGAACATACGCTACGCGGTTGGCGTCGCGGGGACGCCGCGGCACGAGCGCGAGGCGCTGGCCAGGGCTGCGCTGGAGCGCGCCGGGCTCACTGCGCTGGCCCGGCGCTCGGCGAGGGTGCTCTCCGGAGGCGAGCAGCAGCGGCTCGCCTTGGCGCGCGCCTGGACCCTGCGACCCGCGATCCTGTTTCTCGACGAGCCCACCGCGAGCCTGGACCCGGGCGGCACCCGGGCGATCGAAGAGCTCGTCCGCCTCTTTCACGCCGAGGGCACCAAGGTGGTCATGACCACCCACGACCTCGGCCAGGCGCGACGCCTCGCTGACGACATCGTATTCTTGCATCGGGGCCGGCTGATCGAGCACACCGCCGCGGAGCCGTTCTTCGAGCGCCCGCGCAGCCGGGAGGCGGCGGCGTTCCTGGACGGCGAGCTGCTGTGGTGACCCGACCGACATCCAAGGACACGAGATGACCGAGGGGACACGAGTGGCTAGAATGGCCGGCGCCCGGACCCGATTGACCCGCGCGGCGTGCCTCGCGCCGCTCGCTCTGGCCTGCACCGTCGGCGCGGGCACGGCCGCGGCGACCGAGGATTTCATCACCGTGGCCTCGACCACCTCGACACGCGACTCAGGGCTGTTCGACTGGCTGCTGCCGAAGTTCGAGCAGCGGCACGGGACCGAGGTGCGCGTGGTCGCCGTAGGCACCGGCCAGGCGCTCAAGCTCGGCCAGCGTGGCGACGCCGACGTGGTGCTCGTGCACGCCAAGCCGGCGGAGCTGCGGTTGGTCGAGCGCGGCTATTTCGTCGACCGCCGTGACGTGATGCACAATGACTTCGTCATCGTCGGACCCCACAGCGACCCCGTTGAGATCAACGGCATGAGCGACGCCGTGGCCGCGCTGCGCAAGATCGCGCAGGCGAAGGCACCATTCTACTCGCGCGGCGACGACAGCGGCACGAACAAGAAGGAGCTGTCGCTCTGGGAAGGCGCGGGCATCGACGTGCAGCAGGCCAGCGGCACCTGGTACCGCGAGACCGGCTCGGGCATGGGGGCCACGCTGAACACCGCCGCCGCCATGGACGCCTACACGCTGACCGACCGCGGGACGTGGATCAGCTTCGAGAATCGTCGGGATCTGGCCCTGCTCGTCGAGGGCGATGAGCGCCTGTCCAACCAGTACGGCGTGATGCTGGTGAACCCCGAGCGTCATCCCCACGTCAAGAAGGAGGCCGGGACGACCTTCATCGAATGGCTGTGCTCGCCGCGCGGCCAACGCCTCATCGGCGAGTACCGCCTGCACGGCCGGCGGCTCTTCACGCCGGACTGCCACCAGCTCGCGGAGACAGCCGAGCAGTGACCTCCGAGGCGGATCGACGCTGCACCGGTTTGATCCTCGCCGGCGGCCGGGCGCGCCGCATGGGCGGAGAGGACAAGGGCCTGCTGAAGCTCGCCGGCCGGCCGATGGTCGCGCACGTGATCGAGCGGCTGCGCCCGCAGGTCGATGCGCTGCTGATCAACGCCAACCGCAACCTTGAGGCCTACGAGGCGCTCGGCGCACCGGTCGTGCCTGATCGTCTGCCGGATTTCGGTGGCCCGCTCGCGGGCATGGACGCGGGGCTCGCCGCCGCGCGCACCGGCTACCTGGTCGTCGTGCCCTGCGACAGCCCCTACCTGCCGGCCGACCTGGTGGCGCGCCTGCGAGAGGCGCTCGAGTCGGCCGGCGCGGAGCTCGCCGTGGCGCACGACGGCGAGCGGGCCCATCCCGTCTTCTGTCTGCTGCGCACGATGCTCGGCGCGAGCCTCGAGCGCGCGCTCGCCGAGGGCGAGCGCAAGATCGACCGCTGGTACGCGCGCCACCGAGTCGTGGAGGCCGACTTCAGCGATCAGCCGCAGGCCTTCGCCAACGTGAACACGCCGGAGGATCGCGCGCGGCTCGCGGGCGCGGGGACCGCCCGCCAGGAGGGTGAGCGATGAGCGAGCTCGTGCCGCGCCGACCGAGCTGCGCCGACGCGGACGACCCCGCCAGCCTGCCCCTGGACGAAGCCCTGCGCGCGGTGCTCGCGCGCGTGCGGCCGGTCGCGACCGTCACGCGCGCCGGGCTCGCCGATGCGCTGGGCCGGGTGCTGGCCGAGCCCGTGCGCTCACCGTTGGACGTCCCTGGCCACACCAACTCCGCGGTCGACGGCTACGCCCTCGACGGGCGCGCGCTGCCCGCCGGCGAGCCGGCCCGCTTCGAGGTCGTCGGGGAGCTCCGCGCGGGCGCCGCCGCTCCGGCACGCGTCCCGGCCGGCGGCTGCGTGCGGATCATGACCGGCGCGCCGCTGCCGGCCGGCGCCGACACGGTGATCATGCAAGAGCACGCCGCGCGCGAGGGCGCCTGGATCCGCGTCGGGCCCGGCCACCGCGCGGGGCAGAACGTCCGGCAGGCGGGCGAAGACCTCGCCCGCGGCCAAGTAGCCGTGGCGGCCGGCACGCGGCTGGGGGCGGCCGAGCTCGGCCTGCTCGCCTCCCTCGGCGTGGCGGAGGTCGCCGTGCAGCGCCGCCTGCGGGTGGCCTACGGCTCCACCGGCGACGAGCTGCGCAGCCCCGGCGAGCCGGTCGCCGGCGGGCAGATCTACGACAGCAACCGTTTCACGCTGCGCGCGCTGCTCGAGGGCCTCGATGTTGAAGGCGTCGATCTCGGCATCCTCTCCGATACGCCGGAGGCGGTCGAGGACGCCTTGCGCCAAGGGGCACGACACGCCGACGCCATCATCACCTCGGGCGGCGTGTCGGTCGGCGAGGCGGACTACGTCAAGACGGTCTTGCAGCGGCGGGGCCGGATCGACTTCTGGAAGGTCGCCATCAAGCCGGGCCGCCCCTTCGCCTGCGGCACCCTGGACGGGACCGCCTTCTTCGGCCTGCCGGGGAACCCCGTCGCGGCCATGGTGACCTTCCTCCAGCTCGTGCGCCCGGCGCTGACGGTGATGGGCGGCGGCCGGTGGCGCCCGCCTCTGCGGGTGCGGGCCCGCGCCGCAGCGCCGTTGCGCAAGCGGCCGGGGCGCACGGAGTTCCAGCGCGGGGTGCTCGAGGCCGGCGCCGACGGGACGCTGACAGTGCGCCCGTGGGGGCCCCAGGGCTCGGGCATCCTACGCTCGATGAGCGAGGCCGATTGCTTCGTCGTGCTCCCGCACGAGGCGGGACCGGTCGAGGAGGGCGCCGAGGTGCTCGTCGAGCCCTTCACGCAATGGTGCTGAGCCGGTGCGCTCGGCCGGCATCGAAGGCGCCGAGCTGCCGCGGGCGTACGAGCTCGTCGAGCTCGAGCGCGTCGCGAGCGTCCTGGACGAGACCGCGGCGCGGGCCGCCGCCGGCGCCGATGAGGGCACACTGCTCGCCGCGGACGAGCAGTCGGCGGCGCGCGGACGTTGCGGGCAGGCGGTGCTCGCCCCGCCGGGCGGGTTGTACCTGGGATTGGTCCTGCGCCCCGCGGCGCCATGCGCGGCCATCGCCGAGCTCGCCACGGTCGCGGTCGTCAGCCTCGGCGCGGCCATGGCCGAGCTGCTCTCGCCCATGACGGAGCTGCGCTACCGCTGGCCCAACGACGTTCTGCTCGCCGACGCCAAGGCCGCGGCGATTCAGGTGCGCGCCCCCGCCGGCCAGCGCACGCCCGAATGGGTCGTGGTGGGAGGTTACGCCAACGTCGTGCAAAGCCCGCCCGAGCTCGGCCTCGACGCCGCCAGCCTCGCCGTGGAGGGCGATGCCCCGCCCGCGCCCCCGGCGCTGCTGGCGGCCTTCGGCCGCCAGTTCCTGGCGTGGGTCAACCGCTGGGCCGAGGAAGGCTTCGAGCCCGTCCGGCGCGCCTGGAGCCTGCGCCTGCACGACCCCGGCACGTGGCTCGAGGTGGGCATGCCGCAAGGCACGGCGCAGGGCACGGTGACGGAGATCGATGCCGACGGCGCCCTGATCCTGAAGACCATCAGCGGCGGGCACCGCCGCCTCGAGCTCGCGCGCGCCCACGGGCTCGACGACGGTGCCGGCGGAGAGTGAGACGGCCGTGCCGGAGCTGCCAGCGGAGCTGCCCGAGACGCCCGGGGTCTATGCCGCCGACCCCCGCGGCGAACCCCAGCTCGTGCACGCCTTCCTCCCCGCGGACTACGGGCTCACCGACATCGCCGAGCACTTCCGCCTGGGTCGGGTGGAGCGCGGGGCCCGGCCCGGCCACCGCGTCCTCGCCCTCAGCCCGCGGGAGCTGCGCGAGCTCAAGGTGGCCGCCGATGCCTACAGCTTCGACTACGAGGAGGGATTCATCGAGATGTGCCACGACATCATGCGCTTCGCCGCCGAGCGCCCCGGCGAGACCCTGCGCTTCGTAGCCAACGATTGAGTGTGAGATCGGCGACAGCAGGTCGACAACGCGCCGGCGCAGCCGTTGCAGCGACGTACCCGACCAAGCTACGCTTCCCCTCGTTATCGACTCAGCCCTGCCTCCTCTGGTGTCTTTCTATCGCCTTCGGCCTCGCGAACCGCTGGAAGCTCCGGTCCTTTTCATATGCATGCTCGAGCACGTATAACAAAGAAACTGTCATACGTTGACCCATCACCAGCGCATCGGTTTTCAATACTTCGTTTCCCTCCTCGTCGAAGAGCATCAGCGCCGGGGCGTGGGTCAATCCGGCTTGCCTGTACCAGGACGCCGGGATGACCCGCCGGCCATCGGGCGCCGGGACGGGCGTCTCGTGATCGGCGGCGTCGAGTCGCATGATCTCGAACCGCTGGAGCAGGTGCCGTACCTCTGTCTGCGCGAGCACTTTCGCGTGAAAGTCCGCGCACTCCTTGCATCCGGTATTCTCGAATATCACCAGCAGAGGGCGGCTCGCCGCGAAACGGCTGCGGTCCAATGCATAGGGCGGTTCACCAAAGAGCGGATCTTCTTTCAAGGCGGCCCCGGGACGCTCCTTTGACGTGTCTTCTGAACGGCGTACGATATAATTGTTCGGCGACTCGTTCTGGTAATGCCTGCCCGTCACGTAACCCAGGATTGCCTTGAACCGCTCCGGCGATCGGTAGCCTACGACCCGCAAAATCTCGTCGCCGCCACTCCCAAAGAAAACTATAGTCGGAGAGAGCTCGGCGCCTGCATCCTCGGCGAATCTCTTCATCGGCGCCGATACGCCGCTCGGGTCCATCATCGTGGTGTCGTCGAATATCTCCAGCCCAATGGAGGCAAAGTTCTCCCTGAGCATCGACGCGATCTCCGTATCCCCAAGGCTCCTCCGAATGAACGCATCGCAATAGGAACACCCCTCGGTGGTGAACAGCACCATCAATCCCTGCTTGCCGTTCGAGTTGGCCGGTCGCAGCACTTCCGAGAGGTCGAAGAAAGGGTTCTACTCAAACCAGGCGGGATAGGCGACGTGCTCAACCGCGCTGTCGTCGAACGTCTCCGCCGAAGGCGTCCCGGCCGGGCAAAGGACCACGGCGAAGACCACCAGCACAGAACGCCTCAAGGCTAACGCTGATGGTCTCCGCCTCATCGGATCACACCTCCCTAAGCGCCAAGGATCGAAAACCCCGCCGTCCGCTGCGCACGACGCGTCTAATCCACGGGCCCATAGACGGCCCGCGCGCGGTCGAGGAAGGCCTGCAGGATCCGACGCGCCATGGGTTGCAGCCACAACCCGCCGAGGCGACGCACCATCCCGCGCCGCAGCTCGTAGCGCAGCACGAGCTCGACGTGGGCACGGTCGCTCGAGCGAGGCGTGAACCGCCAATCGATCTCGAGGTGCCGGAACGGGCGATCGGAGGAGCGCACCCGCAGTCGCTCGGGACGCCCGAGCGTGGCCACGCTGCGAAAGCCGTAATGCACGCCCATCAGCCCGACGATCTGATCGACGAGCAGCGTCTCATCCCTGCGGTCGATGACCCGCGCCCGGACGTAGCCCGGAACGAAGTCCGGGTAACGCTCGATGTCGGCGACCAGATCGAACATCTGCGCAGGCGTATACGGGACGTCGCGCGATTCGCGATATTCGCTCACGCAATCAAGACGTTACGGCGACCCAGGCGATCAGCCACAAGGTGCCGAGCGCGTGAATCGCCAGCGTCGCCTCAATGGCGTAGCGCAAGCGCGCGCGCGAGGGGCCCCCGAGCACGGTGATCGCGGCCCCGACGGCGAGCCCGAGCAAAACGACCGACCCCACCCCCGCCCAGACGGGGAGTAACCCGCGCACGATCACCGCGCCCACGACGAGCGCGGCCAGCAGGTTGCTCGCCAGGTACAAGGCATCCGTCCCGCGCTTCCCCAACCGTACCGCAAGCGTGCGCTTGCCCGCCGCCCGATCGGCGGCCGCATCGGGGATCTCGTTGATGAGCAGGATGTTGGCCACCCACAAGCTGACCGGCACGGACATCAGCAAGGCGTTCGCGTCGAGGCGGCCCGACTGCAGCCAGGCCGCGCCGACGACCGGCAGCACGCCGAACGCCGCGCCCACCGTCGCCTCTCCCAGGCCGCGCGCGGCCAGACGCAACGGCGGCGCCGAGTAGAGCACGGCCAGCGCCAGGCCCCCGAGCCCGAAGGCGAGCACGCCCAGGCCTCGATCGATCACCAGCAGACCCCCGGGCACGACGCTCACGATCAACAGCCCGCCGCCCCAGCGAGCCATGTCGCCGACCGACATGACGCCGTTCTGGATGAACCGCGAGCCGCCCGTGAAAGGAAAGACGCGGGCGTCGTTGCCTTCGTCGGCCCCGCTCAACGCATCGTAGACGTCGTTGAGCACGTTCGCGCCGGCGTGCACGCCCACCACCGCGGCCAACGCCAACCCGAAGGCCAGCCAATCGACGTGGCCGGCGACACGATAGCCCCAGGCCGTGCCCAACAGGACGGGCAGCACCGAGGCCGGGAAGAACATCGGGCGCGTGGCGAGGAACAGTCGCTTCGCGATGCGGAGGGGCTCGCTGCCGCCGAGCGCGGCGGGGCACGGTTCCGTCGAGGCGGGATGGCGCACCGGGACTCCCTTAATCGATTCCTCCGGCACAGTAGCGGGCCTTTTGAACGCGCGTCAAATTCAACGGGCACCGCACGGCATCCCAGGGAGCACGCGGCGTTCATGAAACCGGCACGCGCGCCCGCCGCTCTCTTTTCCGGGGAGGCGCGCACGCCCGACGCGACGGCGCGCCCCGCTCCGGGCCGTCAGGGCAACGGGATCACCCCGCACGCCACCCGCGCGCCGCCGCCGCCCAAGGGCTTCGGCCGGTCGGCGTAGTTGTCGCCGTGAGCGTGGACGATGAGGGCGCGCTCGACGATGTCCGGGACCTGCAACCGCGGGGCCATGACCGGCAGCGTGGCGCGCCCCTTATCGTTCACCACCAGCACCGGCAAATCGCCGAGGTGCCCCTGGCCGATCGGCCCCTCGTGCCGTCCGGCGTTCCCGGGATCGTAATGACCGCCCGCCGCACGCCCGGGCACGGTCTCGCCGCCCTTCGCGCCCGGCCTACAGGTCGGATTCTGGTGCACATGGAAGCCGTGCTTGCCGGGCGAGAGCCCTGCGAGGTCCGGCAGTATCAGCAGCCCGAAATCGGTGTCCCGAAGCTCGATCACGCCGATCCGCTTTCCTGTCCCCTGCGAGGTGAGCTCGTGGACAGGGACGGTCACCGTCTCGGCATGCGCCGTCCCGAGACCGACAATCAGCGACAACCCGGCAATCGCGGTTCCGATCGCTCTCTTCATGACCATCTCCATGCGCGAGCTTGGGCGCCGCGCCCGGGGCACCCCGGGCGCGGACGCGGTGACGATGGTGGGATCGGTTGCTCGTCAGGTCGAGGGCGTCTGGCCCGCCGGCCCGGTCGCGGGCCGTTCGGCGCCGGGAGCGCCCTGCTTCTGCATCTCCTGATACCACAGGTCGTGGTGGTGCTTCATCCATTCCTCCGACACCTCGCCGCGCACCATCCCGTTCAGGGCGCCTTTGGTCCCGAGCGTCCCGAGATAGATGTGCCCGAGCGAGATCGCCACCCAGAGCGTTCCGAGCGCCGCGTGGATGAGGAGCACCAGCTGCATCGTCGCCCGGTCGTCGCCCGACAAGGCGGGGAAGTCCGCGATCAAACCGGTGATGCCGACGCCGATCAACCCTACGATGAAGACGATCCAGAACCAGACCTTCTCGCCGGCGTTCGCCCGGCCCGCATGGGGATGCGGCCCGCCGAACATCCCGCCGATGCGCTTGAGCCACTCCCAGTCCTCTTTGCGCGGGATGTTGTAGCGCAACCAGGTGATCACCTCGGCCAGCACCCCGATCAGCAGCAGCGGCCCGCTCCAGTTGTGCAGCACCTTGGCCACGCCGGCGTAGGCCGCGAAGCCCTCGAGACCGAAGACGGGGATCAGCACAGCGCGGCCGAAGAGCAGGCTCAGGCCGGTGAGGGCGCAGATCACGAAGAACAGCGCGGTGAACCAGTGCATGGTCCGCTCGCCAAGGCCCCACCGTGGGACCATGCGGCCGGACTCCGGCTCGGGCACCTCCATGGGTCCGCGGAAGAGATAGAACAGCACGATCGCCAGCAACACCACGCCGAGCACCCACGGCCCGATACTGGCGAGCGGCCCGTTGCGCCACTCGCGGTAGACCTGTCCCCCGTTGTTGATCAGGGTATTGGTCGTGTAGGCGCCGCTCGCAGAGGTATAGCCTTCATTGCCGCCGCGGACCGCCCGCCAGTAGTTCGCCCGCGGGTTGTCGGTGCCTCCCTCGGGCGTCGGCGTCGCCTCCTGCGCATGAGCGGCGGGGCTCGCGACCCACACGTAGAGGTACCCGCTGAACGGCGCGGCGAACGTGCCGACCGCGATCAGCAGGAGACTCCAGAGGATCATCCGCTTGGCGCGCGCGGTTCGCGAGCGCAAATCCTGGCCTTGATTCGCCATAACTGCGTCCTCCGCTAAAGCCTGTCAGCGATCGGTCTGCCCGGCGAGCACGCGATGGCGGAGCTGCTCCTGCGTCTGCTCCGAGCGCGTACGCTCCTGCTTGAGCTCGTCCCCGCTCTGCACCCACGGATCGTGGATCCGGCTGCATCCCGAGGCCGGCGCCAGCAAGAAAAGGGCGAGCCCCAGCCCGACGGTGACTTGGAGATGTCTCCTGCCCATGGCGTTCTTCTCTCTTGTGTTCTTGCCCGGTGGATATCCGAGCGATCACCGATCCGTCTGGCCCTGCTCGAACCGCTCGGCCAGCCTCTCCTGCTGCTGCTCAGATTCCTGCAGCTTCAGCAGGGGGTCCTTCGGACCCTTGTACTCACCCGGCTCGTAGACCTTGGCGCCCGGCGACTCGTAGCAGCCCGCGAGCGCTACCATGAGCCCGGCCAGGATCACGCCTGCGCCCGTCTTATTGATGACCATAGCGCTGCTCCTGTCGTGTCGGGGCCTATGTTAGCCCAGGAGGCCGGCCGTCCATGGCCTCGCAGGCCAGCCGTCCGGCTAGCCCTGATCCTGGAACCCGTAGGCGCGCTGCCAGCCCCAGGTCTGGGGCCGGCCGCCGCGCTGGGTGACGCGCTTGCGATAGATATTGGCCACCATCTCGCCGTCGCCGGCGAGCAACGCCTTGGTAGCGCACATCTCCGCGCAGGCCGGCAGCTTGCCCTGGGCGATGCGGTTGGCCCCGTACTTCAGGTACTCGACGTTCGAGTTGTCCTCCTCGGGGCCACCCGCGCAGAACGTGCACTTGTCCATCTTGCCGCGNNCCGCAGCCGATGCACAGGTCCTTGTCGTGCAGGACGATGCCGTCGTCGGTGGTGTAGAAACAGTCCACCGGGCAGACCGCCGCGCAGGGCGCGTCGGTGCAGTGCATGCACGCGACCGAGATCGACTTCTCGCCCGGCTCGCCGTCGTTGAGCGTGACCACCCGCCGGCGGTTGACGCCCCAGGGGACCTCGTTCTCGTTCTTGCACGCCACCACGCAGGCATTGCACTCGATGCAGCGTTCGGCGTCACAGAGAAACTTCATGCGTGCCATGACCGATCACTCCCGAGTTAGGCTGGCTTGATCTGGCACAGCGTGGCCTTGGTTTCCTGCATCTGCGTCACCGAGTCGTAGCCGTAGGTGGTGGCAGTGTTGCAGGCCTCACCGCGGACGACGGGCGCCGTGCCTTCGGGGTAACGGGGCTTGAGATCCTGCCCCTCGAACCAGCCCCCGAAGTGGAACGGCGTCCAGACCACGCCGCGGCCGACGCGCGGGGTCACCATGGCCCGCACCTTGATCCGGCCGCCCCGGGTCGGGCCGGGGTACTTGCTGATCTCCCGGCCCGGGCCTTCCAGCCAGACCCAATCGCCGTCGCGGACCCCCCGGTCGTTGGCGTCCGCCGGGTTGATCTCCACGAACATGTCCTGCTGGAGCTCGGCGAGCCATTTGTTGGACCGGGTCTCCTCGCCCCCGCCCTCGTACTCGGTCAGGCGCCCGCTGATGAAGATGAGCGGGAACTCCTTGGAGTAGTCCTTCGCCTGCACCGAGGCGTAGAGCGTGGGCAGCCGCCAGTACGCCTTGCGGTCCTCGTACGTCGGGAAGTCCTGCACGAGATCGTAGCGCGAGGTGTACAAGGGCTCGCGGTGGATCGGCACCGGATCCGGGAAGGTCCACACGAAGCACCGGGCCTTGGCGTTGCCGAACGGGGCGCAGCCGTGCTTGATGGCCACCCGCTGGAGGCCGCCGGAGAGGTCGGTCTTCCAGTTGACGTTGTCGACGCTGGCTCCCACGGCCTCTCGGATCGCCATCTCCTCCATGTTCGATTCGTCGACGTCCACGCCTCCGACCCCCGCGATGACGGCGAGCTCCTCGGCGGTAAGATCCTTGTGCCAGCCGAGTTGGCGGAGCATCCCGTAGGTGAACTCCGGATAGCCGTCTTTGATCTCGGACCCCACGCTGTAGGAGCCTTCGGCCAGCAGGTTCTCGCCCTCGTGCTCCACGCCGAACCGCGCCCGGAACGTGAGTCCTCCCTCCTTGACCGGCTTGCTCGGGTCGTAGAGCACCGGCGTGCCGGGATGGCCCATCTCCGGCGGCCCCCAGCACGGCCAGGGCAGTCCGTAGAACTCGCCGTCGGACGGCCCGCCCTCGGCCTTCAACGTAGTGGTGTCGAAGGTGTGCTTGTTCTCGAACTGGCGCTTGAGCCGCTCGGGACTCTGGCCGGTGTAGCCGATCGTCCAGGTTCCCCGGTTGATCTCCCGCAGCACGTCCTCGATCAGCGGCTCGTCGTTCTCGACCTGGATGTTCTTGAACATCTGGTCGGCGAAACCGAGCTTGCGAGCCAGCTTGTAGAGGATCGTGTGGTCGGGAAGCGACTCGAACAGCGGCTCGACCACCTTCTCGCGCCACTGCAGCGAGCGGTTCGACGCCGTGACCGAGCCGTAGGTCTCGAACTGGGTGCAGGTGGGCAGGAGATAGGTGTCGTTCTTGCGCTCGCTCATCACCGCCAGGTGCGTGGGATACGGATCGGAGATGACGACCAGGTCGAGCTTCTCGAGCGCCTTCTTCATCTCGACGCCGCGGGTCTGGCTGTTGCTGGCGTGGCCCTGGAAGAACACGGCGCGGACGTTGTCGCGTTGCTGCATATCGGCCTTGTCATGCAGGATCCCGTCGATCCAGCGCGACACCGCCATCCCGGGGATGTTCATCGTGTAGGCCATCTTCCCGCCGCCGGAGTCGTACTTCTTCGATGTGTCGAACCGGCCCCGCAGCCACTGATGGTCGACGTCCCACACGCGGGCCCAATGCTTCCACGCGCCGTCGGAGAGGCCGTAATAGCCCGGTAGGGTGTGGCAGTTCGGCCCTACGTCGGTGGCCCCCTGGACGTTGTCGTGGCCGCGGAAGATGTTGGCGCCGCCGCCGGACATGCCGATGTTGCCGAGCGCCAGCTGCAGCACGCAGTAGGCGCGCGTGTTGTTGTTGCCGATGTGGTGCTGGGTGCCCCCCATGCACCACACCACGGTGCCCGGCCGGTTCTCGGCTAGCGTCTTGGCCGCCTGGTACATCTCCTCCTCCGGCACGCCGGTGACGTCCTCCACCGTGCGGGGGTCCCATTTCTTGACCTCCTGGCGCACGCGGTCCATGCCCCAGACGCGGTGGCGGATGAACTCCTTGTCCTCCCAGCCGTTCTCGAAGATGTGCCAGAGCAGGCCCCAGATGAAGGCGACGTCCGTGCCGGGGCGCAGCCGGAGGTACTGATCGGCGTGCGCCGCGGTGCGTGAGAAGCGGGGGTCGGCGACGATCATCTTGGCCCCGTTCTCCTTGCCGCGCAGGATGTGCTGCATGGCCACCGGATGCGCCTCGGCGGCGTTGCTGCCGATGAAGATCATCGACTTGCAGTTGTGCATGTCGTTGTAGGAGTTCGTCATCGCGCCGTAGCCCCAGGTGTTGGCGACACCCGCGACCGTGGTCGAGTGACAGATGCGCGCCTGGTGGTCGACGTTGTTGGTGCCCCAGAACGCCGCGAACTTGCGCTGCAGGTAGGACCCCTCGTTGCTCGCCTTGGACGAGCCGGCCATCCACAAGGAATCCGGTCCCGACTCCTCGCGGATCTTGAGCAGCTTGTCGCCGATCTCCTCGATCGCCTGCTCCCAGCTGATGCGCTTCCACTTGCCGTCGACCAGCTTCATCGGGTACTTGACCCGCTTCTCGCCCATGCCGTGCTCGCGCACCGAGGCGCCCTTGGCGCAGTGCGCCCCCAGGTTGAACGGCGAGTCGAAGTCGGGCTCCTGACCCGTCCAGACGCCGTTCTGCACCTCGGCGAGCACGGTGCAGCCCACCGAGCAGTGCGTGCAGACGCTGCGGCGCACGACGGTCTCCACGCCGGCCTTGCGCGTGGCGTCGACCTCGGCGGCACGGGCCTTGCGCATCATCGAGGGCGACAGCATGCCGGCCGCCGCGGCGCCGCCGAGGGTCACCCCCGAGCGGCGCAGGAACGTCCGCCGATCGATGGCCTCGCCCGCCACGCCGCTCCATCGTCCGGGCGCGGCCTCGGCCGCCTGCCCGTTGCCGTTGCGTTTCCTGATCAGCTTCATGGTCGGATCCCCTTAGCGATCTGGATACCACCGTCAGGCGGGCTCTAGAGCCCCGCCTTCTCGTAGTACTCCTTGATGTGCGGTGTGAGCCGATAGCCCTTCGTCTGCCGCGCGGGCTCCGGCTGCGCCGCGGCTGCGGGGCGATCCTGCGCCTCGGTGACCAGGCCGCGGGCCACACCGGCGGCGCCCAGCGCCCCGCCGGCGAACCCCACGGTCCGGAGGAAATCGCGCCGAGTCTTGCGCGCGCCTCTTGGCGTATCACTCATGGCCCTCTCCTCCGTCGACTGACTTTCACGCTCGAATCCACGACGACGTTGCCCTGCGGCCCGCATCACACGGGCATGTTCAGGTACTGCCGCTCGACCCGCATGAAGGCGCTTCCGAGCTGGCCCACGGGCCGGTAGAAGCACGCCGCATAGGCGTTCTGCAGATCATCGAAGAACACCTCGACCCAGGGGGCGAGGTGGTCGTTGAAGAAGCTCGCCTGCACCCCCAGGGGCATGGCGCTGCCGGCACGGTTGGCCAGCGCCAGCACCTCGCACAGCGCGGCGATGTGATCTTCGGGCTCGCGCACGTTCGACTGGCGCTCGAAGCCCATCGCGGCGAGGTCGCGTCGCAGCAGGGCGAGCGGCTTGTCCATGAGCAGGCCGGTCATGTACCAGGACCCGTACGGCACGAGCTCGCCGCGGCTGATGCCGATGAACAGACCGTGGAACTCGTCGTCGACCGCCTCCTCGCGGGCACGGTCGGCGGCCAGCCTCAGCATGCGCCACGCCACCCCCAGCTCGGTGGCCTCCCCGTCCGGAGGCTCGACGCCCCGCAGCCGCCCGAGCAGCTCCTCCCCGGGAGGGGCCGCCAGCAGCGCCGCGAGCAGGCTGTAGACGTTGCCGCGCGCCTCGTCGGTCGGGTCGAGCCCTTCGCCCGGCTCGTCCGCCGGGGCCGTTGCCGATGTGAGCGCCTCTGGGTTCACGGGCATGGCATCACCACGTCGTGCGTTTGGATCACGGAGCAAGAGGCATACCACGCTGCTCGGCAATGGGTGCCGAGCCGACGGCGAATCCGACCACCGCCCGCCCGGCGCGGGCCGGACGGCGGCGAGGGGCGCGGACAAAATGACCCATCCCCGGACATTTCGGGGCATCCATTTTTAGATGCACGATCATCGGGGTTTCCCGTGGACGTCGATCAGCCCCTCGTGCTCGTACATGTCGCGCACCCGGCAGTCCTGGCACATCTTCAGGCGCCGCATCGCGTCCTCGCTCTCGAACATCCAGTGACCGGCCAGCCGCTCGGTCATGCGGGCCATCATCGATTGGGTGGCGAACGGCTTGCCGCAGCGCACGCAGTTGAACGGCTCCTCCTCGTTGAGCACCCGCATGCGCGAGGCGAGCTCCCGGTCGTAGGCCATGCGCGGCGACAGGCGCACGGCGTCCTCGGGGCAGGCCGCCTGACAGAGGCCGCACTGCACGCAGTTCTCCTCGACGAACAGTAGCTGCGGACGCTCGTCGCCGTCGGCGAGCGCTTTGACCGGGCACACCGACACGCAGGCCATGCACAGGGTGCAGGCGTCGCGATCGACCAGGACCTCGCCGTAGGGGGCTCCCTCGGGCAGCGGCGCCGTCGCCCGGGGCGCCGGCGCGTGCGCGCGGAGATGATCGATCGCCAGGCGCAGCGTCGTGCGCTTCTCGTCGAAGGCCGCGAAGGTGGCCGGCGGCGGCGGCGCTCCGCTCGGCGGCGGCTCGGCCGCCAGCGCCTCGGGCGCGACCCGCGCCACGCGCTCCCCGTCGTAGCCGAGCCCGGCCAGGATCGCGCGCGCGTGCTCGCGCTGGGCGTCGAGCTCGCGGCTCACCGAGGCCGGCACGTCCTCGTGAGTGATCAGCAGCACCTGCCGGGCGCCGTAGGCGAGCGCGGCCAGCCAGATGTCCATGCCCACCGCGCCGATCTCCTCCACCTCGAACGCCACCACGCATTCCGGGACGCGGTCGGCGACCGCCGCGAGGCGCTCGGCGCCGCCGGCGTCGTAGAACGCCACCCGCGGCGTCTCACCGCCCCCGTCGGTGTAGGCGCGCAGCGCCTTGCGCACCGTGGCGAGGGCGTCGCTCACGGTGGGATAGGCGTAGGTCATCGCCCCGCTCGGGCAGGCCATCGCGCAGCTCCCGGCGCCCTGGCACAGGTAGGGGTCGACCTCGACCGTCTCCCCCGCCGAGGCGATGGCGCCCGTGGGGCAGGCGTCGATGCAGCGCCGGCACCCCTGCTGGCCGCTGGCGCCGTGCGCGCAGATGTCGGGATCGTAGTTGAAGAACTTGGGCTTCTCGAAACCGCCCACGAGCTCGGGCAGCTCGCGATACGCGCGCTCCAGCGCGGCCGGCTCCCCGCGCGGCGCGTAGTACCCGAGCGGCGGCGTCTCGTGCGGCAGCCAGGGGGGGTCGTCCAGGTCGAGCACCAGGTCGAACCGGGGCTCGCGCAGCAGGGCCCCGGCGAGGTCCACCTCCTTGCCGTTGACCGACAGGGTCGCCGTGAAGGCGCCCAGATGGCCGGAAAGCGCCCCGGGCTTGCCGCGGACCGTCGGCGGCACCCCGTGCGTGTCGGTCCGCTCGGCCCCGTTCGCCTGCTCGGTCGCCAGCACCGCGCAATGCAGATCGCTCAGGCGCTCGGCGGCGGCGCGCGCATCCTCGGCCGGCCCGATGATGAGCAGGCGTCCGCCCGAACGGAACTCGATCAGGGAGGTGGCGTCGCGGACCTGCCCCTCCACCGCGGCCAGCGCGGCGCGGCGGGCCCGCCCGTCCGGCGTGCGGGCCGGCCATTGCGGCGCCGGCGGCGCGCCGGCGTCAAAGCCGATGGGCTGCTCAGTCATGGTGCTCCCGGTGGCTGTCGCCGGAGCCCGGCGCGGTGCGCGTGTCCTCATCTGGGACCGGGGCCCCCTCCTCGTCGCCGTGCCCGGCGTCCGGCCCCGGCGCCGCGGATTCGACCGGCGTCCTGGCAGGGGGCTCGACGGATCGAGGTGCCTCGTCGGCGGGGCGCGCCTCGCGCGGCGCCGCGGGCTCGTCGGCCGCGGCCGCCTTCACCCCGTCGCGCCCTCGCGCGACGCGACGCCGCACCTCGGCGCCCAGGGCGTCGGTGAGCGCCGTGAACGCGCGGTAGTCCTCGGCGTAGTCGTCGAGCCCGTCGCAGACGTTGAACTTCGCGCCGCGAAAGAGCTTGCGCAACGCCAGGTGCTTGAGCTCCTCGGTGACCTTCGAGGAGGAGAGGAACGCGCTGTAGTCGCTGTGCTCATCGAGCGCCTCGAGCGACGGCGGCTCGGGCTCCGCCGCGGCCTCGCCCGCGGCTGTCTCGCCCGCGGCGACGGCGCTCTCCGCGCGCGGGGGGCGCGCATCGCCCGCATCCGGCCGCGCGCGCGCCGCACGCTTGCGGCGCGACCACCGTGCCAGGAAGCCTCCCGACCCCTCGCCCGAGCTCTCGCTAGGGTCGATGTCGGGATCGTCCTCTGCCATGCTCTGCGGCCTCCTCGCTCCAGTCCCGGCGCTTACGCTGCTTACGCTCCTGCGGTCGGTAGTGCGTGACGACGAAACGCTCCATCCATTCCCGGATCTCCGGCGGGATGGGCGCGGTCAACACCGTTTCCTCGGCCTCGGTGTAGGCGGTGGCCAAGTCGTGATCGACGGTCACCGCGTGCGGCTCGAGCCCGCCCTCGGCATCGGGGCGGCACAGCACGAACAGCAGCGGCGTCTCGCTCGTGAGGTTGAACCAGTACGTCTCACTGGCCGAGCGGTCCAGGCGCAGGGTGAAGCCGGTCCACAGCAGGCGCTCGCCCTCCCCGTCGCTGTGCACGCGCGCCCGCTGCTGATCCTCGAAGGCCTCGCCGGCCACCACGCCGACCACCCGCCAGCGCGGGAACCGCCACGGACCGCGCTGGATCTCGCCGCGCTCCATGATCACCGAGACCGGGAACTCGCTCGGCAGATCCGTCTCCGCCGGTGTCGAGTGGGATTGCGTCATAGAAGGCATCCTCCACGGCGGCGAGGAGCAATTGCCGTGCCACCGGATCGGCCCGCCCACGGGACCGCGCACGCGCGTGCTCGGCGGCACGGCGCCGCCGGGCCTGCGACAAAATACGCCAGCCCCGCCCGGGGTGCGTCATTCTGACCGGCGTCGTCGCACCGGGCCGGGAAAATATTCCGTACGACGTCGCCTCACTCGCCGGCCTCGGGACCGACTCGCCGCCGCAGCTCGGGGAGGTAACGGGCCAGCGGGCTTTGCTCGAGCCAACGGCGGATGCCCGTGCTCATCGGCACGCGGCACACCAGGTCGTCCGCCCCAGCCCCTGCCGCGGCCTCGAGGAAGCTCGCCGCCACCCGCCGCGGCTCCAATACCCCGTCCGGCCCGAGCCGGCACAGCACGAAGACGCCGGGACTCGGCGAGCGCAGGTTGTGGTAGCACTCCTCGCAGGCGTCTGGATCGATGCGCAGCCACAGGCCGTCCCACACGTGCCGGGTCTGCGCCTGTGGCCCGAGCAGCACACGTCGGCGGCGCTCGCCCGCGGCCGGCGCGCCCTCGAGCGCCACCTCGGCCACGCGCCACGCGCCCGTGCCGGGCACCGGATGCACGCCGCTGCGGTACTCCAGGACCACGGTCACGGGCATCGCATCGGCGGTCTCCCGAACGGACCCGGGGTCGCAGTCCCGCGCCGGCCGCGCGTCGCGCTCACTCTCGTCGGGCTCACTCATGCCGGCCACCCTGCGCCAGCCGCACCCATGCAAAGCCGGCAAAACTCGTACCGGAAAAAAGCACCTTTCCGCACCCGCGAAGCGGCGCGGGCGGGCAGACACGTTGCCCCACGGCGCCGGCCGCGCTGCGCCATTTTTACCCAATCCCCCGCCGGTGCGGCGCCGCGGGCCGCCCGGTTCAGGAACGGTTCTTGCTTTTCGCCGGACACCACTGTAGAGCGTGACCAATTCCCTGCCATCCAGCGGGACATGACGATGAGCGAAGATACGCCGCCGCCCGAGCTCGTGGACCGGTTCGGCCGGCACGTCACCTACCTGCGCATCTCCGTGACGGACCGCTGCGACTTTCGCTGCGTGTACTGCATGAGCGAGGATATGGCGTTCCTCCCGCGGGCGCAGATCCTGACCCTGGAGGAGACCGCCACCATCGCCCGGGCGTTCACCGAGCTCGGGGTGACCAAGATCCGCGTGACCGGCGGCGAGCCCTTGGTCCGGCGCAACGTGATCTCACTGTTCCGCGACCTCGGCCGCCTGCCGGGCCTGCGCGAGCTCACCATGACCACCAACGCCTCGCAGATGCCGCGCTGGGCGGGCGCGCTGCGCGAAGCGGGCCTGCGTCGGGTCAACATCAGCCTCGACTCCCTGCGGCCCGAGCGCTTCCACGAGATGACCCGGCTCGGGGACCTGGAGCGGGTGCTCGACGGGATCGAGGCCGCCCGCCGGGCGGGTTTCGATCGCATCAAGATCAACAGCGTCATCCTGCGCGGGCGCAACGAGGACGAGGTCCCGGACTTGGTGCGGTTCGCCGCGGACCGCGGGATGGACATCAGCTTCATCGAGGAGATGCCGCTTGGCGCCATCGACGATCATAGCCGTTACGAGGCCTACTACCCGAGCGACGAGGTGCTGCGCGACATCCAGCGTCATTTCGAGGTGCTCCCGACTACGGAGGGCACCGGCGGACCGTCGCGCTATTACCGGCTCGTCGGCGCCGATACGCGCATCGGCTTCATATCGCCCCACAGTCACAACTTCTGCTCGAGCTGCAACCGGGTGCGCCTCACGACCGAGGGCCGGCTGCTGCTGTGCCTGGGTCAGGAGCACTCCATGGACCTCAAGCGCGTCGTGCGCGAGCATCCCGGCGACATGGACACGCTCAAGCGGGCCATCGTCCAGTCCATGGACATCAAGCCCAAGGGCCACGACTTCTCACTCCAGGGCCGGCCCGTCATAATGCGTCACATGAATGTCACCGGAGGCTGAACCCATGCCCGATGCGCCGGCGCGCCACCGCCCGCGGATGACCCACGCCGGCCTGGCGCCGTGTCATCCGGTGAAGGTGGTGGACGAGCACGGGGACACGCAAGAGTCCCACATCGCGGGCGAGCGCCCGCTGACCCTTTACCTCAACAAGCGCGAGATCGTCACCCTGATGACGCTGGGGGGGCAGCCCGAGCTGCTCGCCGTCGGCTATCTGCGCAATCAGGGCTTCGTGACGGACGTGCGCGACATCGAGGCCGTGCAGGTGGACTGGGAGATCGAGTCGGCGGCGGTCGTCACGCGCGGCAGCGTGGACGATCTCGAGGAGCGGCTGAGCCGGCGCACGGTCACCACCGGTTGCGGTCAGGGCACGGTGTTCGGCTCGCTGATGGACGAGATCACCGCCATCCGCCTGCCTCAGCCGGCGCTGCGGCAGTCGGGGATCTACGATCTGCTGCGCGCGCTCAACGAGCACAACGAGGTCTACAAGCAGGCGGGCGCGGTGCACGGCTGCGCCCTGTGCGAGGGCAGCGAGATCGTGCTGTTCGTCGAGGACGTGGGCCGCCACAACGCGGTCGACGCGATCGCCGGGCACATGTGGCTGGAGGCGATGGGCGGAGCCGACAAGATCTTCTACACGACGGGGCGCCTCACCTCCGAGATGGTGATCAAGGTCGCTCAGATGGGCATTCCTGTGCTGGTCTCGCGTTCGGGCGTCACGCGCATGGGCCTCGACCTCGCCCGTCAGGTCGGCGTGACCATGATCGCCCGCGCCAAGGGCAAGCACTTTCTCGTCTACAACGGCCGGGAGAACATGGTCTTCGACGCGGTGCCCGAGCGCCGCGCCGCCGCGCCGGGACGCAAGGAAGCCCGTCCGGCATGAAGCTCATCGTGGACAACGACAAGCAGGCGGGCGGCCCCGGCGAGCCGTCACGCTTCATGAGCGTCAAGGAGGTCTCGGAGTACCTCCACCTCAACGAGAAGAAGGTCTACGCCCTGGTGCGCGAGGGCAAGATCCCCGCGACCAAGGTGACCGGCAAATGGGTGTTCCCGCGCGAGCTCGTTGACCGCTGGATCCTCGAGTCCAGCCACGGCGGGCTGCTCACCGACCGGCTGATCGTTGCCGGCAGCGACGATCCGCTGCTGCGGCGCGTGGTCATGTACCGCGTCGCCGAGGCGGGCGCCCGAGCCCTGGTGAGCTACTCCCCCACCGGCACGCGGCTCGGGCTCGAGCTGCTGGCCGCCTCCCGCGCCGACGTCTGCGGGCTGCACTGGGGGCCGGCGGAGGAGAGCGCCATGCGCCATCCGGCCCTGCTCGAGCGCCACCGCGCCTACCGCGACTGGGTCCTGGTGCGCGCGTTCGAGCGCGAGCAGGGCTTGCTGGTGCGCACGGGCCTGCTCGAGGAGGCGGGGGACCTTGGCGCGCTGCTGGCGGGCCCGCGGCGCTGGGCGGTGCGCCAGGAGGGCTCGGGCTCGCAGCGCTTTCTCGTCGAGACGCTCGCGCGTCACGGCCTCAACGTCGAGGGTCTGCGCAAGGTCGCGACCGCGCTCTCCGAGCACGAGGCGGCGGCGCTGGTGGCGATGGGCGAGGCCGACCTGGCGCCGGGCGTGCGCCCGGTCGCCACCGAGTTCGACCTGGAGTTCGTCGCCACCGGGTGGGAGGCATTCGACCTCGCCACCCACCGCGGGGTGTACTTCCGCAAGCTGTTTCAGGGGTTTCTGCAGGCCTTGCAGAGCGACGAGGTCCAGGGGCTCGCACGACGTCTGGGCGGCTATCGGCTCGCGGGGTCGGGCGAGCTGGTCTGGGGCGCCGACTAGCGGGAACGGGGATGCAGTTCCTGCGCGCCATCATGTTCGACGACTCCGATCGCCGTGTCTACGCGCGCCCGGCCACCCCGGGCGAGTGGGCGATACCGGGACGTTTCGCCCTTTGGGACGTGGAGCCCGAGCGCCTCGAGGGCAAGGCGCTGCAGGCGTTCGCACGGGGATTCCTCGGGGCGTCGAGCTTCGGCCACGTGACCCTCACGCAGGTCGATCACATCGGCGCCGAGGAGCTCGAGGCGGTCACCGAGCGGATCGCCGAGCACCTGCTTGCTCATTACGGCGCCCCCGATCGCGGCGCGGCCCGCGAGGTGGCGGAGGAGGAGGTGCGGTTCACGGCCGAGCTCTCGGAGTGCCCCGTGCACACCCTGCTCGCGGTCGAGCGCGAGTCGAGCCCCGAGGGCATCGTCGAGAGCTTCCGTATCGTCTCCGAGCCGAGCGCCCTGGATCACTCCGAGGTCGCGCTGTGGGGCGTCGATGAGTAATCGCGCACCCCGGCCGGACGGACCCTAGCCCGCTCGGGTCCCGACCCACGCACGATGCCCGCGCCCGGCTCGCGCAAGGTGACATCGGCCTCGACGGCCGCCCGGCTGCTGGCCCTCGTGCTGGCCGCGGCGGCGCTCGTCGCGCACCTCGCCGCCCGGGCCGACGCGGCTGCCGCCTGGCGCGAGGCCATCACCCACCGCGACGCCGCGGCGCTCGCTCGCCTCCTCGACGAGGGCGTCGACGTCGATCTGGCCAATGACGCCGGGGTGACCGCCCTGATGGTGGCCGCCGGGCGCGGGGACCTCGCGCTGGCGCGCCGGCTGCTCGATGTCGGCGCGCGCGTCGATGCGACCAACGCTCGCGGGGGCACGGCCCTGATGTACGCCGCCCAGGGCGGCAACGTCCGCCTGCTGAAGCTGCTGCTCGCGCGCGGCGCGGAGGCCGGGACGATCGCCGACAACGGCTGGACCGCCCTCACCATCGCGGCCGCCAAGGGGCACGTCCGCATGGTCCGGATCCTGCTCGAGCGCGGCGTCGACCCCAACGCTCGCGATATCTATGGCTGGACCGCGTTGATGCGCGCGACGCAGAACGCCGAGGCGGAGGTCGTCGACGCCCTTCTGGAGGCCGAGGGAATCGCGCTCGATACCCGCAACGAGCACGGCATGACGGCGCTGCATCTGGCGGCGGTCGCCGGCGATCGAGCCATCGCCACCCGTCTGCTGCGCCACTGCGCGGACCCGACGATCGAGGACGAGGCCGGGCGCACGCCGGCGGCGCTCGCCGAGGAGGCCGGTCACCTCCGCCTCGCGCGGCGCCTGCGGGAGGCGGACGAGATCAAACGCTGCGGGGCGTGAGCGCCTCAGCCGCAGAAGATCAGGTGGTCGGAGTACTCGGCGATCGGCACCACCTCCGCCTCTTCCCGCACCGGATCATGGGCGCGCCCGGATACGAACTGCAGCTCGAGCGAGAAGCCGAACTTGTCGAAGAACGTCTGGAACAGCGTGCCGCCGTACGCGCCGGTTGCGTATAGCGTGCCGTCCCCGTCCGATTCCAGCACGATCGCGGCGAGCGGCTGGGGAGCGGGCCCCCCGAGCACGCGCGCGCCGGCCGCCGGATCGTACACGCTGCGCTCCGAGCAGCAGTAAATGACGTCCCGCCGCCGGACCTCCTCCTCCGCGCGAGTCTTGAACTTCACGGGCTTGTCGCGGTAGCTGATGAAGCTCACCGACGGCGCAGGGTACGTCAGGCGGTGACTGCAGATCGCGCTGTAGGAGACCACCGAGCGCCCCGGCCCCACCCCGCCCCGCCAACGGTAGGCCTGTCCCTCCTCGGTCTCGAGGTCGACGTCGGTCTCGGTCGGCTTGCCCAGATCGAGCAGGAAGCACGGCGTCGCCCGGTACGGGTAGTTGAAGACGTAGGTCTCGCCCGGCTGCAGGCTCTCGGCGGTGATGGGCCGCCGCCGTCGGTCGACGAGCTTGGCGCGGTCGTAGCGCTTGAGGTACCCCTCCTCGGGGAGCGGCGGCTTCGACCGGTTGCAGCCGGCCAGCGCGACCGTCGACAGACACGCCTGGACGAACCGCCGCCTATCGAAACGGGTTGACTTACCCATCGTGATGCCTCCGCGAGCCGGGCACGACGCGAACGAACCTCTGCGATCATGCTAGAGCAGCACCGGGGGGCGGTCCAGCGCCCGCGACAGTGCGCGCTCGGGCTAGGCGATTAAACCCGCATCCGGCGCCGGGGATTAACCTCGGACAGGAGCGGCCACTATACTGGCCGCGATGAAGCGCCTGTTCCATCCCGAGCTGCTCAACGGCCCGTTCGGCGACCCCGCCCTGCTGGTGGACATGCAGTTCGAGCGCCGCGCCCTGCTCCTCGATATGGGCGACATGCCGACCTGCCCCACGCGCAAGATACTGCGCATCACCCACGCGTTTGTCTCACACGCGCACATGGATCATTTCATGGGCCTGGACAGGATCGTGCGCCTGTGCCTGGGGCGCGACCGCGCCTTGCACATCTTCGGCCCGCCGGGCCTGATCGACCAAGTAGGACACCGGCTCACCGGTTACACTTGGAACCTGGTGGAGAGCTACCCCACTGAGTTCAACGTGACCGTGACCGAGTTCGACGGCGGCCCGCGCAGCCCGAGCGCACGCTTCGGCACGGTCACGGGCTTCGCGCGGGAACCCCGGCCCGACCGCGACACCCCCGACGGCGTGCTGCTGGAAGAGGATGCGTTCCGGATCCGCGCCGTCGTGCTCGACCACCGCACGCCCTGTCTGGCGTTCGCGCTCGAGGAGCGCCAGCACGTCAACGTCTGGAAGGACCGGCTGGACGCGCTGGGACTGCCGACCGGCCCTTGGCTGCGCGAGCTCAAGCACGCCGTGCTGCGCGGCGATCCCGACGACACCCCGATCCCCGTGCCGCCGGCCCGCGGGCAGACCCCGGATCGCGGAAGCATGCTGCCTCTCGGGCGGCTCAAGGCCGAGGTGCTGCACCTCGCGCCGGGACAGAAGATCGGCTACGTCGTCGACGCCGTGTACAGCCCCGAGAACGCCCGGCGCATCGTGGCCCTGGTGCGGGACGCCGACGTGCTGTTCATCGAGAGCCCGTTCATGGAGGCCGAGGCCGCTCAGGCCGCCGCGAAGTATCACCTGACGACCCGCCAGGCGGGCGCGCTAGCGCGCGCGGCCGACGTCAAGCACCTGGTGCCCTTCCACTTCTCGCCCCGCTACGCCGATCGCGAGCACGCGGTGCGCCGCGAGGTCGCGCAGGCGTTCGGGGCGGAGCCGGAGACGCCCGTCACGGGACCCGCGCGCGCGAGGCCGGGGGGATGATGCCCGTCCGGCGGATGCTCGACCGCGTCCGTTGAGACCCGCGTCTCGGGCGGGACCGGTTCGTCGCCGGCTACTGCGACCGCGTCGAGGATCGCGCCATGGTCGTGCCCTTCGAGCGCCCGCGCTTGGACACCGGTAACTCGCGGACGTTCGAGGTGACGGACACCGAGGGCGTGACCCGCACGGTCCCCCGCCACCGCGTGCGGCGCATCTACTTAGAAACGACTGGGAACGACGAGCCGATCTGGTCGCGCCCGGCGTGAGGCCGGGCGGGCGGAGGGTGGGATCAGGCGGTCGACTCGTCGCCCGAGGACGCCTCCCGGTCGCCGTAGGTGGCGGCCAGAAAGATCGTGTACGCCATCCACGACATGAACACCACCGCGATCAGCCAGGCGAGCTTGCCCGCGCCGCGCACGCGGCGGGACACCAGCACGTGCAGCGCCGGCAGGATGATCGCGATCAGGATGACGACGTGGACGATACCGAGATCCATGGGCCTACCTCAATCGCCGCCCCGACGACCCGGACGGCTACTGGCGGGAAACGGAGCGAGCCCCCGCGACGGGGGCGGTATTTCACCACAACGGGGCCGACCGGACAAGTGCGCCCGAGCCGGACGGCCTTCCGGGGACGGGTCAGGTCCCCACCTCGGCGCGGCGCAGCGGGCGATCGGCGATCGGCAGGTGCAGACCGGCGGAGATCAGCGCCAGCAGAACCGACACCGCCCAGGCGGCCTGGTAGCTGCCCGTGTGGTCCAGCAGATAGCCAGCCGACCACGCCCCGATGAACGCCCCCACCTGATGGCTCATGAACGTGATCCCGAACAGGGTGCCGAGATAGCGCGGCCCGAAAATCTGGCCGACCAGCCCGCTGGTCAGCGGCACGGTCCCGAGCCACAGCGTGCCCACCCCGAGCGAGAACGCCACGATCGTAACCGGGTTGACGGGCAGAACGAGGAACATCGAGAAGAGCCCGGCGCGGATCAGGTAGATACCGGTCAGCAGGTACTTCTTGCTGAAGCGCGCACCGAGCCAGCCCGCCAGGTAGGTCCCGGGGATGTTGAAGAAGCCAATCAGTCCGAGCGACACCGCCGCCCACTCATCGGGCAGGCCCTGGCGGGCCAGGAACGCCGGCATATGGGCCAGCACGAAGGCCACGTGGAATCCGCACACGAAGAAGCCGGCCATCACCAGCCAGTAGCCGCCGTGTCCCAGCGCCTCGGCGACCGCCGCGCCCAGGCCCGGGGCGGGCAGACCCGCCTCGGCCCGGGCCGGTCCGGTGGCGAGCCCCGCCGCTAGGGGGACCATCAAGCCGGCTAGGGCCGCCAGCGCGGCCAGCGCGCCGACCCAGTCCCACAGCTCCAGCGCGCCCTGCGCCACCGGGACCATCAGAAATTGCCCCAGCGAGCCCCCGGCCGCCGCCAGCCCGAGGGCGCTGCTGCGCCGTCCCTCGGGCACCGCGCGCGCGACCGCCCCCAGCACCACGGGGAAGCTGGTGGCCGCGATACCGATCCCCACCAGCACCCCCATGGTGGCCTGCAGCTCGATCGGCGTGGCCGGGTGGGTCGCAAGCAACAACCCGGCGACGTAGGCCACCCCGCCGCCGATCAGCACACGCCCGGTCCCGAACCGATCGGCCAGGCCGCTGGCCAGTGGCTGGGCCAGCCCCCAGCACAGGTTCTGCAGACCGATCGCGAACGCGAGGGTGCTGGTCGACCACCCCAGCGCAGTAGCCATCGGCGCCACGAACAGTCCCAGGGTCTGGCGGATCCCGAGCGAGAGGACGAGGATCAGCCCTCCGCACAGCAGGATCGCCAGCAGGCGGGTATCGACCCCCGGCCGGCCCACCCCATATCCGAGCGCGCGGCCCCTCACGCCAGCGCACCCGTCCCGCCGTGAAGCGCTCCGAACGCAGCGCTTAAATATTCAAACGACAACGTCCACCTCTTGGCGCGGCTCGGTCGATAAGGCACCGTTACCCGGGTCTGCCGCTCGTTTGGCAGGCGAAAACCCACTCAGCGGGGGGATTCGTCCATAAACGCGGTCGGTCAAGGCAGGCGAAAACGTTCGCATTGTTGCAACCCCCACCTGGTCTGGCAACGCCTCCGGTCGCGCACGGCCATAGGCCTACCCGAGCCAGGCCGTCTCCCCTGCGCGGCCACTTACCGACCGGCAACGGGCCGTCTCTACCAGAAGCGGGCGGCGCCGCGCGCAGCCCACCGCGCCGCCCGCGAGAGTAAAGCGCAATTACCCGCTGACGACTTCGCGTCACCTACCCCTCGTGCCCGGCGCGTGACCGAGGTGCCGCGCCGCCGACGATCGAGAGCGCCGGCCCACGGCATCCATTGGCCGCCTCGGCGCCGATGACGCCGCGGCCTGTCGATCCGCTTCCGGCCCACCACCGGCCACCGCCCCGCTCTCGTGACCGACGGCTGGGCCGCCCGTCGTCCGCCCCTCACACCGCCTCAGAACACATCCTTGAGCACGGTCCAGAGCATCGCAATGCCGATAACCGTGAACAGCCCCCCGATCACGCGCTCCATGACATGCGACGGCGCTCTGCCGTGCAACCGCGGGCCTATCTGGCCTCCGATAATCACGCCCGGGATCGTGTACAGTGCCAAGTGCCACGGCACCGCGTTGAGCCCGCCCTCGGTCACAAGTGTCATGATATGAGTGAACGAAGCGGAGAATACCGTGATGATCACTACCACAATCGACGTACCCGCCGCCACCGGCACCGGCACCTTACCCCCCTTGACGAGCTGTGGCATCACCACCTCACCGATACCGACCGACAACATGCCCGTGAGGAATCCCCCGAGCCCCGTCGGCCCCAGCCGTGCACGATATCGGTTGTAGCGATATACGTTACCGTCTCGAGCTCTTATCTGCCTCTCAATACCCGTGCTCGTGGGATTGTCGTAAATTTCGCTGCCCGTATATCCTCGCTCATCGACGTACATATCCTCGTCATACATCTCTTCGGTAGGCACCTCGTGACCCCGAAATAGTACGCCGGCAAGTATCAAAACGAGCACTCCGTACGCGAACCGGATGAGGTCCGGATCCACCATAGTCGCCGTCAAGGCACCGGCTACCGCCGCGGGCACGGACATGAGAACGAACGTGGAGGCCAACTTGAGGTCAATCAACCGTTTCACATAATACCCGACAAAACCCGACGAGAAGCCGAAGGTCTCAATCAACAAGGCGATGCCGATCGCGGCGATGGGGTCGAGCGGGTACGCCGGGCCGAGCAAGGGGAATATCAGCAAGAAGAGCGGCATGAACAATGCCGCGCCGCCGATGCCACTGAGCATCGCAGACGTCGCCACTACGATACCCACGGGGAACATGAACCAGTAAAGCGTAAGATCCATGACTCTAAGGCTCCCAACGTTGCTCGGACGGACAAAGCTCCCCGGTCAGGTCCGTCTCCCGGGCCGGACACTGCTTACAAGAAGGCACCACGGATTCCGACAATTCCCTACGGCTTCGTCACTGGACAGCACAGCCCGTCGGTCCCGCCGACGCGCAACCAACCGACGTCGATGAAGGGGATCTCGTAGCAGTTGTGGACAGCGGGTACGGTGTTCACGCCCATTGTCACCTGACTGAGGGCGCACCCCGTCCGCTCACGGAGAGCAGTCGGACCAATGAAGACTCGTTATCTTGCCCATCTCATCGGAACGTCTATCAGGTACGTTGTGCCGCACACGTGACCGCGTGCTGCGGGGGTGTGCCGCCCGTCAGTCAAGGTGGACTCGCAAGGCTACCAACAGTTTGTTGTAGGCGACATAGACCTCGAGCACACCCAGCGCGTGCACGATCTCCTGATCGGTGGCACCGAGGCCGCGTACCGTGTCGATATCTGAGCGCTCGACCGACGGCGCAGAGACATTGATCTTGTGCATTAGACGCACGAGCGCCTTTTCCTTCTCATCGAGGAAGGAGAGTTCCTCGAGCCGGACGCGCATGAGGGCCTCGAGCTCGGCCGCCGAGATGCCCAGCTTCTTGAGTCGCCGCCCGTGGATGCGCACGCAATATTCGCAGTCGTTCGCCAGGGATACGGCAACGGCGATTGTCTCCTTGGCGCGCTCGCTCAACGGCCCGCTGTCCATCACCGCGCGGGTCTTGTCCCAGTTGGCTCGCAGCAGCAGTGGGTGGTGGGCCAACGTCCTGTACAACGTGGGTACGTAGCCGTGGTAGCGCTCGATCTCCTCGAACACCGCGCGTACTTGCGGGTCGGCCTCGGCCTCCTTTATCGCCCGCAGGTACGGCGTCTCGGCGGACCCCGAGCCCCAATCGCGTTTGTGGTGGTCGCTCATTCCGGTCTCCTCGCCCTGCCGGCGCCCGGTGATTTGTCAAGGAGTTGACAAACCCGGAACCGACCATTTTGCCATCTGTCATCAATGTCAGCGTACTGTGTTAAGCTACCGCTGGTTATAATCGACCCCACCACGTGAGGCCACATGTCCCCGGGTGGCAAACGAGATCCTAGTCCGACCACCTCTTTCTCGAAGGGGATCGGCAACCCCGCCACGGGTGGCTGGGCCGCCTTCCTCCAGCACGCGGAGGAACGCTCGCTCGCGAAGGGCACCGTCCTCTTCAATCAGGGCGACCGGCACACCGTCACGTATCTCATCAAGCGGGGGTTCGTCCGGACCTTCTACACCTCCCCCTCCGGCAAGGAAATGACCCTGGCCTATTGGTCCGAGGGCGACCTGGTCGGGGGCCCGTACTTCTTCACCCCGGCCCCGCACATGTGGTCGGCGACGGCGGTGTCCGCGACCGTGGTGCTGGCGATTAATGGCGCCAAATTTCACGAGCTCGTGCGCGAGCACCCGGATCTCGTTGACTTCGCCATCTCGATTCTGACGCACAAGATCTCCTGGCTCTCGAGCCTCCTGCAGATCATGGGCACCGAATCGGTCACCGACCGTCTCGCCCATCTGCTGATCAAGCTCGGCGACCTGTACGGCCGCCCCACCGAGGGGGGGCTTGTCATCAAGCACCGCTTCAGCCAGGAGGAGCTCGGTAACATGGTCGGCGCCTCACGCCAGTGGGTGAACATGACCCTCCAGCGCCTCCAGCGTGCGGGACTGATCTCGGTGACGAACCGTCAGATCACACTCCGCGATCCGGATGCCCTGCGCGCCACCGGACTGATCGCCCTCGACTTCGGCCAGAAGTAGTCGGACCGACCGGCCGCTATCGTCACACGGCCGCAGTTCATTTGCCGACCGCCGACCGCGAATCGGCTTCGTCGGGCTCCGCGCCGCCGTGGCCCGGCGTCGTCTCTTCCGTCCCCTCGTAGATCTCCGTCTGCGGGTAGAACGCCGCCCAGCTGAACCAGAACAGCTTATTGTAGTGCGGCACGGTCTCGAGCGCGGCACCCGCCAACTCGCCCCAAAGCGCACGACCGGCGACATTCCAGTAACTGTCGGTCTGCCGATCACGCGCCACCGCCCCCGTGTCCGGATCCACCGTCACCGCCTCGAGTGTAAGCTCGCGTCCGTTGATCCGGCGCCGAAAGATCTGGCCTGCGTCGCGGTCGGCTCGATACAGTAGCACCAGGGGCTCGTCGCCGACGACGTCATTAATCACTTGCTCTCGTCGCACCTGCGTCAGCGGATACGCGCGGGCCTCGCCACCGGCGGCCACGCCGAAGACGAACGACATCGCCGGCAGGCGCGTATCGAGTCGCCCTCTGAGGAGGTGCCAGGGGCGCGACCGCCGCGCGAGCCGCTCGAGCGGGATCATGGTATCCAGCATCCACTGCGTGGCCCGATCCCGCAGCGTCAGAGGCGGCGCGTACAAAAGATCCGTGTCAGGGTGCAGGGCCTTCCAATCCTTCCACTTCGTCAACACCACGGGATGCTGTTCCAGCTCGGCCCCCTCGTCCGGCCCGGCGATCACCTTCCCTTCCAATTGCTGGATGTAGTTGCCCGTCGTCAGATCATGATAGACCGTGTTGTTGTTGTAAGCCGTCATATTGCGAAGATCGAGCCGCTTCCCGTTAACGATCGGCACAAAGGCCTGGGCGCTGTTGCACAAGATACAGTAGGAGACCATCAATGGCTTGCCGTTGAACTCATCGTTGAACCAATGCGGACGGGCGATCAGCCGCCGAGGATAGGCCCGCGCCCGGTCGTCGACTATCAGGCCGAGCACGGTCTCATCCGGATCGAGCAGCCGGTCGGCCTCCTCTGCGATGACCACGCGCTGCTCCTTGGGCGGCGCCATCACCACCGGTACATAGGTGGCCCAGAAGGCCAACGCGAACGCCGCGGCGGTGAGCGCGGCGATGATGGTCAGCGCCAACGGCACTTCGCCCATAAGCACGCGGACGAGGAGCGCCGCGGCCGCGACGCCCCCCACGGCCCATAGCGCGTGCCGGTGGCGAAAGATGCGAATCTGGGCGTTACGCGACAGGAAGGCCACGAGGTCCCGTGTCACCGGCGAGAACGCCAGATACGAGGTAGCGAAGGCAACCAGGGCAACCAGATAGAGCCCCAGATCGAGCCACAGGCTGTTCATAGGTCTCGCTCCTTGACGAAAGCCTTGTCGAGCTTATGCCGCCGGTTCCACGGGCCTGTCGGTGGACGCTATAGCGGCCGTACCGAGGCGCGCAGTCAATTGCTTGACAGCGCCTGAGCCGCTGAGCACAACCGATGCAGTAAAGCACGCTGCTCAGTACATAGTGAGTTCGGGCATGAGGCCGGGGCCGCCGGCGCGGTCGCCGACGGCCCGGCTGCATGATGCGACACCGCCCCGTCAGCGCGGCGCTAGAGGAGCCCCAGCTCCCGGTACGCCTCGAGTGCGCCGGGATGGAAGGTCTCGGGATTCTCGTCCGCCGTGTGAACCAGCGTCTCCGCCGCCCACGCGCGACTAAACCCAGTGTATTCCCCGATCTGATCGTAGTTCCGCACCAGGACCTTGACGAATTCCTTGATCTGCCTGTCCGGCACCGACTTGTGCGCCGTCAGCAGTAACAGGTCGCCGAAGGTCGTCAGTCGTTCGGGCTGGTTGGGGAGGGTCCCGGGGGCGTACTCCACGACCCGAAACGGCGCCCCGGTCTTAGCCACGTAATCCTTGATCATCTTGGGCGGCACCTTCACGTAGTGCCAATCCCGCTTGCTCGCCTCCAATTGCCGGTGCGGCCCGGTGACCACCGTATGCTCTCCCCCCTTGCTCGTCAGCCCGAACAGCGTGCCGACATCGGTACGCTTGTCGAGGAGCGCATCGATGTTAGGGCTAGTCCCCAGGGTATCGAGACTGGCGAGCTTCGGCGTAATCCCCCACCCGTCGAGCAGCATCCGCTCGTGCATCCCCCACTCGTTTTGCGTGAGCAGACCGATACCGACGCGCTTGCCCGGGAAATCCTTCACGGTCTGGATCTCGGGGTCCGTCGTCACCCAGACATTGAACGACAAACCGAGCACTGCCACAGTCCGGAAGCCCTCCATAGCCTCGAGCGGCTCAGGATAGAACGGCTTTTGCCCCGTGCGTGCCGCCCAGTTCAACACGGAGCCCGTGCCGAACACGGTCTTGGCGAAGTGTTCCTCATGCCGTGCCATATACTTCACGTTGTAGTTGAAGCCCGGCGTCTCCACCACCTCGAGCCGTAACCAGTCGCTGAACTCGTTCATGTGAGTCTGTATCGTAGCAAACGCGTTGTACGGCCCGGAGCCGCTCGGCGAGGTCATGACCCTCAGCGCGGCCGTCTCCTCCGCCGAGACGTCATTGAGCGCCCCCGCCGCCACCAGCAGCGCGGCCGAGAGGCTCCATACAGTTCGACGACATCGATACAAGAACATAGCGGTTTCCTCCTCCGTTTTAGGGGCGGCAAGATCGCCCCTTGCCTAACTCCCGGATTACCCTGCTGCGCCCCGCGCACAGCCAAACCCACCGCCAGGACCAGGGTCGCGAGCGGGATGAGGGCGAGCCACGGATTCTGAGTCACGAGCATTGCCACGTACCCGCCGGGGCCCACGAGCATCAGCGCGCGCTCGCGGAACTTCAGGGGATTGACGAAGACGCCGTAGACCGCCGCCGCCCAGAGAGCGGTCGCGACGAGTTGCGCGACGATGACGAATCCCGAGGCGAAAGTGACGTTGGGGAACTCCAGCAGCGACGGGTAGGCTACCAGTGCATAGGGGATCAAGATACAAACCGCCGAGATCTTGCCCGCCTCGAGGATGGTCCCGTAAAACGAGGCGTGCGATATCCGGGTCGCCGTCAACACGCCCACCGCGACGGGCGGGCTCACCGCCGAGAAGATCGCGAAGTAAAATCCGAAGAAGTGTGCCACCATCCTCGGCACATCGATGTCGATGAGGAAGGGGACCATGATGATCGCAATCAGGGCATAGGCGGCGGGCGTTGGCAGCCCCAGGCCCACGAACACCGCCACGAGCATCCCCAGCAGGAGGGCGGGGACCAGCTCGCCCGCCGCGATCGTCATCGCGAGCCGCCCGATGTCGAACCCGGCCCCCGTCGTGATCAACACCTGCACGATCAGGCCGATGCCCGCCAGAATCAGGCCGAGCTGGCACGCGGCGCGGACACCATAGCTTACCCCGTGCCAGAGATCCCGTAGGCTCGGACGGTAATAGGCCGGGCGCAGCACCGACAGGCCGACCAGCAGCACGATCGACCAGAAGGCGGCGTACCCCGGCGAGTAGCGCATGTACAACAGCCAGATCAACCCCCCGAAGGCCACGAGGAATGACGGGAGCATCCACAGGATCAGCCTGAGATCGGTCTGCTCCCGTACGATCTTCACGGTCGGGGTCGCCTGAATGGCGAAGTTCACCGCGATCACAACGCTCGCGATATACAACAGGGCCGGCAGAACTGCCGCGGTGGCCACCTCGACGTACGGGATATTGAGGTTGACGGCCATGAGGAAGCCCCCCAGGCCCATGATCGGCGGGAGCAGTTGGCTCCCGAGTGAGGCCACGACCTCGACGCCCCCGGCCTGCTCGCCCGAGAGGCCCCGCTGACGCATGGATGGGATGGTCATCGAGCCCGAAAGCGCCACGTTAGCGACGGCCTGGCCGGTGACCATCCCGATGGCGCTGCTCGCGAAGATGGACGAATAGCACACCCCGCCGCGCACCGCGTTCGTCATCAGCTTGCCCACTTCATTGAACATCTCGAGGATCCGCGTTCCCCGCATGAGCCCGCCGAAGACGATGATGAGGAACAGGGTGTTGGCCGACAGCGGGATTCCCCACAGCACACCCCGTGCCCCGCCCATGCCCGCCAGGTAGCTCATGACGATCGGGGCCTCCTCGACGGCATGGGACATCCCGCCGGGCAATTCGTCCCCGTAGAAGAAGTAGACGATTGCAATGACCATGAGGCTGGTGAGCAGCTTGCCCCAGACCGCCCACGAGAGGACCAGCACAGCAATGAGCAGGCCCGCACCGGCCAGGAAGTCGAGCGTGGTGATGAACGGCTGCCGCAGCTCAATCTCCGAGACATGGGTGTAGAAGTAGATCGCCGTGGTCACGCCGACGGGCAGCGCGATCGCGAGCCAGCCCGCCGTCAGCCAGTCGCGCCACCCGGCCTCGCGCGCGAGCGCCTCGCCCGCCAGATCGAGAGCCAGGACGCCGAGCACGAGGCCGAGATGGGCGTAGTAGAATCCCAGGACGCTCGAGACGGGCTGCCAAATGGCCAGCATTTGATAGCCGAGCGTGAACATCAGCACGAGCACCGTCACCGCACGGATTCCGGTGCGCGCGCCCGCACGGAGCTGCGCCATGCCGCGTCTCCCCCTTCTTCACATCGTTGTTTTCCGATCAAGGGTCAGGGCGCTACCGGGCAAACGCAGTCAAGTACTAGACACCCCCGACTAGCGGGTTGCCCTACGCCCGCGCGGCGTGACGATCCCTTTGCATGTCAATGACTTGACAGACGCCGGCTCAACGGACCGTCTAGCTTCACCCTTACTGCACGCGAGGCAACGCGGCGCCGGGGCAGGCGCGGCCACGCGACCAAAGCGTCCGCAAAAGATCGGAGGCGCGCGGCGCCGAGCCGGCGACTCGGGGAAGCATAAACATGGCGCGAATCATCCCCAGGCCACAAATCGGGTTGGAGATTGTCACCGGTGTATTCGTCGCGGGGATCCTCGTCTATCAGATCGCCTCGATCTGGATCAGCTTCCAGTCTTCCCTCGCGTTCTACTACGGCCACCTCGGCCTCGTGCTGATCATCTGCGCGCTCAACTACGCGCATACACTGCTCGGTCACCGGCTTCCCGGCTGGCGTCTGTGGGGATCGCTCACCGTGCTCGGGCTGACAATCGCGGGCGTGGCGGCCAGTACCGGTTACTTCAACTGCGTTGTCGACGAGCTGACCTTCCGCCAACCGTTCATTAATCCGACAGATTTCGTCGCGGCGGCGGTCCTGATCGCCTGCGTGCTGGTCCTGTGCTGGTATGTCTGGGGCAAGATCCTCACCACCGTGATGATTGTCGCCATCGCCTACTATGCATTCGGCCGGCACCTCCCCTGGCCTTTCAATTACCAAACCCCCGAGACGGGCATCGTCATGACCTATCTCGCAGGGCTGGGAGGCTCCCGCGGCCTGCTGTGGGGTATACCGCTGTCCGCCAACGTGATCTTCCTCATTATCGTGTACGGCGGTGCGCTGAAAGGCGCGCGGGTGCTCGAGATGTTCAACGAGCTCGGCAAGACGCTGATGACTGTGACGCGCGGTGGGATCGCCTACTCGTCGATCCTCGCGGCCACGGCCATCGGCATGGTCACGGGCCAACCGGTGGCCAATGTCGCGCTTGCCGGATCGATCACGATCCCCTCCATGAAGGAGCAGGGCTTTTCGCCCGAGACCTCCGGGGCGCTTGTCACCCTGGCGTCGCTCGGCAGCCAGCTGCTGCCGCCGATCATGGGGCTCGGGGGCTTCCTCATAGCCGTCAACATCGGCGTGCCTTACGTCGAGATCGCGGCCGCCGCCATCATCCCGGCCCTGCTCTACATGCTCACCATGGTCATCGCCGCGTTTTTCATGGCGCAGAACACTCCGACCCTCAAGACCCTCACGGTAAAGCCGGATTACCGGGCCGTGGCGTGGATCATGCCGTCCTTCCTGATCTCGTTCACGGTGCTGATCTACCTGCTCTACAAGCGCTACTCCCCTGAGTATGCCGCCTTCTGGTCGCTCGGTCTGCTCACGGTGACCTGCTTTCTGCGCCCAGCGGCCTACCGACCGAACGTCAAGGAGTTCCTCTCCGGCCTGAGGTTCGGCGTGGGGTCGGCCGCTCAGCTGGCCCTCATCCTCGCCGGTATCGGGCTGGTGGTGCAGGTGCTCATCACGACCGGCGCCGGCTTTGACATCGGCCGGTTCCTGATGGGAGCAGCGGGCGGCAATATGGTCTTGACCCTCATATTCGGTATGCTGCTCGCCGCCTTCGCCGGGCTCGGCCTGCCCACCCCGGCCGCCTACGCCCTGATCGCCATCATAGCGGTCCCGTTCCTGACCGACCTAGGGGTGACGTCGGTTCCGGCCCACTTCTTCGGCTTCTACTTTGCCGTATTCTCCGCCATCACCCCGCCGGTGGCCGTCGCTTGCATGGCGGCGGCACGGATCGCCGGGGCCTCCTTCTATCGGACGGTGCTGGAATCGGGGAAGATCGCGGTCATCGCCATCTTGATCCCCTATGCCTTCGTCGCCTTCCCGTCGCTGCTGGATTTCCCGATCCTCACCGTGAACACGATGGTGGTTGCCGGCGCCCTCCTGCTCGCCACGGTGGCCTGGGCAGCCGCACTGTACGGCTGGCTGCTCAAGCCGCTGCTGTGGGTCGAGCGCGCCGTTCTCGGACTCGGCCCGGTTGCGTACGTCTGGATGCTTCTTACGCAGAATCTGTGGGTCGGCCTTTCGCCCGTCGTGATCCTCGCTATCGTCGTTGGGCTCGTTCTCATTCGTGGCGTGGCCAGTCGCCACGACCACGTCGAACCCTCGCACCCCGGGAACTCCGACGCGCGCGCATCGGGCTCCAAGGACCCCACCGGCCCGTCGTCATCCGCACTATCGTGGCACACCGGCACCGAGCGGGAAGGCGTATAACTCACACGAGGAGGAAGAGGAATGGCGAAGACACTGCTGTTCGATACCTGGGGCACGCTGGTCGATAACTACTCGATCGCCGATGTGATCGAGCCTTACGTGTTCGAGTCCCACACGGCTCAGAAGGTCTCCGAGGACTGGCGCTTCCAACAGAAGTGGGCAATGTTCTACCTGACTCTCGCCGAGAACTTCGTTTCGCACCCAGGGCTTAACGAGGCGTGCCTGCGGTGGGCACTCGATCTCCACCATATCGACCTGCCCGAATCGGCGGTAAAAGAGATCGTCGACCAATATCACAAGCTTCGGGCCTACCCCGACGTGCTCAACGCCCTGCGCGATCTCAAGGAACAGGGTCATACCCTGAAGATCGTCGCCAACCCGACTAAGCAGATGATCGAGGCGCACAGCCGTTACGCGGGGACCATCGAGTACCTGGACGAGATCATCAGCTCCGGCGAGGAGGCCCAGGCTTTCAAGCCTTCCCCGAAGGTGTTCGAGCTCGGAATGCAGCGCGCAGGGTGCCCAAAGGACCAAGTCCTGTGGGTGACGGCCCACTTCTGGGAGACGGTCGGTGCGGGCAAGAAGGGGTTGACGACCGCTTGGACCAACCGCGCTCGCCAGCCGGCGCTCAAGATCGGCTATGAACCGGACTATGTAACACGCAACCTTCAGGAATTGGCTGATCGCCTGCGCCAAGAGGGCGCCTAGACCGGTACTGAACCGCCAGCGCCACCGCGGCCCGAGAGGAGGAGGAAACTATGTCGATACACAGAACGAAATCTGCATTACTCGCACTCGCCGGCATCATATCGGCGGCCGCAGGCAACTCTGTCCTCGCCGGTGACCGCACCGAGGTCCGGATGCTCGCCTCACCCGCGCAGGCCGGACCATACAATGCGTTCTCCACCATCCAAACGCATATCGACGAGTTCTCGGACAAGCTGACCTTCGATGTAGAAGAAACCCAAGGGGCGAACTTCCACGTCAAGTACATGCTGCGGCATCCCGAGGAGACCAACACGGTCTTCTGGACCGGCACGGTGGTCAACTGGGCGGCTGCATCCGGTATGAAGCCCTACTTCCCCGGCCCGCAGAAGAAGGCCGAGGACTTTCGGATCATCACCGTCATGGGCCGCACGTACAACGTGTGGGTGACGATGGACCAAGGGATCCGAACCCCAAAGGATTTCGTTGGCAAGCGCGTCGGTAACGGGTTGCTCTCCCAGAACGAGTGGGGCATGCACCAGCATATGCTCGTCAGCGGCTGGGGACTGCTGGATAAGGTCTCGAGCTTAGACATCCTCGGACCGGGGCAAAATATCAACGCGCTACTGGACGGTCGGGAAGACGTTGGAACGTTGTTCGGCCTCATCAGCGCCGACGGAGAGCACGTTGTTGTCACCGGTCCCCATCGCAAGCTCGAGGCGACCACGCGGCCGTGGCACTACGTCAATGTGCCGCTCAAGATGATCCGCGACTACGTCGATGACACCGGGGCGCCCTTCCAGGTCGTCAAGCTCGACCCCGACACGCTCCCGAACCAGCCCAAGACCCTGACCACGTTCGGCGACCTCCTGGTAATCGCGGCCTACAAGTCGTTCCCGGACGAAGCCGCCTACGAGCTTGCGCGGATGTTGGTCGAGCATTACGACGAGATCGGCGAGTACAGCGCGTTCACCCGGGCGTGGACGCCGGAGACCCTGGCGTTTACGGCCGAAGAGCATCCCGAGAACTTCCACCCCGGGGCGCTCGAGGCGTACCGCGACTTGGGAGTGATCGGTGATTGACACCGCGCGGCGAGGCGGCCGTGCCGGCGCGCGCCGGGCCGTCGCCAGACCGGCCTGCGGAAACCAAGAGCACGATCCCGGTTCGGCCACGTGCCGGACGTGGGATAACGCGCAGCAAAATCCCCAAAAGGCCGAGGAGAGGAGGTTAGTGATGGGAACCAACGATCGTACCCGAGAGCATCCGACCTGCACCACGCGCCATTGTGATCGCGCCATCCAGTCGACCATTGTTGCGGGGGTGGGGGCGCTGTGTATGGCGATGCCAATGGCCGCTAGCTCAGGCGTCAAGATCGACGGGCCGGGTGACAGTTTCCTGGCGTTGAGCAGTCGTCTGCAGGCGCGTTACGACTCGGTCGACTCCGAATTCGTCACCGGGCAGGCCGAGGACGAGTTCGGTATCCAGCGGGCGCGCCTGCAGATGGCCTTCCACATAAACCCGTGGGCCATGGCCTTCATGCAGACGGAGCTCGGAAGCAGCGCCGTCGGCGACGGCGACGGCGCCGGGGCCGATTTCCGGTTGATGAGCGCCTGGTTCCTGCTGAAGCCGAAGCCGCAGGCTCAGTTCCTGGTCGGCCAGCATATTACCGGCGGTAGCGGCCGCAACGGTTTCGCCTCTTCCGGGACGTACCTGGCCGGGGACCTGTACAACGTGGCGTTCAAGGGCATGAACATCGGGACCCGAGCCGCCGGCGGGATCTTCTCGACATTCATCCCCAATACCGACGCCGGCCTGCGCATCACGGAGGTGCCCCGCGACCGTGGCGTGACCTGGTTCGGTCATACCACCGGCTCGGAGGACGTGCACTTCAAGTGGTACGCGAGCCTGAACGACGGAGCGATCAGTGCGCAGGGACGGGATGACGACGAGTTCCGTTACATGGTTCGGGGACAGCTCAACCTCGGGGATCCCGAGAACAACATCTTCCCGAAGGGGACGTGGCTCGGGAAGAAGCAAACCTGGGCCATCGGGGCGTCCTATGACACCCAGTCCGACGTGGCCTTCGACACGGCCACCGGCGACTCGGTGGATTACACGTTCTGGACGGTCGACACCTTCCTCGAGCAACCTCTGGGGAACGGGACCGTCAACGCCGAGGCGGCCTGGATGGATCTCGACCTCGACGACGCTCAGGGCATGCTGTCCGCCACGGCGGGCGGTCCGGCGCTGGGCGCCGCCAATGCCACCGGCCGGCAAGCCCAGGGGAATGGCGGCTACGTCTCGGTCGGCTACCTCTTCAACCAGAAGGCGGGACCCGGTCGCATCCAGCCGGTGGCGGCATTCGAGACCTGGGACAGCGACGACCCGAACGACGTAGGGAGTTTCGACTCCTACCGGGTCGGCGTGAACTACTACCTCCAGGGCTATGACCTGGTGCTCAAGGCATTCGCCGCCCAGGACGACCTCGACTGGATGGCCGGTGCCGCACCCAACATAGACGATGAGATCACGAGCTTCATGGTAGGTGTGTACACGGACTATTGATGCAGCGCCGATGTGGTGGCGGAGCTGGCCTGCGCGCCCCGGGGCGCACAGGCCCTTTTTTGCTCGGACTGCTAGCGCCGCGTGGCCCGAGGACCGCGTTTCTCGACCTGCTCGGCGCCGGACGCCAGTTTGTAATGGGTGGAATTCTTAGCTAGATTGAGGACATCACGGCGCCGCGACATTGGAGCGAGGTCCCCGATGCGAAAGACATCAAGCGATCACCGCACGTCGGCCGCGCGGCGCTGGCGCGGCGCGAGCACCGTGCTGCTCGCCGGCGTGCTTGCGGGCTCCGCCGCCGTGGTACGCGGCGCGGAGGACCCATCGGTCGAGGTCTTGCGCGAGCGCCTCGAGCACCTCGAGCGTCAGCAACAGGAGATGAAGCGCGAGAATCGCGAGCTCCGGCGCGACCTGCGCGCGCTCGAGGACCTGCGCCGGGAGCAGAGCTCGCACGGTGCGCCCGCGCGACGTCCCCAAGACCCGGGCACCTCGGCTTCCTCGGAGAAGGAACAGCCGCTGACCGTCGAGTTCATCGACGAGCACGAGGTCGAATGGTGGCCCTGAACGGTTCGCCGCGGTCACGAGGGAAAAGAGCGCGCCCCAACCGAAGACGCCGCCCGTTTCATTCCTCGAGCAACTCGGGCGGCGGCTCGGCCCCGGGGCTGCCATAGCAGGCGGGCACCACGATAGCCCCGTCATATGTCAAACGACACCCAGTCTTGCGCACTAAGGTGATCAGCCGGTCCTGGGCGTCGTAGGTGCCGGTCTCGGTGCCGGCGGGGGTCTCGCGGGTCAGGCGAGGTCACCGCCTCACAACATGTGCGAAAAATACTGTACGTTATCAGTCGTAGCGCGTGGTCCCGGCCGGCGTGGTCTTGCCGGCGAGCTCGCCGGTGATCCAGCACTACGTCGATCGGGCTGATCCAGTGTTCGCGTTGGAGG
>JABAHQ010006418.1_pt1 | contig 42629 bp, 35 predicted proteins | sample 7062091 | NCBI WGS metagenome assembly JABAHQ01 (sample SAMN14534359, study PRJNA622989) | marine sediment metagenome | biome: marine biome [ENVO:00000428]; feature: marine pelagic biome [ENVO:01000023]; material: deep marine sediment [ENVO:00002113] | place: India: Gulf of Kutch | collected... | reverse complement strand
CTGTTGTTAGGAACGGAGCAGATCGCCCGTCATGCCTGGAAGCAGGCCGGCAAAGAGTGGGGATATACCATACCTGACGAGCATTATGTCAAAATTTTAGGCCGTTCCGTCGGCGATGCGCAGCAAATATTTCAGGATGCCTTTGGACCCGATTTTCCATTTTATGAAATTCGCCGGCGCCGGGTGCAGATCATTCAGGAGCATATAAGGCAAAATTGCATTCCGGTAAAGCCAGGCGTGTGGNNGGGTGCAGATCATTCAAGAGCATATAGAGCAAAACGGAATTCCGGTAAAACCGGGGGTATGGGAGTTATTGGATCGGCTGGACTCCCATTCAATTGCCACCGCAGTCGCCACTTCTACCAGTCACCACGGTGCTACCGAACGTCTGACGGCCACCAAATTAATCGACCGTTTTCAGGTGATTATCACCGGCGACCAAATAGAACGCGGCAAGCCGGCGCCGGATATTTTTTTGGCCGCCGCCGAAGCCCTGAATTTGGCTGCACAGAATTGTGTGGTGTTGGAGGATTCCGAAGCCGGAATTCAGGCCGCCCATGCCGCAGGTATGTTACCAATCATGGTGCCGGATATGAAGCAACCCTCCCCGGCCATTCGGAAAGTTGCTTATCAGGTGATACCTTCTCTGCATGAAGTAATAGAGATTCTCGCCGACCGCATCCAAACCGAAGTAATGAATCACGCCAATCAAAAGAAATAGGAGAATGCATATATGCCCTGGATCAACATGATCCGAGAAAATGAAGCCGAAGGTAAATTAAAAGAACTTTACGACCGCTTGACGATACCGGAAGGAGTGGTCGATAATATTTTGAAAATTCATAGTCTGAATCCCCCTTCTTTACAGGGACATTATGAGTTTTATAAAACGATTGTGAAGGGAAAGTCGGGGCTGAGTCGCGCTCAACGGGAAATGATTGCCGTTACTGTTTCCGCCATTAACAAATGCCATTACTGAATGGTTCATCACGGGGAGGCTCTCCGTCGGCTCACCAAAAATGAGGAGTTGGTGAAACAATTGAAAACAGATTACCGCCAGGCCGATTTAAGCGACAATGATCGGAAGATGCTGGATTATACCGCCAAATTGACCGTGGAACCCTGGAACATGGAGAAGGCAGATGTTGACCGCCTCCGCGACGCCGGTTTCACCGATGCGGATATTCTTGACATCAATCAGGTGGCCGGCTATTTTGCGTTCGTCAATCGGCTGGCCGATGGATTGGGAGTTGAACTGGAATATTATTGGGACACCGAAAACAATAACAGAAAGGAATAGACGATGAATCTAAACAACAGCATTATATTAGTTACCGGAGGTAGCTCCGGTATCGGACTGGAAACCGCGAAGATGTTAAAATCCAGGGGTGCACAGGTAATTATCAATGCCAGAAATGAAGAGAGACTTGAAGCGGTAGCAAAAGAGCATGACCTGGTTTCAGTTCAGGGCGATGTTTCAAAGGAGGATGATGTCAAAAGAATCTACCAATTTATTTCTGATAATTTTAATCGTCTGGACGCCTTGATTAATAATGCCGGGTATGGCTATTTCGATTACCTGGAGACCATTGATCCGGAAAAATTCAAAGCGGTTTTCGCTACCAATGTAACCGGTGCAATGCTCATGGCCCAGGGAGCGGTTAAATTTTTCAAAAAGCAAAATTACGGAAACATCATTAACATCAGTTCCACCGCCGGGACCAGGGGATATCCCGGTGGAACCGCTTATTCGGCCACCAAGTTTGCCCTAAAAGCAATGACCGAATGTTGGCGGGGAGAGTTGCGTCAACATAATATACGGGTAGTGCTCATCAATCCCAGTGAAGTGCAAACCCAGTTTTCGGTTCATGCCGGCCGAGGAGGCAAGCCCTTCAATCCCACTAAATTACAGGGTGAAGATATTGCTCATACCATCTGCGTAGCATTAGANNCGGTTTTATCACTGAAATGACAGTTTTTGCCACCAATCCGCAGAATACTTAATTTGCAAAGGGTTAGAAAATGGAAAATCAGAGTAAGCCTAAAAAGATATTCGTGGCGGCGACTCGCCAAAATGATGGCAAAACCATGGTTGCCCTGGGACTGTTTAACGCCTTTAAAAAGCGATTCTCTAATCTGGCTTATATCAAACCTGTCGGGCAGCAATATAGATGGATCCAGGGGGAGAAAATCGATAAGGATGCGGTCTTGTTCCAAAGCACCTATAAGTTACCGGATCGACTGAGAGATATGAGTCCGATTGCCATTCCCAAGGGATTTACGACCAATTATATCAATCAGGGCAAGCAGGACGTTTTGGTCAACCAAATTCACAATGCCTATCAATCACTTTCCAGGGGAAAAGATTTTGTTTTGATTGAGGGAACCGGACATGCCGGAGTCGGTTCCGTTTTTGATATGTCCAATGCGAATGTGGCTGATATGCTGGGATCCAAGGTCATTATAGTTTCGGTTGGCGGCATCGGGCGACCGATTGATGAAATTCTCTTAAATAAAGCTCTCTTCGATGAAAAAGGTGTGGAAGTGCTGGGGGTGATTGTAAACAAAGTTATGCCGGAGAAATACGACCGGGTAAAGGAGATGGCGATTAAAGGATTTAAAAAGCACGGACTGAACGTTTATGGGGTAATCCCGACGGTAAACATGCTGAGCCGACCCTCGGTACAGGAGCTAATGGAGGACCTGGAAGCCGAATTATTGTACGGAGAGAAGGAGGATTTGAATAATTCGGTGGGCAAATTCATTATCGGCGATGGACAGCCCCATTCTGCGGTGGGGGCCTTTTCGGACAAGGCACTATTGATTGTACCGGGNNGGACAAGGCACTATTGATTGTGCCGGGCAATCGGGAAAGCATGATCGTAACCGCGCTGTCCAGCAACCTGGTGGAGCCAAGGGACGTTCGCAATGTCACCGCGATGGTATTTACCGACGGGATTCATCCCCATCACAAAATTATGGATCTGATTAAAGCCAGTGGTGTGCCGGTCATGTTGGTTAATCAGGACTCTTTTAGTGTGGCAACCAAGATCAACAAGTCCATCTTTAAATTGCGCGCGGAAGAATCAGATAAAATAAAGCAAAGCCAGGATTTAATTGAAGAATATGTGGATGTGGATGGAATTTGTGAACTTTTGTGAACGGAGTATCAAAATTTATTTTGACACACTATAGAAAGCTATTGATATGCAAGAAACATATATAACCGTCCAACGAACAGCCCGCTATTTTACCCTGGGGAATCCCACCGATAAGTTTCAGCAACTCTGGTTTGTATGCCATGGCTATGGGCAGCTCGCTAATTCCTTCCTCAACAATTTCGATGCCCTGGATGACGGTTCTCGGTTGATTGTCGCCCCGGAAGGCTTGTCCCGATTCTATCTGTCCGGCACCAGCGGTCGTATCGGCGCCAGCTGGATGACCCGGGAAGATCGGCTCAATGAAATTGAGAACTACGTTAATTATTTGAACGCTATTTACCAGAATGTTTTGAGCGATTTGCCACAGAGACATATCCAGGTTGTATGCCTGGGATTTTCGCAAGGGACATCCACTGTTTGTCGCTGGATATGGCAAAAAAAGGTGCCGGTCGATCACTTAATTCTTTGGGCCGGCTCCATCCCACCGGAAATTGATTTTAGTGAATGGGGTGATTTTTTTCTAAAATGTCATTTGTCGATCGTGGTCGGAGACCAGGACCCTTATATTTCCGAATCTGACATAGAATCATACGAAGCGCGTTTAATGAAGAAAGGGGTGCCCTACGATCTAATCCGCTTTAAGGGTGGACATCAATTAGATGAAAAAACGCTCAAGCGATTGTCAATAGTTCGATAAAATTGAAATCCCAATGCATTGGAATTAGTGTTGAGGTGTTTGGGTGTTCCGTGGTGGATTTGCGGGGTGTTGGATAAGTGGAGCAATGGAGGAAAAAGGGGGTTGTAGCGAAAGAAAGATGCCCTCCGGAATCTCAGCGGGTATTCAATTCTCCATCACTCCAACTCTCCTGGCTGCCGACGGCAAGTCAGGCAGGCCACTGTTCCATCACCCCGGCATCTTAATGAACAAAAGTTATCTGATCGAAAAATATCTCAATCAATCGGGCTTTCTTCGTCATAAAGCTGTCCTTCATAATTGCCGGTTAGCATATTGTTCACAAAAGTCGGTTTTGCAGGCCGCAAAATACTGATGCCATAGCCCTGATTGCCCTTACAGGTATTATTGCTAATGTAACCGCCCGGCTCGGCTAAAATGAGGTTGATCCCATCGCCATTGTTTTTGTTGATCTCATTCTTGTTGATAGTGGGCTTTGCCTTCTCAATAATTTCGATACCATCGCCATCGTTAGTTTGAATTTTATTCTCGATAATTGATGGTTCCGCTCTCCCGGAAACCCGGATGCCACCCAGCTTGTTATTCTCGATAAGATTGTTTTTCGCCGTTCCCTGCGCCTGATCCTGATACTCAATCCCCTTTTGGGTGTTAGCTTTAATGAGATTGTCTTGCAAAGTTGGTTGAGACTGATGATTAAGCATGATTCCCGAGATGCCATTTTTTAAGATTTCATTATTGGCCACAGTTCCGCTATATTGCTCGGTATTAAAGACCATTCCATTTCCTTCGTTTTCCAGCAATTGATTCCTAATTACTTCCGGTCGCGCTTTTTGAAGCACCTCAATGCCATTACCTGCATTTCTCCAAATGCGATTTTTTCTGATCCGAGGCCTTGCCATTCCCGATATTTTAATCCCCACTTCGTTATTCATAAAATCATTTTCTTCAATGATTGATACGGATGTCTGACTGACATGCAATCCCACCTTATTACCCTGAAAGTGGCTGTTCCTGATGCTTCCGCTCACCTTTCCATCTAGCAAAATCCCGTTGCCTCCATTTGATTGGGAAGGATCAAAAACTGCTCCTTTAAACGCGCAATTTTCGACGCTGAGATTTGCATCGGTAGCTACCAAAACATCCGCCCACTGGTCTCCCTGGTGCTCGAATCCGATGTCCTTAATCGTAACTTTTAATTTCGGCAAAATTTCAATGACGCTAGGTTGTGCTCTGGAGATTACCAGGGTACGCTTAGAGCCGGTGCCCTCCAATCGAATTGATTTATCCAGGGTTAAAACTCTGGAAAGATTGAAAATTCCGGTGCTCAGTTTAATGGTGCCATTATCAGCGATTCTTTCAATCAATAAATGCAATTCCTTCCCGGATTTAGCAGTTAATAGTTTCGGCTGAGTTTTCTTTACCGTTGCTGTGGATCGAGTGCTGGATTTTCTGGATTGAGAGTCGGGCGATTTTCGTTCAGCTACAGTCATAGCCTCCTGATCGTTTGGTTTGTTACCGGCCTCTTCTTCAGTTTTAATTGCCTCGGCTAAACCGGCTTCAACCGCCTGGGAATCTGCTCTATTGCTTTGTTCAGCCAACATCTGCTCTGATTTCTGGTCGGGTTGCTTGGTTTTAGATTCTGACACGAGAGGTGGATTATCACTTAACTGATGCCAATAGACAAATCCGCCCCCGGCCAGGAGAATCGCTGCAGCAATAATCCACATCCACACCGGGATTGGCCGCCTGGCCGGTTTACTGATTACCGGTTTCGCAGATTCAATCCCTGCTTGCTCAATTTCGCCGGTAAAAAAGGTATGGCCGCAATTATTGCATTGAGCGCCGTTTAAAATTTCTTGGGTAGATAAATAATGGCGGGTATGACAGGAAGGACATTCAATTGGCGTCAATGACGGATCAACCGGAGGTTCCTCTATTTCCGCAGGAGGGGCGGTTTCAGTTGAGAAGGGTGAAGCGACTTGCTCCGATTCAGATTCAGAGATTTCTTCTTCAAACTCGGTTGTGTCAACCTCTGGCTCGGTTGTTTCTTCATCAGCCTTCTGGCTTTCTATTAGTTCGTCTAAGCTGGACGCGATGTCTTTCGCCTCAATATCCTCATCCTCGGCAATATCTTCTTCAGCAGGAATCTCCGCTTCAGCCAACAATTCCGATGCTTCTTGAGATTCAATCTCCTCAGCTTCATCTACCTCATCGGTAATTTGCTCTACTTTCTGCTCAGTTAGCGCAGATGCTTCTTCCAAAGATAATTCAGGTTCTTCCTCTAATTCAGTGGCGTCGTCAGGTTCCTCAGGTTCGGTTACTTCTTCCTGAGGCTCCTCGGTTTCCGTATCCTCAACTTCCTCCGGTAGAATCTCCGGCCGCGCTTCTTCTTTTTCCTCTGTTTCCTCCAAAACCAGGGGTCTATCGCAGGCAAAACAAGTGGTATTACCGGTTTGCAAATCAGTGATTAAAACTTCATTAAGTATCCCGCAATAAGAACAGGTGATCTCAGTAAATGCCTCCTTCGCAGTGCTCGCTTTCTCTTTTATATCGGAAAGGGCGCTTCCTAAAAATGCCTGTTTAAATTCATTTAAAGATTGATAGCGTAGCGCGGGACGAATGGAGAGGGCTCTCATCAAAGCTGTTTCTGCCTCAATCGGCAACGTTTTCCCCAACTGTGATGGGGTTTTTATGGTGTCCTTTTCAATTCTGCTTAATGCAGGCGGCGGTGGGTGTCCGGTTAAAGCACGATAAATAGTGGCGGCTATGGAATATACATCGGTGCACACCGTAACCGGCTCATTGTAGTAATACAACTCTATCGGGGTGTATCCGTCTTCTTGAAGTTCTTCCAAAAATCGTTGTCGATGCGCTAATGCAAACCCTGCTCTGTTAAAATTAATCAAGTGCCCGAACTTTTTTTCTGTAACAATAATGTTATCCGGCTGCAGGGTATAATGTAAAATCCCCCGGGAGTGTAAATATTCAAGACCACTGATAACCGGTTGGATGACTTTGGCAAGCAATGTATAAGATATCTGTCCCCTATCAATTTTAATGAAGCGTTCGAAATTGGTGCCTTCCACATACTCTCTGATCCGATATGCGGTATGGTTGGTTTCTAACAGGGTTAAGATTTTCGCAATGCCTCGCTTCGGTTGGCTATTGGTTAGCAGATTGGTCTCTTCTGCAAATTTATTCAACCCGAAATGAAAGGGTTCCTGAGATTCCGAACTCGGAAACGAAATGGAATAATCCTCTGTACTGCGACTAACTATCCGGGAAGGAAAAAATTCGCGGATGGCTAACTTTTGATGTTTTTTTGTATCAAAGGCAAGATAGGTTATGGTATAAAAATCTTCGTCAATGACCTTACCCACCAGGAACTGGTCGCTTAACATTGTCCTGGGCGGTAAGTGATTGGGGGCTTTTGCTTTGGATGATTCTTCCCATTGGCAATGTGGGCAAACCTCCACGCTGCCCTTATTATTCATGCATCCCATGCAAAGATGCGTAAATTGCATCTCAATCTCCATCGATGAAGCTTCTTTAACTCTCACAAATAAATATAAGGTATATTTTAGTACTGAATAGAGCGGGGATTTTTTTCCTTAGTTTTATTGGCTTTCCTGGTTATGACTAAATTTTATAACATTTCAAACGACGTTGATGCTTTTAGAATCGCCACAATTTGTATAAAATTAAGGAATTAAGAATTAATTTGATTTTGTTTGTGACAAGCCTATTATTAAAATGTAAAGTTTTTGTGACATTTCTGATCAGATTGTATATTATACTGTGGAAACATCTAAAATACAAAACCAATATTAAACGAGGTGATAATATGAAATTTTTAAATACAATTATATTGGTATTCGCATTTTCTATTCTGCTCAGTTCAAATATGGATGCTCATGTAGCACTGGATTATCCGACCGGCGGAGAAACCTTTGAGCCCAATGAATCGGTTACTATTGCGTGGCATATCGTCATTAGTCATGGACCCTGCACATGGGATTTATATTTTTCTTCCGATGGCGGAAATACCTGGCAAACCATTGCCGCCGAGTTGCCCAAATCTCAACAAACCTTTAGCTGGACGGTGCCCACCGTGCAAACCCAGCAGGGTCGGATCAGAGTCTACATGGACAATGAAACCGGTACCGATTACGAGGACCAAAGTGGTGATTTTATCATTACCGCTTCCACCGGGATTAATTCGTCATCCAACCAACCGGAAAAATTTTCCCTGTATCCGGCATTTCCGAATCCGTTCAATGCCCAGACAATGATTGCATTTGATTTACCTTCGGTTTCTGATGTTCGTCTGGAGATCTACAATATTCTGGGCGGCAAAGTGGAAATGCTGGTTAACGAGCAAATGCAGGCCGGGCGCCATCAGGTGCGTTGGGATGCTTCCGGGTTGCCTTCCGGTATCTATCTGTATCGGATTTCCACTGGCAAGATTACCGAAACCAGGCGATTAATTTTGATGAAGTGAGGGAAGCAGTTATGAGCGGTGACCGATATTTCCCACCTCAGGAAGAATTGAAGATGCCCTGAGATTGTATTGTTGATATAAACATGATTTAGATATTTTTATAAGCTGTTGTTTTATGAATTCTTATAATTTTGAGTTTATATATTTAACGCATCTGGACAACGAAAAATTGATCGGGATGTATTCAATATCTCACTCAAAACCAGCCCTCGCCCGATAGATAAAAGAATATTTGATTCGAATTAATTTATATTGACAAATCACAATAAATATGATAGATTATTTCGAGGTCCTTGAAAAATAGAAAACATTAGTAAATCTCTTCTGAGTTCTCCAGGGAAATTTAAGACAATTGAAAATGACCCTCATTTGATACAGGCCCTCCAGGAATACTAAGTCAGTAGTTGATTTCAAGTAATTCGGACGAGCAACTTCGTGTGAGTCTGATGCAGGAGCACTTTATTATACCTCATTGACTCCTCAGCATAAACAAAAATATTATAAAGAAAGATTTAAAACTATGTAAGACTCTAATTGCTATAACTGCACTAATATTCACCCTAAAAATAAAGGGAGTGCGTTTTGAATAAATTATTCCTTTCAATATATTGGTTCGTTTGTTTCTCGCTAATCACAATTCCTGCCGGTGCCCAACAAGATCCCTTTAACTGGACAGAACCCATTGCGGTGGAGGCAAACGACGTCTTTCTACTCTGGTTAGAGGACGACGGCTCGAGAATCCACAGCTATCAGAAAGTATACCGCTTTAAAGTGGACAGCAGCTCACTGCCCGTAGATGATCTGATATCCAAAACGCTGCGGCAGGAAGACAGCAGACAAGGCGCAACTATATTTACGGATGTTGCCCACGGAAAGTTTAATAAAGACCCCTACGATGATGTGGTTGCAATTTGGGTGAATCAAGCGGGCACAGGAATTGACATCATGATTCCGAAATTTGATACCACCGCGGCGATGTGGACAAATTCTTTACAAGACTCCATCAGAAGACAAAGTCCGAATAATCGGATTTATGTCCGGTCGGGAAATTTTGATGCGGACAGCCTGGATGAGTTTGTGGTATCCAATGTCTCAGCGGACGATTCCATTCACCTTTTTATTTTTGATGTGGATTCCACACTGCAGCCATCTAGAATAGCCCACATCAGCGACGAAAAAATAGAGAATAGTTTTGATGTGAATTATGTCAACTATTTCATTGAAACAGGAGATTTTAATGGCGACGGGAAAGATGAGATACTGCTCCAGAGTATCGACGGAAGTGTTTTACAATCCAACTGGAATATATACGTAAAAATCTATGAATTAGATGGTACGGCAATTGTCCCTAAAGCGCGGAGAATTATTCAGTCTGAACCCGCAAATTTTAATACTTCTGCAATTAATATAGCGCTATCATCCGGTCAGTTTAAGAGTGACACTAAAGATGAAATTGCTTTTTTGACTATTGTAAGGGATGGCGACTTTATCAATGTTTTGAATTGGTCTTATCTTTACCTACTGGAAGCCAGTCCTGACCTTCAGCAGATAAATTTCGATCCTTCCAAACGCGCGACCCTTATTTTGGGGCAACAACAACAATACCCAAACCATCTTAGCATGGCTGCCGGTGATTTAAATAGTGATGGTCGGGATGAGGTTGTCTTTACAACGATTAATCATATTTATACCTACGCCACGGATGACAACCTGAACCTGACTCAGAAAGTAACTGGAAATGTGGGTCAGGGATCCAATTTTGATGCTGTACAAAGCTATAATTACCTCACGGTCCGGGATGTCAATATGGATGACCGGGAAGATATTGTGATCGTAAAAAACCATGTAAGCAGTGGCATTGCGGACGGCTTCATGATAGCGATGCTCTCAGCTAACGATAATCTAACTCAGCTGCCGCTTATAGCAAGACTATTGGGCGATGAATCCCAACATGATGATCTTCATCCATACAGCATTTCAGTTGGAAATTTTGATGGCTTCAATTTCAAGATCGGGCAGCCCGCGCATTCTGTTCAAAACGACGTTGTTCAACCAATCGTTATTCTCAATTCGCCACCAATACATTTTGATAAGTTTGGTTCAAATATTTTCGATGTTAATAATTGTTTCAATGGCGGCAATTGTGATTTTGTGGCAACCTATAAGAAACAAACGACCACATCCACTGAAGTATCAACCAAAGTCAGCAAGGACTGGGCTATTTCATCAGGGGTGAAGGCGCAGGGAACTATTCAGGGTGCCCCTATGGGAGTAGGCGCGTCAGTAAACTACGAAGCGCATCTTATCGGTAAGTATGGTAAACATTTTAGCAAAGATTCTACCAACATTACGACAGTTTCCGTAGGTGTGGAAGTTCAAGCCAGAGAGGATGATCGCATATATACCACAGTGACGGATTACGATGTCTGGGAGTATCCGGTTTACCACGGCAATGAAACATTCCCCAGAAGAACATTTTTAACCGTCGTTCCCAAAAGCGTTCAGAGCGCCTGGTTTGGCAGCAAAAGTTACAACGCAGTTAAATATGTTCCCAATCATGAGGTAAGCAACATTCTTTCCTATCAGGCTTATGATACTTTGGCTAATAACCCCCATTTGTCGCAAGCGATCCGGGCAAGTTATGTCTCCGATAGATTCTCATTAGACCAATCATCTTCCTATGATTGGAATTTGTCGTTCACCGATTTTCAGTCCAGTCAGGCAGATACAGTACGGGACATGGGATTGGATGTTGGCGCTGAGCTTGGCGGCGTCTTTTTTAATTTTGAATATACGGGTAAGCGTATGGTTACCCATACCACCTCGATCACCAATCTGATTGATTTGCATGTCCACCTCGGGAGTGTGGACATGGGAATTGGCGATGTAAAATATTCAGTCACTCCTTATGCCTACTGGGCTACCAATGATGCTCTGATCGTTGATTATGCAGCCGAACCCGAACTGGCAGCACCGGGATTTCCGCTTACCTGGTGGCAGCAAATGTACGGAAATAATTCGGATCCTGCTTTTATCCTTCCCTGGCGGCTCGATCCCGAAAAGGGTTTTCCGGTCAGCGAACCGGCCAAACGACATCAGACCAAAGATATTATTTTTTCTCCGGCAAATCCAAGTCCGGGAGATACATTAACCGTAACCGCGCAAGTAAGGAACTTCAGCTTAATACCAACACCGGCGCCAGTTTCGGTTGAATTTTATCTTGAGGACCCGGATTCCGGGGGTACACCAATTATAGGGGTAAACGGAACCAACACGGTTAGCACTATCGGACCCATTCTCGAGCGGGGAGCATCCGATGTTGAATTCGAATGGGTCCTTCCGAGCGGACTTCCCGCCTTCCCCAGAATTTATGCCATATTGGATCAGCAGGGAGCGATTTCTGAAGTTCATGAAACTAACAACAAAGGATTCAATGTGTTAGGGGCACCGGCCGTTGTTACGGAAATTTCAGAAGAGGAACCATTAAAACCTGAAGCATATATCCTCTACCAGGCATATCCGAATCCATTTAATCCGGTAACACATATTGAGTATTCAATTCCCAAAGGAGATAAAACCACCTTAAGAGTTTTTGATATTCTGGGCAGGGAGGTCACAACCCTTGTCGATGAATATCAAACTCCAGGCTCCTACATGGTGTCATTTGATGGAAGTAACTTTGCCAGTGGGGTATATTTCTACCGCATTCATTCCGGCTTCTTCTTTGAGACTAAGAAAATGATCTTATTGAAGTGAGTTAAATTTGAAGAGAATGGAAATCGTTAAATTGTGGCTCTATGATAATTGGTTAATAATATTATCAAAAGTAAAATTATAGGCATGATCATCCTTGTGCACACCGACGGGCTCGTTTGTGTATTTTATAAGGTTAATCCAAGTAGGATGTTGCGTTTTGTTTATGGAAGTTTTGGAATGTGATAGCGGTATAGGTACAAGTGGTCCCCGAATATTTAGGCACTGTTTTTAATAGATTCTCACAGATATAATTTCAATACTGGCAACAATTTGTATCAAACTACGGTTAGAACCCTCAATATCTTGGAAATATAACTCAACCTGTAATTAGCATCCTGCGGGAAGATGAACATAAATAGAGCGCACTATTGAAATGCGATCCCCTTGCGCTATTATTGTCAGATCATCAGTAGAGTTAGCAGCAAAAAAAGTTACTGCGAAAATTCTTTACCAAAATAAAGGCCTGCCTCGCCCTGGCAATTATATGAGAAAACAGACAGGCCTTCACAAATTCTTCCCCCACTCACTGCAGCAAAATCATCCGCCTGGTCTGGATAAAATTCTGAGTCCTCAATCGGTAAAAATAGATGCCGGAGCCTACCTGACGACCATTGCGATTTTTGCCATCCCAGACAACCTGATGCTCTCCGGCTTGCTGAGATTCATCTACCAAAACCCGAATCAACGCACCGCGAATATCAAATATTTCAATCTTCACCGGCTCCTGTTTTTTTAAGCTGTACTTAATGGTCGTGCTGGGATTAAACGGATTGGGATAATTTTGAAAAAGCTGATAGGTAACAATTCGAGGCGTTTCCACTGGCGGGACTCCCAGAAGAATCGGCGGCGTATGTTGCTGAAAGCTGACATCATCTATATAGACGCCCTCCGCCACATCCGCATTATCACTGACAAAGCGGAATCGTAAATTGACAGTGGTGCCTTTGGGGAGATGGGACAAATCGTAAGTGTATTCCAGCCAGTCATTGCCGGTGTTGAGGGTGCCCAGAGCGCCTCCGCTACCGATAAAATCCAGTGTTTGCCAGCCGCTGCCGTCGTTGACTTCCACATAAAAGCCATCGGTCCCGTAATTGGGAAAATCATACCAGGCCCAGAAGGAAAGCCGGGCGTTCTCTCCCACCAAAACCGGCATCGCTTCTAAATCGTTTTGCATGTAGTTGTTGTATTGGAATGACCCTTCATTGCCACAATACCAGCTGTAACTTCCCGAATGAACGCGGTTGGTGGATAAATGCCACAGATCGGTGCTGCCGCTGTGCGTCCAATTTCCATCCCCGTTTTCCATGTCATCATAAAAACCGATTTGGCCGACCGGCACATAAATGCTGTCCGCAAACTGGTAACCATCCGAAGTCTGAAATTGCAGGTTAATTTGCGGAAAAGAAGGCGCCGGACAGCTGGCACCAATTTCCAACTCAGTGGATTGTAATCGCTGAGTCGAGGGGGTAATATTGCCATAGGATAAATTGGGATTGCTGATGGTCACATTGGGATCGCTGGTAGTTAGAGTGGCCGAAGTTTGTCGAGCGGCAAGTAAACCGGAATTTTCCGCAATCAGCCTCAACGTAATTCTCTCCCCGGGTTCAATAAACCCATCTCCGTCTCCGTAGAGAGAGTCCGAGACTTGATGATGGTAGCAAGCAATCACCGGTGTCGCTCCGGTCACACTGACGAGGTCGGTCCATATGGTTCCCTGAGTGTCTGAAATTGTTGCGCTCAAATGAATCACTTCCCCATTAACCAGAGCAGAGCCAGCCTGGAATGAAAATGCGTCCGTCATTACCAGTTGATTACCTGGCAAAATGTCACCGGCCGAAACAACGCTGTCGATCATGGTGATTTTCGCACTGGCACTTCTTAAAATCATCCACACATTTTGGGCCCGCATGCTGCCATAGTTTTTCACTGTCACATCCACATTGATGGTTTCACCGGGTGTAATCAAGCCATCCGGGGAGCCATTAGTGGCATATCCGTCAATGTGCACATAAGGCTGGTTAGTCATAACAGTCAGCGTATCCTGGTAAGGAACAAAATTTTTGGCTGTGACAGTCAGATACATGGGATGAGCCGGATTAGTAGGGGCAACATCCAAACTAACCTGACCGTCTAGTCCGGTCAGTGCGGTTTCATAAACGACGGTATCCTGCATCAGGCAAACCATTGCCCCTTGCACCGGCGCATTAAGATCGGTTACAGTAACCTGACAGGTGCTGTTTCCGGCCGGAACTTCTGCCGGACAACTTACTGTGAGGTGACGCGGTGCGTCGGTCCAGACCGGCATTTCCGGATCACCCAATAGATTGGTTTCATATTCGCACCAGCGGTAAACATTTTCCTGGGCAGAGAACGGCACATAAACCGCTTTGGCCGCGGCGAGTGCACTGCCGACTGAATGATTGTCCGCCATAAACAGATAGTTGAAAAACTGCTGATCGAAGCGGTCCGAATATCCGTAAAGCGGATTACCCGGGCTTCCCCAGCCGTAACGGGAATTCCCGATGAACGCCACACCGCCTCCGTTGGGATTGGTGAGAAAATGTTCCGCGATACAATCCTCATCAATGGCAGCCGGCCAGCAGCCAATGGAAAAGAGGATGCCGTATCTGGGACTATTGGTCAGATTGTCCATATCGCTACTATAGATATATCCACTACCTACTCCCATCACACTCTCATTGGCATGACCATCGTGGTTGATAATATTTTGACCGGCATTCAGGGCATTGATAACTGTAGTCCGATTTTCATTGCCCAACGCTTCGTATAGTTTGGTGATCGGATCGAATTGCGGCGGAACATAGAGACTGTCGATGTGATTTTTTCCCAGGCCGGGGCCGGAATTGGTATACGGATTATTCCAGAGGATTTCAGCCAGAAACAACATATTCAGTTCATGCCCATTGGGCGGATTCTTCTCGTAGGTCAGCACTTTATCCACAAAAGCGTTGGCTTCATACTGATTTTCTACCGAAGCTCGGCCGACAAACACATCGGGATACATGTCGATGTTGTCATCAACTTCCCCGTAAATATTGTTACCATTGGCATTCCAATCCCCGTCCAGGTCGGAAAAATAGAGATCACAGGGGATGTAATTATGCGAGTAAGGACCGTATTCGCAATCCATAGCAAACGCTTTTCGGTCAGGTAAGACATTGGTATCGCCTCCTAATAGCACCCAAAGTGTCCCCCAATTTTGATACGCATCGATAATGAAATTGCGAATTTTTTCCTGCACATCGACACCGGTATAGTTGCTGTTAATCCAGGAGATAGTGACAATTTTTGCCGACAGTCCTTTACGGGTCTTCCAATCTGCCAGCGCTTGAAAACTTGAGGAGAGCTGATCGCTGGTGATAATAACATACAGGTGTGTTTCGGTAAGTCGGCCTGAAGAATTTGTGATTACAGAAGGACCAACCGAAACAACCTGGTCACGGTTTTGCACAATACTTTTGACAGAGGTTCCCATTAGTTGACGGGTAAGCGTTGTCCCGGAAAAATTCAGTTGGGAAGATTCCCGTTCCTGGTAAGAAATTTCCACCTCGATACGGCGATTAAAAATCAGTTGCTTTTGGGAGGGAACATACTGCAATGGATAAACCAGCATCGAGACAATGGAATATCCGGAAAAGGAACCCTGGGCGCCAATTTGAACCGATGCTGCCGGATACGGCGTAGAAGATGTATAGGCCTCCGGGTTGGGTTCCACAAATTTAATCTTCGGGTTGGAAAGCACCTGCGGTGGCTGCACGGGAAAGAGATGATAATTTCCCTCAATCGGTTCACGCTCAACATGACGGATGGTGATATTGGCGATTTCTTTGTTGGACGGAATGGCCAACCGCGCAATTTTTACCGGTAATTGTGGCGCGCCAATATCACGGGAGAATTCCAGATCCTGATAATACACCTGGTCATAAACATCCGCTTTGTCAAATTTCAACTCTTGCTGTTGAAACGTAAAGATCTGGAGGTATGGTTGGGCCTGAAGCCAACCAAAACAAAATATTAGGATGAATATAAATAGGAGGGATGTTGTCAAAACCTTCATCAGTTCTTCTCCTTAATTTGGTTTTTTTGATTTCGCCAAAAAATATTAAGACAAATGTTGCTCTCTATATTTTTTTACGCGGTTCATATCTATGTAAAAACCGTTATAATCCAGAAGAACGTTGACGAGGGTGGGAAGCAAGCGAACGGAAAAACGATAGTGATTCGACTGAAACATATTCGCCTTTACCCCAGTTTGTAACAAACGTAACAATATAATATCATCTTTTTTCAGTGCGGATGCAATGAGTTTGAAGGATTTTCATTTTCAGTTGTTTCGTTATTACTCAAATGCTATTTTTGCAGTGCAAATTAAATGCGCGGGTGGCGGAATTGGCAGACGCGCCAGACTTAGGATCTGGTGCCTACCAAGGCGTGAGGGTTCGAGTCCCTCTCCGCGCACTATCTTGCTGAGGAATCACGACTGTTTGGGACGTTTTTCTCGACATCACGCCATTGCAATACTATTTAACGAAATCAAATAGAGAAGGCTCTGAATCTCACCATCAGTGTTTTCTTCCTTTCCCTGTAACGGGAACGTGGCTGGAGTATTTTTAAAAATCCGGGCAATCACGGCACTATTTTTCAGAATATAAATCCTGCCACCATTCCGGTTTCTCTCGCAGCCATTTGTCAAACCAGGCTAAGATGGTTTTTTGCCAGATAATTCGCTTCTTGTGATCCAGAATATGGTGATTTTGATCCGCTACCTGGACATATTCTACTTCTTTGTTTAGCAGTTTTAATGCGATATAAAATTGATCGCTCTCGCCCGGCGGCACATTGGTATCGGCGTCACCGTGTAAAAGAAGCAGGGGAGTGCTGATATTCTCAGCCCGGTATAATGGGCTGTGTTTGATGTAAAAATCCTCGCTGTTCCAGGGGAATTTATTGGCAGTGGCAACCGCACTGTATAAATAGCCCCAATAGCCTTCACCCCAATAGCTGGACAGGGCGCTGATGCCTGCATGCGAAATGCCTGCCGCGAAAATGTCCGTTTTGGTCAGCAACATCATGGTCATAAATCCACCGTAGGACGCACCGATGCAACCGATTCTTTCTTTATCTACAAAGGGATGCGCTTCTGCAAATTTCTGAGTTCCGGTAATAATATCATTGGCGGCGGTTTCTCCCCAGTCGTTTACATGATGTGTGGAAAACTTCTGTCCGAAACCGTAGGCGCCGCTGGGCTGTAATACATAAACCACGTATCCCTGGGCGGCAAAGAGATTCTTGGGATAGCGCCCGCCAAAACTGCGCGTGACCGGTGAGGTTCCGCCATAGTAATAGACAATGGCAGGATACTTCTTGCCGGGATCGAAATCAGGCGGATAGTAAATGCGGCCTTCTATCTCAACCCCTGGTTCATTTTGAAATAGCCAGCGGTCGACTTTTCCGAATCTCACATGCTGGAAATCCGATTTAGACGGATCCGCCAGAAGACGGTTTTGATTTCCCTTCAAATCCAGGATATATGCTTTATGTGGCATGCTGGCGCTGGAGCCGTAGTAAGCGGCGACTGTACCGTTGTCGGCGATATCCACTGCATTCACCACATCAATTCCCGAATTCAACTGTTGATAACTTCCGGCATCGGGCGAGAACCTGAACAAGCGCTCATATTCGCCGTCAACTGCCTTAAAGATGATGTCACCACTTTGCTTATGCCAGATCGCGCTTTGAATGGATGGGGCAAATTCTCGGGAAATGGGAGTGACATCCCGCGTCTTTAAATCCATTAAATAGGCCTGGGTGTCGTAGTCATTGGGAATCATTCCTTCCGGAATATTTTGCCCAAGTTCTCCAAACATGGACGGGCCCCCGGTGAGCAAAATCCTTTCTCCATCCGACGACCATTGAACAGAGCTAATCCAATGTCCTTCCCAAAGTGTATCCACGGAAAAATCTTTTAAGTCCAGAATCGAAAGATAGGTCTTGAGGTAAGGCCGATGATCGAAATCATCGGCATCTCGGGAAAAGAGCAGTTTGCGACCGTCGGGGCTGATGCCCCCTAAATTAGTTGTTAGCGCACCGGCGGTTAACCGCTGCCTCGAACCTTCGGGAACGCTCACCTTATAAAGGTAACTCCTGGTGCGGAACCAGGGCCAGCGATCCCGAGGCGTGGTGAGCCGTTTAACCCCGCGCTTATCCGGTTCCGGCTTTTCTTTAATGCTGTAAATAATAAAATCAGCGTGTGGCCCCCACCTGAAGCTGCCAAAATCTTTCCTATTTTTTAAAATTGGGTTAGTCGTCCCTTTGTCCAAATCCACAATCCACAGATTAGTATGCTCTTCTTCTTGTTCGGTGTAAGCAAAACGTTTGCCTTCCGGGGCCCATTTTACAGAACTCAACGCCGTGCCGCCGCGGAAGGTTTGAACCGGGCGTCCATCCGTCACTTTGCGTAATTCCAGCCACGATTCCTTTTTTTCGTCGGGCGGAATGATCTGTTCTATTGTTACCGTCGCTAACTCGCCATCGGAAGAGATGGACACGTCGGCAACTTTGGGTCCTTCCAGCAGACGCCGAATATCCAGGGGATGTTGGGGCGAAGTACTCATCTTAAGCGAACTTGGATCGGATTTTCCATCGACTTTTAAATTCGCCTCAATCTTCCAATCATTTTTATTTTGAGGGTCTTTTAATGCTTTGATTAGCAATAAATGTTTGCCGGTTTCCAATTTTAAAGTATGACTGACATCTTTTGCCTCTTTCTCATCAGAGGTTTCCTTGGCAGCAATTTTTTCCCCATCCAGATAGATTTTTAAAAGGTGATGACTACTCAGCGACAAATCCGCTTTGATCCAATGGGAGGTACTAATGTAAGTTGCCAGATAGGCGATTTTGGGAAGGTCATCGTCGGATTGAGTGGCAATGGTCAATCCATCTTCTTTGCTGCGGGCTTTGTCCCAGGTTTGAACATTGCCGGTTTCCCAGATTATTGTCTCCCCGGTTGCCGGCCACCAGCGCTGTACCTCAAAAGGCTCAAAATCCAGATGATTTTTCAATTCATAAGAATCTTCATGAAACGCCGGAAGCGGCAGTTGTACCGGTCCGATCTGCAGCCATTCAGTAATTTTCATCGAATTGCTTTCCTCGTTTTGGGTCAACCCTGATTCCCCGAACACTACCATGATCGAGAGCATTAGGAGATAAATCAAATCTTTGCGAATAAAACGGAATATGCGTGTCACAATCGAGCCTCCTGTTTATATAATGGCATCTAAGTATCCGGTAAAAACGTAAACTGTAATTAAATTCAAAATGTATAAACCCTTTATATCTAAAAATAATGTATTTAAATATTTCAAAGTAGAAAAATTTTAGAATTATCTTAATATTTTTCAATTAGCGCCAATCACAACAGTGAAACGAAGTGGATAATATATTTTGATGGGGAATAGTTGAATTGATTCGATTAAGAAACAAATTTGGTCAATTAGCGTAAAAAACGGTCGTTTAAATAAATGCCCTTTTCATCACCACTTTTTTGCAATATGCACTTATTATGACAAGGAAAATGAAGTGCTACAAGTTATGAGTTGATTTTTTGGGATAAAATTTTTAGTATCACAGAAAAAGGGGACTATTATGCGACTATTGAAAATTATGATGGCTATTTTGATGTTTTGCTGGGTGGTTTTCGCTATGGGTGCGGCGCTTACGCCAGGGACTACGGTTAAAGATTTTAGCTTAACCGATGTAAACGGTAACGAACATACGCTATCAAATTACACAAATCAAAAGGCCATTGTGCTCATATTTGTGGCCACACGTTGCCCGGTATCCAATGCCTATAATGAACGCATGGCAGAGCTTCATGTGGAGTATTCGAAAAAGGACATCGCTTTTTTGGGAATTAATTCCAATAAACAAGAAGATATGAAAGAAATAAAGAATCACGCCCAGGAAAACGGACTGAGTTTTCCGATTTTAAAAGATCACAATAATGTGATTGCTGATCGCTTCGGTGCCACAGTGACGCCGGAAGTGTTTGTATTGGATCAAAATTTAAAGATTCTCTATCATGGGCGTATTGATGATTCCCAACGACCTTCTCACGTTAAAAAGCAAGATTTAAGAAGAGCCCTGAATGAAATTCTGGCCGGTGAAGAAGTCTCTGACCAGTCTACCAAGGCCTTTGGATGCAGTATCAAACGGGTGAAATAATGCGAAGGATTTTATTTTTAGTGGTGCTGATCGGTTTGATTGGCAGCATTACCGGCTCTGATAATGGCGCTGAATCCATTACCGTAGATACGATTGATGAGAATGGATTCAAAAATCTGGTGGAGCAACGAGAAGGGAAAATCCTTTGTCTGAATGTGTGGGCCACCTGGTGTGTGCCCTGCCGGGAGGAATTCCCCGATCTGGTAAAAATAGCCAATCATTTCCAAAACAAGGATGTGGAATTGATCGGAATCAGCGCCGATTTTCCGGATGAGATTCACTCAAAAATCATTCCTTTTTTAAGGCAGCACCAGACTAACTTTCCTGTCTATGTAAAGAATTTTGAAAGTGATGAAGCCTTTATAAACTCCGTAAATTCGGAGTGGAGCGGAGCGCTGCCGGCGACTGTTATTTACGATCGCCAGGGGAATCAAAAAATGTTTCATCTTGGTAAAATTGATTTTGACACCCTGCGAAGGGAAATTGAGAGCGTATTATTAGAATAGTTCCGGTTTTCGGACTGACCAAGCTACATAAAATTTTTAATTATATTTTGAGGGAAACGGCCATGATGCTCAGAGATATCTTAACCAAATTATCACAAGATAAATCCCCTGTTTTATTGAACGATGGCAATAAAGACTGGGAAGCTGGCGAACTTCTGGAGTCCTTATCCGAACCCATGTTAAAAAGAAATGCACACCTGCAACAAGGGCTTTATATCGCTGAAATAGACGATGGCGGATACCTGAGGGAGGTGCTTTATAAGGTTAAGCGGAAAGCATAGGGTTAAACCACACCAGCCTCCACACGTTTTACTTCTTTCCCCCCTTCTTTCTCTTCTTCTGCCTTTAGATACGCATAGGGATCATGATAGATTGCGCCTTCGGGCAACCATTCCCCAAATGGTCCCAGGTCTTTCCTCAACTTTTCGAGAAAGAAATTGGGCAGATGATTCGTTTCTCCTTCAAAATAAGCCCTGAATGATCGATCTTCTTCAAGCCGACGATGCACTTCCTTATAGTATTTGAGCCTTCCGAATCCTTCTGAAGATATTGCCCTGACCAGGTTCATCCATTTCGGTATTTGGTAAGAGGGGGCTCGGAACCGATTGACAATGGCAGTCCAGGAAAATGAATGAGCGGTGAGGTCAATTACATGCCGATAAAACTCTGGCCAGGAATAGTTTTTCGGCTTTACATTCATGGCGTGATTGTTGTTCAAAAAGTGGAAAGGAGAGGGAAGCACCCGTTGCTCACGTTGGTAGTCGAGATTGAGCGGGGCTGCCCGACCGAAGGCGGACAACAGTGAATACCCGGGAAAAGCTCCTGGCGACCTGTTCACAAATTCTTTGGTTAGCTCAAACGGTTCGGGACCTTCATCACAATCAAGGCCCAGCACAAAATTTGTCTGAACATACGGTATATATTCTAAAATCAGATTGACGTGATCCGATACTTTACGCAGTTTTTCCATTCCCTGCTTGCTGCCGGTCTTTGATTTATTCCCCATCTCGTACCAGGATTCGATGCCCGGCAAAATAGCCTTAAATCCGTTTTGGTTGAGTCGCTTTAAATGTGCTTCGGATAACAGGGATAAACTGCTTTCGGCAATAAAATCAATACTGCCGGGCGGCACCGCCTCTTCAATAATCTCCATATAATCATTGAATCTAATACCAAAATTGGGATCGTGCCATCCCACCCGCGGTCGTTTGAACTTTGTTAATAGAAATCGCAAGTCTTCTTTGATCACTTCATATTCCAGGGGCTGATAAGAGACCGTAGAATCAATGCAAAAACTGCAAGTGTAGGGACAGCCCATACTGCCAATCATCGGAACAATATTAAGAAAAGGTGCTTTTTCAAGGGTCTGTTCGATAAATTTCCAGCGCTCGCGCACCCCCGGTAGCGTAATCGGTTGTTGGGGTGCGGATAAATGCCTCCCGAGCGGTCGATGTTGAGAACATTCTCCCAATACGTCACGGACAATCTGTTTATCCGTAAAGCCGAGTACATAATCAAAATACATTTGCGCATCTTCCGGGTAACAGCGGGCATGAGGCCCACCCAGAACCGTGATAGCGCCATTGCTACGAAAACGGTTACTGATTGCATAAGATAGTTGAGCGGACTGGGTAAACGCACCGATGAACACGATATCAGCGTCTTCCGGCACTTCTGTCTCCAGGTTTTCAAGACCTGTATAGCATATCAGGGTAACATGATGGCCTTCTTGTTCACACCAAACCGCGATAACCTGTGGCATAATACTGGCAAGATTGGCATTCATAATGCGTGCATACAATGCCCGGGTGGGTGCTTTGGTTACCAGATCTATAACACAAATACGAAGCTGTCGCATTTTTCCTCCTCTTCAGAATTTAGTTCAAGACATAAAGTTAATTTAGACAGGTAATTCGAAATCGGTAATATGTATCATATCAGTTGTTAGAAGGAACGTATCATTGTCATCTGTTTGCAGGAGACAGTGTTCGATTTGAAAGGTCCATCGTCTCCAATACCAGGCTGCTAATTTGTTACCTGAACAAAATTGGCGATTGTCTCCGCCTGATAAATCGCCCATTCATTTTGGATGTTTCCTTTGTCAGCATCCGGTCTGGGAAACATATTTCCTTCAATGGTGTGTGCCAGTTGAAAAATAATGAGCGGTGTGAAACCAAGGATTACAGGTATGCTGATAAAAGCAATGCTTACGTGCATTACGGAATGGAAAAATAGATAAGAAGTGACTACCCGGTTCAAAATTAATCCTGTTTTGGTGAACATGCGTCAGTTTCCGGTTTTGAGAAGTCCGTTATCCCTAAAATATTGTTCGGCGTGTTTTTGGTGATTTTATAAAATAGGGCTTGGGCCGGAATACTTGTTTTATGAAACGACAATGTTTTTCCTGTGGAATTTGTAATTCAACGCAAAAAAGCCCGCAATGCCTTGCTGCGAGAGGCATGGCGTAATCGTCCCAATGCTTTCTCTTTGATTTGCCGTATCCGCTCCCGGGTTAAATTAAAGCGCTCACCAATCTCTTCCAATGTTAGCGGCGTTTCTACGCCAAGACCAAAATAGAGGCGAACGATTTCTGCTTCCCTTTTTGACAGGGTGGCCAGTGCCCGGTCAATTTCAATTTCTAATGAGTTGGTCATCAGATTGGCGTCCGGTGCGGGCTGATGCTGGTTTTCAATAACATCAAGCAGGTTGTTGTCTTCATTATTATTGCGAAAGGGGGTATCCATCGATAAATGGCGCCCGGACACTTTCAGCGTATCTGTGACTTCTAAATCGGTCATGTCCAATTTGGTGGCAATTTCACTGGCGACGGGTGCGCGTTCGAATTCCTGTTCCAGAGCGGAATATGCTTTTCCTATTTTGGTCAGGGCACTAACACGATTAACCGGAAGCCGTACAATCCGGGATTGCTCGGCCAGCGCTTGTAAAATCCCCTGTCGAATCCACCAAACAGCATAGGAAATAAATTTAAAGCCGCGGGTTTCATCGAAACGTTTGGCAGCCTTCATCAGACCTAAATTGCCTTCATTGATTAGATCGCCCAGGGAGAGTCCCTTATTTTGATACTGTTTGGCGATGCTCACCACAAAGCGAAGATTGGCCTCGGTCAATTTCTCCAATGCCCGATGATCACCTTGCTTGATCTGCTGGACCAATGTAATCTCTTCCTCTGTGCTTAATAGTGGAACTTCTCCGATTTCTTGCAGATACTTATCTATAGATTGATTTGCACGATTTTCAGAACTTCGGATCATTCTACTCTGATCTCCTTATATGGATATAGAAGTTTTATCTATGTTTAGTGGGATGCTTATCTATATCGTCCGCCGCCTCCTCTGCGTCCCCGACGCTTTTCAGACCGCGGTCGCGCTTCACTCAATTTAACGATGCTCCCTTTTAATTCTTTACCATTCAAGCCTTTCATCGCGGCATCTGCTTCGGAATTGTTGGGCATTTCCACAAATCCGAACCCACGCGACAAGCCGCTGAATTTATCGGTAATTACTTTAGCGGATGCCACTTTACCATAGTTCTCGAAGGCTTCTCGTAAATCATCTTCGGTAACTTCATGAGACAGGTTACCAATATAAATATTCATCTTGCTCTCCTTCCGGAATAAGATAAACTATAACTTACCTATTTTTTTAATTCGACAAACGTTTCTAATTTTCTGTTATTAATAATCTTAGCATCAAGAATCATAAACAATAAAGGCGGCACCATAAAGTGACGCCTTGGTCAGCTATATTTGTCGATCCCGTAGATCAACTTTTCGGTTCGTTTGGAATCCTATCTGTCTTTAATAAAGTTTCTTAACTTAGGCGATTTGAGTCTGAGGAAAGAGCAACTCAGGCTGAAATTCCTAAACATCCATTTAAGTTAAACCTAACCGTTGCCTTTGTCAAGGGAAATAAATTATCATGCTAAAGCACGTTTTTTCTTTCTATATTTCTTTTAAGTTTATTACATTTAAAGCTTTATCAGGTATAATTCGTGTTTTGTTATTGTAAGGGTATTAATCATGATAATTCGGAGGAATTTTGCAGAGTTTCCCGAAATTTGTCAATACAATTGATCAGCTCAATGAAAAAATCGGGAAATGGTTCGGATGGGTCTCAACTATTTTGGTAGCAGTGGTTTGTTACGACGTATTTACCCGATATTTACTGCGAGAAAGCAGTGTGGCAGTGCAGGAGCTGGAGTGGCACTTATTTGCGGTGATGTTCCTGATTGCGGCTGCCTATACGCTAAAACACGACCGTCACGTTCGTGTTGACGTTTTCTACAGCAGGTTTTCTCCCCGGCTAAAAGCCTGGATTAATCTTTTCGGAAGCATTGTCTTTTTGATTCCTTTCTGTCTGATTACCGTATGGGCATCCTGGAATTTTGTACTCAATTCTTTCCGGATCGGAGAAACCTCACCCGATCCCGGCGGCCTTCCCGCCCGCTATGTTTTGAAGGCGGTTATTCCTCTAAGTTTCATTCTGATTTTGTTGCAGGGAATCTCCCTCATTTCACAATCGCTAAGGCAGATCCGCAATGAACAAGCCGAGTCAGAGGAGAATGACTGATGACCGACGCCATGCCGTTGATTCTCTTTGCTGTCGTTTTTCTGCTCTTATTGCTGGGATTTCCGGTCGCGTTCACACTCGGCGGCGTCTCCATTGTTTTCGGACTCCTCACCTTTGGGTTTAAGTTTTTCAATCTCCTGCCACTGCGTCTGTGGGGAATTATGACCAATTACGTTTTGATTGCGGTCCCCCTGTTTATCTACATGGGGGTGATGCTGGAGAAATCAGGCCTGGCGGAGAACCTGTTGGAAACCATGGCCTTATTGTTTGGACGGTTGGGCGGGGGATTAGCGATATCTGTAGTCGTCGTCGGTGCATTGCTGGCGGCTTCTACCGGCATTGTTGGTGCCACAGTGGTGACGATGGGATTGTTAAGTTTACCCACCATGTTAAAACGTGGTTATAGCCCGCGCCTGGCCACCGGCACCATATCCGCTTCCGGGACCCTGGGACAGATTATTCCGCCCAGCATTGTTCTGGTGCTTTTGGGAAGCGTGATGAATATCTCGGTTGGAGATGTATTCATGGGAGCGGTGATCCCCGGATTTATCCTGGTTGGACTTTACTTGGTGTGGATCCTGATCTCAAGCTTTTTACGTCCCAAATCCGCACCGGCCATGCCCGAGGAGGAGTTGCGGAAATTCCGGGGAATCCAAATGGTGAAGCAAATCATTCAGGCATTTCTGCTGCCTTTTTTTCTGGTTGTTGCGGTGCTGGGATCGATCTTTGCCGGGATAGCCTCCCCTACGGAAGCGGCTGCGGTAGGGGCTTTCGGGGCAACGTTACTGACGATTGTGCAGCGAAAATTTGATATGCCCACCTGGCGGGCGGTGATGCGCGAAACCACTCTGCTAACCTCGATGGTGTTTATTATCTTAGTGGGAGCAACTGCGTTCGGACTGGTCTTTCGGGGGATGGGCGGGGATACTTACCTCACCAACCTTATCCTGGAATCAAATCTGAATGTCCATTCCTTTTTGGCTCTGGTAATGGTCATCATCTTCATCGCCGGATTCTTTATTGATTTTATTGAAATTACGTTTATTATCGTTCCGGTAGTTGTGCCCCTTTTCCTTAACTTTGAGGTGGATTTGCTATGGTTGGCAATTTTATTTGCCATGAATTTACAAACTTCCTTTTTAACCCCACCATTCGGATTTGCTCTGTTTTACCTAAAAGGAGTGGCGCCGCCGGAAGTGACTACCGGACATATTTATCGCGGCATCATTCCTTTTATCATCATTCAATTAATCGGCCTTACCCTGGTAATAGCTTTTCCCAAAATGGCTACCTGGTTACCGAAGGTGGTGTTGGGGGGGTAGGCCTCTCTATACGCTACAGGGGGCGTAATCATTGCTTTTATAACTCACAGTGTTTAGGTGTTTAAGTGTTTCGGTGTTTCAGCAGGCCGAGCACCAGAGCACCTGAACGCTTTAACACCGGAGCACCCCCAACACTCAACGCAATAAGATCATTTTCCTGGTTTGCACCAGATCACCAGCGAACAAGCGATACAGATAAACGCCACTCGCCGCTGGCTGCCCGGCATCATTCACACCTTCCCACTCCACTTGATAGGTGCCGGCTGGTTGTTCAGTCTTCACCAATGTTCTGATTTTTTGCCCCAACAAATTATAGATGCTCAATTCAACATTACTGCCAACTGCCAACTGGTAACTGACAACTGTTTTAGGATTAAAGGGATTGGGATAATTTTGAAAGAGTAAAAATTTTTCAGGATTGATGTCCCGATCGGCGATTCCGGTAGGCTCTTTCACATAAATCTCTACCGGAACCAGTAGCTCGGGTGAACTCACGTCATTGGAGCTGAATACCACATAACCGGTATAGCTCTGGTTGGGCACCAAGCCGGTTGGATCCGCTTGTATATCAATGGTGGCCGATTCACCGCTGCCCAACTGCCCCACAGGAAGATCAGACAGTATGGTCAGCCAGTCCTGTCCGGCTGCCAAAGAATCGTTGACAAAATAGATCAGGTTACCACTGCCGATGTTGGTGACGGTTAATGAATACTGTTGAGCAGATTGATTCTCCAGTAAGGTATCGGAAATTTGCGCAGGCGTTACCTGGATGACGGGCATCGGAATCCCACTAATATTGACATTTACGGGTACAATCAAATTTGGATTGTTGCTGCTGTTATTGTTGATGTTGATTTCTGCCTCGTAATCGCCATCCGGATTTACAGACACGATTTTAGTTTGTACTACCATCGAATCACCCGGCGCGATTGTCCCCGTTAACGGAATCGAGGAATTGCCGGCCGAGTCCAGTTCTGTTAACCAGCTTAATCCGCTCTCCTGGCCAAACAGCCCATGTCCATAATTTGGGGCAAAATCGGGGACATCAAATGTGCCGACGGGGATGGTGGTAAGACCAGCATAATAGTTATCATCAATCAGAGTTGGATTGAATAACTTTGCAAATTGTGCAGTAACAAAATCCGTTCCAATGGTCATGGGCAGTGATATTGCGGCCGGAGTAAAGCTGGTATCACGTCCTTCGATCGCATAAGCGAGCGGCAGAGATCCCAGTAAGTTGCCGATGTCAAAAATTATATCAAACTCCGAACCCAAATCGAATACGCCCGGGCCAAATCCGAGCGGCGCGGGAAAAGAACCGGTTCCGAAATTTTGATCCAGATCGACGGCCAGAATTGCCACTGAATTGGTGTCAGGTGTGCCAACATAATTAATCCGAAAATTATAAGAGATGGCGGTCTCGGTGATATCAACCGACACCACATCCAGTCCCGGATTGGGAGTGTCGCCGGAAGAATCGGATATGACAATCGTTTCGGGGCCTGACATGCTGGCGGGCGTATTGGGAATCAATTCATCTACTTGCAGCTCATTACGCTTTAAACGCTGTTGAATAATATTAACCAGTGGTTCTGGAGAAAAAGAAATTTTCTCTGCAGCTGCCACTATGCGCCCGGTAGTGCTCGTATCGGTTATTGATACCGACAGCGGCTGATTCCCGTCATTAAATACCAGAAACTCCTGAGTGGTCCAGGTAAAACGAGGCAGGTTAAAACTAAGCGAATCCGGCTCAACGCGAATGACAGGATCAGATTCGCGCACAGGAGATTGCTCCCACCCATATAGCATACAGATTGACATAATTGCCAACATGATCAAAAAAACGGGCAGTTTGTAACTTTTCATCATAAGGCCTCCTTAATTTGTTTTTTGCAACGCTGAGGAACGTAGCGATTTAATTAAAGCTTGAAAATTGAATAATCTGTCGTGCAATGCATGAAGGCATTGCACTCCGCTTGGTGCATCGCCTTTATGCGATGCGCAAGCAATCCATGATGTTTCCATATCATCACCATTCTCGATACGGATGCTTGACCAGATTGACATTCAAATACCTGGGATCGCCGGTCACCTCTCTGCCAACCCATTCCGGGAAGTCAATTTCCTGGGTCTCGCTCTCCAATTCCACTTCGGCGAGTAGCAGGCCGTCATTTTCTTGTTTAAATTCATCCACTTCCCAGGTTACTCCCTTATGTTCTATCTTATACCGGGTTTTCTCGATCAACGGACGCTGGCAAAGCTCATCCAATATTTGGTGTGCATCATCGACGGGGATGGCGTATTCAAACTCGGCCCGCTTTGCCCCCACGCTTTTGCCTTTAATGGTTAAATATGCTTGCTGACCGCTCACCCGAATTCGGACCGAACGCTTTTCTTCGAGGGAGAGATATCCCTGTCGAAAGTCGATACCAGTAGCGTTTTTACGCCAGGAATCGTTCTTCACCAAAAATTTTCGTTCGATTTCTGTTCCCATCATTTTGGCCTTCTTTAAGGTAAAATGAAATATAATAAATTTTCACTCAGACAAAAATGTGTATTGCAACGGCTTCTAACTTTTTATCTTTGAAGACTTACACAAAATGCTTATTTTTTGCCGCAAGTTTCAAAGTCAAGGTCGCGTAACATGAAATTTTTGTTCACTTTATTAACGAGTTTATGGATAATGGTGACTCTCTCTCCGGATGTACAAGCCAATTATACATTTCTGCAAAATTTGCAAAATTATGAGCGAACCGAATCCGGTGTTCATCTCTTTTGCGAAAATAATGTGGAGATTGAAATTCGATTCCTAAAACCGGGCATGTTTCGGTGGACATTGATTCGTCCCGGTTACCAGGAGCCTCTGCTTGACTATCCGCTGGCCAAAACCAATTGGGACCCGGTTGCGCTGAAATTAACCGAAGAAGCCCCACATTTAATCCTGAGCACCAAAGAAATGAATTTGATAATTCACAAATTGCCCTGTCGGATTACCGTTTTGGATAAGCAGGGCAACGTCATTAATAAAGACGATCCGGGAATGGGTGTCGGCTGGGATGGTAAAGAAGTCCGCTGCTGGAAATCGTTAGCGAAGGATGAGCGTTTCTTCGGACTTGGAGAGAAAACCGGCGATCTTAACAAACGCGGCCGGGAATGGGTGATGTGGAACAGCGACTTTCCGGCTTACGACAACCAGACTGATCCGCTTTATCAAAGCATACCCTTTTATATCGGCATGCATGAAAACCGTACTTATGGCATTTATTTTAACAACAGTTATCGCGCCACTTTCAATATGGGAGCCGGTAACCGCCGCTATTCTTCCTTCGCCGCCGAGCAGGGAAATTTGGACTATTTTTTTATGTACGGGCCGGAAGTTGGAGAGGTCGTAGCCGATTACACTGAGCTAACCGGGCGCATCGTACTGCCCCCTCGCTGGGCACTGGGGTATCAGCAATGCCGCTGGAGTTACTATCCCGATACCGAGGTGCTAAATTTGGCACAAACCTTTCGAGATAAGCAGATTCCCGCTGATGTGATCTACCTGGATATCCACTACATGGATGGTTACCGGGTGTTTACCTGGGACAAAGATCGCTTTCCCAATCCTGCCGGCATGCTCCGCGAATTACAAAATATGGGATTCAAGGTCGTGACCATCATCGATCCTGGTGTTAAGGCTGATTCCGCTTTCTCAGTCGCCAAAGAGGGGATTGAGCACGATCATTTTGTAAAATATCCCGATGGAGAAGTGTATGTGGGAGAAGTCTGGCCCGGTGCTTCCTTTTTTCCCGATTTCAGCCGTCCGGAAACTCGCCGTTGGTGGGGAGAAAAGCTTGTACAAATGATGAACATTGGCGTGGACGGGTTCTGGAATGATATGAATGAACCGGCGGTCTGGGGAAGAGCTTTTCCTTTAGAAGTGTTGATGTATGATAAGGGAAGAACTTCCAGCCAAAAAAAAATGCATAATCTTTATGCCTTTATGATGTCTCAGGCGGCTAATGATGCAATGCTTCGCCATTCACCCAATCGCCGTCCCTTTCTGGTCACGCGCGCCGGATTTGCTGGAGAGCAACGTTTCACCGCCGTCTGGACGGGGGATAACGTTGCCTCAGAAGACCATTTGGAACTGGGAATTCGCATGATGTTGGGATTGGGTTTGTCCGGCGTACCGTTTGTCGGAACTGATGTGGGTGGATTCGCCGGAACCCCTTCGCCGGAGTTGTTTGCCCGCTGGATTCAGGTAGGTGTTTTTTCTCCCTTCTTCCGCACCCATACCGAGCATGGCACACCGCATCAGGAGCCCTGGTCCTTTGGGGAGGAAGTAGAACATATCAGCCGTAAATTTATTTCGCTTCGGTATCGAATGCTGCCTTATTTGTATACCCTCTTCTGGGAAGCCAGTGAATCGGGTACGCCCATATTGCGGCCCATGTTCTGGTATTTTCAAGACGATCCCAATGTTTACAAAGGTGAGTATCAGCATCAATTTTTGGTTGGTGAGAATCTACTGATTGCACCGGTAACTCGAGTGGGGCATTATTTAAAAGAAGTGTATCTCCCAGACGGGGACTGGATTGATTTGAACACGGAGGAAGTTTATGCCGGATCGGCAAGAATTGTTGTGGACGCGCCTCTGGATCGCCTGCCGATGTTTTTGCGTGGAGGGGGCATTATCCCTTCTCAGGAAGTTCGTCAATACGTGGGGCAACCGGCGGATAGTTGTTTAATCCTGGACATATTCCCCTCCGGGGATTACGGCAGTTTGCTGCACTATGAAGATGATGGAGAGACTTTCAATCATCAAACCGGAGAGTATCGACTCACTCAGGTCGAATACTTGCGAGAAGGAGATCATCTTACTCTGTCTAAGCGGCGCGTCCAGGATCAGTATGAGGTAGGGGAGCGGATGCTGGAAGCTCGTTTTCATGCCTTTGCAGAAGAACCGGAAGAAATCGAATTAAGAACGAATAAACTCTACAAAATAAATAAAACTCAGGAAGAGCTGAGCGGTTATTTTTACGATGAAGAGCAGAAAATCCTGACCATTCGGATTCCGGATACTGGTGCGGAACAATCTGTGCAAATAAGATAGGTGGTGTAAAAGAATCGGAAACACCCAATTTATTTCGTTCCAAAATTCTATTTTGCTCCAAAGGAGTTCCTATGGAAGAATGCACTAATAGACGAAACTCAGTTTCGTCTATTTATTCGGTTGCTAAACAGAGTTTAGCAAGGAGCAAAAATTATCTACGGCGCTGGTAGCCGACAGCTCATGAAGTTTGACGAATTAATCGTGCTACCTGAGGCAAAAAAAACCGTTTGTCACAGGCACCACTAGGTGGGAAACGGTTACCTTGATCGGAGACGAATCACTCTTAATCACCGGGCTCCACGCAGTGTTCACTATGTGAGAAGCGCCGGCGTTAATAAAAAAGTAGCACGGTTATTTAATCAAAGATTATTAGCTGGCGACTCTATCGCGGGCGTAAAGCCCGCGGCTACCAAACTTCAAAATTTGACTTAGTTTTTGACAGAAACTTGAACACAACCTCGGTAGCACCTAATTTATAAATTCAGCAATGAGCAGCAAATATCTAAACCAGGGTGATATCAATAACCAAATCCCCTTCGATATCAAACTCCTTCTCCATCTTATTTTCCAATTCAATGTTGTTGATTTTTTCAATCATTATCGTAAAGCCCTGGTGGTTTTCCTTTTTGGATAACAACTTTCCTTCCACATTTACCGTTCCGCGATGCTTTTTATCATAATAAGCGACCAGTACGCTGTCCTTTACTTCCAGTGCCGACAGGATTTCCGACAGAGCGGATATGTCCCTGGCCTGGGAGAGTTCTTCAACATCTTTACTCTCCGCAATTTCCTTAATGTCACCGTCAGTGAATTTAAAATCGATTACACCGCCGCCCCGTTTGGCATACACCATTAACTTGGAGCTTTGCTCGATCATCTCTCGCTCAACGTTCACGATTTTGCCGGTAAATCCCTCCCCATGGATAGCCTTTATTTCTACCAGCATCGGGATATCGTCGATATTACCATCATAACCAATGCGGATGATTTCTACAATTTTTCCCACACCGATGCCTTCGATGTTGCGTTTCACCTGTTCAGGAGACAACGCGCCCGGACGTAAATCAATTGGTTCCGCCTTCTTTTTGCCAAAAATTTTGAAAAAATATCTTCTGAATTGAGGGGGATTAGCACTTTTATGAGCGCTAAATTTATGTCTAAAATTTTTTTCTATCATAATTGTTACCCCTTATGGCTATATGAACAATGAATACAAGGCAACCCGACAGCTAAAGAGTGATCCTGTAAATGTAAATAAAATCATTATCGATATGCCAATTAAAAATATTATCAAAAAATGTTTAAATCAGATTCGATAATTTCATTTTGATCTATAAGTTGCCAAAATTAACTTTGTCTGGTTACATCTTAGAAAGTCTTATGTAAACATAATTCACTAAAATTTTCACTTAAGTAATTCACGGAATTTAACAAGGCAAAATAATTGTGGAATTTTCGATAAACCATACCGATAAAAATTGCAAAGCACGGGTCGGAAGGTTGAAGACTGATCACGGCGAGGTGGCCACACCCGTTTTTATGCCGGTTGGTTCAATCGGAACCGTTAAAACAGCCTCACCCGCGGAACTCGGAAAGTGTCAGGTACAAATGATGTTATCCAACACCTATCACCTTTATCTGCGTCCTGGTCTGGAGATTCTGAAGGAGTTCGGCGGTTTACATCAATTTAATCGGTGGGATGGACCGATTTTAACTGACAGCGGGGGTTTTCAGGTTTACAGTCTGGAGGAACTAAAAAACATTTATGAAGACGGAGTGGAGTTTAAATCTCATTGGGACGGCTCTGCTCATCTATTCACTCCGGAAAAGGTGGTGGACATCCAGCGAGTCATTGGCTCCGATATCATGATGGTACTCGACTATCTGACCGGCAATCCCTCTGAGTTCGAAGTCGCCCAAACAGCGCACCGCCAAACGCTAAAATGGGCGGAAAGAGCGACAATACAGTTTCAAAAAACCAAATCGTTGTATGGATATCGGCAATTTCAATTTGGCATTATTCAGGGAGGAATCTATCCGCAATTACGCGAGGAGAGTATCAAAGGGCTTTTATTGATCGGATTCGATGGCTACGCCATTGGCGGATTGGCTGTAGGAGAAGATGCGGAAACTCGCAATCAAATTACCGACTTCTGTACTGAAAAGCTCCCGGAGGTCTTTCCGAGGTATCTGATGGGTGTGGGAAAGCCGGAGGATGTTATCCAAAGCATCCAATTGGGAGTGGATATGTTTGACTGTGTTGTTCCCACCCGAAACGGACGCAACGGGACTGTCTTCACGCATCATGGTAAAATCAACATCCGTAACACAGCCCATAAAACGGTTAAAGACCCGATCGATCCTAATTGCGGTTGTGAAGCATGCCTTAATTTTTCCCTCGGTTATATTCACCATTTATTCAAAGTAAATGAGATATTGGGATTACGCCTGGCTACAATTCATAATATTTACTTCTATATGAAACTATTAAGCGATGCCCGTGATGCCATTCTGAGGGATCAATTCATTCCTTTTAAAAATGCTTTTCTGAAAACCCGCGGATGATGGATGAAAATTCAAATCAAAATTGTTTAACAGCAAATTATTGTTTAAATTTTGCTCGCTAATTGTAGCTAACAAAACGGAGGAGATATATAACTAGTGGAAACTTTATTAACGATTGCACAAGCTGGAGGGGAGGGTCAAGGTGGCGGGCTGTTTGGATTTTTGTTGCCCTTTATACTGATTTTAGCGATTTTCTATTTTTTGATATTGCGTCCCCAGTCCAAGAAACAAAAGCAACGGCAAAAGATGTTAGACGCAGTGGAAAAAGGCGATGATATTGTGACCATTGGCGGCGTGCACGGTAAAATCGTCGGATTTAAAAACGATAACAAAACCATTGTTATTAAAGTGGATGATAAGGTGAATTTAACCATCGATCGTACCGCTGTTTCTAATGTTAAGGGTAAGGGACAGGAAAGTACATAAATTGATTGAAAGATGGCAGTTTTACCTATTATAAAATTAGGACATTCTTCCCTGAGGAAACGGGCTCAGGAAATACCGCAGATTAACGACCAGGTGATCGACCTTGCAGAGAATATGATCGATACCATGCAGGTGAATGAAGGCATTGGATTAGCCGGGCCTCAGGTTAATGAATTAAAGCGGATATTTGTCATTGATTTGTCTTTAATTGAGGCAGATTTATCTCCCGGGGCTTTTGTCAATCCCAAAATTTTATCCACCGAAAGCACCGATACCATGGAAGAAGGATGCCTGAGTATTCCTGATGTTCGTGCGGATGTTATTCGGCCTTATAAGATTGATGTCGAATACCAGACCTTAGAAGGGAAAACAGTTCGCGAAACAATGGAAGGCCTGCTGGCAAGAGTCTTTCAGCATGAACTGGATCATTTGAATGGGGTGCTTTTTATCGATAAAATCTCTGCCTTACAAAAAAAAGCGTTAGCTTCCAAGATTAAATATATCAAGGAAGGACAATCGATCATTTGAGCGGCCTACGGATTGTATTTATGGGAACGCCGCCGTTTGCGCTTCCCACCCTGGAAAAAATTATTGATTCCCACCATCAAATTGTCGGCATTGTTACTCAGCCGGATCGTCCCAAGGGCAGGGGACAGAAATTGCATCCCCCACCGGTAAAACAGGCTGCACTCCAGCATCATCTGAATCCGATTATGCAGCCGGAATCTCTTAAAGACCCTGCCTTTCTGGATCAACTGCAATCATTAGATGCGGATGCGTTTGTCATCGTGGCTTACCGTATTCTCCCCCAAGCCGTATTTACCATCCCTCCTAAAGGGGCCATCAATTTACATCCTTCTCTGCTTCCCAAATATCGCGGTGCGGCACCCATTAATTGGACCATTATCAAGGGGGAAACGGTTACCGGTATTACCACCATTTTAATCCGTAAAGAAGTGGATGCGGGAAATATCCTTTTACAAAAAGAGATGTCCCTTTACCCGCAGGATACTGCCGGTGACCTTCACGACCGTTTGGCAGAGGCCGGTGCGGATTTAATCATAGAAACATTGGATCTGTTGGAACGCGGCCAGGTTGAACCCATCAAACAGGATGATTCACACGCCACCCCTGCCCCCAAGATTACCAAAGAGATGTGTCATCTAAAATTTGATCGGCCTGCTCTTGAGATGATAAATTGGATTCATGGTCTATCACCTTTTCCGGGAGCTTTTGCCCTTTATAAAGAGCAAGTCGTCAAATTTTTTAAAGCGCAGCTCATCTCTTCAGCAGAAACCTCAGAGGCTCCGGGTACTATCGTCAAGGCTGAAAAAAGCGATCTATGGGTTGCCTGCCAGCCAGGGATTATTGGTATACGGGAATTACAACTCGAAGGCCGCAGAGTAATGGATACGGAGACTTTTTTGCGGGGACATTCCTTGTTGGTTGGCAAAACATTTCAGTAGCCCAACCGGGTGATGCTTCCTGGCCTCTGTTTGAATGCTCATTTCTTCCTCTGAAAAAATTTCAACAAACTATTGTTAATATTTTAAAATTTTTATAAGCTGTATTAATCAGAGGAGCTGGGAGGAATTAGTGTACCAGTGCCTTTGCCTGTGGAATCAAAACTTTACTAAACTTGTAGAGTTTAGTAAAGTTATTCTGCTGATTACATTTGGTCATTGGCAAATCTGAAAAATAGCAAACGTTTAACGAACCTTTATAGGTGCCGTTTATGAAGAAAATTTTAGTTACCGGAGCCTGTGGTCAAATCGGATCTGAATTGATCATCCAGCTTAGTGAAGATTTTGGGCGGGAGAATATTATTGCCACGGATATCAAACGACCGACCCAGACGATCACCGCAGCCAGTCGGTTTAGGTACCTGAATGTGACCGACGCGGAGATGATCGCCAAAACGATTGTCGATTATGGTGTCGATACCATCTTTCACATGGCGGCCATACTGTCAGCCAAAGGGGAAAATAATCCGCAACTTGCCTACCGGGTCAATATGGAAGGGCTGGCTAACATACTGGAAGTGTCTTTGCAACAGAAAGTTGAGAAGGTGATTACTCCCAGTTCTATCGCTGTATTCGGGGCCGACGCCCCCAAAGAAAAGACGCCGAATGAAACGCCTCTGAATCCTGCCACGATGTATGGGGTAACTAAAGTGGCCGGAGAAAAGCTCATCCAATATTATTATCATAAGTTTGGATTGGACAGCAGGTCATTGCGATACCCGGGCATCATCAGCAGCGAGACCGCACCGGGTGGCGGAACAACCGATTACGCTGTGGATATGTATATCCATGCCGTCAACAATAAACCCTATGCCTGTTACATTGATGAGAATACCCCTTTGCCTTTTATGTATATGCCGGATGCGATTAAATCCATCCTGGATTTGGCAAATGCCGACTCATCTTTGTTAAAACACCGGGTTTATAATCTTCATGCGATGACGCTGACACCCGCGGAAATCACCAAATCCATTCAAAAATATATTCCCGAATTTCGTTGCAACTATGAACCGGACTATCGTCAATCTATTGCTGAATCATGGCCGCATAGTATTGATGATTCCCCTGCCCGGGAAGAATGGGGCTGGAAACCCGATTTCGATCTGGATATGATGACCCAAAATATGTTGACAAAATTGAAAAACAGGAGATGAATAGCTATGGATTTATTGATCGCGCGTATGATCAGAGCAGCAAAATTAGATACCAATCTTTACGAAGAAGTTGAAGCGGACCGCTCTGCTATGAGCCAGGCGCTCATTGTGGTATTGCTGGCAAGTATCGCCGGGGGGCTGGGGAATGGCACCTTCTTTGAATTCTCCGATATCATCAGAGGGATTATTGTCTCCCTGATTAGCTGGTTTTTATGGGCAGCGATCACCATGTTTATTGGGACCAGATTCCTGCCGGTTGAGCAAACCAGTGCCGACATGGGTGAGTTACTGCGTACGCTTGGATTTGCCAGCGCGCCCGGCGTCATTCGGGTAATTGGTATCATACCGCCATTGGCCAGTATTCTCGCCGTTATTGCCAGCATCTGGATGTTGATTGCTATGGTTGTTGCCGTAAAACAGGCCCTCGATTATCCCAACTTCGGGCGCGCAATAGGTGTATGTCTAATCGGTTGGATTCCTTATATGATTCTGATTAACATGATTACATCAATTTTTTAGTTTGGAGAGATACTTATGAAAAATGCAGAAATTATTGGTGTGGGCTACTATGTTCCCGAACAGGTGATTACCAATCATGATTTGGAACAAATGATGGATACTTCCGATGAATGGATTCGGGAACGAACCGGTATTCAGACCCGGCGCTGGATTCAACAGGGAGAAGAAACCATTAACGGCATGGGGCTGAAGGCAACCCAAATGGCACTGGATCGGGCCAGTATCCAGGCTGACGATATCGATCTGATCCTCTTTGCCAGTATCCTTGCCGATCACGGTTTTCCGGGTAGCGGCTGCTTTATGCAAGCCCAAATGGGTATACCGGGCGTTCCGGTAATGGATATTCGCTGCGCTTGTTCAGGATTTATGTATGGTTTGGCCACTGCAGATAAATTTATTAAAAGCGGGACTTACCAGACCGTGCTGGTCATCGGTGCGGAAATCCAAAGTACCGCCATCGATAAAACTACCCGTGGGCGAGACATGGCGGTGATATTTGCGGACGGTGCCGGTGCGGCAATCCTACGCGCTACGGATAATGCTAAAAAGGGCGTGTTAACAACCCATCTCCATGCAGACGGGCGATTTGCCCAAAAATTGTGGTGTGATTGGCCATCCATCCATCAGACTCCCGGGGTGCATCCGGGCTTGTATGATGATCCCGAACATAATTTCCCGCACATGGACGGCCGGTATGTATTTAAACATGCCGTTACCAAATTTCCGGAAGTGATCGCTGAAGCACTGACTGCAACCGGATATTCCCCTCCTGATATTGATTATCTGATTCCCCATCAGGCAAATTTGCGAATTACTGAGGTGGTTGCTCAACGATTAGAAATTCCCATGGAAAAAGTGAATACCAGCATTCGCAAATACGGAAACACGACTGCTGCCTCCATCCCCATTGCAATGGCTGAGGCCTGGGAAGAAGGCAAAATTAAGCAGGGGGATCTGGTTTGCTTGGCCTCGTTTGGAGGCGGTTTTACCTGGGCTTCTGCATTAATTCGATTTTAATGAATAAAATCTTTCCTCTCGAAGTGCAGGAATTGGCTAAATAGAAATTCAGTTTTGCGGATTGTATCCAAAGCTGTTATCCCGGATAGTCATTCTGAGCGATGACGCCACATGGTACTCCTCTTGGGAGCATTATGAAAAATAAAAAAAGTATTATGAATAACTCCCCATATCAACGCATAAAAATAAATTTAATTGTATTAATTTTGATCAGTATGTTCGGCATAACGGTTTTTGCAACACCACAAGTTGTCTCAGTCAGCCCGGCGCCGGAAATCATCCGGGCTCCGGCAAACACCCAAATTGTGGTTGATTTTAATACAGCGGTGGATTCGCAATCGGTTAATAGTAACAGTCTTCAGGTGTTCGGACGCTGGTCGGGCGTGATGCCGGGCAGTTTTATGTTTGAAGATAACCACAGGCGGGTTAGATTCAGCCCTGCCGGATCATTTTCAGCCGGCGAACGGGTCACGGTTTCGCTAAGCAAAGATATCGCTGATACCAGCGGCCAAACTATGGCGGCTGGTTACGCCTGGAAGTTTTGGATTGAAAGCAATGCGACCGGAATGAGCCTGCAGGAAATTGCGCAAATTTCAGTGCGGCAGCCCGGTGAAGGCTGGATACAAACCTATGGTGCCTATGCCGGTGATCTCAACAATGACGGTTATACCGATTACAGCGTTCCTAACGAAGTTTCTGCCGATGTTCGCGTTTTTTTAAACGACAGTCAGGGTAATTATAGTAGCTTTACCGTTCATCCGATTTCCAATGGCTCTTCTCCCAGCACCAACGAAGGCGCTGACTTTAATCAGGATGGAAATATCGATATTGCGGTTGGAAATATTGGGAACGACTTGGTCAGTGTGTTTTTAGGAGATGGCACCGGCGAATTTCAGTCAACGGTCAATTATCCGGCAGGTGAGGAAATACGGGGTTTGACAGTTTTGGATGTTGAGGGTGATGGAGACACCGACATTGCCACAGCTAACTTTGATAGCAATAATCTATCGATTTTACTGAATAACGGAAACGGTGCCTTTGCAAGCTCCATTCAATTAGAAACGACTGGAAATGGCGAGAGAAGCATTGCTGCCGCAGATGCCAACGAAGATGGAATAATGGATTTAATCGTCGGCGCGTATTCCAGTACTGAAATGATGGTGCTACTTGGTGACGGGAATGGCAACTTTCAGTTGTCACATCAGGTAAGTATCCTCGGCCGACCCTGGATGATTGCCGTTGGCGATGTGAATAATGATGGACATGTGGATGTGGTATCAGCGAATACTTTAACCGAAATGGCGGCGGTGATTCACGGTGATGGCAATGGTCATTTGATACCGGATACATCCTATCAAACCGGGGGGAACATTCCGCTGGCCATTGATCTGGGTGACCTGGACGGTGATGGTGATCTGGATATGATTGCCAGTAATTTTTCCGGCAACTGGCGATTGTGGGAAAACGACGGAATCGGCAATTTTATCAATGCGCAGGATTACCCGAGTAGCACCGCTGCTTCCTGTGCTGTCTTTCACGACCGCGACAACGACGGTGACCTGGATATGACCGGAATTGATGAGATTGATGATTTGCTGATTCTTTTTGAGAATAGGCCAACTGCAATTGGCAATCATCAAGAGGACCCCGGGCTCAGCGATTTTGAATTGTCACAAAACTATCCCAATCCTTTCAATCCGTCTACAGAAATTCGGTATCGGCTAACAACTGCCAGTGAAGTGAAGTTGAGTATTTACAATTTATTGGGGCAGAAAATATTGACCTTGGTTGATTCCGGGAAACGCGCCGGAATTCATTCCGTTGAATGGAACGGGCGAAATAGAAATGGTATCCGGGCAGACAGCGGTGTGTATTTTTACAAATTGGAAGTAAACAATTCCATGCAAACCAGGAAGATGATCTTATTGCGTTGAGTGTTGGGGGTGCTTTGCTGTTAAAGTGGTTAGGTTAATTGATTCGCATGAGAGATCAATGCGGTTAATGAGGAGCAATAATTATTTAACCTATGAAATTAAACTTCTATCTCACAAAATCATCTGCGACTTGACAGCTTATATTTCCTTATTTAAATTGGCAACGCTTGAATGAGAAGTGAATGTTCTCGCCGGAGTGGCGGAATTGGTAGACGCGCCGGATTCAAAATCCGGTGAGGGTGATACCTCGTGTGGGTTCGAGTCCCACCTCCGGTACATTTGTTTTTATTGAACTTAGGCTTGACTAAATCTTCTTAATTTGATCTCAATTTTTTGACGCGCGGGATATATTTCCCCTTACGTCACTATTTTTAGTATTTTTTCTGATTTATTTCATGCGTAGCCAATTTCATTAATACTAATAGCTTAGTGAACTTAATCAAGACAACTTATCTACCCCATTTCTTGTTTAATGTTACGAAAAGTGGTACTATCTTGGTACCACCACATTACGAATGACTGCAAAGAATCAGTGGTTAATCAGGCAATTAGTTTTCATCCGCTGATCACCCTCTTTTTTTCCTCCATTGCATTTCTGCAAGATTATCCGTACTTTTTTCTGCAACCGAACTCTCAGAAGAAAAATGTGAATTCTAGCCGGAATTTTCCTGTTTTTTGTTTTAATTAATTAGAACAAAATATTGGGATTTCATCCAATGGCCGAATATTTTAAAATCCTTTTTTCTAGCCTTTCTGAGTTTCTCTTCCCCCGCTTAAATCCGAGCAATTGACCATTGAAAACAGAATCCAAGAAATCATGGATGGATCTCTATTTACAGAATAAGGATGAAGGATGGAAAACTTTCCTTGAGCAACACAATCGGTTGATTATGACCGTCATCAATGAACATGTTCAGGATCATGACGAAGCCATGGAGATATACACTTTTCTCTTAGATAAATTAAAAGTAAATAATTGTAAAAAACTCACCAGCTATTATGCGAAGTTTCTCAATTACAATTTTGAAACTTGGATTGCAGTCGTGGTGCGAAATTGCTGCATTGATTGGATCAGGAAAGAGAAAGGTAGAAAGCGATTGCTGAAAGCTATTGCGGAATTTCCCTGTGTGGATCAATGGATCTTTCGATATATCTACTGAAATGGCTATGCCCATGATTCCACCTTTGAACTCCAAAGAATAAGCATGGTTTTCAAAACTCATTCGAAGAGATGTGTTCTCGGATCGATCAACTTAATGAAATCCTGCAATCAAAAATAAAATGGAAACTTTCTCAGGATTTGCTTTCAACTCTGCCCCTTTTTCGATGGATGGTCCAGATAATTTAGACAAACCATCAAGTCAAGATACGTCGCCCGAGGAATATCTAATTAATAAAAATACTTCACAAATGATAGAGGAAGTTCTGCATAGCTTACCCACTCAGAAGCAATTGATCATCCAACTCCATTTGTATCGCAATTTAACCCTTGGCGAGATTGCTCGAGTCTTGAAAATGAAAAATATTTGGCGTGTTCATCGGAAACTTACTAAAGCACTGAAATTATTGAAGAAAAAATTTAGGGAAAAGGGCATTACCCAATCTGACCTTAGCATTTAA